>SL_5KL_010_SEDDRAFT_10000790_pt1 | contig 19952 bp, 18 predicted proteins | sample SodLakKL_010_SED_FD_9118 | JGI IMG/M metagenome (IMG submission 9118)
CCATAATCTCGGAGGATAGATTTGATGCGTGCCTTCTATCCAATTCTCATACCGTGTGCGAAAAGTCGTGGGGAGAGTCTCCACGAATTCTCAATAAAGTATCTGTTCAGTGGTTGCAATAGGCATCTACTCGCTAATCCTGAATATCATGGCGTCTATTGGCGCAGGAATTTTTCGCTTTTCCGCCGTGAAACCTGATCGTATGCCATCGCGGCGACACCCTCAAATCGATTCAGAGTAGTAATTTACATATCAAGATGAGTCCGGAACCCACCTCGCCTGACCGCGACGCTGATACGTTCCTTGCGCGGTTGGCGATCGAGGCGCCATCACCGATCCTCGTCGCAGAGGCCGAGACGGGGACCGTCGTGGCAGCCAACGAGGCTGCGACCGATCTGTTCGGCCGCGACCGGTCGTCGCTTATCGGGATGCACCAGACGGAACTGCACCCCCCGGAGACCGAGACCCGTCATCGCGAAGGATTCGAGGCAGTTCAGAAAGGCCAGCAGCAACACGCAATTGCAGAAGTCGACGATCCAGTAACGATCCTTCGTGCAGACGGATCGACAGTCCCCGTTGACGCAACATCGACGACGATTACACACGGTGGCACCGAGTACGTACTCGGCGTCTTTCAGGACGCAAGCGAGCGCATGGCGTATCTCGACCGGCTCGAACGCCAGGCGACCGCGATGGATCTGACGACGTCCGGTATCGCGCTCCTGAACGATGACGGTGAGTACACGTATCTCAACGACGCGCACGTCACGATGTTCGGGTACGAGGACCCCGATGAGCTACGCGGCGACACGTGGCGACAAGTGTACACGAACGACGTCATCGAGCGGATCGAAGCGGAAATACTTCCGATCGTCGAAAAGACGGGGTCGTGGGACGGTGAACTGGTCGGCGTCAAACGCGACGGGAGTTCTATCACGCAGCAAGTGTCGCTTGCGCGGCTTCCCGACGGCGGAATAGCCTGTGTGAATATCGATCTCACCGAGCGGGAACACCGGCTTCGTCGACTCGAGGAGACGCGTTCGCTCGCTGAAGAGATGATGATGGCGAACGAGTACGAAGCGGTGATCGAGACCGCGATCGAGGGGGTGACGGAAATTATCGACCGACCGTTCTCCGGCTATTGGGCGTGTAAAACCGTTGAGACGGAGACGACTGCTGCTACCGCCTCCGAGCAGACGGTGACTGACGCGCTCGTTCCAGTTGCTGTCTCCAGCGCGGGGCAGTCGATCGTCGATGAGGTACCGGAATTCCGGCCGGGCGAGTCGCTCGCGTGGAAAGCGTTTGATACCAGCACGCCCGCATACTATCCGGATGTTGCCGCGGAGGCTCACGCCCACAACCGTAAGACGCCAATCGGTGCCGAATTCATCGTTCCCGTTGGAGATGACGGCGTGTTTATTGTGGGAGCGCCAGACACGGCTGGTTTCGACGAGAGCGAGCGCGAACTCGTCTTGATCATTACCCAATATCTCAGTACAGCGATACAGCTCGCCGCACAGAGACGGCAACTGCGCGAGGCGCGTGATCGAATCGAGGCCGAACGCGATCAGCTCGAACGAATCATCAACGCGGTCCCGCAGCTCATCTTTGCGAAGAACACCGACGGAGAGTTTCTGCTCGCGAACGAGGCGGTCGCGGAGGCGTACGGCACTACAGTGACGGACTTGATCGGCTCGACCGACGCCGACTTCACGGCCGACCCGGACGAGGTGGACGCGTTCACTGAAGACGATCAACGGGTGATCGAGACTGGCGACCCGCTGTATCGTGCCGAAGAGACACTTACCGACGCCACGGGTACGGAACGCGTATTGGAAACGTGGAAGATACCGTTTACCCCGCTCGACAGTGACGACGATGCGATACTCGGTGTCGCCAACGACATCACCGAACTCACCGACGCACGCGACGAGATCGACCGACAGCGCCGGTTGACGAACCTGTACGCCGTGAGCAATCGTGTGTTCCAAGTAACGGATCCAGCGGACGCGTTCGATGCGTGTGTCGAGGCGATCGCCGACGTCGTGACAGCCGACGAGATTGGCGTATACAACCGCGACACGCCAGACGGAGCGCTCGTGCGGATCGCGACGGCGGGTGACGAGTCCGAAACAGCGAGTCGACAGCGGATCCCGCCGGGCGAAACGGACCTCTGGGGAGCGTTCATCGAACCCGGCACATACTGGCTCGACGGCGATGCCGTTCTCGACTCGACCGTGGCGGGCGAAAAGCACGCGCTCGTCACACAGCTCGATGACGCAAGCCTCCTGAGCGTGATCGTCGAGGAACCCGACGAGACGCTGGAGTCGTTCATTCGGGCGGTGAGCCAACAGGTTTCGGCGGCGCTCACACAGATACATCAGCAGACATCAATAGAGGGCCTCTCGGGTGACGTTGCGCGTACGGAACAGCAGGCAGATCGGTATCGAAACCTGTGGGCGGCGGTAGCCGAGGCCGTCGAAACCCTCGTGGCGGCCGACACAGCGGCGGCGGTGCGCGATGCAGTCATCGACTTCGGTGACCGAGTAGCGGAGTACGCGCTCGTCGGCACGTACGACCCCGTGACCGAGCGGGTCGATCCGCTTTCGGTGTCTGAGCCGGGCGGGCCGGCAAAGCTGTACGAAACGAGCGAGGAGCCGTTTCCCGCAGTCGCCGCCGCCTCACAAAACGAGCAGCAGCGTGTCGTGGACAGGCGGGCGCCCCCGAACGGCCACGGCGAGTATGTCAGCCGGTTGCTCCAGTTCGGCTACCGAGAATCGCTCGCGGCTCCACTAAGCTATCACGGGACCGTCCACGCTGTCGCCGAGTTCACCAGCACGGACGTCGGTCGGTTCAACGAGCCGGAGCGCCGGGCGATCGAGGCCGTGACCGACGCCGCCGGAATGCGTTTGTCGTCGCTGGACTCGACACACGGGGCGAACGCACCGCTCGTCTTCGATCTCGAGTGTCAAAACCCGTCGCCACTGTTTCCGGACCTTCCAGCTGACGGCACGGTCGTCGTCGAACACGTCGCGCTGACCGGCAGGGAGCACTTCCACATGACCGGCCGAATCGAGGGGTACACTGACACGGCGTTTCGCGACTACGTCGCAGTGACACCCGGTCTCGAACTCGAGAAGATCGACTCGGTCGAGGGCGACGCACACGAGGTCGCGGTGCGGATGACGAATACGCCGAGCCGGTCGCTGGCTCCGGTTCGCGACGTGCTTATCGAGACGGACACGCAGCTGCGTGGCGTTCGGTCCCGCCCAAACGCCGACGTCTTGGAGTTCTGGACGACAGATCCGACGGTGGTCGGTCACGTCCGTGAGAAGCTGTCCGCCGTTTCCGAGTCGCGTCGGCTCGTCTCGAAGCGGCATTTGTCCCGGTCGATCGAGGTCGGCGACGGGTCGAGTGGGAGCCCGGGGCTGACGCACCGACAGCAGGAGATAGCCGAAACAGCGCTTCAGGAGGGGTACTACGATGACCCGCGTGGTATCAGCGGCGCCGACCTCGCCGATCGGTTCGACGTGTCCTCGTCGACGCTCCACCAGCATCTACGGGCCGCGGAGTCGAAGATCATGCGTGGATTCTTCGAGTGACGAGCTGCCACCGACTGTTGCGAAGTTAAACACGGACATATCAGGCATTCTCTCCGTCTGGCATACATATCCGGGCGCAGAATTAGGATCGCTCACGGAGCATCTGTCAGTATGAATCCTCCCCGCGATCGTGCGGCGCGAAATTCGACACCCCGCCGTTACCGCCACCCCCCAACACGAGGAGGAGATTCCGCGTGAGTACCCGCTCGTTCGACCGGGCCACGATAGTGTACGAGTACCTGAACCGGTCAGATGATCTCACCGTGAGCGCAACGAGCGATGAACGCTCGTCGTGGGTCGATTCATCCGTCTATGCCGACGATTACGCGGACAGTCTAATCAAGCGGCTTCTTGACGCCGAGAGCCATCCCGGTGACGCGTTCGAAGCCGTCTTACAGCCGTCGCCAGAAGCGATCGCTCCGGCGTTCATCGCTGACACTGGCGTCCAACCTGACGATGTCGTTGGCTTTGCCGCGCCGAGCTCTCAGCTGTTCGATGACTTGTTTTATGCCGTATACGCGGCGATGACCGAGAGCGGCGCCGTACTGACGACGAAGTACCCGCGCCACGAGGTACGCTCGCAACTCTCGACGGTGGATCCGACCGTCATCGACGCGACGCCCGGGGCGGAGACGGATGGCGGCGTTGACGTCGCGACGCCGGAGTCCCGACCGGTCCGGTGTGGTGACCTCACCTCGCTCGGTGTCGCCGCCGAACGGGCGACGACACGACTCGCGACGGATGACCGAACGGGGACGTTCGCGATCGCAACGATGACGCAGTTGCTAATGCATCACGACACGTCCGCGCTCGACAGGTTCCTCCACGAACTGGTCGGCCAGTGGCGGAATCAGGGTATTGGCGGGATCGTTCATATACCGCCGGACGGTGCCGTCAACGACGCCGACTGGTTTGGAGCGGCACACTTCGATTACGTCGTCGAAGCACGAACCAGTAACGTCCAGATAGAGGCGCGAGTGTGCGGAAAGCGAGACGTCGCTCCCACGTGGCAGGTTCTCGGGTCGACGGTCAATTCGGGCGATGACGAGCCCTTCGCAAGAGTCGAGGCGGCCGCGTTCCGACGTGGCGTAGCTGAGACCGACCATGAGGCATCACAAGGGGGTGTAGCCAGTGACACCGACCGGTGAATCCGGACCACAGGCCGGTTTCGTGTTAGTCGGTTACACGTTGCTGATGCTTGCCATTGGACTGCTGTTCTTCTTATGATATGACAACTTCCGTCTCGGGGCGCCGATGACTTCCTCTACGTAGCCGTCTACAGACCAGCAAAGAGAGTATCTCGGGGTCGTACGGAAATCAAGAATTTCCGTGATGATGAGACGCATTCAGCGTCTCGAACCACTTGACCCCGAGACGGTTCACGCGGACCGATATACAATGGAGTTTTCAGAGTACCTGTTCGGATGGCATCCGCTCTGCGTCGCGGGTTCCCGCTACTGTCGGAATCTGTAGGGTGACTTCGGTACCGAGATCAGTCACGTCGACGGCGACCTCGCCGCCGAGAACTGAAATCAACATACGGATCAGCCAGATCCCGACCCCCGAACCGTGCTGTAACGCCGTCTCCTCACCGGTAACCAGCGCCCCGCGTTCGATGTCTGGCATCCCCGGCCCGTCGTCGGCGACGGCGATCTGCAACCAACCGTCCTTCTCACGCCGTACTGAGACATCGACGTGTGGGTCCGCTCGGTCTCCCGCGACCACCGCGTTTTTCATCACCTCGGTAAGCGGGTGTACAACCCAACGTGAGACGGTCACGTCTGGAGCGTCAATGGAGACCGCGATCGTTGCGTCCGGGTGCTCATCCTGTGCCGTCGCGATCGCCGTTTCAGTGACAGTTCCGATGTCGGCAGCCGACTCGTCGCGTGGGATCTCCCGTATCGCTCGGTCGATCACCTGCATTTTATCGGTGATCCGTTCCCAGCCGTCAAGTATCCGCGTGAGTCGGTTGAGATGCTCTTGGCGACGATCAGGGTCCGGTTCCTCGGCGAGTATCGTCGTCCATCCAACGAGCTTATTTAAATCGTTGCGGATGTTGTGCCGGACGACCCGCTGGAGCACCTGTAAGTGCTGGCGCTGTCGCGTCTTCACGGTGATGTCGTTCCCCTCGACCGCGATCAACGTGATATCGCCGGCAGCGTTACGGATCGGCTTGAACGTTACGTCGAGACGGACGAGACCATCCGTGCCCTGTAGCTCCGCTTCGCTCCGCACGAACGTGCCGTCCGCTGCGCGGGTAACCGCCTCGCTAACGGTGAGTTCGGTGTCCGCATCGAGGCGTAGCCATCGAAACTCGTCAAACGGCTCACCGACCATGGCCGACCGATCGACACCGCTGCGTGCGACCAGCGCATCGTTCACGTTGGTCACAGTTCCGCTGGGACGGAGCAACGCGGTTAGCTGGTAGGGACTGTTGAACACCGCCTCCAGTCGCCGGACGTACTTCTCGCGTTCTGAGATATCGATGAACAGCACGTCAGTACCGACGACGGTGCCGTCAACGGTGCGCGGGATCGCCCGCAACAGACACGGGATCGTGTCGCCGTCCGCCGTCACGAGCGTGCGTTTTGTGACCGTCAGATCACCGCTGAGCGCGCGGTTGTACCCATCCGACTGAAGCGAGTCGGCCGAGTGAGCATCATAAAACTCACTGAGCGGCTGACTGACCACCGTCTCGGCCTCGTATCCCAACGCCTCACAGAACGATCGGTCACAGGTTTCGACGATCGCTTCGCCGTCGACGGCGCGAGTTTGAACGAACAGTAACGGGCCCTGATCGAACAATCTCGACGCCCATCGTACTCGCTCGGAGCGTGTCGTCGCGTCTCGCCCCATCGCCAGCACGCGGTCGGAACCGCCGTCGACACCGCGACATGCGGCGTGGATATCGATCCACGTGACCTCATCGTTTTCCGTGCTGACGCGGACCGTCTCGGCAGTCGCCTCGCCGGTCTCGATCGGGCGGCGCAAGGCGTCAGCGGCACGTTCGCGATCCTCCGGGTGAACTATTGCCTGCCACTCGTCTATCGTCGTCGGACTCGAACCGACCGTTTCCTGGAACGTCGCGTCTAATGTTACCGTGTTCGTGCTGAAGTCCCACTCGCCGATTCCCGTCTCCGTGCCGTTGAGGACGAGTTCCAGCTGATCGGTCCGCTCCGTGAGCTCTCTGACCAGCCGGCGGTGCTCGGTGATATCGTGTTGAACGCCGATGTAGTGCGTCACGATTCCGTTTTCGTCTCGAACTGGCGTCACGGAGAGCTTCGCCCAGTACGGCTCACCCGCTGCGGTGTAGTTTCTCACCTCAGTCGTTATCGGTCGCTCGGTCTGTATCGCCGTGCGTATCCGTTTTGTCGTCTCCGAGTCCGACCCGGGACCTTGGAGGAATCGCGGATTTCGGCCGAGCGCATCCGACCGTTCGTACTCGGTTAGCCGTACAAACTCCTCGTTGACGTACACCAGCGGGTTCCCCGGTTGGGTCGGATCCGTAATCTGGATGCTAGTTCCTGCTTCGTCCAGCGCCCGCTCTTTGAGTTCGAGTTCGCGTTCCCGGGTCTGCCGCTCAGTCACGTCACGGACCGTACAGACCATGCGAGACGGGCCGACCATCGTGAGGGACAACTCAGCCGGGAACGTCGTTCCGTCAGGTCGACTTCCAGTCACTTGTCCCCGCCAGTGACCGTCGCGGTCGAGCGCGTCGAACGCTTCCGCTTCGATCCGCGCTACTTCGTCCGCAGCGTACAGCGCGCGCCAGCTCTGGCCGAGCAGTTGTTGTTTGCTGTCAAACCCGTACATATCGACGTGAGTCTGATCGACATAGACGTACGTCTCGTCGTCGAGAACAGCGACTCCGTCGGCGGCGTCCTCGATAGCTTGCCGAAATTCGTCGAGTCGGATCTCCGAAGCGGGGTTGCTCGGTAGGTCACGCCCCCCCTGAGCGGAGATCCGGTCGAGTGCCGCAGCCAGTGCGGCTCCCGCTCGGTCGAGCACGTCACAAACAGTCGCCTCGTCGAACGCGGCCACCCTTTCGTGATCCCACCCCGCGGATAGCACGCGCTCGGAACCGACCGAGACGAACAGTTCTGCGCGTGGCAGCCAGTGGGTGCCGGCTGACGACCTCGGTCCCGCTACCCCGCCGGTTCGAATCGGCGCCTCGACCGTGATACATCGTTCGACAAGTGGTGCGTCTGGTGGAGGAGTTCGAGCCGGCCGACCCATCTGTCGTTCACAAATAAGTAATGGTGCTGAGGCCGAGCGGTCTGTCGACCGTCCGTTGTCTGAACCATCTTTGCACCAGTCCCGGCGACGCCACATGGTAACTGCGGTGTCTTCTAATGCGTCATGAACCGCAGCTACCGTCCGATCAATCGCTTCTTTTTCGGTCGATTCGCCGTTGAGGTCGACTGCCAGTTCGAACAGTGTAGCCTCGATTGGCTCGGTATCACTGATCATCAGTCCCTGTCGTCAGCGACTCAGTCGAAGACGGCTGAGAGGTCACGTTGCTTACCTGTGTCTGAACACTCCAGAGCTGCTCGACTATCGCCCAGAGTGGATCCACGAGTTCATTATCGGACGCGTTGCTGGCGGCCGTCCACACGTGCTCTGCAGCTTCGGCAAGCGCCGCCTCCGCAACCTCTAGAGCTGCTTCGGTCGATTGCTGTGTACGTGCCTCCGCTGAGAGACCGTACGGCACAGGCTGCGTGCGGTACGCATCCGCGTCGACGATTTCGATCCATCCGTCATGTGTTATCGTCACAAACATATCGTCGTATCGGAACGAGAGCGTTCCCTCTTCGATACGAGTTGTGGAGGTGTTCGGACCACCAAACAGGCAGTTGATCGCGTCAGCGTTGACGTACCTATCGAGGCGGCGAAGTTCTTCATGCTCTGTATTTCTAAACATCACAATTGCTTCGAATACGGCGTCGAGTGCCGATATCGAACCTGTAGGATCGAATCGAGTTACAGAGGAGCTCGAGTTCATATCAGAAGCAATGACTGATTCAATATGTACTGTTCCGCGGACTACTCAGGCTCTCACGATTTGTACCTGATATGTACGTGTTTGCCCGGCTCAATAGATGTTCAACTGGGCTCCCGTCCAGCAGGTCTGATGAATACGAGCGGAGACCTGCGTGACTCGATGGTCCACTCGAGTCACGCGTTTTGCCTCTGACGTGTTCCCCTCACTTCAGCTGTGGTGTCAACCTAGCGGGATGGTCGACAGATCAAAACTAACCGGACCGATATTAATCGGTTTGCCGGAATAGTTGGGTATTGAGTAGAACTACCGAACACTTATGATGATCGTATCACTGGAACCACGATTCAACCGTTCGAATATGTACCTGCTCAGACGCGAGCCGATAGTCCTCTGGAGCTGCCCGACTCAAAGAGAGAGTACCGCCGTTCACGACAAGGTGTATGTATGTTATCGCATCTACAGTACCTGTAGCGGCCAATACCCCAGGACAACAAATAGTATCATCTTAGTTGGGTTTAGCGCAGGAGTGGCATTGGTAGTGCTTGCTTTGCTCGCCACTCTCAACGTCGTGACCGTGCCGATCGGTTCGGCGCTCGGGGTTGGCGTCATCGCGCTTGTGTTGATCGTCGAAGGGGCGACCCGCCGGTGTCTGTTGTATCGTGTGCTCAGGACCGACCGGTGTCCGGTTGATTGATCACAGCGCTGTCGGACTCTGCTGATCGTAACGGTCCATCGCATCACCGATACTCTCCGTGTGGAACCGATGTCGCAGCGCCCCTCAACTGTAGGTTCTGGCCGGTATCTGTTGGTGTTGTTCGGGTGGTTGGAACCGCCTACAGAACCCTCTCACCCCGATCGTTCATTATTATTCGACGGTGAGGGTACGTATGGACGAGAAGTTCATCAGGGAATTGCTCGCTGATCACTCACGAAATCCCCAGAACTACGGGAGGCTCGCAGATCCGGATGCCAAGCATGAAACGAGTAATCCGCAGTGTGTCGGCCCAACACATCCGGAGGGAGACGAAGTCACGCTGACGGTGGAGTTGTCCAACGAGACGCCACCGGTCATTGAAACGGCTCAGTTCACTGGACGGGGTTGTACGCTGTCACAGGCAACGGCGTCACTACTCACCGAGGAAATGATCGGATCATCGGTTGCTGAGGTCGCCGACTGGGATAGTGAAACGCTTGAGAACTTGGTCGGCATGGACCTAACACCGTCACGGCTCAAGTGCGCCGAACTGGCACTCGTGGCCGTCCGAAACGCAGTCGAGAGCCGTTGACATCCTGCCCGCGCTGAAGCACGAGGCTTTCTCTTTGAATCTCCGTAACAATGATATACGGGTCGTTCACAGAAATACAAGGCGGATGCCACGGGGCTTGACCCCGAGGCTGTTGACCAATCACGAAAGTGCTCCGCGAGATCAAGCGGCGCTGAATACTTTGCTCTCCGACGCTTCTCTGTGAGTACCGTGCCGGAGGTCCTATCCAACGTCGATCGGGGAAAAATCGATTCGGGTGACGACAAACAGTTTTATGACTCGCCTCGGTTCGTCACTCACGCAGACGATGCGTTCACGTCTCGACTGACGAAGCTGTACGAGTCGGAGATTACAGCTGGTGATCGTGTTTTCGATGCGATGAGTAGTTGGGTCTCATTTCTTCCGGATGCCCCGCTGGGGTTCGTTGTTGGCCACGGACTTAACGAAGCCGAACTCGAAGCAAACGACCGTCTAGACGAGTATTTCGTGCAGAATTTCAACAGCGATCGAACGCTTCCGCTTGACGAGAACTCGTTTGATGTCGTGTGTTGTGCGCTGTCGGTCCAGTATCTCCAGTATCCCGCCGACGTGTTCAGCGAGTTCGGGCGCATCCTCAAGCCCGAAGGCGCTGCCATCGTAAGTTTCACCAACCGGATGTTTCCGACGAAGGCGATCCGGGCGTGGCGAACCCGATCGATGGATGAACGAGCGGCGCTCGTACAGGAGTATTTTGCCGCCGGGGGATTCAGAGAAACGGAACGCGTCGTCGACCACCTCGGGACCGATCCATTCTATGCCGTTATCGGTCGGGAACCACACAGCTGAACGGCCAGTCGGTCTCCAGATGATGTTCCTGCTGCTCTGTTGAAATAATCAAAAATTGATATGTTTTGTGGTCGTGGTGGAAATAGAGCGGTGGTGACGCGTTCAACAGCTCAACCCAGAAGGAGATCATCCTCGGCGCGCTCCGGGAGTGGCAAACGTCGCGTGGGCTACTCCCCTTCTGAGTCCGCAAATTCGGAGCGTTCAGCATCTGACTTTTCGACGTTCTGTAGGAGTAGATCTGTACCAGCTGCAGCAATCATGCCGACACCAATCGCACGCAACTGTTGGAGGTACGCTGGGTTTGCCTCAAGTTCAGAGGCGTTGTCGAAGTTCTTCCCTATCATTTTCTTTGTGAGTCTGACACTTGCCTGTGGAAAGAGTACAGTCACGACTCCCTGTAAGAGTATCAACACTGATCCAAATGAACGGCTGTTTTCGCTGTCTTTCACATATTACTATACACGTTTCTGTCCCATAAGTATTGTCTTACACATCCAATACTGAGTTGATTGGATACTTAATAAGGGCGTTACAGTGTGGATATGCGATTTTTGTCTTGCCAGCATTACCCAACACTACATTTATGAGTCTAGCATTCTTGTGTATGATGTGAACAAAAACGTCGGGCCGACAGATCAGCGAGTGAGAACAGCCATCGGTGCGGTTTCGGGCGTGACCGCTATCGCAACTCTTCTGGGAGCAGTCCCGCTTCCACCCGCAGTGTCTCCAGTGCTCGGTGTCGTTGCTCTGTTATTACTCGGTACAGCATCCGTCCGGAACTGTCCTGCATACTCGCTGCTCGGGGTTGACTCCTGCTCGCGTGCGAGTAATGTCTCCGAATAGCAAGCCAGCATGCCATCTCAGAATCCAACAGCCGCTCGGGCGCTTGCCACTCGGGGAATCGGAACGTTCGTAATTGCGGTCATCGTCAATCTGATTCTCGGCTGGATCACACTATCACAGAACCTTGTAGCTTCAACTGAGTTTTTCCAGTACCCACCGATCATCGTCTGGACGCTACTCGGAACGGTTGGCGCAACGCTCGTGTACGGCGCGCTCACACGACGTTCCGCAACGCCAGACCAGACGTTCGTCCGCATTGCTGTTGCGGTGCTACTACTGTCATTTCTTCCCAATATCGGTCTTCTCTTCGCTGTCGACGATGTGACGACGAGCGAGGCAATCGGACTGATGGCACTTCACGTCCCACCCGCAATCGTCGCAGTCCTTGCGCTTCCTAATACCCCGCTTGGGCGGTAGTTCGTTCCCACTTTCGGCTTCCCGGTGGAGCGTTGACACCCTCCACGACGTCATTTGACGTGGCAATCTTGATTTTGACACCGGATTATCGAGCATCACACTTAGGTAAGCAAACTATACCTTATCTCTCGTGGAGACTAGGCACTATCCGTCAGATCGGCAATTGACTCGATGACCTCGGTCGGTCGGTATGCGTACTCCGGTATTTCATCACGATTAGTTGACCCCGTTAACACGAGGTATGTGTTCAGGCCGGCTTCAATACCGGCCACCACGTCTGTATCCATACGATCGCCGATCATCGCCGTGGATTCAGAGTGAGCACCGAGTCGGTTCAACGCGCCGCGAATCATGATTGGATTGGGTTTGCCGACGAAGTACGGCTTGTTCCCCGTCGCCTCTGTGATGAGGGCAGCGACGGATCCTGTCGCTGGAAGCGGACCGTCACTAGACGGGGCCGTTGCATCTGGGTTTGTTACAATAAATCGCGCACCTCTGTCGACTAATCGAACGGCCTCGGTGATGTTCTGGAATGAGTACGTGCGACTCTCCCCGAGAACGACGAAATCCGGATCCGTATCAGTGAGGGTATACCCAACGTCATGTAGCGCCGTTTTCAGCCCGGCCTCGCCGATTACGTACGCAGAAGCCTCCGGCATCTGATTCGATACAAACTGTGCCGTCGCGACGGCTGATGTCCAAATTCGTTTTTCTGGGACAGTGAGTCCGGCTTTCGAGAGGTGGGCGGCGAGGTCGCGCCGCGTATATATCGAGTTGTTGGTAAGGACGAGGAATTGACGCTCTTGCTCCCGTAGCTGAGCAATAAACTCTTTAGCCCCGTTGAGGGCGGTTTCATCACGTATTAGCACACCGTCCATATCGATCAGCCACGTCTCGTGTTGTGTCTCCGACTTAGACATCCTTCCCACACCTACATCTACTTATCTGAGCAACGAACTTGAGACTTTGTCAGGGAGTCAGTATCTCGTTCAGACGGCCGATCAGACCGAATAGGACGGCCACTATTGTTGTTCAATACAGCGATCCACGGCGAGCACGACCCATAGTTCAGGTCCAGTCGTCGCAATCCGCCGCAGCAAGGATTTCTGGGTAACGATTTCGTATCGTTACCTCACTCACGTCCGCAGCACGGCTGATGTCGACCTGTCGTATCTGCTCGTCACACAGTCGTGCCGCCGCGTACAGCGCCCCTGCAGCGATCCCCACCGGGTGTTTTCCGCTATGAACGCCCTCTTTCCTTGCTGCCTTGACCAACTGTCGCGCCCGCTGTTCCGTCGCCGGCTTACAGTCAACATCCGACGCAAGCCGGCCAATGAATGCGCTGGGGTCCGTGGGAGAAATCTTCAGCCCGAGTTCACGTGAGATGTGTCGGTATGCTCGCTCAACGCGCAGCTGCTTGACCCGGCTCACTGTAGCGATTTCATTAATCGAACGGGGAATACCATTCATTCGACTCGCTGCGTACAGTGAGGCCGACGCAACACTTTCAACGGCCCGGCCGGGAAGAAGCCTATCGTCAAGCGCCTGCCGATAGATCACGCTTGCCGTCTCCCGCGTACAGTCAGGGACACCGAGTGCGGCGGCCATCCGATCGATCTCACCGAGCGCATGCATGAGGTTACGGTCGGTTGCTGACTGTTGCCGAGAGCGTTTGTCCCATTTTCGCAGGCGGCTAAACTGTTCTTTCCGCTCTCCTGAGAGATTGTTCCCGTTTGCGTCGACATCTTTCCACCCGATCTCCGTCGACAATCCCTTATCATGTAGGAGATTTGTGGTCGGCGGCCCAACACGTGAGTCCCCATCAGCTTCACCACTCGGTGTGTATAGCGTGATACTCGTGTCAAGTGTTGCGTCTGGAATGACTATCCCGCAGTCGGCACAGACGATCTCCGTGTCATTATCATTTTGACAGAGCTGTCCGTCACACTCAGGACAGAGAGTAGGATCTCCAGACTTCGTGCTTTCATTATTGGTTGTCGGCTTGGAGCGGGTCCGCTGGTCACCACCTACGTTCGATGTCGCAGCTGATGATCGACCTCGTTGCAGGGCCGCCTCCGTTTCATCCGTGCTGAGGTGTTGTCTTACCACTGATCATCACCACTACTGGGTCTCATAGATCCACCACAGCAGACGGCACCGAACCGTATTTCGTTCATAACGAAGCCCGGTTTGTTTTTTTATTTTTGATCCTGATCCCGTATGCGGTGACCGTAGTAGCGACACTAGGCGGAACCGACCATATCGGATCAGCCGGAACCCGCATGCCGTCGATGGTGAGACAGACGAGGCTCCCTCGTCCACGGCGTGCTGCGATCTCGAACTCGAACCGCCGTGAGTGTGCGTCGACTGCCGTCACGTGAATTGCCGAAAGCCCGTTTGCACTCTCCCAGACATCCGTATCTACTACTTCAGTATTGCCCGCTGGCGTGACTGATGTCGATCCACACGCTGGGCATGACCCTTGGTGTGGATCCGTTCCGATGTATCCGTAGTCGGTATCACATGCGAAGCAGTGTTCCATGGTTCGGAGCTAGTGACGGTTCCTGATCGTCTCTGCGATGTTCGCTTGACTGGAACATGCTGGGCAGGCAACTACGTCACCGCCGTCTAAGCCGAACACCGTCACGAATCGCTGTGAGACGTGTCCTCCGCAATGTGTACACTCCGGCATCAGATCACCCGAGCGAGCCCTCCATCTCGAGTTCGACGAGTCGGTTCAGTTCGACTGCGTACTCGATGGGTAGCTCTTCCGTGATGGGCTCGATGAAGCCCGAAACAATCATCTGTTTCGCGTCGTCGTCGTCGAGACCACGCGACTGGAGGTAGAAGATATCCTCGTCGCCGATCTTCCCGACGGTCGCCTCGTGGGCGACGTCGACTTTCGACTCGTTGATCTCCATGTACGGCATGGTGTCCGACGTCGACTCGTTGTCGAACATCAGCGCGTCGCACTCGACGGCGGTCGAGGAGTCAGAAGCGCCGTCAGCTATGTGGACGAGTCCGCGGTAGTTCGTGCGGCCGCCGTCCTTCGCGATCGATTTCGACTCGACGGTCGACTTCGTCTCCGGCGCGTTGTGGTACACCTTCGCGCCGGTGTCGATGTCTTGGCCCTCGCCCGCGAAGGCGATGGTGATGTGGTTGTCGGAGGCGCCGCGACCCTTCAGGATCGTCGAGGGGTACAGCATCGTCGCCTTCGACCCCATCGATCCCGAGATCCACTCCATGCGCCCGCCCTTCTCGGCGATGGCGCGCTTGGTGTTCAGGTTGTACGTGTTCTTCGACCAGTTCTGCACCGTCGAGTACTGGACGTGGGCGTCCTCGTCGACGAACACTTCGACGCCCCCACAGTGAAGATTAAATTTCGAATACTTCGGTGCCGAGCATCCCTCGATGTAGTGGACTTCGGAGCCCTCCTCAGCAATGATGAGCGTGTGCTCGAACTGGCCCATTCCCTCGGAATTCATCCGGAAATACGCCTGAACCGGCATGTCGACGGTGGTGTTTTCGGGGACGTAGACGAATGAGCCGCCGGACCAGATCGCCCCGTGAAGCGCCGCGAACTTGTTGTCGCTCGGTGGGACGCACTCCGTCATGAAGTACTCCTTGACGAGCTCCTCGTGCTCTTGGACGGCCTCGTCCATGTTACAGAAGATGACGCCCTTCTCCTCCCACCGCTCCTGCATGTTCTGGTAGACGACCTCCGATTCGTACTGCGCGCCGACGCCCGAGAGCGCGTTCTTTTCCGCCTCGGGAATGCCCAGCTTGTCGAACGTGTCCTTGATATCGTCCGGGAGCTCTGTCCAGTCATCGACGCCGGCGCGAACATCGACGTCGGGGCGGATGTACGGGACGATCTCGTCTACGTCGACCTCGCTCAGGTCCGGCTGGCCGGGCCAGTCGGTCGGCATCGGCATCTCTTGGAACTGTCTGAGCGCGCGCAACCGGCGCTCCAGCATCCACTCGGGTTCGTCTTTGTCCTCAGAGATGACGCGGACCGTCTCCTCGGTGAGCCCCTTCTCGCTTTTGAAGGCGGACTTCTCCTCTTTTTTGAACTCGAAGCGAGCCTCGGTATTTGTCTCTTTAAGATCGTCTTGTTTCGAACTCATCAAAGTATTCTTCAGAGACTACGAATATAAGTGTGGCGCGCTAGAATATACCTTTGTAACGTATATGGGTTTCTTTAACGAAAGAGAATAACTTTATGAGGTTTAATTTGGTTACTCTAATTAACGAATTTAATAAGCGCCGAGAGGGCGGTTCCGTACAAAAAGGAACACAGTCACTCGTTAGCGAGAACGACTCGACAGCATTCAATCGCCGCTTCGATGTGGCGGTCGGCGACCACATCGTCTGTTTCGTCAGCCGATTCAAGCAGTGTGACAACCTGACGAACCCGTTTCTGTCTGGTTTGCTTGTCAAGATCGTCACTGGTAGCATCACGGGCGACGGCTTCAGCCTCTCCGAGCCATCGGTTCGTTGCTGGCGCTACTGGGCGATCTGCGGTCGCAGTTAGATGAGTCGCCAGTGCGTCGACCGCAGCCCGCGGCTCGGTTGGGATATCTATTTCGTCCGTCATCGTTGACGTATTGGCACCCACTGTGAAGAATTGTTGTCCCAAGCTACACTCCAGATGATTGAGGCGTCCCCAGCCTAGCACGACCCCTTGTTAGCCAGTGGTAACGCGTCCTCGGTATCTGTCCGGTCTCGTTCGATAGACACACCAGACGACACAAACCAATACGTAGCCGAGAACGACTGTGATCGAGTCGCTCCTCCGGATTGACGTCGTGCTCTTCGTCCTCATCGGCGTGCTGGGCGGCGCACACTGTATCGGGATGTGCGGTCCACTTGTGACGATGTACTCGAAGCAGATGACGCCGCAGCCTGACAGCGGAACGGCGACAGCCAACGACGGACGTGCCGGTCATCTCACGACCTACGAGGTTCGCCAGCACTTCCTGTTCAACGTCGGGCGAGCGACGACGTACGCAATTCTTGGAACTGTCTTCGGCGCGCTCGGAAGCGTCGTCTTTGTCACCGCTGATCAACTGACACCGATGGCTGGCCTCCTGCGAGGCATTGTCGGTCTTGCGGTAGGAGGGTTCATTGTGCTGACAGGGGTTCGGTACGTCATCGGAGGGAGTGGAGGCGATATTCGAATACCCGGCGTACAGCGCGTCACATCGTGGCTTGCGACGCGAGTTCACCGACACGTCAACAGCCCAAGTATTGTCGGTCTTGGCGCCGTCCATGCGTTTCTTCCCTGTCCGATGCTGTATCCCGCGTATCTGTTCGCTTTCGCGAGCGGATCCCCGACCGCTGGGGCAATCGCTCTCGGTGCCCTCGGTATCGGGACGATCCCGGCCGTCTTCCTCTATGGAACGATTATCCAGTCGATCGACGTTGCCCACCGGCGTCGCGTCCATCGGTTGCTTGGCGTTGTGTTCGTTGTGCTGGGGTACGTGTTGTTCGCGCACGGACTGATGGCACTCGGTATACACCTCCCACACCCAATGTTCCCACATTATCAGCCTCTCGGTGGGATGGGACACTGACGCATTCGATAGATCTGTCGAATTAGTACCTAATCCAGTAGATTTCTCTAGGCAGAACACGGAATATCGAGGCGGAACCGTGACCGGAGACCGCGGCAGACCCAACAGACAGGTCTCCTAAGTTGATATACTCCCGGAACCCAGACGGGGGTCTGTTGAGGATTTTAAAGACATTACACACCTCGTCTGGTCCTGTACCTCACGTACGGACTCTTTCCATATCACTTCGATATATCGAACAACAGGACAGGGGGAGACCGTAATTTCAGACCACTCTCGTGTCGACCGGGAGATTCCGGGAGGAACTGGCAAAAAGAGGCCAATACCAACCGAACTGGATACTTTATCGGATGCGACTGAGCTCACTTACGCCAACAAAATAGACGTGATTGGGGATATAGGGCCGGATCTAATGGGGTTTTCTGAAACAGATGAAGCCAAAGCATTCGCTAATAATCACGTCGGATCGACTATCACGTACAAGAGTAGCGATCGACCACTCGTCGATAAAATCCAAATGACAGATATGGAGTAAGTAGACCACTTTACTGTTAACCGCCTCAGAAATCACATGCACTGTTCTGACGACTCAACTCGCGACGACCGTCTGTGAATGCGCTCTCTGTGTGAAGCGTACCAACTGGGGATTACTATTCGGAACAAACTCAAAGAAACCGATCTCGTCACCGCGTTCGAGAAGCTCGATCATTCGATAGATGCTATCGAAGACGGGTATCCAGCGTGGCATCCTGCGCCGCTCTCCTTTCGCGCAATGGTTCTCTCGTTCGTGTTCATGGAGATAACGGGTGACTCATACGCCAACTTCACTCGACGAATCACCCGACAACCGGAAGTAGCGACTATCCTCGGCTTCAGTCGAGTGCCCGACGAATCAGCATTCTCTCGTGCGTGGCGAAATCGATTCGACGACGCGACCCACGAATACATCCACGCTGCCGCCCACTTCGTTGTCAAAGAAGTCCATGATCGCAGCATCTCAGCGCCGGAGGTGCGGCCTAAGGCAGAGATCGTCGACAATGAGCAAGAAGATACAGACTCAGTAGAAGACGAATCCTTCTCACAGGAGGAGATTGTTCAGACAACGCGCCTCGCGCGTGATCACGCCTTCGGACACTTCGACTCTGATCGGGCGCCGAACGCCTCGTACGAGGACACGCAATTTTTCGAGTTACAGACATTCATGGGGATGGTTCGGTGCGGAGCCACGCAGGGAGCTACTCGCTTTCAGTACCGGCGTGGCGAGGACTACGGCCCGCATGGCGATACCCACCTTCGCACCGTCAAGCAGTTCGATCCTGACGAGCTCGTCGACGGCTTCAACGAGACAACGGATCGCTTGCTTTCCGTGATTGCTTCTGAAGCATCGTTCCGCCGGCCAGTCACTGCTGCGATCGATATCACGACCATTCCCTACTACGGGGATGTCGAAGGGATGCCGATGGTCAGTGGAACGAAGGACAGAGACGGTCGAGCGTTTAAATTTGCGACCCTCTCGATCATCGGACAGAACATCCCGCTGGTCTTAGCTGTCGAGCCGGTTCGAGAGAGTTCTGAGTGGGATGAGAACCCGTCGAATCAGATCCATCGTACTGTTCGGCGACTCGTTCGACGAGCGAAAGAGCATGTTCCAATCGAGACAGTGCTGTGTGATCGGGAGTTCGATTCGATACGGGTGTTTCAGACGCTCTCAAACCTCGATGTGAACTACCTCATTCCGAAGCGAGTCTCCAGCTCTGAACGGGATGTACTCAAACAAATGGGGGAAGACGACCAAGAGGTGGCTGTTGAGTCGGCTTCTGTCCATGTGGAATCTGGATCGCATCCAATGCGGCTCCTGTACGTGCCGTCGACGGGTGGGGAGGGGACAGCCGTCTTCGCGACGAATCTCCGAGTGGGACCCGATGAGGCCGAGGCGTTCTGTAAACGGTATAGTCGCCGGTGGCAAATCGAGAGCGAGTACAAATCGATCAAGCACGACTTTCTCGCCAAGACCTCCTCGAAAGAATACCGCGTTCGCCTGTTCTACTTCGTGTTCGCGGTACTCCTATACAATATCTGGCGGCTGACCGACTTCCTGCTGAAAGCAGGTGTCGACGGGGAGATGGACTACGCGCCTGTGATTACTGCGGGTGAGTGTGTTGAGTTCGTTGCCTCGGCGTTGATCCCGCACGACTAGTCGGCTGAGCTCTCGCTGGGTCCGCCGCTCAAGAGTGACAACCGTATCCAGCAGCGCCAAAATCCACGCAATTTCGTACGCTCGTCCGGTAGTTCGAGAGTAAGGATTCAAAATCGATCCCCGACTGCTGAGAATCACCACGACTTGATGGCGATTCGATCCAAAACTAGCCTATCCTCCGAAACTGTGTCCCACGCGCTCGCCAATTTGCTATATCAGTATACG
>SL_5KL_010_SEDDRAFT_10000791_pt1 | contig 19951 bp, 13 predicted proteins | sample SodLakKL_010_SED_FD_9118 | JGI IMG/M metagenome (IMG submission 9118)
ACGCGGAAGCAGTAATCGGGGGCCTTGGTGGCCCCGCCGATCTTGATCGCGTCCTCGTGCACGACGTCCTTGTAGGCCTCGGCGTAGCCGGCCTTGTTGGCGACGTCCCAGTCGAGCGCAGTGAACAGGGGATCGACGAACTCGCGCCGGAGCTGGGTCTCGTTGTAGCCGGTGGCGGTGTATTGGTCGCGGTTGTCTTGGAAGCGCTTGACGAGCTTGCGGACTTCAGCGGGCGCTTTGATTGCTTGCCTCTCCATGGTCGATAGTCGTTTCTAGCGTGTTGTCGCATCTTTGGCAACCCTGAAGGAGACTGAGCACGCGACGCTCACGGAACCGGCGTCCACGAGGGGAGTTCCACAGCGCATGGTCGGTCAATGCATCATTGGACAGGATCAGCAGCGCTGGAGTTGTCACAGGTCACAGTCATTCATCAGGTGAAGCAGGCCCCCAAGCTACGCGGTCAAGGGTTGTCCCTTCAGAACGCAGCGCGTTCCGCCCACGCGGAAGCAGTAGCCGGGGGCCTTGAGTGCTTGTCTCTCCATTGTCGATAACTGTCTCCAGCATGCGAGCAAGGAGAGGGCACGCGGGGGCGGCGCACCCTGATGGACTTCGGGCCCTGGCCTGGCTTAGGAGGTATGATTCGCCCCGGGAAAGGGAAAAGGGAGGACCTGCCGACCGATGCTGGCGACCGCTGACGTAGTAGTGATCGTTTTCTACCTTCTGCTTGTGCTGTCGGTGGGGGTGTGGGCGGGGTTCCGGCAGTCCCTGGAGGGGTTCTGGGTGAACCGCCGGCGTACCCAGACCGCGTTGCTCGTGTTCACGGTGGTGTCGGCGAAGATCGGAGCGGGGGCGACGATCGGGATCGTGTCCTCGGCGTACGAAACGGGGATCGGCTTCCCCCTGGTGGCAGCCGTATCCACCTCGGCAGGGTATCTGCTGATCGGTTGGCTCTCTCCTTACATCAGGCGGTTCGGCGACAGGTACAACGCGTTCACGCTGTCGGAGTTTTTCGGTGTCCGGTACGGAAGGCCCACGCAGACGGCGTCGGCGGCGGTGATCCTCCTTACGTACGTGTCGTTTTTGGCCTCGCAGTTCGTGGCCGCGGCGGCGCTCCTTTCGCTGTGGAGCGGTTGGAGCTTCGAGCTTGCGTTGGTGCTGGCGTTCGCCTCCGTGGTCCTTTACTCCAGCGTGGCGGGGCTGCGGGGCTCGATCGCCGCCGATGCAGTGCACTTTTGGATGATGGCGATCGTGTTCTTCGCGGTGCTGGTGCCGGCGGCGACGGTCGGCCAGTCGACGGCCGGATGGCGAGAGAGCATCCCGGCCGCGTTCTGGTCGCCGGCCACGTTCGGCGGCTACTGGTTTGTGATCGGAGGGATCCTGTTCGGGGCGGTGATTGGGGCGGTGAGCATGGAGCTTTGGATGCGGATCTACGCTGCCGCCGGGGAGCGACAGGCCAAGCGCACGTTCGTGTGGTCGGCGTTCGTGGTGCTTCCGTTCTTTGCCGCAGCGCTGTTTCTCGGACTCGTCGCCCACGTGAGGCTGCCCGGGCTGGGGCATCCCGACGAGGCGTTGTTCCGCCTGATGGCCGAGCTCCTGCCGGTGGGCCTTCTGGGCCTGGGGATCGCCGCGGTGTTGGCGGTCCTGATCTCCACCGCCAACACCATGATCGTCGTCGCCTCGGCAACCTTGTTTCGCGATGTGCTCCCGCGAAGGGCGCAGGGGTCCGACCGCCGGGCGCTTGCGCTGAGCAGGCTGGTGACCCTCGGCGTGGGGTGCGTGGGGCTTGTGCTTGCGATTTTGGTGCCTGACGTGGTCCAGCTTGTGCTCAACGCGTTCTTCACGGTCGCCGTGCTGTCCCCGGCGCTCGCGGCGGGGATCTTCTGGCCGCGCGCCACCCGTCTGGCCGCCACGCTGAGCATCGCCGCCGGAGCGGTGGTGACGCTTGCGTTCCTCCCGGTGATCCCCCGCCAGGCGTTCGTGCCCGGGCTGCTCGTGGCGGCGGTGGTGCTGCTCGCGGTCGGCCTGCGTTCCGCCCATGCTCCAGGGGAGCAGCCTGGTTTGGGCGCGGACCTGCGCGCGGGGGCCGCCCCCAGGCGATGAGCCGAGGGCTCGGCATCGGGGTTGCTCAGACCGCCAGGTCCGGGGTNTGCCCCCACAGCTTACCCACGAGCTCGGGGTAGCGAGCGTCGCTTCGGAGCGGATCGAACACGCGGACCACAAGCAAGAAGCGCAGCATGCTATCCCGCTCCCGATAGGCGCGGTCGAGCCACAGGAAGGCTTCGTCGGCCTCCCCGAGCCCGGCGTAGACCACAGCGATCCAAAACGGGGACACGGCGCTACTCTCCGCGCGCACGCGCAGGTGCTCCAGAAGCTCACGCGCCTGCGCATCCTCGCCGGCGAGGGCGTGGGCCAGGGCGACCCCGGCGTCGGCGAGCGCGGTGTTGTCCCCCATGTGCGCGCGTGCCCTGCCGAATGTCTCCAGCGCCTCCGTAAAGTGGCCCAGCGCAAGCTGGCTGAGCCCAAGGTACACTTCGGCGATCGCGAACTTGGGATCGATCTCGAACGCCCGCCGCAGCGCCGCCAGCGCGCGCTGGTGGTCGCCGGCGGCGTAGTAGGCGATGCCCAGCGTGCTGTGGGCGACGACGGACAGGGGATCCATCTGCAGCGCCTGTTCCAGCCAGACGCTGGCCTCTTCGAACCGGCCCGTATACAGGAGGCAATGCCCGTACCAGTGGTAGGCCGTGGCGTAGCCGGGACTCAGCCGGATGGCCNGCTGGAGGCCCTCTTCGGCGGCGCGCCAGTCCCATTCGTAGAGCAGCTTGACGTCGGCCAGCGAGGCGTGCGCCTCGGCGAGGTTCTCGTCGAGTTCCAACGCCCTGGCAGCAGCTGCCCGCGCGCGGCGGTAGGCCTCGTCGGCGGGGAAGGTCGAGTAGTCAGGTAGCACGGTGAACGCATCGGCCAGGCCTGAGTAGGCCAGGGCATAGTCCGGGTCGGCTTGGATCGCCCGCTCGAAGTACACGATGGCCCGCTTGAGCCCCATCTGCGTCCGCTGGTTCCAGCAGAACCGGCCCTTGAGATAGAGCGTATAGGCTTCGAGGTTCTCCCCGCTTGTCGCCGGCCGGCGGGCAGGGCGGTCCAACAGCTCCACCTCCAGGGCCTGGGCGATGGCCCGGGCGATCTCCTCCTGGATCCCGAAGATGTCCATGAGCTCCCGGTCGAAGCTTCGGGCCCACAGGTGGGTATCGTCACGGGCGTCGATGAGCTGGGCGGTGATGCGAACGCGGTTGTCCGACCGGCGCACGCTCCCCTCCAGGACGGCGTCGGCTCCCAGGAGCTCGCCGATTTCCCGGATGCCCATGTGCTTGCCCTTTAGGCTGAACGCCGAGGTGCGCGAGATGACGCGCAACCCCTTCATCTGCGACAGCGCCGCGATCAGCTCCTCGGTCATCCCGTCGCTGAAGAACTCGTTCTCGGGGTCAGCGGACAGGTTCAGCAAGGGGAGAACGGCGATCACCGGATGGCTGTCGACCCCCTCCTCGAGCCCTGGTCGGGGCGGCTCCCCTTCGGAGCAGGTGATCTCGTAGAGTTCCACGGGCTCGGGCAGCCCCCGCAGGGAGCGAAGCCCAAGCGGTGCGGGGGTCCAAGGGATGCTGCCTTCGACCGCTTCCCATGCCTTGTCGGTCAGGCACACCTGCCCCGGCCGGGTCAGCGGCTCCACCCGGGAGACGACGTTGACGGCATCCCCGTAGATATCGCCGTCCTGATGGACGACCTCTCCCCGGTGCACCCCGATGCGCAGGACGATGGACTGGGCAGGGGGAAGGCGCGCGTTGCGGTCGGCGAGCGCCTGTTGAATGGAGACGGCGCAACGCACGGCATCGGCGGCGTCGGAGAACTCCGCGAGCACCGCGTCGCCGATTGTCTTGATCTCGCTTCCCCGATGCCGGGCAAGCTGAGCGCGGATAACCTTCCGGCTTTGCTCCAGGAGGTCGAGGGCAAGCGGCCCATCGTTTCTCGTCAGCGTTGTGTAGCCGACCATGTCGGTTAGCAGTATGGAAGCCTCGTACCGCGCGTTCACCGTATGCCCCCTCAGTGCGACCACGGATCCTGGCTCCGGCATCACTCCCTGCGCCGGGAGCCAACGCCCGCGCCCGCATTGTAGCGGCCCAAGCCTGTGAACTCCTCGCCGAGAAGCCACGAACATCGGTGTTCTGTTGAACGCAACCCCCCCGGTCCGCTCCACAAAGGCGATCGCCCCGGCGGGGCAGGCGTTCACGCACAAGCCGCATCCGAAGTAGCGCTCGGTGGTTCGCCTCCTGTCTTCGAACTTTGCTCCGCCATGGCTGTTCCTCCGCGTGAGCCGGATCCGCCTATGTGCGCGGTAGTACAAGCTCCAAGCTGTACTCCCGCGGCTCGTGCTCGGGCATCGGTGGACAGGATCGGTTGCTCTGCCACACTGGTGCGGTGGTTAGAGGTGCAGAACATTGGCGGGGAGCGATCCTGCCACCGGATCAATCAACCGTCGAGGAACGGGAGAGACGAGACCTGACCAGCGTGGCTCCTATCACCAGCACGGTGGACACGGCAACCATGACCAACCCAAGCGCCGCGACCCTGCCCCACAGGGCGTCCTCGGAGAACTCGAGGATCTGCACGGTGAGCACCTCGGTGCCCGGTCGAGAGAGCACCACGGACACGCTCAACTCCCGGATGAACATGCAGGCCATGAGCATCCAGGCTGACATCACCCCGGGAGCTAGCAGGGGAACGATGATCCTCCTCAACGTGCCCAGGAAACTAGCCCCACACACACGGGACGACTCCTCGAGCTCTTGGTGAATCTGCACAAACGCACTCGTTAGGGGGCGCACGCCGTACGGCAGGTACGTGCCGATGTAAGCAATTAGCAGGGCCCAGAGCGACCCATACAGGGGCGTGTATACGAACAACCACATCCAACCCACACCGATGATGAGCCCTGGAAAGGAGAAGGCAAGGAAGGACAGGGACTCTAGAATACCGCTCCCCCGGCTTTTCACCTTGGCGATCACATAGGCCACGAAGACGGACAGCACGATCCCCAACGTGGCCCCCACAAGGGCGAGGAACACCGTGTTCCCAATAGCTCGCACCGCATGGGGGCTGGCAAACACCGCCTGCCAGTTCCCCACGTTCATCATGGACAGCGCCCGCGCGCTGGGAAGGATGTTGTAGGGGAGGAACGACATGTACACGAGGGTGATCACCGGTATGACCACAAGGAGACAGGCAAGCAACCCCAGAACTCCGGCGAGCGCGTAACGCACTCGTCCCAGGTCGATGAGGCTCGGCCGGAAGGCTTTACCCGTCACGGTTACGTACCGGCCGCTCTCAGCCACGAGGTAACGGTAGATGTAGACCAAGATCACTGAAACGGTCAGCGCCAGTACCCCGATAGCCGCACCCGCTCCGTAGTCAGGGGCCCAGCCCACGCTGATCGCCCGGTAGATATGCGTGTTGAGCACATGGACCCGGCCTGGCATCCCCACCATTGAGGGCACGGCGAACGCAGCCAGGCTCCTGACCACCCCCAAGGCGAACGCAGCCAGGATCGCCGGTCGCAGCATGGGCAACGTGATCTTCCGTAGTGTCCGCAGGGTGGACGCACCGCTCATGCGGGAGGCCTCCTCCATGGAAGCGTCGAAGGAGTACATCGCCGGCGCCACCACCAGATAGGTCACCGGAAGATCCACCATCCCCTGGAGAAAAATCATCCCTCCCAAGGAGTAGATGTTCAGCGGCCCCCTCGACCCCACGATCCCAAAGATTTCGCGCAGCCACAGGTTCAGGATTCCGTTCGTCGGATTGAGAAGCATGATCCAGGCTGAGGCGAACAGCACGTGAGGGAACATCATGGGGATAATCGGCAAGAACCGGAATACCCCCTTGGCCGGGATGTTTGTCCGCACGCTCAGGTAAGAAAGGAAGATGCCAATCATTGTCGAGAACAACGCCGATCCGAGCGCGAAAACGGCTGTGTTCATTAGCACTTCGGGGAACCGCGGGTGCGTATAGGCGGTTATGTACTTCTCACCCGTGAACGCCCCCAAGGCATGCATACCTTCCGACATGCTTCCCAGCAGAAGCATGATCACCGGCCCCATGGTCAGGGCGGCCAGCAAGGCAATCAGCCCCGTCTTAAGGGGGAAGTGCGGCGAGAGCCGCCCGGCCAGCGGCCTCATCCACCCTCCTTCGGAAGGACCGCCCTACACCAGTCGCGGCCCACTTTGATCCTCACGGCTTCCCCTTCGTTCAACTTGATTGCCGCGCTTAGCTTGGCCAACACCTGGCCGCCGTCGCCCGCCTCGATCGTGACTTCGTAGCCCTCGCCAGCGAATAAAAGCGTGCTGATCAGGCCTTGGATCTCGTTCTCTTCTTGTGGGCTCTCCGGGGCGACGTGCTCAAACGACTCCGGCCGCGCGTATATCTGGACGGGCGTTTCGACCTCCAGCCCCTCAGGAGCGTCGCACACGAATTCCCCGAGCTCGGTGTCGACCACAGCGTATTTCCCCTGGTAGCCCTTGACATGGGCACTGAAGAAATTGGCCCTGCCGATGAAGCTCACTACGTACGGATCGCCCGCCCGGAAGTAGATCTGTTCCGGCGTCCCCCTCTCCAGGATCACCCCGTCCTTCATCACTGCCACTTCATCGGAGATGGTCAGTGCTTCGACCTGGTCGTGCGTCACGTAGAGCGCCGCGATCTCCAGCTCCTTCAGAAACGAGCGCAGCTCTTGGCGCGTGCTCTCGCGCAGCTTGGCGTCCAAGTTGCTCAGCGGTTCATCGAACAGGATCACCCCAGGGCCCGCAACCAGAGCTCTGGCAAGCGCCACACGCTGCTGCTGCCCCCCACTGAGCTTGGTGGCTGGCCGCTCTTCGAAGCCGTCCAGCTGAACCATGCGCAACGCCTCTTTGACCCGTCCCCCGAGCTCCCTCCGCGGTACTCTACGAAGTCGGAGCGGATAGGCGACGTTCTCGAATACGTTCATGTGGGGCCAGATGGCATACGACTGGAACACCATGCCGATGCCGCGCGCCTCGGGTGGCATGGAGACCCCGCGTGTGGCCGACCAGACCACTTGCTCGCCTATCTTGATCTCCCCAGTTTCCGGGAACTCGAGTCCAGCGATGCACCTGAGCAACGTGGTCTTCCCGCATCCTGAAGGCCCAAGCAGGGTGAGGATCTGGTTCTGGGAGCTGGTGAAGCTCACGTTGTCCAGCGCTCGCACCGTCTCGTACTTGGAGACGAAGGTTTTGGTCACTTCGGACACAGAAACCTGCATGTTCCCCCTTTGCGCCTTGCCTCGCCGACGCGGAGCTTACCCTGCAGGGCCGCGGGCAAAAGGCACGGAGCGGGGACAGCCGACAAGGCTGCCCCCACCCTCCTCGCACACGGCCGCCTCAGTCGTAGAAGATGAACTCGAATTCAGCGGCCCAGTAGTCGATTTCCCAGTCTGCGAGAGTTCGAAGTGGTTGGATCTCCGCTTCCTCGATTCCCTCGATGGGCGGGTAGATCCCCTCGTAGAGGACGTACTCTCCGACCTCATCAGCCAATACCCTCATCGATGGCTCGGAGAGCCAGTAGTCAATGAACAATTTGGCCGCGTTGGGACGCTGGGCATCGGCTCGGATAGCGATCCCCCGCGGGGTCCCCATCAACGGCTCGTTCGATGCACTGACGTCTGCGTAACCCAGGGGTGCCGGGGCCTTAGTGATGATGTATTTGGGCATGGAGATGGCAATCTGCTTCTCCCCCGTCTCTACCGGTCCCGGCGTCGGGCCGAAGGAGCGTACGAACATGGGTCGGTTCGCGGCCACACCGTGCAGCCACTCCCTCCAGGCCTCCTCGTCCCCGCCAAATACGTGCTCTTTCACCCCCACGAGCCAGGTGATGGTCGTTGCGTGGGTTGCAGGATCCGCCATCACGATCTCGTCGTACCATCGAGGGTCGGTAAGGTCCCTATACGAAGTGGGCACCTCGTCCGGATCGACAAGCTCGGCGTTGTAGATCAGGGCTACATATTCAATCCCAAACTGCTGGATCATCCCATCGGGATCACGGGACCAGTCCGGGTACTGTTCAGCCAGGGGCGACACGTACTCCCCCAGAACACCTTCGGCCTTCAAGATCTCCATCACCGGCATCGGAGCCTGGAACACGTCGGCCGGCAGCGCGCCCGCCCTGAACTCGGTCATCACGGTCGGCAGGTACACTGCCGTGGAGATCCTAGTGTAGTCGGCCTCTACGCCGTATTCCTCGAAGAAATCCTCCATAATAGGCTCTACTGCCGTGATGTTGGCGTAGAATATGGCCTTTCCCTCTGCTCTGGCTTCCTCAAGCAGGTCAGGTTCGTGCGCAGCGGCTGGGGCCAGCCACAGCGCGCTACCCAGCACAACCACCATTATCGCTCTACATAGTCTTTCCATAAACACCTCCACAGTCTTACATCACTGAGATTCGTACACTGATTCGTTCCCGGCTTACGTCCACGGATTCTTGTATCACCTCCACGCTGTATATATTTACGAACGCTAGTATATAGAACGCGCTCATCTTTGTCAACTGGGGCACCGCAGCCCCTTTGGAAGGACCACTCTCTCCATCATGCTTCAACCTCCGCGTTGTGTTTGCGTCCTAGAACGCCTGCTTCTGCGCAACCAGGACTGCAGCGCGGGGGCGGAGGAAGGGGACCTCGAGCCTTGCGAACCCCGCTTTCAGGAGAAGCGCCTTCTCGGTCTCGACGGGCAGGGGGAGGTCGATGTGGTAGCCGCCCGGCGGGCTGTCTCCGCGCTCGGCCAGTGTTCGCAGGGTTGCTTCGGTGTCCTCCGGATCTGGCTCAGCGGACACGTAGTCACCGTTTGCGAGTACGCCCCCCGGGCGGAGGGCGGCGTGGATTTTCCTGTACAGCGCGAGCTTGGCTTCCGGGAGGTGGTGGTGCAGCGCCATCACACTGACGACGTAGTCGTAGGCGTCCTTGGCGAACGGAACCTCGGTGAACGAGCCGTGTACGAGTTCGAGCTGGTCTGCATGCTCCACATGGTTCCCTCTTAGGCGCTTCAGCATCTCCCGGGAAACGTCCACGGCAGTAACTCGGGCCTGCGGGGCACGGCAGAAGATGCCTTCCAACTCGGCCCCGGTGCCCGCACCAAGATCCAGAATTCGGACGGGCTCGGTCGTTGGCGCAACCGCCGAGGCGACCGCAGCGTAGAACGCGTCGAAATTCTCCACGGTCTTCCGCATATGGGCGTCGTAGCCTTCGGCACGGCGGTCGAAGAACGCGGCCATCTCTTCGGGCAGGGAGTTGTCAGGTCGCATCACCGCACATTATCCGCGGTGCGACGCTTCCACTGTAGGCGGGGAAGGACAGCAGAAGAAGGCACGTGATACACTGAAGCACACAATCGGAATGCTGCGCAAGCGCAAAGGAGGCAAACGTGAAGTCGATCTGGAACGGCGCCCTCTTGGCCGAGAGCGACACCCACACCACCTGCCCCTGGAAGGGGTGGTCCTGGTACTACCCCGATCCGAAGCCGAAGGCGGCAAGAATGGGGATCAAGGACCACGTGGCCTTCGGGCGCGGGGTCAAGGTGGAGGCGTAGCGTCCGATGGCTGCCAATCTGGATCGCGGGCGGGAAGAACAGTACGACGCCATCGTAATCGGCTCGGGCCAGGCGGGAGGACCCCTGGCCGGCGCGTTGGCCAAGGCGGGATGGAAGACGGCGCTGGTGGAGCGAAAGCACGTCGGAGGAACGTGCGTCAACTGGGGGTGCACGCCGACCAAGACGATGGTCGCCAGCGCCCGCGTCGCCCACCTGGCGCAGCGGGCCGGGGATTACGGCGTGACGGCGGGGCAGGTGAGCGTGGACCTGGCTGTAGTACGCAAGCGCAAGCGGGACATGGTAGAGAGCTTCCGCAGCGGAAGCCGCAGCAAGCTCGAACAGATAGAGAAGCTTGAACTGCTGATGGGGGCGGCACGCTTCACCGGTCCCAAGACCGTTGAGACAACCCTTGTCGACGGGGGAACGCGCACGCTCTCTGCACCGGTGATCGTGATCAACACCGGGACGCGGCCCCGGGTGCCGGGAATCCCCGGGCTTTCCGATGTGCCGTACCTCGATTCCACCTCGATCATGGAGCTGGACGCGGTGCCCGAGCACCTCTTGGTGATCGGCGGAGGATATGTGGGCCTGGAGTTCGGGCAGATGTTCCGCCGCTTTGGGTGCAAGGTGACCATCGTGCAGCGTGCCGGGCAGCTCCTGCCGCACGAGGACGAGGACGTGGCCGATGCGGTGCGGGAGATCCTGGTCGAGGACGGGATCGAGGTTCTGCTTGAGGCAGAGGCTACCGCCGTTCAGCGCGCGGAGGATGGAGGGATTGCCCTTACGGTACGCCAGCCCGCAGGGGATCGGACCTTGCAAGGGAGCCATCTTCTCCTTGCAGCCGGCCGCGTACCCAACACGGACGAGCTCGGGTTGCACAAGGCGGGCATCGAACCGGATGAGCGCGGATTCGTCCCGGTGAACGACCGGTTGGAGACGGCCGCCCCGGGGATCTACGCGGCGGGTGACGTAAACGGAGGACCGGCGTTCACCCATATTTCCTACGACGACTACCGCATCCTTCGCGCCAACCTCCTCCAGGGAGAGAAGAGGAGCACAGCCGGCCGCGTTCTTTCCTACACCATGTTTACCGACCCCCAGCTCGGCCGGGTCGGCCTCACCGAGAAAGAGGCCCGGGCCCAAGGCCGCGAATACCGCGTGGGCAAGATTCCCATGGGTTGGGTCGCCCGCGCCCTTGAGACCGACGAGACGCGGGGGTTGATGAAGGCGCTCTTGGACCCGGAGAGCGAGCGGATCATCGGCGCGGCCGTCCTGGGAATCGAAGGCGGCGAGGTGATGTCCGTAGTTCAGATGGCGATGATGGGGGGCGTCCCGTACACGGCGATCCGGGATGCCGCGTTCGCCCACCCGACGCTGGCCGAGTCGCTGAACACCTTGTTCGGCACGGTCGAGGGCTGACGGAAGCTCCAGGAGGATGTGCCGCGTGGCCGCTCCGGTTTTCCGCTGAGACGTCCGGGGGGCCGGGGTACTAAGCTAGGGAATGAGGTCGAGCACCACGAGGACAGTGACCAGCACGACCGCCCCGATCACGCCCATCTGCAGAAGCGTGAGCCCCTCTGGCACCTCCTCGACAACGTCCAGCGGGGAGGGGCATTCCTCTTCCAGACAGCGCTGCACTTCCTCCTCGATTCGCATTTCCACGGCCGGGCCGGCTTCGCCGGAGGAAGCGTGCTCGCCCACGAACACCATGGGAACGTGATACCTGTCCAGACCGTGCGCGTCGGCCATCGCCCGCATCAGACGCCAGTCGTCCGAGCCGTAGGAGGCGCGAAAGCGTTCTACCTGTAACTCCGGATAGGTCTCCTTCAGCTCCTCGAGAAACGCGCTCATCACGATGCAGTCGGGGCAACCGGGCAGCTCGAAGTAGACAAGCTCCACCGAGCCGTAGGCAATGCCCCCCGCAGCCAACAACGCCAGCACCAGCGCACCGAACCGTCTCATGGTAGAGGAGGATAACCCGTGGCCGGTCGGGCTACCAGCAACGGCCAACCACGGCTGGTACACTTTGTGTATGGCCAAGACAGCGGCAACCGAGGGTCGTTTTCAGATCAGGACCGAGCTCGAGCCTCACGGGGATCAACCCAAGGCGATCGGGGAGCTCGTCCGTGGGCTGAACGAGGGCAAGCGCTTTCAGACCCTGCTGGGGGCGACCGGCACCGGGAAGACCTTCACCGTCGCCCATGTCGTCCATCAAGTGCAGCGTCCGGCCCTGGTGATTGCTCACAACAAGACCCTAACTGCCCAACTGTACGGCGAGCTGCGCGAGCTCTTTCCCAACAACGCCGTCCATTATTTCGTGTCCTACTACGACTACTACCAGCCGGAGGCGTACATCCCCCAGTCGGACACGTACATCGAAAAGGACGCCCAGATCAACGAGGAAATCGATCGATTGCGCCACGCGGCCACGGCGTCGCTCCTGTCGCGGCGGGACGTGATGGTGGTCGCCTCGGTGTCCTGTATCTACGGCCTGGGGTCGCCCTCGGATTACGCAGCGCTCTCGCTCACGCTGCAGGAGGGGGAAGAATACGACCTGGTCGATGTTCTCCGCCAGCTGGTCCAGCTTCAATACCGGCGCAACGAGCTGGCCTTCGAACGGGGGACGTTCCGCCTGCGGGGCGATGTACTCGAGATCATCCCCGCCTCGGAGGACCACGGGTGGCGCGTAGAGTGGTTCGGCGACCAAGTGGAACGGATCAGCGTCGTCGACCCCCTGACGGGGGACGTGATCGACCAGCGGCAGTCGATCACCGTGTCGCCGGCTACGCACTTTGTCACCCCCCAGGAGCGGCTGAAACGTGCGATTCAGTCGATCGAAGAAGAGCTGGAGACAAGGCTGGAGGAGCTGCAGGCGGCGGGGCGGCTGCTCGAGGCCCAACGGCTCGAGCAACGCACGATCTACGACCTGGAGATGCTCCGGGAGATGGGCTATTGCCCTGGGATCGAAAACTACTCCCGCCACCTCGACGGGCGGACCCGCGGGGAACCGCCGTGGACGCTCCTGGATTATTTCCCCCCGGACTTCGTGACGGTGATCGACGAGTCGCACCAGACGATCCCCCAGTTGAACGCCATGTACCACGGCGATCGTTCGCGGAAGAACACGCTGGTCGAGTTCGGCTTTCGCCTCCCGTCGGCCTTGGACAACCGGCCGCTCACCTTCCAGGAGTGTGAGGAGCGTCTGGGACAGGTGATGTTCACCTCGGCCACCCCCGGACAGTACGAGCAGCGCGTGTCGAGCACCGTGGTCGAGCAGATCATCCGTCCCACCGGGCTGGTCGATCCGGCCGTGGAGGTGCAGCCGGTGCGGGGACAGGTCGACCACTTGATGGCCGAGGTGCAGAAGGTCGTGGAGCGCGGCGAGCGCGCCCTGGTGACCACACTGACCAAGCGCATGGCCGAGGACCTGACCGACTACCTGGTCGAACTCGGCGTCAGGGCCCGCTACTTGCACTCGGAGATCGACACCTTGGAGCGGGTGGACATCCTGCGCGAGCTCCGGCTGGGCAAGTTCGATGTGCTGGTCGGGGTAAACCTGCTGCGGGAGGGCCTCGACCTCCCGGAGGTGTCGCTGGTGGGGATCCTCGATGCGGACAAGGAAGGGTTCTTGCGCTCAAGCACCTCGCTCATCCAGACCATCGGGCGGGCGGCCCGCAACGTGCGGGGGAAGGTGATCCTGTACGCCGACCGCAACACGGGAGCGATCCGCGAGGCGGTGCAGGAAACTGAGCGGCGGCGCCAGATCCAGCTCGACCACAACCGCCGCCTGGGCATCACCCCCCGCAGCATCGAGAAGGCGATCCGGGACCACTTCGCCGAGGTCCGCCCAATGGACGAGCCGCTGGAGCTTCCCTCGGACCCCGAGCAGCTCACCCACGAGGAGCTGCGTGAGCTCATAAAGGACCTGGAAGCCAAGATGCGCGATGCGGCGGAGAGACTGGAGTTCGAGCTTGCCGCCGCCTTGCGGGACAAGATCCGCGATCTGCGCCGACTCCTGCGATAACAGACAGGAATAGGCGTTTTCTCTCGTGGTGCTCGGGAACCACCGGGGCTAAGATTACGCTACTGAAGCTATGCCTGGTGGAGGGGGGAAGGCAGCGAAAGCTAGTGCTTGGTATGGATAAACTGATAGTGCGCGGCGCACGCGAGCATAACCTGAAGAACATCGACGTGGAGATGCCCCGCGGAAAACTGGTGGTGATCACCGGGATCTCGGGCTCGGGCAAGTCGTCGCTGGCGTTCGACACGATCTACGCCGAAGGCCAGCGGCGGTATGTGGAGTCGTTGTCCTCATACGCGCGCCAGTTCTTGGGCCTGATGGAGAAGCCCGACGTCGATTTCATCGAGGGGCTGTCCCCGGCCATCTCCATCGATCAGAAAACCCGCTCCCACAACCCCCGCTCCACGGTGGGTACGGTGACAGAAATCCACGATTACCTTCGCCTTCTCTTTGCCCGCATCGGAAAGCCTCACTGTCCCCAGTGCGGCAAGCCCATCGAGCGCCAAACCGCTCAACAGATCATCGACCAGGTGTGCGCGCTGGAGGAGGGCACCGCGGTGCAGGTGATGGCCCCGGTGATCCGGGGGCGAAAAGGCGAGTACAAACACGTGTTCCAGGAGCTCAAGCGGGAGGGCTTCGTTCGCGTGCGGGTGGACGGGGTGCTTAGGACCCTGTACGAAGAGCTTCAGCTGGACAAGAACAGACGCCACACGGTGGACATCGTGGTCGACCGAATCAAGGTCTCCCCCCGCAAGCGCACGCGCATCGCCGACTCGGTGGAGACCGCCCTGCGGCACGGAGAAGGACGGGTGATCGTCGAGGTCCTGGGTCAGGGCGAGCAACTGTACTCCGAGCACTTCGCCTGTCTCGACTGCGGGATCAGCATCGAGAAGTTGGAGCCGCGCCTGTTTTCGTTTAACTCTCCGTTCGGTGCCTGCCCCACCTGCGACGGGCTGGGACGGCGGATGGTGGTCGACCCGGATATGGTGATCGATCGCAGGAAGTCCCTGCGCGACGGGGGGATCCTCCCGTGGGCGACCTCCAAGTCGCGCTGGCTGTGGGCCTTGTTGGACGGCCTGGCCAAGGCCTACGACATCCCCCGCGACACCCCGCTGGGAGAGCTTGCCGACGGGCAACTGAACGTATTGCTGTACGGAACCAACGGGGAAACCGTGCCCTTTAGCTACACCACCTTACGGGGGCGCACGAGGATGTATCACCGCGCGTTCGACGGGGTGGTATCCAGCTTGGCCGAGAGCTACCGCGATGCGTCCTCGGAGGAGGGGCGGCGGGAGATCGAACAGTACATGTCGGCCTTGCCTTGTCCGGACTGCCACGGTGCGCGGCTCAAGCCGGAGGCCCTGGCCGTGACCATCCACGGGCAGAGTATCTGGGAGCTATCGCGCCTTCCGGTACGCGACGCGCTCGAGTTCTTCCAGCACCTCGAACTCTCCTCACGTGAACAGTTGATCGCCCAGCAGATCCTCAAAGAGATCGGATCGCGGCTCCAGTTCATGGTCGACGTGGGGCTGGATTACCTGACTTTGGACCGTCCGGCCAACACCCTGGCCGGCGGGGAGGCCCAGCGCATCCGGTTGGCCACCCAGATCGGCTCCCAGCTGGCCGGGGTACTGTACGTACTGGACGAGCCCTCCGTGGGGCTCCACGCCCGCGATCACTTACGCCTTCTGGCTACCCTGCGCCGCCTGCGCGATCTAGGGAACACCGTGCTGGTCGTGGAGCACGATGAGCAAACCATGCGCCAGGCCGATTACCTCGTGGACCTGGGGCCCGGTGCCGGCGTGCACGGGGGGAAGGTGGTCGCCGAAGGTCCACCGTCGGAGGTGGCCGCCGAGGGGCGCTCCCTGACCGGAAAGTATCTATCAGGCGAGCTGCGGATCCCCATCCCGCGGGAGCGACGGCAGGCGGGCGTCCGCTGGCTCACCGTTCGCGGCGCCCAGCAACACAACCTGCAAGGGATCGACGTGCGCATTCCCGTGGGATTGCTCGTTTGCGTCACCGGCGTGTCCGGCTCGGGCAAGTCCACCCTGGTCGAAGACGTACTGTACCGCGGTGCGGCCTGGCGCTTGGGTTACGCGGTGGGGAAGCCCGGCGCACACAAGGATATGGATGGGCTCGACCACATCGACAAGGCTGTGGTCATCGACCAGGCTCCCATCGGCCGCACCCCACGTTCCAACCCGGCCACCTACACCAAGGTGTTCGACCCGATCAGACAGGTGTTCGCCGCCACCCCCGAAGCCCGCATGCGCGGCTACGCCCCGGGGCGGTTTTCGTTCAACGTGCGCGGAGGGCGCTGTGAAGCCTGCCAGGGCCAGGGAAAGGTGAAGATCGAGATGCACTTCTTGCCCGACGTGTATGTCCCGTGCGAAGTGTGTAGGGGCACGCGCTACAACCGGGAAACCCTGCAGGTGCGGTACAAGAACAAGAACATCGCCGATGTGCTCGATATGACCGTGGAGGAGGCGACCAGGTTCTTCGCCGCCATTCCTCCGGTACGCGATCGGCTGCAGCTTCTGTACGATGTAGGGCTTGGGTACATCAAGCTGGGCCAACCGGCCACGGAGCTCTCCGGAGGCGAGGCCCAGCGCGTGAAACTGGCGCGTGAACTCGGACGGCGCAACTCGAACCGCACCCTGTATCTTCTGGACGAGCCGACCACGGGACTGCACGCCGATGACGTCCGTCATCTGTTGGGCGTGCTGCAGCGCCTGGTCGACAACGGCAATACCGTGGTGGTCATCGAGCATCACCTCGATGTGATCAAGTCCGCCGACTGGTTGGTGGACCTGGGCCCAGAGGGCGGCGACCAGGGAGGGCGTGTGGTCGCCGAAGGACCGCCGGAACGCGTGGCGGAAAACGCTCACTCCTATACCGGTCAGCACCTAGGCCCGCTTCTGGAACCCGAACAGGTGCGCTGAACGGCCGGATCGCCCCCCGCTGCGGAAGTCCCTCCCGTTCTCGCTCGCCCCGGAGCCGGACACTACGTGAAGGCGGCGAAACCTGATGCTACCCCAGCGCGTATATAAGGATGGAGGTGTATCACCATGGGGAAGAGACTACTGTTGATCGCAGCAGCGCTATTGTGGGGAGCGCTAACCGTGCATGCCGGCACTGACCCGTCGCCCCTGGGGCTGCAACCCGAACCTGTCCCCGGGATGGAGGTAACCATCGAGACCGACAGGTCGGAGTACACCATCGGCGACACCGCGCGCATCCGCATCCATTTGGCCCAGAGCGCCTATGTATACGTCTTCAACATCGACGCTGCGGGTCATGTGCGGCAGATCTTTCCTAACTTCTATTCGCAGGATCCGTTCCTCACGCGCGGAACGCATGTCCTGCCCGATCGGCCGACATACCGGTTGCGCGTAACGGGCCCGGAGGGAGTCGATACGCTCAAGGTGATCGCAAGCGCGCAACCGTTGCGCACCCAGACCGGGACACACGGGGAACCCTTCCCCCAAGTGGCACCGGACCCCCAGCGTGGGCAGGTGCACATACAAGGGCTGATCCCGGAGCCGGTGGACTACGTGACGGCTTGGACATCCTTCAGGGTGGTGCGTCAGCCGGATCCGCCGACCTGGGGTTGGCCACCCGCTCCGCGTCCGCCGGAGTGGCACCCACCGCACTTCCCATCGTTTGGATGGGGCTGGTACCACCTCGACGGTGACTGGCACCTGTTCATCGGGGAGTGCCCCCGCGACGCGCAGTTCTGCTGGAGGCTGACCGAGGATGGATGGAGGTTCAGCGTCCGCATTCGGATAGGAAACTGACGCCTGCGAGAGCCCGCAGCGCGCTCCAAGGGGGACAGTCCCCCTAGGTAAGACCATGGGGACAGTCCCCCGGCCACCAGCCGGGGGACTGTCCCCTTATGCAAACTCGGCGAGCAAAGGTGCCACGTCGTCGGCCGCAGGCAGTGGACGTTCGGCCAGCGGCCCTTCCTGGAGCACCGGATGCTGCTCCTCAAATGTGGAACCCTCGCGTTTGTACAGTACACCCGTGAAGATGCGCTCTTCATCGCCGGTAGCTATCGCAAACGCCGCCATTCTGTCCGTCGGGTCGTGGCCTTCGTCCTCCAGACGGTATGTGCGCTCCTTGAACCAACCGAACGTGTTCACCCGATTCCACACGGGACACGGCTGGAGCAGGTTGACCAACGAGAAACCCTTGTGGCGCACCGCTTCGGCGATGAGCTTCGCCGTACCGTCAAGGTCAAGTGGAAACCCTTGGGCGACAAACGGCGCATCCAGCGCTACGGCCAGGGCAGCCGGGTTGAACGGGGCGCTTAGCGAACCAAATGGCTGCGCTTTGGTCTTGAAGCCTTGCACCGCTGTGGGGGAGGCCTGGCCCTTCGTCAGGCCGTACACGCGATTGTCGTGCGCCAGCACCGTGATATCTACATTTCGCCTGATGTTGTGGAGTAGATGATTCCCGCCCTCGCCGTACAGGTCTCCATCGCCCGAGTCGGCGATCACCGTAAGGTCGTGGCGGGCCATCTTGATCCCGGCGGCAGCGGCTACAGTTCGCCCATGCAGCCCGTTGAAACCATTGGTATGAATGTAATGGGCCATCTTGGCCGCCTGGCCGATACCCGTCACCACTACAGCTCGGTGCGGCGGCAGCTCCAGGAGGGCAAGCGACCTGACCAGCGCCTGGCGGATTCCAAAGTTCCCGCATCCGGGGCACCACGCCAGCTCTACATCAACCAGATAGTCCTTGTGGTTCACGCTTCCACCTCCTCGAGGATGTCGCTTGCCGTCAGCGGACGGCCGTCGTAGCGGCCAATGCGTCCATGCACGCGGAGGCCTGTCTCCTGCGAGACAAGCTGCGCCAACTGGCCGGTGGCGTTCCCCTCTACGGCGATCACCCGCTCGGCCTCGCGGAAGACCTGTTCCAACGCCTCCGTCCGCAGCGGCCACAGTTCGGAGAAATGCAACAGGCCGTAGCGTCCCCCACCGGCGTTCAGCCCGTTCACTGCTTCCTGGATCGCCCCATAGGTAGAGCCCCATCCGAGGAACACCGTCCTCCCCTCCAACGAGCCTTCGGGGTACTGCATCGGCGGGCCGACGTCCTCCCGCAAGACCTGCTCTTTGCGCAGGCGCTTCTCGGTCATTGCCTTGCGGATCTGCAGATCCTCGGTGATGCGTCCGTAATAGTCGTGCTCATCGGAATCCACGAGCACCAGCTTGTCGGACACACCTGGCGCAGCCCGGGGAGAGACCCCCGTATCGGTGAGGGAAAACCGGTCGTAGCTCTCCATGGCCTTGAGTTCGTCGGCCGACAGCAGGTGTGAGCGCGGGGCAACACGGCCTGCATCGAGCGGTTCGCACAGGCTGTAGCTGTCCACCAGGTACTGATCGGTGAGGATCAGCGCCGGAACCTGGTGTTTCTCGGCCATGTCGAACGCTTTGGCGGTAAGGTAGAACGCCTCCTCCGCGGTCCGCGGAGCGACCACATAGCGGGGGAACTCGCCATGGGCGGCGTGAATCGCAAACAGTAGTTCCTCTTGTCCTGTACGGGTGGGCAGCCCTGTGGCCGGCGCCGGCCGCTGGCCGATATGTATGACGACCGGCGTCTCGATCATCCCTGCCAGCGACAGCCCTTCCACCATCAGGGAAAACCCGCCGCCGGCCGTAGTCACCATGGCCCGCGCGCCCGCATACGCGGCGCCCAGCGCCATGTTGATGGCGGCGATCTCGTCCTCGGCCTGCTCCACCACAAGCCCCCAGCGGTCGGAATGTTGGGCCATGTAGGTGAGCACTGCCGTGCCCGGCGTCATCGGATAGGACGACACGTAGCGGCACCCGCCGACGATCGCACCCGCGCCCACTGCAGCGCCCCCCGTGAGGAGCATCCGTTTGCCGCTACCGTATGCCGGTGCAGGCAACTCAAGGCTCGTATCTCCTGTATGCTGGGCCCCCAAGGCAAGCGCTTTCAGGTTGATCTCGGCCTTGTCGCCGAACGCTTCCCGGATCACCGCGCCCAGGGCCTCCTCGCTGATCCCTGCCGCCTTGGCAGCCGCACCCACCATGATCATGTTGGCCGCGATGGGAAGCTTGAGCTCATCCTTGGCAAGCTGTTGTGCGGGAACCCGTACCACCTTGCCCGCCGCCTCCAGGCCTTCCTCACAGACGACCACCCCGCCTTCGACCAGCGTGGGCAAGTAGTGGTCCAGCATTTCCTGGTTGAGTGCCACCAGTAGGTCGGTATCGTTGCGGGTCGCCCACGTGGGTTCGTCGGTGAGCCTAAGGGCAAATGCGTTCTCCCC
>SL_5KL_010_SEDDRAFT_10000792_pt1 | contig 19943 bp, 20 predicted proteins | sample SodLakKL_010_SED_FD_9118 | JGI IMG/M metagenome (IMG submission 9118)
GCTCAGAGCGCTGATGTGGATGTGATCTCAGGTGCTACGGGCAGCAGTGAAGGTTACCTTGAGGCCTTAAGGGCTGTGCTGGATGAGGCGGCAGTTTATGAGCCTGAAGAACCAGAGGAGCCTGAAGAACCAGAAGAACCTGAGGAGCAGGAGGAACCTGAGGAGCCTGAAGTTGATCCTGAAGCATATGAAGATGGCACCTATACAGCCACTGGTGCCGGTTATATCGATGATATTGAGATAGAGGTTGTAATTGAAGATAGAGAGATAGTTTCTGTGACTGTAACAAGCCATGGAGAGACTGATGATATAGCTGAACCGGCCTTTGAGGACCTGGAAGCTGCGGTGCTCGATGCTCAAAGCGCTGATGTGGATGTAATCTCAGGTGCTACGGGCAGCAGTGAAGGTTACCTTGAGGCTTTAAGGGCTGTGCTGGATGAGGCAGCACAGGCAGAGTAAGAGTAAATACTGGGAGTAATAACTAGATAGTTTTACCTGTTAAAATGCCCTAAATAACTGGAGAAAGGGTGATAGCTATAAATGTTTAAATTCAATAATATGGTTGAGCAGGTTCTGCTCCTGGGCCTGCTCCCAATTCTCGGGGGAAGTAGAGACTTGCTTACAGCTGTAATAATTACAGTGGTCTTTGTTTTAATTGCTCTTTTAAGCAGAATGATTTCCAGAATTATTAAGGTTGAAGCACTGGCAGACGCTCACTGGATCTTTCTGCTGGCCTTTGGCATATCAATTGCCTATGTCTGCTATCTGGCTACCGCTTACCTCTATCCGGAGGTTTATCAATATTCCGGTATGTATATTCTGCTGGTGGGAGTAACTCCCTTAACTTATTTAGGCTGTAAAGAAGAGGTGAGTTTCTCCAGCCTCTGGAAAAAGATAAATATCTTTTTTGTTACAATTTTGCTGGTTGCTTTTATTAGGGAACTGCTGGGCTTTGGTTCTATAGCTGGCAGAAGTTTTCTGGAGGTTGGCTATGCTCCTTTAAGCATTTTTGGCCATTCAGCCGGAGGATTTATTATTCTGGGTACAATCTGGATTTTATTTAGATGGCTGGCTGTAATGGGTAAGATAGATCTCAAGCACTTCCAGCTGGAAGGGGCTGAAACCAATGAATGAACTCTTTGGATTCTTTTTAGAGACAATCATACCAAGAAATATGATGATTGCCTATTTCCTGGGTGTGGTTTTAGCAGTGGTGGAAACCAGGGGACTAAGATCATCTCTGATTAAGGGAATAAAATTTTCCCTGGGCATCTTTTTTGCGGCAATTTTAGGTCTGCTGATTGCAGATCTTCTGGTACTGGAACTGGAATTTCTGGTTGTCTGGGTATTCTTCCTGAGTTCAGCCTTCATTTCTTTAGTCTTGATCTTTTTTGGAGAACTGCAGGGAGAATTTTATGGCATGCCCAAATTCTTTTTGTTCCTGGCACCGGTAATTGGTATTCAGTGGATTATTTTTCAGGGTAATTATGATTTTGCTCAAATGGTAACCGGAGTATTTGCTAATGCTCTGGGTTATTATCTGGCCTATGTGCTGGTTGCCACAATTAAGGAACAGGTTAAGATATCAGAGGCTGAATCGATATTTAAATTGGTGCCAGTAATTTTGATTGCTCTGGGGGTTGCTGCTATGGCAATTCAGGGATTTTTCTTTCTGTATTAAAACAGATTAACAGAAAATTTATCAGCTGTTAGAAAATTAGATAATACAATTCAACATCAGCTTGTTAGAACTCATGAAAATCTAGCCTGATTCAGGATTTTGTTATCCTTTATCAGGCTTTTTATTTTAAGGGGGGGAAGGCCCTTGATCTATGTTCTGGCTGGTGGTAAGAGCACCAGAATGAAAGATGCCGATAAAGCCCATATGAATTTTATAAATAACAGAACAATTCTGGGCTATATCCTGAATAATCTTACCAAATATTTCAGCTCTGAAAAAGTTAAACTTGTAGTTAAAGATAAAAGCGATTTCCTGGCCTATCAAAAAAAATACAGAGTCGAAATTATTGAGGATCTGTTAGATGCCGGTCCACTGGGGGGAATTTATTCTGGTCTCAAGCACAGCACTTCAGCAAAAAATTTTTTTACCGGCTGTGATATGCCCTTTCTTCAGCCGGATCTGATAGATTGGATGCTGGCTAACTGCCAGCATGATATATTGATTCCCCGGCAAAACTCTCATTTAGAACCGCTGGCTGCAGTTTATCAAAAAAGCTGTCTGGCTCCAATTAGAAGAACACTGGATAGAGGCAGCAGAAAAATACTGGATTTTTTTCCAGAAGTTGAGGTGGAGTATCTGGAAAAAGACAGAATCCAGAAAATCTTTCCTTTCAATTATCATTTTTACAACATAAATAATAAAAGAGATTATCAGTTTGCTCTTAGTGAAATAATTCCGTTAATAGAAGAAATATAGCAGTATTTTTTTGTTTTTATTGATTTTAACACCTTTTATTTATTGAGATATCGGTGATTTTAGGTTATAATAACATTAGGATTAAAAAGAGGGGGTTGCAAAAGTATGTTTGGACTGGGCGCTCCAGAATTAATAATACTGCTGATTATAGTTTTAATTATATTTGGTCCCGGCAAACTGCCGGAAATTGGCAGATCTATTGGACGGGGAATTAAAGAATTTAAAAGCGCTTCCGAAGGCAGAGATGAAGAATCAGAGAGTAGTAAAGAGCAGGAGAAACCTCAGGAGAATCCTATCGACAAGAAGAAAAAGGAAGATGAATAAGATTAACTAAAACCAGTACTTAATTTTTGGGAGGAATTATGACTTCTGAACAGGAAATGTCACTGGTAGAACATCTTACCGAGCTGCGCAGCAGACTGCTCAAATCTATTGCTGTGGTGCTGATTTTTTCCATCGGGGCTTATGTTTTTTCCGAAAGATTAATGGAATTTTTAACAGTACCTGTGGGTGATCTGGTATTTTTAAGTCCGGCTGAGGCTTTTTTAACTCATATCAAGGTATCGGTCATTTTTGGGATATTAATTTCCCTGCCGGTAATATTTTATCAGTTCTGGAAATTTGTGCTGCCAGCTCTAAAAAAAAATGAGAAGAAGTTTTTCTATATTCTGCTGCCAGTTTCTCTGCTGCTCTTTTATGCCGGGATTTTATTCTGCTTCTTTGTAGTTTTGCCCCTGGGAATCAGGTTTCTCCTGAACTTTGGCAGTCCGGAACTGGAACCCATGATATCTCTGGGATATTATATTTCTTTTTTGCTGGCCCTGCTGCTGCCCTTTGGATTAATATTTGAACTCCCTCTGGTCTTAAATCTAATGGTAAAACTGAGAATATTATCTGTAAAACGGATAGTATCTGTCAGAAAATATGTAATAGTACTGATTTTTCTGGTGGGAGCTATTTTAACTCCCCCTGATGTAATTACCCAGATTTTACTGGCTCTTCCTCTGATTATATTATTTGAAACCAGTATATTAATAGCAAAGCTGATAAACTAAATTCTTTTATTGATTTTAAAAGGATTTGAGTTATTAATATAGAATGTTACTTAATATAGTAGGGGTTTAGAACTGTATCTTAGTTTTTTCAGGAAAATTAAAGAAAATAAAATCTTTTATCAGTTAAAATTTTACGAGGAGTGGTTATTTTGCGAGAGATCATGAGCATTATTTCTTTAGGTGGACCAACAGCTTTTCCTTTGTTGATTGCTTCAATTTTTAGTTTGGCAGTTATTATTGAGAAGACTATCTTTTTTGCCAGGCAGAAAAACAAAAGTGCTCACAGGTTAATTAAGAAGGTAGAGATGCTGCTGGAAGAGGGAGACACCATGTCGGCTCTCAATCAATTGAAGGGCAAAAAGGGGCCCAGTGTCCGGATGTTGTCCTCAGCAATCAAAAATCATACTGAAGATGATCAGAGAATTAAAGAGTCACTGCAGATTATTGGCGAAAACGAAATCAAGCGCATGGAAAAACATCTGCCTATTTTAGATGTTGTTGCTATGATATCACCGCTTTTAGGCCTTCTGGGAACAGTACTGGGAATAATCAGCAGTTTTAACATAATGGGTGGTGCTGCTGGAGTTGGTGATCCTGCTCAGATAAGCTCAGGTATTGCTGCTGCTCTGATAAGTACTGCTATAGGTCTCATAATTGCAATTCCCACAGCTATTTTTTACTCCTATTTTTCCAATATAGTAGAAAGAAGAGCCCATAAGCTGAACCAGAACATGGTAAAAATTATGGAGATGGTTAATAATAACAGAGGTGAAAAGGATGTTCAAAAGTACGCTTAATAAAAAGAGCAACATCAATATAATTCCCATGATTGATGTTATCTTTTTTCTGCTGGTGTTTTTCATGCTTTTTACTTCTTTTCGAGCAACGCCGGAGGGGCTGGAATTGCAGCTGCCTACCGCTGAAACTGTTACCGAGCAGACTCAGGAACATATCGTCATCGATATTACTGCCCAGGGTGAATACTACCTGGAGGGAGAATTGATGCCGCTGGCTGATATTAGAGTGAGGGTTCAGGAGTTGAGTGCAGAGCATGATAATCTGGTTGCTATAATCAATGCCGATGAGGAAACCAGATATCATCATGTGATAAGCGTTATGGATGGTTTAAGGCAGGAGGGCTTTTATAATCTAGCTCTGGCTGCTGAAAGAGAAAATTAACTCTGGAGTGACCTATTATGAAACGAAATAGAGAACCAAAGGACAGACTTTATCTTTTTCTTGTTATTTCCCTGATAGCCCATCTGCTGGTTTTTTACTTTATGCCCTGGGGTGGACTGGCAGGAGGTTTAAGAGATGGAGGAAGAACCCTGCAGGATTTTGAGTTTATTCAAATGGTTGAATTTGAAGCTATGCCCCGGGAACAGCCCGAAGAAGAGCTGGATCCTCAACCTGAAGAAGAACCTGAACCTGAACCGGAGCCCGAGGCTGAACCGGAAGAGATAGAAGAAGAGGAACCGGAAGAAGTGGAAGAACCAGAGGAGCCCGAAGAACCCGAGGAACCGGAAGATCCTGAAGAACCTGAGGAAGAGATTGTGGAAGAAGAGCCAGAACCTGAACCAGAGCCGGAAGAAGAAACTGAAGAGGTTGAAGAAGCTGAAGAAACCGAGCAGGAAGAAGATCCTGTGGTAGCTGAAGAAGCAGAGGATGAAATAGAGGTTGAACAGGAAGAGGCTGAAGAAGTAGAAGAAACAGAAGAGGTTGAAGAAGAGACTCAGGAAGAAACGGCTGAAGTTGTAGAGATAGAGGAAGAAAGTCCGGAAGAGGCTGAAGAAGAACAGACTGAAGAGACTGCTGAAGCAGCTGCCGAAGAAGAAGCAGGTGAGGCAGATACTGAGGGTGAAGATGAAGATGAAACTCCTGCTGCAGGAGAATTAATTCAGGCTTCTCCACTTCCAGTTTATCCTAAATATCTGGTCGGCGAAAGAGAGACCGGCACTGTAGTTATCAGAGCCAGAGTTAATACTTCAGGTGATATTGAGGAGATAGAGATTGTGGAGAGTTCAGATATTGAGCAGATGGATAGAAATGCTCTAAGTACAATTGAAAATGGCTGGAATTTCAGGGGTTATGCCAATCCCTATTCCATGACGATTGAAATAGATTATGAACTTGATGATCGGGGCGATCCAATCATTGATTTTGAGATATTAGATCTTGCCTTTGATTAGCCTTTGATTAATACTTGAAATGAGGTGTAAGATTTGCGAAAAAGTCAGCACATTCTTTCTACAGCCGCTATTTTACTAATACTGATCCTGGCTGCAGGAGTATTATCCGGCCAGATAAGTGCTCAGGAAGAACTGTTTGATGAAATTGATGAGCATGGTAACCTGAGGCTGGGTAATGAATATATTGTGATAGTGGTTAACCAGGAAGAAAATGCTAGAAGTCGCTTTGCAGTGGAAACTACAGGTGGTGATCCCGGGACTGCTGCAGATGAAGAGCAGCCTTTGATTTATGGTAGGCCGATTCCCTGGACCTCCTATACCACCATTCAAATTGATGGAGAAAATTACGTCTTTGGAGGAGAAACTGACAGAAGAGCCGGAGCTGGAGCAAATTATGGAGAAGAGCTTCAAGCTCCTACCATTGAGGATGACAGCATAGTGGCCCGCTATCAGATTGAAGAATTTGAGGTAGAGCAGCGGCTGGAGCTTATCCAGAGTACCACCACCGGTCTTTATGATACTGCCAGAATTGAGTACCGGCTGACCAACACCGGAGATGAACCGGCAGATCTGGGCTTAAGGATCATGCTCGATACAATGCTGGGAGAAAATGATGGTTCACCCTTCAGGCTCGAAGATGACGCTATTACTGTTGATACCAGATATGAAAGGGAAGAACTGCCTGATTTTTATCAGTCCTTTGACAGCCTGACTGATCCCCATGTAACCTCTCAGGGTTCATTCATTTCTCCCGATGTTGATACTCCAGACAGAGCAAAGATGTCCAACTGGGGGAGTCTGGCTGATGGAGTCTGGGATTTTAACTTCAATCCCGGAGAAGAGTTTATCAGAGAGGGCGAATTTGAAATTGACAGTGCAATCGCCCTTTACTGGGATCCCCAGCAGATTCAACCGGGCGAAACAGTTACCTATGCGACCAGTTACGGTCTGGGTGGAATTACTATGGTTCCAGGACTGCTCTCGCTGGGAGTTAGCTCACCTACCGAATTTGCCTTCAGTCCGGAAAATCCTGAATTCCCGGTAGTTGCTTACATTGAGAATACAACTGATATAGATGCAGAAGAGGTAACTGCCAGAATTGAGCTGCCTGAGGAACTGAGCACCGAGGAAGTAGAAAGGGAACTGGGAGATCTGGAGGCAGGAGAGGTTACCCAGATTAGCTGGTATGTTGGCTCTCAGGTTGAAAACCTCCCGGAGACTCTGACCTTTAAGGTAGTTGTTGATGCTGAGAATACGGATTCCAATGAAGTGGAAAGATCTCTTGATGTCATTGGTCCGGCAGAACTGGTGGCTGAAATTTATCTTCCCGATATCTTTGGGCTGACCCATGGAGTTCTGGAGCCCTTACCCTACAGGCTCCGGGCCAGAATTGAAAATATCGGAGAAAGCCCCTTCCGCGATTTTACGGGGGAGATTATTCTGCCGCCGGGCATTGATTTTGCCAGTTACGAAAAACCGGTTAAACAGGCTGGAATTATTCAGCCTCAGGAAGAAATTGTTATCGACTGGCAGGTAATGCCGCAGAATGTTGAGGGAGTTTTCCCCTTTGCCCTGCAGATTCAGGGAAGGGATGGTTATTCCAGAACTATCAGAGAAAATATTGAAATCCCGGCCACCAGACCCACTCTGTATCTGGAAGCCAGCCAATCTGCTGAAAACAGCAGTTATTTAACCTTGAAAATTAAGGGCAATAATCTGACTGAGATTGAGAGCATAGATTTTGATCTGCTGTATAATGAGGATAATCTGGATTTAATTTATGCTACTCAGGGTACAGCCTTTGTCAGGGATGGCAGATTGATGGCCTGGAATGGACCGGAGAATGAGGAGAATGCCCTGATATTTTCCGAGAATCTGCCTGATGATATAGATTCCGGAGGTTTTGCCAAAATGGTTTTCAGGATTAAGGAAGAGGATTATTTAGCCGGGATAGAGCTTGATAACATTACAGCACGGGATCAAAATGGAGAAGAGGTAGAGATTTCGCTGGAAAACCTTGTTGAAGAGGAGGATATTTAACTGTGAAGAGGACAATAGTTAGCGGACTAATAGTAATGCTTCTGCTCTCTCTTATCTCACTGTCAGCAGCTGCTGTAGAAATAACCGATGTTTCTGAAGATCACTGGGCCTATGAAAGCGTTAAACTGATGGTTGAGAGAGGTTATATTTCTTTATATGAAGATGACACCTTTGAAGGTACCAACCGGGTTTCTCGCTATGAGCTGGCTGAAATTCTGGCCAATTTAATCCAGGACCTGGAAGAGGGACTGGTGGATATGGAAGAAGAAGATATAGATATATTAAGAGAACTGTCAATTGAATTCCGGGATGAGCTGGTTGAGGTAGCAGCTGATATGGATCTCTTTCAGGAGAGAATTGAGGAACTGGAGGAGGAATCTCTGGTGCAGGGTGAGGAGATTGCAGAAATTTATGAAGGCATGAGCACTGTGGAGCAGGAAGTTAATGAAATGATTGATGAGATTGCGAGAATTAGAATGATAGAAGATGAAATGGAGGAACTTGAGGAGCGGGTTGCCGAACTTGATGATAGAATGCTGACAATGGAGGACGATTTTTCTACAGCAATTGCTGAGATTGAAGAGCGGGAGCCGGTAGAAGATCCCGAATACATTGCCGAGGTTTCTGAAAGAATGGAATCAATTGAAGACAGGTTAACCTATCTGGAAAGCGGGCAGGATGAAACCAGAGAAGATATAGAATCGCTGGAAAGACAGAGCAGAAATTATATGCTCTATATCGGTGCAGTTGCTCTTATATCACTGATCAGTTTAATTAATTAAAATCAGAGGAGGCATATGATCATGCTCATCCGGCAGCGGGGGCAGATTATCTGCCTCCTGATTTTTATCTTACTTAGCAATTTATTTCTGGTTCCTTTGATTTTACAGGGAACTCCTTTTGCTTCGGAAGTTAGAGCCTCATCCTTCAGCGGTGAGGATGTTCTAAAAGGCGCCGGTGTGGCTCTGGCATTAATAGTAATTTCTCAGACACTTTTTCGGGGAAGAGAAGATGATGCCCGGGCAGGCAGAGAAGAGCAGCAGGATGATTGGGATTATGACCGGGATGATGTATTTGAACCTGAAGAGATTGAGGATAGAATTGAATTAACTGCCAGTGATGTATCTAAGGAAGAAATTGATATGCTGGCCCGGGTTGTTTATGGAGAATCCCGGGGTGAGCCCTTTGAGGGGCAGGTAGCTGTTGCTGCTGTGGTGTTGAACAGAGTTAGAAGTGATAATTTTCCTGATGAGATAGAAGAGGTTATTTTTCAGGAAGGCCAGTTTATTGCTGTTGAGGATGGGCAGTTTGATCTTCAGCCGGGAGAAACTTCCTATCAGGCTGTTATAGAGGCTCTGGAGGGAGAGGATCCCAGCCGGGGCGCCTATTATTTTTATAATCCTGTTACAGCCAGAACTTTCTGGTGGCTGAGAACCAGAGAAAAAACCGTTCAAATTGGAAATCATATCTTTGCCAGGTAAACTGCCATGGTTTTTTGAAGTGTTTTCATAAAGAGTGAGAGGGCGGCCTGTATTTAACAGAATATTCATTATAGGTAGACAGAGCACACAAAGGTTCTGGCACGTAAACCAGATTTTTAACTGCTTTTGCGAAATTATTCTATTGATTATTTAGGCTTATTTAAATTTACTTATAATATGTGCAGGTATAATTTATGTGCAGGTATATGCAGGTATATAAAGATATGCAGGTATATAAAGAAAAGATATTAATGAATTAGCTTTCAGGATTTTTGTCTCTAGAATTTTCGTTTCCAGTGTCTTTAGCTTTAGATTCTTTACCTCTGAAATCATCCAGATTTCTGATAAGATTCCTGACAAGCCAGCAGTTTTTTAACCCGGCAGAAAAATTATCGGGAGGGGTTTGAGTCCTGCTAACCGGGGTGGTGTTAAAGCAGGTAAGGTCAGCAACATTCAGCTCAAAAATGCTGTTCTCGCCATCTTCCAGCACCAGGATATCTCTCTCATCAGCCAGGAAGACATAGTTTAAAGTGTGGTTTTTGTGCATGACCTGTCTGCCTCGGCCGTGTCTGCCCTGAGGCGAGAGGCTGGCGGTTTCAATCTTTGCGATCCTTCCGCTGCTGCTGATCAGGACTATAAATTCTTCTTCCTTCAACTCCTGACCAAAGACCACCTTCTCTCCCTCTCTTAATTTCATAGAACGATAACCTTTGGTATTTCTCCCCGAGGGGGAGATTTCTTCTCCGGTAAACCTGATAAGTCTGCCATTATTGGCTCCCAGGATTATCTCCTGAGTGCCTTCTGAAACAAAACAATCCACCACCCGGTCATTATCCTCCAGGTTAATGGCTTTAATTTTGGTGATGCTGGATTGATATTCGCTGCCTGAAGTTGATTTGACCAGGCCATTTTCGGTGCAGAGGACAATTCCCGAATTTTTTACCTCCTGATTCAGAGGTACCACCCCGACAATCTCTTCCCGGGGAGGCAGGCTGATAAATTTTGAAAAATGATCTCCGGTAGATAAACCGTGATGTTCAGTAATATCATGGACAGGCAGGAGAAAACAAAAACCTGAATGGGTAAAAAAGAGCAGAGAATCCAGCGACTCAAGCTGCATGATATTCAGAAGGTGGTCATTTTTAGCAGCTCTTAAATTATCCCTGCTGTCAGTCTTTTTCAGCAGGCCCTGGCGGGAAAAGCTGATAAAAACCTCTTTATTCTTGATTAGATCAACCCTGTCAATACTTGCCTTCTCTTCATCGGAGATTATCTCTGTTTTTCGCTCATCACCGTATTTTTCTGATATTTCTTCCATTTCTCTGATTATTAATCGGTCAAGTTCCCGGTCATCTGCCAGAACACCCTGATAGTAGCTGATTCTTTCCTTGACTTCATTATAGTCTTCTATAATCTGCTGCTGCTCCATCTTGACCAGCCGATGGAGCCGCATTTCCAGGATAGCTTTAGCCTGGGCTTCTGATATTTCCAGACCCCTGATAAGCTTATCTCTGGCTTCACTGCGGGAATCAGAAACTCTTATAATAGCTATTATTTTATCAAGATTATCCAGAGCAACTTTTAACCCGGATAGAATTTCTAACTTTTCTTGATCCTTAGCCAGGAGGTATTCCAGTCTCTTTCTGGTAGTTTCCCGCCTGAAATCAATAAAGTGATTCAAAATATCCTTTAAGTTCATAACCAGGGGTTTTTTGCCGAGAAGAGCCAGCATATTGACCCTTAAATTGGTTTGCAGCGAGGTGTGCTTGAAGATCCTGTTTTTGATAAGTTCAGGATCAGCCCCTCTTTTTAGCTCCAGGACAATTCTCAGACCGTGCTGGTCAGATTCATCTCTGATGGTGGTGACATTCTGCAATTTTTCCTCAGAATTAGCCTTTGTTAGCTCAGTTAAGAGCTTGCTCTTATTAATCTGGAAGGGGATTTCGGTAATAATAAGCTGTCTCCGGCCCTTATTTCTTTCTACTCTGGTACTTCCCCTGACAACCAGAGAGCTATTCCCGGTTTGATAGGCTTCCATAATGCTGTCTTCACCGATGATTTTGCCGCCGGTGGGGAAGTCTGGACCTTTGATATATTCGGTCAGGTCTTCAATATTTAGCTCCGGATTTTCCAGCAAAGCTATTGCAGCGGCAGTAACCTCTCTGAGGTTATGGGGAGGGATATCGGTGCTCATCCCCACGGCAATTCCACTGGAGCCATTGACCAGCAGATTGGGATAGGCGGCCGGCAGGACTTCAGGTTCCTGCAGAGTTCCATCAAAATTATCTTTGTGGGTAACTGTCTCGTACTTTAAATCGGTCAAAAGCTCCCGGGCTATGGGGGTTAATCTGGCTTCCGTATATCTCATAGCCGCAGCACTATCTCCATCAATGGAACCAAAATTACCATGGCCGTCAATCAGAGGATATCTCTGATTAAAGGGCTGAGCTAACCTCACCAGGGCATTATAGAGGGCATTATCCCCGTGGGGATGGTATTTACCCAGAACCTCTCCAATAATCCGGGCTGATTTCTTATGAGGTTTATCTGCTGAGAGCCCCAGCTCATTACAGCCAAATAAAATTCTTCTATGTACAGGCTTGAGGCCATCCCTGACATCAGGAAGTGCCCTGCCAATGATTACGCTTAAGGAGTAATTTAGATAAGATTCCTTCATTTTTTCTTCAATGGAGACCGGAATGATATTTTCTGTCATCTGACTGCTCCTCCGCTCTTTAATATGATTTTTTTACTGCTGTTATTGGTTGCTGTTAATTGTAAGATATTAAAATTTTGAATGATAACAAATGATAATATTGGAATTCATAATGATTTCTTATTGAATTATAATAAATTATAATATAGATATAAGATAATCTCAGAATTCATTATATAACATATATAAGCAATCATGCAAGGCTGGTCAAATAATATAAAATTTGTTATAATAATAGCAGTTAAAGGACGGTGAATTTATGGAACAGGCCAGATCAAATTATAATGCAGACAAAATTGAAGTGCTGGAAGGATTAAGCGCTGTCAGAAAGAGACCGGGGATGTACATAGGAAGTACCGGAACCAAGGGGCTTCATCATTTAGTCTGGGAAGTTGTTGATAACAGCATTGATGAATTTCTTGCCGGTTTCGGTGACAGGGTTACTGTTATTCTCCATAAGAACGGCAGCGTGGAAGTGAGAGACAGAGGCAGGGGTATACCGGTTGATACTCACAGGGCCTCAGGAAAACCGGCTCTGGAGATTATTATGACCACTCTTCACGCCGGGGGAAAATTTAATTCTGATAGCTATTCCTTTGCGGGAGGTCTGCACGGTGTAGGAGTTTCGGTGGTTAATGCTCTATCGGAATGGCTGGAGATAACTACCTGCTGGCAGGGACAGGAATATTATCAAAAATACCGCAGGGGCAGCACTGCGTCTGAAATTAAAAAAAAGGGAAGCTGCAGTAAAAGTGGAACTAAAATTGTTTTTAAACCCGACCCTGAAATCTTTACCACTACCAATTTTCGCTATGATACCCTGGTTCACAGGCTGCAGGAATCAGCCTTCCTTAACAGCGGATTGCAGCTGGAATTAAGGGATTATCGGAATAAGGATGAAATCAAGAAAGACATTTTTTCCTATGAAGGCGGGTTAAGAGAATTTGTCTCCTTTTTAAACAAACATCACACCAGTCTGAATGGAGATACAATTTATTATTCCCGAGAATTAAATAAATGCAAATTTGAGATTGCTCTACAGTATAATGAAGGATATACCGAAAGGATATTCAGCTATGTAAATAACATCAAAACCGATGAGGGCGGTTATCATGTGACCGGTTTTAAAACCGCGCTGACCAGGGCCTTTAATAATTTTGCCCGGGATAATAATTTGCTGAATAGCTCCGATCCCTCCCTGACAGGAAGTGACCTGCGGGAAGGGTTGACGGCAGTAATCAGCCTGCGCCTTGATAACCCTCAGTTTGAAGGGCAGACTAAAAATAAGCTGGGCAACAGCGAGGTAAAGAGCAAAATTGAAACAAACTTTTATGAATTTCTAACTGAGTATCTTTCCTATAATCCTGAGACAGGCAGGGCGGTGGTTGATAAGGCTCTGCAGGCTGTGAGAGCACGTCAGGCTTCCAAGAAGGCCAGAGAGTTAAGCAGAAAGAATAACAGCATCAGTCAGCGCAACCTACCGGTAAAACTGGCTGACTGCTCGAGCCGCAGGCCGGAAAAAAGCGAATTATATCTGGTTGAAGGTGATTCAGCCGGAGGTTCTGCCAAACAGGGAAGAAATAGAGAATTTCAGGCTATCCTGCCCCTCAAGGGAAAAATTTTAAATGTGGAACGGGCCCGGCTGGAGAAAATACTCAGCAATAAAGAGATTGTATCAATTATCAGCGCTCTGGGTACCGGCATTGGTGAAGATTTTGATCTTGATAATCTGCGCTATCACAAGATAATTATTATGACCGATGCTGATATTGATGGAGCCCATATCGCCACTTTGATTCTCACCTTATTTTACCGCTATATGAATGAGCTGATTAAAAATGAGCATATTTATCTGGCCTGTCCCCCTCTTTACAGGATCAGCGGCAAAGGGGAAGAGGAGTATTTATACAATGAAAGAGAGCTAGAAGATTTTCGTCGGAAAAATCCCGATAAAAATTATTCAATTCAAAGATATAAAGGACTGGGAGAGATGAACCCCGACCAGCTCTGGAAAACTACCATGAAACCGGAAAACAGAAGACTGTTAAAGGTAGAAATTGATGACCTAATCGAAGCTGACGAAATTTTTACCAGACTGATGGGTTCAAATTCCTCTCTGAGAAAAGAATTTATTTTTAATAATGCTTCAGAAGCGATTGAAATTGACGTTTAGCTCTTTAGCTGCCTGGCTTTTTAGGAGAATTTCCCGGATTATTTAAGCTTTTAAGCTTATGTTTATCCGGATTAATAACATAAATACTGCAGGAAGGGAGGTAAGCGATATGCAAAAGTATCAGTGCACGGTATGTATGTATATTTATGATCCCGAAGAGGGAGATCCGGAAGGTGGTGGCGGAATAGTTGTTGAGCCGGGTACACCCTTTGAAGATGTCCCCGAGGACTGGGTCTGTCCGGAATGCGGAGTTGGCAAAGATCTCTTTGAACCCTATTAATCATCGATATTGCAAAAACCGGGGCATAATTGTCCCGGTTAAAACTTTGTTTTTGGAGGGGAAATACAATTACTGCCAAAAGTAAAGCTAAAATTAAACCGGAAAACCAAAGTGAGGAAGATAAGCCTGAGGAATCCGAGAAAAATGTTTTAGAGTGTAAGGCAAAAAGATGCCAGCATAATATTGAAAATTCCTGCAAATTGTCCTGTATAACCATAGGCAATGACGGTAAATGTGATTTTTATCATATCGACCGATTTCTGGGAGATACCAGTTCTGACGTTTATTAAGATGACCGCTAAGATGTTTATTAAAACTTTTCTAAGATGTTAATAACTCGTTTATCAATACGTTCGTCATTACGCTCATAAGACATCTGCCAGAATGTTTACCAGGATGTTTGCCAAGTTAAGGAGGGGAGTTTATGGAGATAAAAGATCTGGTTAAGAAGAACAGATCCTTCCGCCGGTTTGAAAACAACCGCCGGATATCAAGAGAGGAACTGGAATATTTTGTGGAGCTGGCCAGATTCACCGCTTCGGCTGCTAACAGACAGCCGCTGAAGTATTTTCTCTCCTACGAGGAAGAGACTAATAATAAAATATTTCCAGCTCTGAGCTGGGCCGGCTATCTCAAGGACTGGAAGGAGCCGGTCAAAGAGGAAAGGCCCTCAGCCTATATAGTGGTGCTGGGAGATACAGATATAACGAAGAAATATTTCTGTGATGCCGGAATTGCCCTGCAGACTATGCTGCTGGGAGCGGTCGAACAGGAGCTGGGAGGCTGTATTTTTGCCGCCATCGATAAGGAAAAATTGCGTAAAAATTTGAATCTGGATGAAAGATACGAAATATTTATGTGCTGGCTCTGGGAGAGCCGGTGGAAAAAGTGGTTATTGAAGATATGGAAGATGGCGATATTAAGTACTGGCGGGATGAAGAAGAGGTTCATCATGTTCCCAAAAGACCCTTGGATGAATTAATAATTAACTGAATTCAAAGGGGGAGCAGCGATGTCGAAAATAGTTGAATCAGTACCTAATTTCAGCGAAGGAAGAGATGAGGCTGTCATCAAAAAAATCCTGAAGCCCTTTCAGGAAACTAAAGGAGTTAAGCTGCTTGACAGTTCTGCTGATAAAGACCACAACCGCCTGGTAGTAACCCTGATCGGAGAGCCGGAGGCGGTGAAAGATTCTGTTCTGCAGGCAGCCATTATTGCCATTGACAATATTGATATGAAGAAACACAAAGGGGAGCATCCCCGGATGGGAGCGGTTGATGTTGTCCCCTTTACCCCGGTAAGAAATGTGGAAATGGAAGAGGCTGTTAAACTGTCTGAAGATTTTGCTAAAAACCTGGCTGAGAGTCGGGAGATTCCGGTATTTCTCTATGAAGAATCGGCCCGAACTCCTGAGAGGCAGAATCTGGCGGATATCAGAAGGGGAGAATATGAGGGTCTGAAGGAAAAACTCAAGCATCCGGAGTGGAAACCGGACTATGGCCCGGCAAGACCTCATGAAACCGCCGGTGGCTGTGTAACCGGGGCCAGAATGCCGCTGGTGGCCTTTAATATCAATCTTGCTACCTCTGATAAGAGCATTGCCGACCGGATAGCCAGAAATATCAGGCATTCCGGGGGAGGTTTGCGCTACTGCAAGGCAATCGGGATAGACCTGGCGGAGCGGGGAATTGTTCAGGTCTCCATGAATATGACTAATTATCAGAAGACCTCGCTCTATCAGGTTATGGAAATGGTAAAATATGAAGCAGAGAAATACGGGGTTAATATAACTGGCAGCGAACTTATCGGGCTTCTGCCAGCCCAGGCTTTGTTCGATACTGCGGAGTATTATCTCAAGCTGGAGGAGTTTAAACCGGAACAGATTATCGAAAACAGGCTGCTGGAGGATTTATAATGGAGGAAAAGCTGTCAGCTCTGGTTAATATCGGTGAACTGGTGACCTGCCAGGGAGAGGAAGGCCTAAAGATCATTGGAGATGCTGCCCTTATTTTCAATCAGGAAACCGGCAGGATTACCGCTCTGGGAGAAAAGCGAGCTTTAAGAAAGGAATATAATTTTTCCAGAATTAAGTGTGATGACCTGGGTGGCAGGCCAGTTCTGCCGGGTTTTATTGATCCCCACACCCATTTTGTCTTCGGAGGTTACCGGGCGGAAGAGTACCTCTGGCGCCTCGGAGGAATGTCTTACCTGGAAATTATGGAAAGAGGCGGAGGGATCAGCAATACGGTACAGGCTACCCGGGAAAGCAGTTTTGAGGAACTTTATCGCCGGGGCTGGCAGCGGCTTAACTCCTTTCTGTCTCAGGGAGTAACCACTGTTGAAGGCAAATCAGGTTATGGAATGGAACTTGAGACCGAACTCAAGCAGCTTGATGTAATGAAGAAACTGGACCGGGAGCATCCTGTGGATGTGGTCCAGACCTTTCTTGGTGCCCATATTATTCCTGAGGAATACCGGAATAACAGGGAGAAATATATCGATCTTCTGATTGAAGAGATGCTGCCGGCTGCTGCTGATAGGGATGAGGTGAAATTCTGTGATGTCTTCTGCGATAAAGGAGTATATACAATTGAAGAGACCGAAAAAATATTGCTGGAAGCTCAAAAACTTGGTTTAAAGAGTAAAATTCATGTAGATGAGATTGAATATGTGGGAGGTGCCGAGCTGGCGGCAAAGGTCGGAGCTGTTTCGGCAGAACACCTCTTGAAGGTCTCGGAGCAGGGTATTTCCGACATGAAAAAAGCCGGGGTTATCCCCGTTATTCTGCCAATCACAGCCTTCAGCCTCGGGGAAAACTATGCACCTGCTAGAAAAATGGCAGATAGCGGTCTGCCGGTGGCTCTGGCAACCGATTTAAACCCCGGGAGCTGCTATTCTGAGTCTTTTCCGCTATTGCTGGCCCTGGCTACCCTGAAGTTAAATCTAACCCCGGAAGAGGCCATCAGGGCCGTTACAATCAATGCTGCCCGGGCAATCGACAGNGNAGAGGAGATNGGCAGNNTGAAGCCAGGTAAAAGAGCCGATTTTATCGTCCTGGATGCCCCCGATTACCGGCATTTAATCTATCATATCGGCATCAATTCGGTCTGGAAGGTTTATAAAGCTGGAAAAAAGGTCTGGCAGCGGGAGAAAGGAGGAGATTTTTAAAAATGTCATTTAAAAAGCTGACCCTGGAAGAGTTCACCTCCGAACTGTCCGGTGGAAGCGCTACACCGGGGGGTGGCAGTGTGGCAGCTCTGGCAACCGCTTTAAGTTCCTCACTATTAAAGATGGTGATTAATCTCACGAAGGATAATGCTGAACTGGACAGCTTTTCTGCAGATCTGGATAAAGATATCAAAGATGCCCTCCATTTAATCGATAGAGATTGTGACAGCTTTAATGAAGTTATGGAAGCCTACAGGCTTCCTAAAGAAAGCGAAGCAGAAAAAGAAAAACGCAGAGAGGCTATTGAAGAGGGATTAAAGAATGCTACGCTAACTCCCTTTGATACCATGAAGGTTTCCTTTAAGCTGCTGCAGATATCTTTGAAGGTTGCCCGGGAAGGAAATAAGAATGCTATCTCTGATGCCGGAGTGGCCGGTTTTCAGGCCTACGCCGCTGTAAAGGGAGCTTATTTTAATGTTAAGATAAATACCAGCTCGCTAGANGATGAAGAATTTAAGTCTCCGATCAATAAAGAGGCAGAAAAAATGCTGGAAGAAAGCAATCAAATGATTGCCCGGCTGGAAGAATATTTAATTGAGCAAATTTGTTAATTTCGCAAAATATAAATTTTGCGAAAAAATGCCGATAAAAAAGCAGAATCTCAAAAAACCANTATATTGAAATTTTTAGCTCTGGTTTTGATTGTGTGATTTTATTTGCTGATTACTTTGCTGGCATGACTTTTTGAGGTGTGACTTTAGTTCTGGCTTTGTTGTTAGTAGAATTGATGGAGGTCTAATTGAAATTCGGGGGTATCAGCAGTTTATCTCCAGGAGTTAGATCGGCTCTGGCCATTTCATTGTATTCCATGATTTTGTAAACCAGCTCTCTGGTATCTCGGGAATTACAGCCCCACTGCCGGGCAATTTCCCACAATGTATCTCCAGAATCTACGATATATTCTTCTATACTTTCTTGATCACTTTCCTTATCCGTCATTATCTGGGTTGAACTGCCTGTCTTTGCAGCAAAATAACCGCTATCGCTGGCATTACTGCTGCTGCTGGTTAAAACTTTACCGGTGATCGCCTGATTGATAATTCCCGGAAGCTGAAGATTAAAGAGCACTAAAAATAAAATAATGAGCAGGCAGGATAGCAATAAAAGATGAAATTTACACTTCAGCATTTCAATCCCCCCATTAGAATAATCCTTTATCATCAAAATATAGAAGCTATAATCCCCGTCATATCAGTTAAGCTGTCAAACAAATTACCAATAAAATAAATTTTAAAGTGAAAGATCATATTAAATAAGTTAAATTCAGGGAAATATTTAGGACAAGAAAATAAAGTTTCCGGACAAAAACAAAAACAGAATAAGACTAAAAGTGCAAATGTACTGTTCCCTGAAACAGTACTTATGTACACAACAAATGTTTGTGACCTAATTATACCAGAACAGACATTCGCAGTCAAGGCCCGGCAGAACTTTTGTTTGTTATAACGGAATTTTTATGTTATAATATATTCAACTTAAAAAATTTAGTAAATTTAGGAGGATGAAAAATGGATGATTTAAGTGGAAGGCAGAAAGAGATTCTGCATCACATAGTGGAAGAGCTTAAAGATAAAGGATATCCCCCTTCTGTCAGGGAGATTGGAAAGGCCGTAGGATTAAAATCACCGGCTTCCGTGCATAATCATCTAAAGACTCTGGAAAGACTTAATTATATCCGGAGGGATCCAGAAAAGCCCCGAGCTATAGAAGTTCTTTTTGATTATCAGAACAGATATGCCACCGATACCAGCAGTAAGCGGGAGGTTGTCAGCGTGCCTCTGCTGGGAAGGGTTACTGCCGGTGCTCCGGTGCTTTCTGAGGAAAACATAGAAGATTACTTCCCCCTCCCACTGGATTACTTTAAACCGGGAAATAAGGATCTATTCATGCTGAGAGTTAAGGGGAAGAGTATGAAGGATGCTGGAATTAATGATGGAGATCTGGTAGTTGCTGTCAGGCAGACAACTGCTGATAACGATGATATTGTTATTGCTCTGCTGGAAAATGAAACAACGGTAAAAAGATATTATAAGACCAATGAACATATTGAGCTTCGCCCGGAAAATAAAGAATTTGAAGTGATCAAAGCCCGAGATGTTAATATTCTGGGCAAAGTCATCGGGCTTTTTAGGAAGATTTAACCGGTTTAATCTACATGATTAATTTACATGATTAATCTACATTCTATTAATTTAACATTAAGTTATCTTTTATTTGCTTTAAAAGTGATCAATAGCAGCAGATTTATTTTATTTTAAGGTTTTAATTTATCTTTAAACTTTAATTTGTCTTTAAATAAGCGGGAAAAATATTGAGATATTGAGATAGCTTTAAGTTCTTTAAG
>SL_5KL_010_SEDDRAFT_10000794_pt1 | contig 19856 bp, 12 predicted proteins | sample SodLakKL_010_SED_FD_9118 | JGI IMG/M metagenome (IMG submission 9118)
CCCACGCCATGAAGGGAGACGAGGANGCCTGCCGTGCCGCCGGGATGGACGACTACCTGTCAAAACCCCTGACGCCCGACGGGCTGGCGGGCAAGCTGGAGGTGTGGCTGGAGCGGGTGGACCAGGCTTCAGTGGGTGTGTAGGGAGTTGCGTGGGGCCTCCGCCAAGGATACTCCTAGCCAGGTACTGAATTCATCTCCTTCCAGCGCGGTCCCATGCGACAGGCACGCCCAACCTCCATGTCCGTGACCCTTCTCCTTGCCCTCGCTGGAGTCCTTGGTGGGTGCGCCCCCGAATCCGGGAGCCCCGAGCGCCCCGAGGCGTCCCAAGACCTCTTCCCCACCGAGATCCGACCGGAGGTGGCGGGCACCCAGGGGGCCGTGGTGGCCGGGCACCCTCTGGCGGCGGCGGCAGGCTACGAAGTACTGCGCGCCGGCGGTACGGCCGCAGACGCGGCGGTGACCATGGCGGCGGTCCTGGCCGTGGTTCGACCCCACATGAATGGAGTGGGAGGCGATGCCTTCGCCCTCTTCTACGATGGGCAGACGGGAGCGGTGGAAGCGCTGAATGCGTCTGGGCGGGCTGCTGCGGGCGCCACCCCCGACTTCTTCCTGGAACAGGATCTGGTGGCGATTCCCGAGACGGGCCCACTCTCCGTCACGGTGCCCGGTGCCGTGTCCGGGTGGGCAGCGGCGCTGGAGCGCCACGGAACCATGAGCCTGGCCCAGGCCCTTGCCCCGGCCATCCGACTCGCTGAGGAGGGCTTCGTCGTCACCACCACCCTGGAGAGCGATGTTGCCGCGGCTGTCGGGGGTCTGAACGAAGCTGCGCGGGCCGTATATGCTCCCGGAGGAAGTCCGGCTCCGGCAGGGTCGATTCTCCGGAGCCCTGCCCTGGCAGGGACCCTCCAGACCCTGGCCCGTGAGGGACCCGGAGCCCTCTACGGGGGAGGGGTGGCAGCCTCCCTGGCCCGATTCCTGGAGGAGGAAGGGAGTCCTCTACGCTTGGCGGACTTCACCGCCCATTCGGCAGACTGGACCAGCGCCGTCTCCATCCCCTTCCGTGACCGGATCATCCACACCCTGCCCCCCAACAGTCAGGGGATGACGCTCCTTCAGATGCTGGGGATCGCTGAGGCCAGGGGGCTCGACGGCTTTGATGACCCCAGGGATCCCGAACTCCTACATATCCTCATCGAGGCCAAGAAACTGGCCTTCGCAGACCGGGACCGGTGGGTCGCCGATGCCGACGCAGCCCCGGCCCCCCTGGACCAGCTCCTGGACCCGGAGTATCTGGCCCGGCGGGCCGGAGAGATCGGCAGCAGTGCCATGACCTTCGCGGCTCCGGGACCGCTGAGAGGCGAGGATGGCGGGGAACCGACTCACACTGATCCGGTGGAGGGGAGTGGTGACACCGTCTATCTCATCGCGGTGGACTCGCAGGGGAATGCGGTAAGTTGGATCCAGAGCCTCTTCCACAGCTTCGGGAGCGGGCTCATGGATCCAGCTACCGGAATCATGCTCCAGAACCGGGGAGGCGGTTTCACCCTGGAGGAAGGACACCCGAACCGGATCGCCCCGGGCCGGCGCCCCTTCCACACCCTCATGGCCACCCTGGTCACCCACGCCGATGGTAGCCTGGACATGGCGTTGGGCACTCCCGGAGGCCATGGTCAGCCCCAGACGGTGGCCCAGGCCCTCGTGCAGATGCTCCTCTTCGACCTGACCCCCCAGCAGGCGGCGGAAGCGCCCCGGTTCCGGAGCTACAACGGGCATCGGGTATCGGTGGAAACCCGGTTCCCGGAGTGGGTGAACCAGGGGCTGACCGACCGAGGGCACGAAGTGACCCAGGTGGACGGCTGGACCGCCCCCTTTGGAAACCTCCAGATCGTCCGGCGATCCCCGGACGGCGTTCTCCGGACCGGGGCGGACATGCGTAGGGAAGCGGCGGCGGCAGCCTACTGAGTCACACCTTTCTACCGGACGGCCTCCCGGGAGCTGCTGGGGTGATGGGATCCCGGGAGGGTGACCTCCACCGTCGTACCCCTCCCGAGGTGACTTTCCAACTTCACCAGTCCCCCGGCCCGACTCACGATTCCGTACACGGTGGACAGACCCAATCCCAATCGGCCGCCGTGCGGGTGGGTGGTGAAGAAGGGGTCGAAGGCGCGGCGTCGGACATCCTCCGGTAATCCCGGGCCGGTGTCGGTCACCTGGATCACGCATGTGGGCCGGTCCGAAACGTCCTTCCCCTTGAGTCGCTGGATGGGGTCGCCGCCGTTGCCGTGACGCCTGTGGTCGACTGTGGGGTCGCCGCCGTTGCCGACTCCAGCACTGCCACGCCCGCCTTCGGAGACCGCAATGGTCACGTCGCCTCCCTCGGGGAGGGCATCCCAGGCGTTCCGAACTAGGTTCCGGACAATCTGGTCCAGGTGCCTGGGGTCCATGTGTACCCTGGGGACAGCAGGATCCACCTCCAGATGGATGTTCAGGCGATCACCGAATTCTCCACGATATCGGGTGAGAAGGCTCTTCAACTCGGTGGCTGGACAGAGCCACCGCGGTTGAGTCGGGTCCCGGCGACCGAGCGCCAATAGCTGTCGGACCATCCCGGCGGCCCGCTCCGAGGCATATTCGATCTGCGCAGGACCGTCGATCCCCTGACCACTGCGGGCCAGATCCTCCTGGATCAGGGCATTTTCCATGCGAATCACAGTGAGGAGGTTGTTGAACTCATGGGCGACCCCTGCAGCCAGATCGCCCACCGCCTCCATCCTTCTGGCTTCCTGGAGATCCTGCTCGGCCCGGACTAGGAGCCTCTCGGCTTCCGCGCGGGCCTCCAGGGTCCGGTTGAATTCATGAGCCAGGGAATCCAGCTCTTCCGGTCCTCGGAGTTGGATGCGCCGGGAGGAGTCATCGGCCGCCGCCCTGGCATCGGTGATGAACCCGCGAACCGTGCTTCCCAAAGACCGGTGGAAGACTCCGGCCAGGAGAGCCAGGAGGAGAATCAGCGTACCCGCAACCCCCCCGTTCCGGACAAGGGAAGCGCGGATCGGCCCGTACACTTGCTCTTCCGGAACGCCCACGAACACCACCCAGTCGGGACCGGGGATGGGTGCGAAGCCCCAGAGACGTGGCACCGCATCTCCCCCATGGGTTCGACTGAGCCCCGCACCCTCAAGAAAATCGCTGCCACTCATGTCGCCCCATAGGATGGGCTGCCCCACCCACTCCTCCCAATCCTCGGAGCGGGCCACCACGACGCCGTCCTGCGCCCGGGTCAAGGTCACCAGCGCACCGGCCGGCAGGCTCTTGGGCGTGAGTAGTTCCTGGAGTCGCCCCAACTCGATCATGGCCGCGGCTGCCCCGACGGAGGATCCATGGGGATCAGCGCCAAGCATGGGGACACCCACCGTCAATCCCATCCGATCAGTGAGCCGCCCTGGGGTCGGTAGTCCGTAGACTTGCTTCCCGCTCTCCATCACCGACCGGATGAAGGCGGTTCGTATCGGAGCGGGATTGTCCAGTCCCTCTCCCAGAATCCCCCACGATGTGCAGAGGAGTTCTGCATCCGGTCCGTATACCGATACTTCTCCCACCGTGGGTGCCGCGTTCCTGAAGGAACGGAGAAGCGTGTGGCAACCTGCTTCATCAAGGGATTGCCACTGGGGATTCCCAGCCAGCTCCCCCAGGAGGGCGTCCACGTCCCGAAGAGTCCGCTCCAGGTGAGCGGCATGTACCTCCGCCAGGCTGAGCACACCCTGCTCTGCCTGGACCAGCCGCGCCTGATATTCGGACCAGACGGTGTAGGCCAGGAGGGCCACCAGCGGCAGGACAGCCAGACCCAGGAGAACCAGAATCCGGCTCCGGAGGGAGAAGCTCTGCAGCAGGGAGATAACCTCAGCGTTGAAAAGGGGGAGGCGCCCGGGATTCACTCACTACATCGGACCCTGAAACACGGGATCGGAGGAGCGAAGAGACAGGCCGTGGGGAGTGCCGCCGGCATCCGGTGCCCTGGGGGGAGCGGATCAGGGCTCCCGAACGGACATAACGGGCGCAGGAATGATGCCGATACACGTCAAAGCATCAATCTGGCGTCAATCCCGTTTTACGGCGCGACTCTCCGGGAGCTTCTGCCCAACAGCGGCGTTCCTGACGTCATGCCGACCATCCACCTCCCGCACCAGCATGTTGCAGAATAGTCCCACCGCCAACAAGCCCGCCATGATGTACATAGTGAGGGTATACGCGTCGGTAGGAGGGACGCCTGCGCGGATCCGACCCTCCCGGAGGTAGTTCACAAGCACCGGCCCGAGCACCCCCGCCGTGGACCAGGCAGTGAGAAGGCGCCCGTGGATGGCACCCACCTGATAGGTGCCGAACAGGTCCCGGAGGTACGCAGGGATGGTGGCGAACCCACCCCCGTACATGCTCATGATCACGGCGAAGGCGGCAACGAAGGGAACGATGGAGTCCAGCCGCCCCAGGGACGGGATGAGGGCGTAGAGGAGGGCCCCAAGACCGAAGTAGATGGCGTAGACGCCCTTCCTCCCGATCCGGTCCGAAAAGGACGACCAGAGAAAGCGGCCCACCAGGTTGAAGAAGCTCAGGAGCACTACGAAGAGGGCGGCGAACTCCACACCCACCCGACCAGGGAACATCTCCTGGATCATGGGCGAGGCCTGGCCCAGAACACCGATCCCCGCCGTCACATTCACGCACAGCATGACCCAGAGAAGCCAGAACTGGGGGGTCCTGAGCGCCCTATCGGCCGACACGTTCCCCTGGGTGATCATCTTCCCCCGATGTTGGGCCGGGGAATACCCTTCCGGCGCCCACCCCTCCGGAGGGACCCGCACCAGCACCACTCCCACCATCATGAGGAGGAGGTAGAGCGCCCCCATGACCACCAGGGTCTCCCGCACGCCCACCGAGTCGGGACCAGAGAAGTACCCCATGAGGGCCACCGCCAGGGGGGAGCCCAACATGGCACCGCCCCCGAAGCCCATGATGGCCATCCCGGTGGCCATGCCAGGTCGGTCCGGGAACCACTTTATGAGGGTCGAGACGGGAGAGATGTAGCCGATCCCGAGGCCAATACCGCCCAACACTCCATAGCCCAGGTACACAATCCAGATGTTGTGGAGGTGCACCCCCAGCGCCGACACGAAGAACCCGCCGCCGAAGCAGAGGGCCGAGACGAACATGGCCTTCCTGGGGCCCACCCGTTCCAGCCAGGTGCCGAAGAGGGCGGCGGACAGACCCAGGAAGATGATGGCGATGGAGAAGATCCACCCCACCGTGGTGAGGCTCCAGTCTTCCGGGGCCGGGGCGTCCACTCCCACGATGCGGGTGAGGGGGAGGTTGAAGACGCTGAGGGCGTAGACCTGACCGATGGCCAGATGGATGGCCAGGGCGGCCAGGGGGATGAGCCACCGGTTGTACCCCGGTGGAGCCACGGTCCGGCTCCGATCCAGAAAGGGCGCCACCAAACCCGACCTCTACTCAGAACACCGGAAGGCCGCTGCGGCGAAGCCGGGAGCGGGCATCATCCACTGCGGCCTCCGATGGCTCCGGCGTATCTACCAGCGGGTTCTCGATCCCCAACTCCACCCACTTCCACTCCCCCATCTTGTGATAGGGGAGGACCTCCACCCGCTCCACATTCCCGAGTCCCCGGACGAATCCGGCCAGCGCATCCAGCGCCTCTGGATCGTCGGTGTATCCCGGCACCAGGACGTGCCGGATCCAGACCGGCACACCCCGGGCCGCCAATCTGTGGGCAAAGGTGAGGGTGGGCTCCAGATTCCGGCCGGTGAGTTCGCGGTATCGGTCGGGCCGGATGTGCTTGATGTCCAGGAGGACGAGGTCAGTCACACGGAGGAGGGCGTCGCTGGCCCTGGCACCCAGGTACCCGGAGGTGTCCAGCGCCGTATGGATCCCCATCTCCCGGCATCCGGCGAAGAGGGAGTGGACGAAGTCGGCCTGACCCAGCGGCTCCCCACCGGAGGCCGTGACACCGCCCCCGGAGCGGATCAGGAAGTCCCGGTTCCGGGCGATCTCCCGGAGTTGGGTATAGCTGTCCGTCTCCCTGCCACACCGGTAGGGCCGGGCGTCCGGATTGTGGCAGTAGAGACACTCCAGGGGACACCCCTGCAGGAAGAGGACCCGGCGGATCCCGGGGCCATCAAGCGTCCCGGCAGACTCCACCGAATGGAGCCACCCCCGCACATTCTCCACGGTGCTCGCTGGCTGCAACGGAGCCCTCAGCGGAGTTCGTGGAAGGTCCGGGCGATGACGTCCTCCTGCTGCTCCCGGGTGAGCTTATTGAAGTTCACGGCGTATCCCGAGACCCGGACCGTGAGCTGGGGGTACTCCTCTGGCCGCTCCATGGCGTCCAGGAGCGTCTCGCGATTGAAGACGTTCACATTCACATGGTGCCCCCCTTCCCGGAAGTATCCGTCAAGGAGGCCAACCAGGTTCGCCGTCCGGTCCGAACCCTCTCGTCCCAGTGCGCCGGGGACGATGGAGAAGGTGTAGGAAATCCCGTCCAGTGCGTGCTCGTAGGGGAGCTTGGCCACGGAGCGCATGCTGGCCACGGCGCCCTCCCGATCCCGCCCGTGCATGGGGTTGGCGCCAGGCGCGAAGGGCTCGCCCCGCTTCCGACCATCGGGGGTGCTCCCGGTCATCTTCCCATAGACCACATTGGAAGTGATGGTGAGGACCGACTGGGTGGGAACCGCGTTCCGGTAGGTGGTCTGGCGGTTGATCTTGCCCATGAAGCGCTCCACCAGCTCCCGGGCGATGACGTCCACCCGGTCATCGTCGTTCCCGAAGGCCGGGTAGTCGCCCTCCACCTCGAAGTCCACTGCGAGGCCCCGTTCATCCCGGTGGATGCGTACTTCCGCGTGCCGGCAGGCGCTGAGCGAATCGGCCACCACCGAGAGACCGGCGATCCCGCACGCCATGTTCCGGAGGACGTCCCGGTCGTGGAGCGCCATCTCCAGCCGCTCGTAGTAGTACTTGTCGTGCATGTAGTGGATGCCGTTGAGGGCCCTCATGTACACCCCCGCCAGCCAGTCCATCATGGTATCGAACCGGGGCCACAGCTCGTCGTAGGTGAGGCGGTCTCCGGTGATGGGGCTGAGGGTCGGCCCCACCTGCTCGCCGCTGATCTCGTCGCGCCCCCCGTTGATGGCGTACAGGAGCGCTTTCGCCAGGTTCGCCCGGGCGCCGAAGAACTGCATCTGCTTCCCGATGCGCATGGCGGACACACAGCAGGCGATCCCGTAGTCGTCGCCCCAGAACTCCTGCATGAGATCGTCGTTCTCGTACTGCAGCGACGAGGTCTCCATGGAGATGTCGGCACAGAACCGCTTGAACGGTTCCGGGAGGCGCTCGGACCAGAGGACGGTCAGGTTGGGCTCCGGCGCCGGCCCCAGGTTCCGGAGTGTCTGGAGGAAGCGCATGGAAGTCCGGGCGACCAGGGTGCGGCCGTCCAGCCCCATCCCTCCGATGGCCTCGGTGACCCAGGTGGGATCACCTGAGAAGAGGGCGTCGTAGTCGGGGGTGCGCATGAACCGCACCATCCGAAGCTTCATGACGAAGTGATCCACCAGCTCCTGGGCCCCGGCCTCGTCCAGCGTCCCCTCCGCCAGATCCCGCTCCAGGTAGATGTCCAGGAAGGTGGAGACCCGCCCCAGCGACATTGCGGCTCCGTTCTGCTCCTTCACCGCCGCCAGATAGGCGAAATAGAGCCACTGGAAGGCTTCCCGGGCATCGCCGGCGGGGCCGCCGATATCGAACCCGTGGGCAGCCGCCATACTCTTGAGCTCCCCCAGGGCCCGGAGCTGCTCGCTGAGCTCCTCCCGGAGNCGGATGGTCTCCTCGTCCAGCGATGCCACCTCCAGCGAATCGAGCTGGGCCTCCTTGTCTTCCACCAACCGGTCCACACCGTAGAGGGGCACCCGGCGGTAATCGCCAATGATCCGTCCCCGGGCGTAGGAATCGGGGAGGCCGGTAATGATCCCCGATGACCTGGCCCGACGGATCTCGTCGGTATAGACGTCGAAAACCCCGTCGTTGTGGGTCTTCCGGATGCTCCGGAACGCCTGATCCGTGGCCGGGGACATCTGGAAGCCGTGGCTCTCCAGCGCCTTACGGGCCATACGCAGCCCGCCGAAGGGCATGAGGGCGCGCTTCAGGGGCTTCTCGGTCTGGAGCCCCACGATCCGCTCCAACTCCCGCTGGATGTAGCCGGGCTCGTGGGAGGTGATGGCCGAGACCGTCTCGGTGTCCGCATCCAGAACCCCCTTCCGCTGCTCCTCCTTCATGAGCTCCAGCACCCGCTCCCAGAGGGATCGGGTGGCGTCGGTGGGCCCCTGGAGAAAATCGGGGCTCCCGGTCCAGGGGGTGTAGTTCTTCTGGATGAAATCCCGTACATCCACGGCACGCTTCCAGCGCCCCTGCCGAAAGCCCCGGTGTGCCCGGGGGCCATCAGGGTTCAGGAAGGGGAGGTCCGGGAGGGGCGTGTGGACTGTGGTGTCGGTCATGGTGTGTCCGGGGAAGAGGGTCCGGGCATCGAAGAGGGTCCGGGCATCGCAAGAGCTCCTGTCCCGACCCCCTTCATGGGGGCTGGCGGGCAGGCTCGAGTGTGAGACTCTCTGAGAGGATAAATGATCCTCAGGGATTGAACCAGTAACTTATCTTGAGCATCAGAACGTTGTCCGGGCGTATAGAGAAGAGATCGTCCATTCCACGGGCGGGCTTGAGCCCCTCCTGGCCGTCCACCCCGAGTCGAGACTGGGACCAGACGGCGTAGAGGGTGGAGCCGGGCCTGAACTCCCAGCGAAGCACGGCATTGGACCGGAACTGGAGAGACCGGAATCCTGGGTCGTCCATGGCGGCGGATCCGTTGGGGAGCGAAAGATGCACCCGTCCCTCTTGGGTTTCCCATGGTATGGGTACAATCCGGTCTTCATAGCGCTCGCCCCGGGGCTCACCGACCCTGCGAAATCCGGTGTACCGCCCGGTACTCACGAAGGGCTGGGCGTGGAACTGGAGACTGAGATCGGGTGTGAGAGCCGTCTCGGCCCGAAGGGTAAGCGCAAGCGTCGACTGCTCCAGGCGTCCCAGGATGGTCTCCACACGGCGGGTGTCTTCGCTGTCACCAGATCCGTGAACCGAGACCCGTCCCACCCACTGCCGATCCTCAATCCTCCTTGAGAACGTCGGGCCCGCTCGGAAGGTGGCTCGGGTGGAGGGCCGCCACCGGAGCGTTCCGGATGTGGAGAGCGTCCGGGAGTCTCCGGCGGGCCGCACCTCCCAGTTCGTGTTCAGGTTCACCTGGAGGGTCTGCCGGGCGTCGGAGCCGAATCCGACCCATCCGCCCAGCAGCGGTTCCGTCACGAGGCCGGGACCTCCCCTGAGAAGGGTCGGGCTGAACCCCTCGCCGGACCCACGGACCCCGGCGAAGAAGGTCCGGTTCCCGTGGGTGGTGATCTGCCCGTTCACATTGCCGGCAACCTCCTGCCGGGTCCCTCCAAAGTCCCACTGGGACCAGACATTGGAGTTCAGGGACCACCGGCGCAGGCGCTCCCCGGGATGAGCCTGGAGGTATCCCAGGTACCCCACCTGGGCCACGTAATCGGCCCGCGGCATGAAACCCAGGTCGTTGGCCTCGAAGCCGGGAGAGCGGAAGTGGGTAAGGGAGGCGAAGCGCCACGGCCCGCCGCCCATCTTGAGCAGTTCCACCTTCCCGGACCATCCTACTAGGGAGGTGGCGGTGGGATCGAACCGCACATGCTCGGCGTCGGGCCGTTGGAAGTAACGGGCCGAACCCTGCTGGGTCCGAGCCAGGGCGTCCGGGGTTCCCGACACCCGAGAGCCGAGCAGGGACCCGTGGATCTCCACGGCGCCTTCCCGGAAGCGGTGCCGCACATCGACCCCACCGGTGACAGCCTCCCGGTGCAGCCGGAGAAGGTCCGCCGCTCCCGACTCCCTCACCGCGGTGGTGGCGATGACTCCCAGGGCGCTCTCTCCACCCCGGAAGTCCCGCTGGACCCGGGCCACCCCGTAATGGGACCTGGGCTCCACGGAAACGGAATGGACCTCCCCATCTACCCACCCCCGCGCCGCTGCCTCACCGGTAGAGGCCCCCAGGAACCCCAGGGACCACCCCGATTCCGTCTTCCCCGAAAGCTTCCCCGCCGCCAGGATCCGGGTGCGGTCGGGCCGATCGGTCCAGGCGGCGCCCCCTGGGTTCGGGCCCTGGGGTGCCCGGCCGATCCGGCGGGAGTAGAAGAGGCTCTGGTTCTCGCCGTCGCCATCGCCGATCCCGATTCCGAACCGGAAGATGCCTGCGCCCTCCTGGAAGAAGGGCCGCCGCTCGGGGAGGAAGGTCTCGAAGGCGCTGAGGTTGACCTGGGCCGGGTCCGCCTCCACCTGACCGAAGTCCGGGTTCAGCGTCAGATCCAGGGTGAGGTTGCTGGTGAGCCCCACCCGCACATCGGCACCCACCTCCATGGACCCCTCGGTAGGCGACCGGAAGGGGTTCTCGTCGGCCCCGGCGATTCGATCGAGGCGGGCCACCGAATACGGGAGGACCTCAATGCGCGTCGGAGGACTCAGGTCGCGGAGTCCCTGTAGGATGCCGGCGCGAGAGACCATGGCAGGCTCGGTGGTGGAGAGGGGCGCCCAGGAGGAGGTCTCATTCCTCCGGGCGATGTCCCGTCCGAAGTTGATCCCCCAATCCTGCTCGGCTGCCCCGGAGAAGCGGAGCTGGGAGAGGGGAATCCGGAACTCCGCGGTCCACCCATGGGCATCGACGCGGGTGGCCACCTCCCAGACGCCGTCCCACCCCGGGTCTTCCCGGTGGTCGTCGTATCGATAGGCATCGTACTTGACCCCTGCCGGGTTCACGGCGAAGTGGAAGGCCGTGCGCCGGTCGAAGTAGGAGTCCACCACCACGTGGACCCGATCCGAGTAGGAAGGCTGATCCCGGCGCGTGAGTTGGGCCACGATGGAGTCCGGGCTGGAATCCCACGCCCGGACCGCCACGTAGAGGGCCTGATCATCATAGAGGACCCGGGCCTCGGTGCGCTCGCTGGCGGGAGCGCCTTCCCGGGGTTCCAGTTGGACGAAGCCGTGGGCTACCGGAGCGGCCGCCCAAACGGGATCGCTGAGGTCGCCATCGATCCGTGGGGGATCTCCCGTGATCCGGACCGCTTCCAGAACCCGGGGGCCTACACCTTGGGTTGCCAGGTTGTGGGTTGCCGAGGGATCGGATCCCGTGGGGGTGTGAGGCTCCTGGCCTGCCAGGAGGCCTGGCCCCAGAAGGCCCAGAGCCAGGAGAGCCGCGGTCAGGAGCCCCGCAGCCCGGAAACCCATCGTCAGAGGTCCCAAAACCGGGAGACCGCTCCATGGGCTCCATGGCACCCGGGCCCCGGGGGACCTGGGATGAGGGTTGCGGAGAGGATGACAGAAGGGCGTGCAACGAAATGGATGGCTGCGTAGAAGACGGCGGGCCATGGGGGAGACTCCCGGAGTTCAGGGACCCACTCAAGGGGGCCCCCGGGGTGATTGCTTTTGGGCTAACCACCCCTACGAAAACGCTCAACGAGCGGTTTCGGCGCTCCCCGCCCATGCTCCCAGAGGTCTCCCCTCCTCCGCTACCTCCGCCTCCCAGCCCAACTCCACCTCGATGGATCGACGTAGAGCGTCGGCCGGGCCCGGTTCTCCATGCACCAGGGACACGGCAGCGGGCGGGCCGGACCGGAGCCAGGCCAGGAGTTCGGTCCGGTCGGCGTGTCCGCTGAAGGCCTCAATCCGCTTGACCTCCAGGCGGATGGGAACCTCGGCGCCGTGTATCCGGAGGCTCTCGGCCCCCCGGACCAGCGCCCGTCCCCGGGTCCCCTCGGCCTGGAAGCCCACGAGCAGGAGGGCATTCCGGGGGTCGGACCCGAAGTGCACCAGGTGGTGGAGGATCCGCCCCCCGGTGAGCATGCCGGCCCCGGCCAGGATGATCCGGGGCCCGTTCATCCCGAAGATGGCCTTGGACTCTTGCACCGACACCACCGGTGCCACCGCCTCCAGCGCCGCATCGAACTCCCGGGCCGGCACCCTCAACTCGTGGGCGTAGGTCTGGTGCACCCCGCTCACCTCCACCGCCATGGGGGAGTCAAGGAACATGGGGATGTGGGGAATCTTCCCTTCCTGACGGAGCCGCCACAGTACAACCGCAAGCGTCTGCGCCCGCCCAACGGCAAAGGTGGGAATGAGGATGACCCCGCCCCGGGCAGAGACCCGGATCACCAGTTCGGCGAGCTGGGACGCCACCTCCTCATCCTCGTGGACTCGGTCACCGTAAGTGCTCTCCATGACGATGCGATCGGCAGCGGGACGGGGCGCCGGAGCAGGCAGGAGGAGGTCATGGGGCCTCCCCAGATCTCCCGAGAAGAGAACGCTCCCCCGGGACCGGTGGGCCACCTCCAGCGAGGCGGCACCCAGGATGTGCCCGGCCCGGTGGAACTCCAACTCCAAGCTCCCCACTCGGAAGGACTCACCGAAGGGGATGGGATCGATCTGCTCCCCGGCCCTGGCTGCGTCGGCCGCCGTGAACAGGGGCCGGGGCGGGTCATGCTTGGAGAAGCCCTTCCGCCCGGCGTACGAGGCATCCTCCTCCTGGATCCGTCCGGCGTCGGAGAGCAGAATAGGGAGAAGGCCCGCCGTGGGTGGCGTCACATGCACTGGCCCCCGGAACCCCTCCCGCACCAGGACGGGGAGGTAGCCCGAGTGATCCAGGTGAGCGTGGGTCAGCACCACTGCGTCCAGCGTCCCCGGATCCAGGGGGAAGGGGCGCCAGTTGCGAAGGCGGAGGTTCTTCAGGCCCTGGAAGAGGCCGCAGTCCACCAGGATCCGGGTCCGGCCGACGTCCACCAAGAAGCGGGAGCCGGTGACGGTACCGGCACCGCCCAGGGGAAGGATGTGCATGGGAACGGAGTAGGGAGAGGAGTAGGGAGAGAAGAGAAGGGAGCGGTTCAGGATCCCACGGGATGGGCCGCGCCGGGGTACCATGGGCCCGGACGCCCTCGGTCACTTCACAAACGGGAGCCCTCCATGTCGCCAACCAGACGCCTCATCATCCTGAATCCCGCCTCAGGCCACAAGGGTGACCGGAGCTTCATCGAACGCTGGGCTCGGACCACTCCCGGAACCCGGTTGCGCTGGACGGAGGGGCCGGACGACGGTCGGCGGTGGGCCAGGGCAGCGGCCGAGGAAGGCGTGGAGATGGTGGTGGCGGCGGGTGGAGACGGGACGGTGAATGAAGTGGGATCGGGGATCGTCTCGGCGCAATCTGACTCCCAGGATGCACCCGCAACCACCCTCCTCGGCATCGTCCCCTTGGGGACGGGCAATGATCTGGCCCGATCCCTGGCGATCCCCCTGGACCCGGAGGAGGCGTTGGGGCTACTGGACGGGGGTGGATCAAGCCGGACCCTGGACATCATGGAGGTGGAGTTGGACGACTCGCCTCCCCGCATGGTTCTGAACGCGGTCACCGGGGGATTCGCCGGTGAACTCCATGAAAGCCTCACCGACGAGGTGAAGGTTGCGTGGGGGCCACTCTCCTACCTCAGAACCGGAGCGGAGCTCTGGGGGGAGCACTCCACATGGGATCTGGAGATAGCATCGGGCGAAGGGGAGCCCAGGCGAATCCGGGCGCTGAATCTGGTGCTGGCCAATGGCGCGTCGGCGGGTGGCGGAATCCCGGTGGCGCCGGGAGCCGACCCGGGAGACGGCTGGATGGACGTCCTGGTGATCCGGGATGGAGAGGGGCTGGAGCTCTCGGGGTTGGCGGCACGCATGTTGACCCGGGATGATCCGGAGCATCCCCTCCTGGTGCGTCTACGGGTCCGGGAGGTTGAGGTTCGCTCCCGGAGGCCGATCCCGCTGAGCCTGGACGGGGAACCCGCTGAAGCGCGCCAGATCCGGGCCCGGATGCGACCGGCGAGGCTCAATGTACTGGTCCCAGGGCCGGAATGACCTTGACCGAATGGTCGAGGTTGAAGGTTGAATGGTCGAGGTTGAATGATCGGGTTTGCCGACTTACACCGATGCCGCGTGGGTTTGCGGGCCGAAGCCAACTGTGTCGAGATCAGGGGTCGCCGGCGTCCAGTAGCCGCTGGGCCTGGGCCATCTCAAGCTCCGCCAGAAACTCCGCCGCCTCGAGCCGGTCCTCTCGGGCGATGCGGAGTTCCACCCGCCCGGCGTGCTCGAGCCCCAGCCCTTCCGGACCGGCAAATCCCTCGAAGGCACGGAGATCCGTAGCAGTGAGCACCAGCCGACTCCCCCGGAAGCGTCGTAGCCAACGCGGTTCCCGGAGCCAGGCCCGCCCCAGGGCGGTGAGGGGGAGCTCGACGTGGCGCACCTCCTCAACATCCTGGTCGGACCGCATATCCATGGCCCCGTAGTGATCGGTGCGAACCGCCCTCCGCCACGTGATGCGAAGGACCGCTCCCTCCAAATGCAGCACGCCCTGCACCGTCTCCCGGGTCGACGTCACTGAACCGGTGCGGTACTCATCCTGCTTCCGGCTCATGCTGAAGGGTAGGGTAGCGAGGCGGGTCATGGGGTTTGCGGAACTGATGGTGAGTTCAGGCCGGGCTGTCCAGGAGTTCGCCGAGCGCCTCATCCACCTGCTCGAGGAAGGCGGGATCGGCGCCAAAGAGCGCCAGATGCCCGTCGATGCTCCGTAGCACACGGAACTCGGCTCCCGGGGTCAGCTTCTGCTCCCTCTCGCAGTCCCGGGGTGGGAAGAACATATCCTCGTCGATGGGCATGACGAAGGTCTTGGCCTTCACCCTCGCCAGCGCCGCCGCCAGATCCCCGCCGGTGTGCCGGCTCACATCCCCGCGCTGCCACTTCCACGCCATGCAAAGGAGGTTGTTGGGGTCCATGGGGGCGAAGGTGGCGAACATGAAGTTGGTCACGAAATCGTCCATGGTGGTAAACCCAAGCTCGGCGGGCCGCCCCGCTGCGAAGAACTCGGTACTCCACCCCATCACCGTCCAGAGCTTGGCGTGGGCCAAGAGCCCTTGGTGCACCTCCGACGGGTGTCCGTAGAAGCCTCCCCGGAAGGCCGGATCCGAGGTAATGGCGTCCATGAGTGTTTCGGTGAAGATGAAGTCGTGGCTGGTGTTCTTCGCCGTTCCCGCCATGGGGGCGGCCCGGGCCACCATCTCTGGATAGCGGACTGCCCATTCCCATGTCTGCTGAGCTCCCATGGACCCGCCCACCACCAGGGCCAGCCTTTCGATTCCGAAGTGTTCGGTGATGAGGCGGTGCTGAGCCCGGACGTCATCACCGATCCGCACGTGGGGGAAGCGAGGGCCGTTCGAGGGGAAGGGGGCGTTGTGGGGCGAGATGGAGAGCCCACTGCCCAACTGATTCACCACCACGATGAAGTACTTCTCCGGGTCCAGGGCACGGCCTGGCCCAATGTAGACGTCTTCCCAGATCTTGCTGGTGCCGGAATACCAGGTGGGAATCAGGATGGCGTTGTCCCGGGCCTCATTCAGGGTGCCGAAGGTGGCGTAGGCGAGCCACGCGCCCCGGAGGACTCCCCCCTCCTCCAGATGGAAATCACCCAGCTCCCAGATGTGGAAGGGACCGTGGATCTCCTGGCTGTAGTACTCGATCATGGCGGTGGCTCCGGGGGTTGGAAGCGGGGGCGTTGAAGGGTCGGTGGGTGGTAGGCGCTCGGGGGTCCGACGGCGGCCAGCGACGACTCAGCGGCGCGGAAAGTACACCCGTCCCGGATCGGACGGCAAGGAAAGCGCCAAGGGCCCCGCCCCCAGCACCTCCCGCCCCCCTCAAGTGCCCCTTGTGCCTTGTTCGTGGATGCCGTTGGGGGTGGGAGCCGCCTGCGTTGGCTCGTCGGAGTCCGGGCCTCCCTGGCCAACAGCCCCCACGAACAAGCGCGAAGGGGGGAGCCGGGGACCTTCCGGGCTGGCAGGCGGGGAAGAACGTCCCCACCCGAGGCCCATGGCCGCCACCGTTTGTACTTAAGTTGAAAAGGAGCCGAGGTTTTCGTCTATCTCGCCATCCGCCCATCGTTCAGGGGGCAAATGGCGAGCCACTCGCCAACGAAGGAGGAGCCATGAAGACCCTCATCTACGGCGCCGGCCCCATGGGCTCCCAGCTGGCGGCCCGCCTCTACGAGGCCGGCGCGGACGTCACCCTCCTGGCCCGGGGGAGCCGCCTCACCCAACTCCGGGAACACGGAGTGGTCCTGGAAGATGCCATCTCCCAGCGTCGGGAGATCCACCGGGTCCCGGTGACGGAGGCGCTGGGCGAAGAGGATCCCTACGAACTGGTGGTCGTGGCCATGCGCAAGTCCATGGCCCGGGCGATCCTCCCGGTCCTGGCTCGACACCGGCACTCCCACACGATCCTCTTCCTCATGAACAACGCCGCCGGCCCTCGGGAGTGGGTGGAGGCGCTGGGTGTGGATCGGGTCATGGTGGGGATCCCCACCTCGGGTGGGTACCGGATCGGCCCGGTCATGCGGATTCTGGCCGTCCCCCAGGCACCCCTCCCCATCGGGGAGGTGGATGGCCGGATCACCGAGCGAGCCCAGGAGGTTGCAACCTTCCTGGGGCGGATGAGGGACACCCGCGTCCAGGTCAGACCAGACATGGACGCCTATCTGGTGAGCCACGTGGGGGCGCTGGCGGGGAATATGGGAATGTTCGCCACCGGCCTCGATCCGGAGCGCTTCGCCCGCACCCGGGACGCCATAGTCCTGGGCCTCCGGGCGCAGGAAGAGGCCTTCCGGGCCCAGGAGGCCGCCGGGATCCCCGTCCGCCCCACCTTCCTAAAGGCGTTGCCCCGGATTCCCGAGCCCCTCATGACCCTGGGGATGCGGCCGGTCATCACCTCCACCTTCTTCGAGGTGGGGCTCCTCGGTCACGCCAGGGTGGCGCGGGACGAGATCGAGGAACTCCTCCGGGACTTCCGGGGGCGGGTGGCCCACGCAGGAGTGCCAACCCCATCCCTGGACCGGTTGGAATCCCACCTGAACGGAGAGAGGGGTCCCCTCCCACAGGGACAGCGGGAGATCCCTCTTAGATGGGCGGGGACGATTGGACTGGGGGTTGGCGTTGCGGCGGGGTTGGGACTCGGAATCCTGGCCCTCAAGCGAAAGCGGGGGGGCTGATCGCCCCCCCGCTCCGTCATCTGCCGCGTCCAGCCTTTACCACTCGAGCGACGCGTCCTCTGCGTCAGCATCCGCCGTCGGTGGCGGCGGCACATCTTCCCGCGCCTCCTTCACGTAGTGGTCCAACCAGGCGATCCACCGGGTCCACATGTCCAGGAGCGTCTCCCGGGCGGCGGGTCCGTGCCCCTCATAGGGGTACATATAGAGGGATGAGGTCTTCCCGAGCCCGTTCAGCGCGTGGAAGAGCCTCCAGGAATTGTCCGGGAAGGTCCCCACGTTCTGGTCGTCATCCCCGTGGTAGACCAGAAGCGCTCCGTGAAGCCGCTCGGCCCAGAGGAAGGGCGACATCTCGGTGTAGGTCTCCCGGGACTCCCAGAGGAGCCGCCGCTCGAACTGGAAGCCCATGGGGGTCAGGAGCCGGTTGTTGTTGGGGGCACCGGCGATTCCCGCCCGGAAGAAGGGCGTACGCACCATGGCATTGATGGTCCCGAATCCGCCGTAGGAGTGTCCGCCCAGCGACATCCGGTCCCGATCCACATACCCTTCCCGGGAAGCCAGATCAATCACCGCCAGATGGTTGGCAATCATATCGGGGACGAAGTTGTCGTTCACCCGAGCCATGGGACCGACAATGGGGTGATCCGGCTGCAGGACCGCGTACCCCGCCAGAGCGAAGATCTCGGCGGAGCGGGCCCCCACCACGGGGAACCGGTTGATGTTCAGGTTTCGGGCCGCGTCATCCAGTGACTTCTGGTTGGCGTGCTCCCGGGGGTAGAACCAGATCATCCCGGGGAGGGGCTCTCCGTCCCAGTCCGCCGGAAGGGTGACCTGCATGTTGAACTCGATCCCGTCGGCCCGCCGCACCCGGTGGTGCTCCCGCCGCGCCGCCGTGAGGGTGGGGGTCAGATCCCGGTTGTCGGTGATCTGCCGCTCGCTCCCCCCGGCCATCTCATGGATGAACCCGTTGGGAACCACCGTGGGGCTCTCCCGGGTGATGGCCACCCGGTTTCCGTCATCGTCCAGCATGGCGGTCACCCGCTCAAAGGCGTCAGCGCTGCTCTCAAAGAGGCGCTCCGACTCGCCAGTGCGGATCTCCACCCGATCCAGGAAGGGCCGCGGCGCTACCTCGAGGGGGTTCTCGTCCCGGATCATTCCCGACAGGAAGACCGACCCACCGTCACTTGTCACCCGTACCACCCGGACTCCGAGGCTCCCGGACCGCGTCTCCAGCGAGCCTGGGTCGTCCAGGCGGTCATCGGTGTCACGGCGGTAGAGGGTGAAGCGCTCCTCCGGCTCATCCACGAAGACGGCGTAGACGTGCTCCTCGCTCCCGTCCCGCTCCGTGACGAAGAGAATCTGAGCGTCGTCGGAATAGGCGACAGACTGGATCCGGTTCTCGCTCTCGTACACCACCCGCATGTCGTCCTCGCCAAAGGGCGGAAGCCACTGCATGACCCGGTCCATCCGGGGACGATCCTCCGCCTCCTCCTCGGCCTCCTCATCATCACTCTCCGGGCGCGGCTCCCGCTGCAGGAAGCTCAGCCCCTCACCATCAGGGCGCCACTGGAGGGCACGCCGGTCATTGTTGTTGTTCCCACCGCCCTGCACGCCCTTGCGCATCTCCTGGCTGTCCAGGGTCACCAGCAGGGTGCCCTGCTCATCCCAGATCTCGTCCTCGTTGGCGAAGGCGCTCACCGGGATGATGTAGGAGAAGGGCTTCTGCGTAGTGCGAACCCGTACGTGGCGGCCGTCCGGGGCCGGGCTGATGGACTCGATCATGGCCGGCTCTCCCACCGACTCCACGCGACCGTCCGGGGTGATCCGGGCGAGCTGGCCGGTGGTGTGGTACTCCACCAACTCCTTCTCGTGAGGCTCGCGAAGGAGGGTGGGGAAGGTGCGGAGCCTGTTTTCCTCATCCCGGGTGATCCGGATCATGGGAGTGGTCGGCACCGCCGGAGGGGTAGGCTCAGCCCCCCGCCCCTCGGGGATCAGGACCGTGTAGACAAAGGCGCCATCGCCGGACCAGTCAGGCGAGGTCACACGGGTAGCCAGGACCGGTCGAGGCGAGATCCGCTGGGACCGCCCCGTCGCCACCTCCGCCACGTACAGGTGTGTCTCGGTGGGGTAGCTCGCCAGGAAGGCGATCCGGCTCCCGTCCGGCGACCAGCTCACCCCGTGGGCCCGGGTGCCGGCGGGGATGGAGACCTGGGTCCGGTCCCCGCTCTCCGCATTGATGAGCTCCATCCGCTCCGTCCCCCGCATGGTGAGGTTCCGGTTCCGATGGGCCACATGGTCCACATAGAGGCCGGCCAGATTGCGGTGCGGACGCGCCATGTCTTCCAGCGACACCAGCCCCACCCCCACCTGATGGAGGAAGAAGCGACCATCGGGGCTCAGATTGTTCAGGGAGACCCACTCCTCCCGGGGCGCCGTCACCACATCCGCAATTTCCGCGGCGGGGGTCAGATAGCCCTGGCCGTGGATGGGGTTCTCCTGCGCGGTGGCGGGAACGGCAGCCGCCAGCCCCAGGGCCAGGGCGGCGACCGCTCCCGTACGAACTCGGGCAATCGTCATCATCAGTCCTCTCGTACCTCGTGGGTGGTTGTTTCCAGCGGAAGCGCCACTGCTTCGGAAGGGAA
>SL_5KL_010_SEDDRAFT_10000797_pt1 | contig 19803 bp, 19 predicted proteins | sample SodLakKL_010_SED_FD_9118 | JGI IMG/M metagenome (IMG submission 9118)
TTCCCATTGCTCTTCACTGCTACTCCCCCTTACTCAGGGAGAGGATACATCCGCCGTCGCGTTAGCGCTCCCGGTGGGTCCGCGGGAGGGGCGCACCCCGGGGAGACTTGTCCACCGTGAACTGGGTTCTGCGCAGCGTCTCCTCAGCATGTCTGCGCTCGGTGATATCCAAGCCCGCCCCAAAGAAATAGGCCAGCTTGCCGTCTGCGTTGAGTACCGGGCGCCCGTGCCACTCCACAAGAAGCTCGCGGCCATCTTTGGCCCGGACCCGGTTCACGTTCTTGGTCCCCTGCGCCGTCTGGGTGAGCTCCCCAAGGACCTCGCGCAGCGCCGGGCGATCCTGCTTGGGGACGAACGTCTCCATGTAGTCCTGCCCCAGAACCTCGTCCTGTTCGTAGCCCAGGGCCTCAATCATGGCCTGGTTCACCAGCCTGGTGGTGCCATCGGGGTTGATGGCCACAAAGAACACTGGCGACCCTTGTATCAGTGTCTCGGAGAAATCCCGCTGCGCCCGCAATGCATCGTTCGCCTGCTTGCGCGAGGCCAGGCCATCCAGCCACCTGTCCAGTTCGGCGGCGGCGCTGTTTTCCCCGAGAAGCTCGCCGGGCGGAACATAGTAGAAGTTGTCGTAGACTTGCGTCCCGATCACCGCGATGGGATGGGTGCGTAGCACATCGAGCAACACCTCGGGAGAGAACTTGCGGCGGTCGTATTGACAGAGGCCGATGCATGCGCTTCCTGGCAGATATTCGTTGAGCATAGCCTCGTACTCGATCAGTCGTTCCGACCCAGGCAGGCCCCGCAACGCCCAGCTCATTTCCCCGGTGACCCGCAGCGCTGGGTACCCTTCTGCCTGCGCGCGGTCCGTCTCACGGGAGAGGAGGGAGATCATCCGCTGGGGGTCGAACGCCCCTTCGGAGGTGTACGTCTCGGCCTGGGTCATAAATGCGAGCTGTCCGCGGCGCTCTGCTTCCTTTGCATCGACGCCGCGGAGGTGTTGACGCAACTGGCGGGCAGTGTGCGCATCAACAATGTACAGGACCTTCTCCCCGCGCTCCAATCCGTGCCTGACGAACTGAGACAGGATGTGGCGGTGTTCCTCCTCGGTGGCGTAGATGATACACAAGTGATCCCCCGGGGAGAGTCTGGCCAGAACTTCACCGGCCTCGCCGTTTGCCCTTCGCTCACCTGCACTGCGCCGTGGGGCCATTGGTCTCATCCTCCACAAGGCTGCCCCATACTAGCATGACTAGCATCTTTGTGACACCTCGCATACAGGAGCGAGCATGCACATTGCGCTGGAAGCACACCAAGTTGTACGCACCATCATATAGCACATATGATATATGGCGGGCGTGGGCGGTTCACACCTTGGTGCTAGCTCGTTCAAGAACCCGAAGGAGGCTTCGGTGTCTCACAAGTTGCGCCATTGGGGAATGACAATTGATGCCAAGCAGAGAGATGTTCTGGTGGTACCCCAGATAACTGCCAAGGAAAGTCAGCCGTCCCGAGCACGTTTTTCTCGGTACATAGCCCGGTCAGCCTCCGCGAGCGCTTGCTCTAACGATCGCTGTTGAGTCCCTTCCCACACTCCTACGCCGAGCGACAGGTGGATCACAAGTTGATCCTCGTCACACTGTTCGTTGTGCACGGCAACCGCCCTATCGATCCGGGACTTGGCTTGCCCGACCCCTTCGCCCGTCTCCGGCATCACCACAAGAAACTCGTCTCCCCCGTAGCGTACAACGATATCCACTTCGCGCGTGTTATCCCTAAGGATCCGGGCCACCGTCCGAAGCACTTCGTCCCCCGCGTGATGCCCATACTGGTCGTTCAACGCTTTGAAACTATCCACGTCGGCCATGAGCAGGCCCATAGGGTGCTCGTACCGCTGCGATCGCTTCGCTTCTCGGTCGAGGATTTCGCGGAGGGCATAACGGTTGTACACCCCTGTAAGTGGATCATGCAGTGCCGCCCAGCGTGCGCGCGCCTCGCTCTCTTCCAAGGCCTGAAGGGCCCGGCTGTTTCGCAGAGCCACAGCAGCCAACTCCCCGAACGCTGCCGCCATGCGCGCATCTTCGTCGGTGAAACAGCCTGGATTGTTGGCCAGCCCCAACAACCCCACCGCTTGGCCTTCAAGGACAAGTGGGGCGAACAGCACGTTATCCAGCCTGACATGTCCCTCGGGGAGGTACTCTGCCCACTCCGATGAGGCGAAAGAATTGTCGTAAACGGCGTTGGCAGTCCGATATGCTTCGGCACGGAGGCCCCGAATAGGCATAGGGAGGGATTCATCCACCGAGCAAGGCATACCGCCGGCCTCCAGGAACAGAAGATCGTTTTCGCTTCCGTCCTCGGACAAGAGCGCAACGTAGCCTGAGCGAGCTCCGGTCAACTCCCGACAGACATCGAACACCGCACGAGCAGCTTGATCGAAGCGCTGATTGGTGAGAACGGCCTTTGCTCCCTTAAGCAGCGCTTCCACCTGTGCGCCGCGGAACTCCGCCTCTTGCAAGAGTCCCTGCACAACACCTTCCACTTGTGCAAGCTGGTCCTCGCTTAGGCCGGCCTGGTTGAGCTCCCGAAGTCTTGACTCCCACAGTGCTGGGTTCTCGCCTATGTCACTCATCACTTTCGCTCCTGGCTTTGCAGCTCCTGCCTTGCACCTTTCACCTCAGCAGCGCTTACAGTCCGTTCCCTGCAGGGCCCGTAGTTGCGATCACCACCCCAAGCTACTACGTCGGAGTATACCTTACTCCTCACATCCCTGCCTAGTTGCGCTTGTCAAGCCAGTGACTATAGGCATCGTACTTTGTGTTTGCGGATGTTAGGCTTGTTCACAATAGGTCATTCCCCGATGATCTTCACCAGGACCCGCTTCTGGCGGCGGCCGTCGAACTCTCCGTAGAAGATCTGTTCCCAGGGGCCAAGATCGAGCTGTCCGCCCGTGACCGCCACCACCACCCCTCGGCCCATGATCTGGCGCTTGAGATGCGCATCGGCGTTGTCTTCACCCGTGCGGTTGTGGTGATAGGCGCTCACCGGCTCGTGAGGGGCCAGCTCCTCCAACCAACGCTCGTAATCCTGATGCAGTCCGGACTCGTCGTCGTTTATGAACACGCTCGCGGTGATGTGCATCGCGTTGACCAAACACAGCCCCTCTTTGATCCCGCTTTCTTTCACTTCTTCGCTCACCCGCGGGGTGATGTTTACCAGACCCCGGCGGGCAGGTACCTCCATCCATAGCTCTTTGCGATGGCTGTTCACGGTTGCCCCCCTATCCCTCGGCCTCAGACGCTCCCGAACGTATGTCGGAGTTCCGCTCCCGTAGATACCAACACCACCGGGATTCCGTAGGTTTCCTCCAGCCCCTCCAGAAAAGCCCGTGCCGCCGAGGACAGTTCGTCCGTGCGCACCTTGCCCTGTACTTCGGGCCACATGCGGTCGAGGTTGGTGACGGCAAGACCGGAAGCGCCGTTTACCTGAAGCGCGCGGCGCACCAACTCATGGTCGAAGCCGCCCACGCGCCGGTTGCCTCCGATGGCCACCCCGGGGCGGATCTCCGGTTCCACCACATGTTGGACCGCCGGATCGTTTTCCCCTTCCAGAGGACCCGTACCTGCTCGGGTGGTGTAGGGCTTAACGCAGGCTATGACCCGTACAGACCAGCTCGGTCCGAGCCCCGCGTCGGACAGGAATTGTGCCGCTGTGGTGTCCTTGCTGGTGACGTAAGGGTAGGGTCCGTGCACAATCGACAGGCCAAACCCTTGTGTCCCCTCCAAGATCACATCTCCGCCCGCCTGAAGCTCCGAAGCCAACACTCCCGGCACATCCTGCTGGCAATAGGAGGAAAGCTCCGGGACATCTCGGACGAACCTGACGCCTGGGTCCCGCAGCGCGCGCTCCGAGTTGAGCGCCCCGCAACCGGAGGCCATAGAGCCGATTTGTCCATGGAGGTAAGATCCCTCTCCTTCCACCTCGCGGTGCCGCGTCTCGACCACCGGGCACCGTCCGTCTATGATCAGCCGATCGTGGATGTCCGCGCCGTACTCCTCCAACAGAACGAGCTCCTGTGCCAACACATCGGGATCGACGGCCGTACCCGGCGCCACCATGAGCTTGGCGTCGGGGCTGACAAAACCACTGGGGACGTGCCGACATTCCACCTCTCTGGTCCCGCGGGGCAGCGTCACCCACACACCGTGCCCCGCGTTGGGGCCGACACCGCACCGCACGGCATGGCCGATCGCCCCCTCCATGGTGAGAAACGCCGCCACTTTTCCTTTGCCCTCGTCCCCATATTGTGCCCCTACAACAACGTACACGGTGCCGCCCACCGCAGACCTCCTTCCACTTTCCCTCACCCAGCGCTCAGCCCCACCCCGGGGCTCCCTTATCCCCCTAAACTCTACGCCAAGTACCGCAGCTATACATCCGACCGGCCGCCCTTGATGAACCGGCGGGCGGCGCACACCATGTCAGGGGTGAGTACATGGGCAGGTTGCATGTGGGGACTTCAGGCTGGAGTTACAAACACTGGGTGGATCGCTTCTACCCGCGCGGTACTAAGCAGCGCGATTTCCTGGTCTATTATGCACAACACTTTGATTGTGTAGAACTAAACGCCACTTTCTACCGCCTCCCGGCGGAGAAGATGGTTCACGGCTGGGCCGAACGCACGTCCCGCGGGTTCGTGTTCTGCCCCAAGCTGAGTCGGATCATCACCCACCAGAAGCGCTTGGCAGGGGTAGGAGACCTCTTTAAGCGCTCCCTGGACAGGCTTTCCCCCTTGCAGGGGAAACTGGGCCCGGTCTAGCCTTCGAAGATGTCCCGGTAGAGGAATTTGGGGAGCTAATTGGAGAGATAGCGCCTGAGCGGGAGTTCGCCCTCGAGGCTCGCCACGGTTCATGGGCACAACAGCAGGCCCTGGAAACCCTGGAGGCACACGGTATTGGCTGGGTGATCGCCGATTCCGGTGGCCGCTTCCCCCATCACGAAGCGGTCACGGCTGACTTCGTCTATCTGAGGCTCCACGGGCCCGGGGAGCTGTATTCCTCCGCCTATACTGATGGGCAGCTTGGCACATATGCGGACAAAGCCGCCGGCTGGCTCGCCGACGGGCTGGACGTGTGGGCCACGTTCAACAACGACACCGAGGCCTACGCCGTGCACAATGCTCTCCGCTTACGTGAGCTGGTCGAAGAGCGCATCTCTTGACGAGTGCTCTTGCGCATCCCGCGCCCGTAGGTAGGCGCGCGTTCCCCGGCTTCGCCAGGCAAGCCACAACGTGCGGGCGACCTCTCCCGCAGTCATCGCCACCAGCGCTACGAGCAGTCCCGATTCCCCTCCCCACATCACCCCGGCAGCCAACAGTGCCCCGTTCACAGCAAAGAAGAGCGCCACCGCTTCGGTAATGGCCCGGGTCCTCCGGCTGTAGAGCACAATCCCTTGCAGCCAGTTTTGCACCACTGTGAGTGTCGGAAGGAGCACCGCGAATATCAGAGCACGGTCGCCTAACTCAGCCAGCCGCGGGGCCAGTCCGGCCACCCGTTCCATCCACAACCTCCCCAGTGGAGACAGGGCAAGAGCAAGCAGAATCACTCCCGAGACAAAGGCCAGCAACCCGGCGAACCGGCGCAGCGCCCACCAAGTCCCTCCTCGATCGAGCATCGCCACCATGACCTCGTTGTAGGCCATGCCTCCGCTTCGCACCAAGAATACGAGCCCTGTCAACACCGGCCACACAGCGAGCGCATCGAGGGCCTCTGGCATGCGGCTGATAGCAGCGCTTCCGACGGGGCGGGAGAGCAAGAAGATCAGCGGGGTCAACGAAAGCGGAACATAAAAGCTTAGGAAGCTCCGCAGTTCCAACGGAGGGCTGTCCGATGTTTCGGGAAACCCCTTGCGCAGGAGAGGTCGGACCCGCAATCCCACGAACGCGGCCTCGGACAGGACCCCGGCGGCGGTGGCCGTCGCCGCAACCACGATGCCCGGAAGACCTAACCTAAAGCCCACGGCCAACGTACCAAAATTCGCCGCCAGCCTAACGGCGGTCCCGATACCGACCGAGACGGACCGCCCACCCCTGATCAGCAACCCTTGGTTGAACCGTCGATATCCGATGGACCAAGTCCAAGGAAGCATGATCATGAGGCCCAGCCGGCCCGGGTCGATGATCGCCTCCGGGGCGCCGATCGCCCCCCGCGCGACCAGGAAATAGAGTGGCGTGAACACCAACAGGATATGGCCAACGGTCAACGAACCGCTCAACACGTGGGTGTACTTCCTCAGCCTCCTATACGAAGCGAAGTCACGACTCAGCGCTGTCGAGGCTGCAAGGAGCATAATGATCGGCGCCTCGATAAACAGCGCCAGGGGAAATACCAGCCCGCCATAGGCCGCGAGGTGAACCTCCGGATCCGCCAGGCGGGCCACCACGGCGGTGATCGCCGGGCCCTCCAGGCCCATCATCATCCAGCTCGCCGCCAGCGGCCACCATAGCCGGGCAACCTGGCCTGTCCCCGGCCGTGCAGACGAAAACGGAACTGTTTCCAACCTCTGTCCGCCGCTCACAACGACGCTTTCGCCTGTTCCTCCGTCGGCCTCAGGTGCACCACCCGCTGGGGGAAGGGGATCTCGATCCCATGTTCGTCAAATGCTTCCTTGATCTTGCGCGTCAGGTCGAACTTAAGCGGCCAGAAGCTGCCGCTTTCCGCCCACAGGCGGACCGTCAGGTTGACGCTGGAGTCGCCTAGCTCGCTGACCAAGTACTGCGGGGCCGGGTCCTTAAGGGCCCGCTCATCACCCGCCACCACGTCCTGCAGGACCTCCATCGCCTGCTGAATCGACGCTTCGTAGGAGATCCCCACGGGCAGATCCATGCGCCGCCTGTCCTTGACCGAGAAGTTGGTGATGATGTCCCCGTAGATCCGGCTGTTGGGGACCAACACCTGCACGTTGTCGGGGGTTGAAAGGATCGTGCTGAAGAGCTGGATGTCCTGCACAGTACCCATCACCCCAGCCGCGGAGACGAAATCTCCGATCTTGAACGGCCGCAGCACAAGGATCAGCAAACCCGCGGCAAAATTGGCCAGCGACCCCTGCAGAGCAAACCCGATGGCGAAGCTGACCGCACCCAGCACAGCCACAAACGAGGCCGTTTCCACCCCGAACCGCGCCAGCATGGTCACAATCGCCAGCACCAAGATAGTGACGTATACAAGCCGCGAGACGAACGACACCACCGCCGGCGCAGTATCCAACCGGGTGAGCAGCTTGCCTACCAGCCGGCGACACACCCGCGCAAGCAGGTAACCAATGACGAGAACAACCAGCGCTCCCACCACCCGTCCGCCGAACGTAATCGCCCAATCCAGCATCCGTTCCCACACCATTATCCTGCCTCCCTCAAACACAAATAGGATCAGCACGGCCTACCCGGCTCGAACACACAGCACTGTAGATGATGGACGCGGCCTTCTCCACTATGTTGGGAGAACAGCCCCAGGCCCACGCATGTGCGCAGGGCCTGAACGACTGGGAACAAGAGCCTAAGCTCATGGGCCATCTTAGGGAATGTGAGGAGAGATCTCACTGGTTCGGCCACGGCGCAGTTGCTCTCTTCCACGGGTGACCCGGTAGGCTCAGCCCCGGTGAACCGTGAGGACCGCGATCCTACCCATTGACCTCCAGCCGCACCACACCGCGCACCCAATAGGCGCCGGCCGATTCTGCTCCGTATTCGTCGTTGCTTACCCGGCCGTCCTCGGGGAGCACCGCGATCCGCGGCCCCTCCTCCCACTCCGGAGGCGTGGCGCCGTCCTTGGCGTACGCCAGCACCACGGGATAACGGGGGTCGGTCAGTCGCTCGCGCGACAACGTAAGGCGGTATCCGTCGCGGGCGACCACGGTCACGCTCTCGGGCTGATGCTCGGGGTACACATGACCCAGGAGTTCCGATAGCGGCACCCCCCTGTATCGAGCAGGCGTAGACCAGTTTTCGAACTGATTCTGATACGAACCCTCCCGTTCCAGTGCCGGCAAGTCGCGCAGCTCCGAGAGGGATAGACCGACCTCCTCCGGGCCTAGCACCGTGACCAACGACTCCGGCGGCGCTCCCGAACGCAGTACAGCGAGCACGCCCAACACAAGGAGCACGCCCACGAACAGCCCCCACCGGACGGGGCGCCTTACGGCCACCATGCCGCTCCTCCACTCGCAAACCATCCCACCAGCGCCAGCACGAGGCACGTCAGTCCCATAATCAAGCTGTCCTTCAAAGTCCACGGTGTCTCCGTCAGCGTGGTTCGCCGGCGGAGCGCGCCAAACCCCCTTGCCTGCATGGCCAGCGCCACTCCCTCGGCGCGGGTCAACGCGGAGGCCAACACCGGCAACACCGTCCACTTTACGTGGGAGGCCAGCCGCCACGGCCGCAGACGCAACCCACGCATGCGCTGTGCCTCACGCACTCGGAGGTACTCGTTGCGGAACAGGGGGAGAAACCTAAGCGCCAACACCAACACATACGTGTACCGGTAGGGAAGGCGACTCTCCGACAGCGCCGAGGCGAACTCCTCGGGACGGGTGGTGGCCACGAACAGCAGACTCCCGCCCAATACGCCGAGAAACCGCAGGGCCATCTCCCCCCCCATCCGTAGCCCCTCGGCGGTCACCGTGAGCGGTCCGAGTGCGGCCACGGTGCTCCCGGACACCACAACGGCCTGCAACACAAACAGAAAACCCCCGAAGGTAACCGCCGCACGGAACGCCCTTCGTCGGGCAAGGCGTTTCCCCCCGATCACCAACGGAATCAACGCCAATGCCCCCTTGGCCGCAAGGCCGGGGGCGGACAACACGGCGGCGGCGTGCGCGCACAGCAGCGCAAACTTGGCCAGCGGATGGAACGTGGTCCGCTGCGCCCGCTCCACCGACCAGACAACCCTCTCTCTGGCCCGGAGCCTCACTACCACTGTTCCTCCCAGAACTCGGGGGTGAACACCTGTTGCCCCTCTCTTCTCAGCTCGCCGAACACCTCATCCGTGGGTCCCAAGTGCGTCCGCCGCCCCAGGAACAGTACGCGATGTGCCAACCGCGCCAACAACGGCAACCGATGTGACACGAGGACCACGGCCACCCCCATGCGGCTGGCCTCGCTGATCCGGCGGGCCACCCATGCCGCGTTCTCCCGGTCCTGACCGATGAACGGCTCGTCCAACAGCAGAACCCGCGGCCGACCGGCCAACGCCAAGGCCATCGTCAGCCGCCTACGCTCCCCGATGCTCAACCGAAGCGGGTGCTCGGCCGACAACGCCTGCAGTTGAGCACGCTCTAACCATCGATCCATGGCATCAGCACTGACTTCGTCCAGGGAGAACTCCTGAGCCACGGTGGGGGCGAACAGCTGATGATGGGGCATTTGGGTTACCATCCCCACAAGACCGCGCCTCTCCGTAGGTCTAAGCGCAGCCGGGTCGCGCCCTCCCACGCGCACAGTTCCCCGCTCGGGAGCAGTCAGGCCCGCCAGAAGGCGGAGCAGTGTAGACTTTCCGCTCCCGTTAGGGCCAACCACCCCCAGTACCTCCCCCGGAGCAACGGCGAACGAAAGCCCTCCCAAGAGTTCATTCCCTCCAGGGTAGGAAAAGCGTAGATCCCGTGCATCGACTGCGGCCGCGCCGCTCGGAGCTGGGCAAGTGTTGAAGAACTCCTCCCGGATAGGTTCGTCGACATCCAGACGCACAACGCGCGGCCGAAGGGACTGCAAAGGCCCCAAGCGGTGCTCGGCCAGCAACACTCCCCTACCATCCGTCACCTGTCCGGAAAGCACGTAGAGCAGATCTTGTGCACCCTGCGGGTCGAGGTGGGCCGTGGGCTCATCCAACAGCAGCACTTCCGGCTCCAATGCCAGCGCCGCGGCCAGAGCGGTGCGCTGCTTCTCGCCGCCGGACAGTGACCACGTAGCACGTTCGGCCAACGGCGCCAGCCCGGTGGCCGACAACGCTCGTTCCACCCGCGCGGCGATCTCTCGCCGGGACAATCCCAGATTCTCCGGTCCGAAGGCAACTTCGTCCCGCACACGCAGTGTGCACAAGCCGGCCTCGGGGTCCTGCTGCACCAACCCCAGCCGCCGGCCACGGCGGGCGAGGCCTGGGGAAGCGGGAACGCCGCCCAGCAGTATCTCACCGTCCACCTCGGCCGGAACGCCCTCCGGTATGTAGCCTAAGGCGGTGTGCAGCAAGGTGCTCTTGCCCGAGCCTGACCGCCCCGCCAGCACCACCGTTTCTCCCCGCTCCAGTCCGCAGGACACTTCCTTAAGTGCAGGAACCAGCCGGGTGGGGAAGCGCACCGACAGCCGCCGCACCTCGAGTGCGTTCACCTGATCTCCATACTGACCACATCCCTCACCCAGAGGCCCCCCGAGTGGCCGGGGGCGACCAGCCGCAGGCGGTCAGCCTCCCTTATCAGAATAAGCTCGCTTCCTCCAAAGACGTCGGTAAGCGAGAACCTCGCCTGGTAGCCGTCGCGGCCGCGGACCACCACCTCGGTGGCCTCCGGCGAAGGTCCCGCCGCGTTGATGATCCGGCCGACAGGCACTCCCGTGTACGGCCTCTCCTCCTCATAGGCGACCGTCCCGGCAAGCTCCGCTACGACGGTCACCTCCTGGCCTCTCCACTCTTCGTAGGAGAACTCCAGGGGCTGTTCCACCTCCCCGTAGACGCGGGCCGAGGCACCCTCGCCGAACGGCTGCCACACGTTCAAGTAGTAGTACCCACCACCGGCCACGACAGCCAGCGCTGTTCCCAGAGCCGCCCAGGTACGGACCCGGCCCGGCCGGCTCACCGGAGAGCGCGACAGTCCGGCCCGCGACAGTGCGCCAAGGAGGTCGTAGGCCAACCAACCGCCCAGGAGGGCCCCCGACAGGCCCGCCAAGCCGGCCATGAACAGGATGTACGTGGCGGGGACGCCCGCGAAATAGAGAGACTGAAACACAAACACGTTCGACGCGGCAGCTCCCATCCCGGCCACTGCGTACGTCCACAGGGCGGGGCGCGGGTTGAGAGAGAGCCCCAAGTCCACCACCGCCCCCTGCACTGCAGACACCAGTACGATGACCACCCCGTGGGTTCCCCCCATGAGGAACTCCACCAACCCTTTTGCCACTCCAGTGAGCGTTCCCGCGCCGAACCGCTCGGTCAGGCCTGCGGCCAACAGGGGCCAGAGAACGTGCAGTCCGGCCAATATCTGGCCAGCCCCGAACGGAACCCCCAACACTCGGTTGATCAGGTTCCCCAGGTACCCCACGTAGGCAGACATGACACCGCCGACCGCAGCCATGGCCGCGGCCAGCACGAGTTCACGGACCGTGAACCGGCCTAGTCCCGTTTGATGACGATCCGCTTCACCCACGGAACCTTCTCCATGTCGTCGGTCGCTTCCGCCTGCCGATCCCACACGAACATCACCGGGCCTCCGTCCTCGGGAGATAGGAACCTCTCCTCCAGTTTGAGGGCCAGCACGTAGCGGTCATCGCGGGCCAACACGTGCGAGGGCACTTCCGCTCGCTGCCCTTCTCTTCCCTCAATCACCACGGTGTAGCCCTGCTCGGCGAGCTGATCGTTGAAGTGCTCATCGTCGTAGTGGATACCCCGCTCCTCGGGCGGATATCGATCGTCGTCCACGTACGCCACGAGGCGCCACAGAGGCAGGCCCGTGTAGAGATCCTCCTCTCCGTTGGGACCCTCCGGGTGCACCGAGTACGCTTTGCACGGACAACCCACCCCCGCCTCCAGGACCTCGCGGGGCAGTTCACGCTCCACATGGCCCTCCAGGCGCAGGGAATAAGGTTCGTACACGCCGTCCACTTGCACCCGGACGAGCATCTTTCCCGAGCGTGCGGCCTCGAACCGGGGGGCCTCGGGACCCACCTTGACCATACGGAAGAAACCCGGGTCGAAAGGCATGTACTCCCCGTCCTCCATGAACGCCAACACCCACCGACCGTCGGCGTCCTCCAGCTCCCCGTAGCTGTAGAGCATGCGGTAGCCGTCGTCAGCCACGGCTTCCACCTGCGCATCGTTGGGCCAGCTGCCCAGCACAGCGCTCAGGGGCACACCCGCCCACTCTCTTTCCACTTTCTCCCCTATGGCAGGTACGTAGACACCGCGGCCCACGATCACTTCATGCCTGGTCACCAAGTCCCGCAGTGTGTACCGGCGCAACTTCCGGGCGATCACCTCGACCTCGGCCTCCTCAGCCCAGGGGACGGTGTCCAACATCTCGGGGAGGCTCATCATGTCTCCGTCCCAGTCCTCGACCACCCACGCTACATCGCGTACCAGCACCCCCTCAGGCAGCGGAAGCGCGCTGCAGTCATCCCCTCTCGCGCCCAGAGACTCTTGCACCCGCTCGGCAACGATGCGGCCGTCCTCGGGGAAGAACACCAGCCCAGGGCCTTCCGCCCATTCGGCCCCATCGCGCCGGAAGGCGACCACCGGTTCGCCCAGCTCGGATTCACCGCGGGCCAGTTCTGGAGTCAGGACGCTTCCCTCCCCGTCCGCACCGACCACGTGCACCGATCGGTCGCCGATGCCGCCCAACGCCTCGAGCACAGGAGGTAGCGGGATCCCCCCGTAGGTGTAAGCTTGTGCATTCTCGCACACGGTCAGCTCTTTCTCCTGCCACGGCCACACATCCACCTCCGGATCGAGCACAACGAGCCGCTCCCCTACCTGGACAGTAACCGTCGCCGCAACACCGCCGAGCGCGGCGACCAGTAGGCTGACCAACACACACCAGATTCTCATTCTTTCTCCTCTTCGACGGGCAGCGTGCGAATGGCAGCCGGAGGGATGGCCACCCACACCTCCGTCTCCGGCCGCAAGGACTGTTCCCCCACCAGTAGGGAGTTCAGCTCCACCCCCCGGCAGGCAAGCACCACGTTGGTCAACTGGCCGATCATGCGCGACTTCGCCACCCGAGCCCGAAGCAGGTTCGCTTCCGCGAAACGCGGGACATCACCCAGCATTACCAGGACAGCCTCCGGAGGGATCGTCACCCTCAACGCATTCGCAGCCGAAAAGCTCAGCGCCGTAAGCCTCTCCTGGCCGGCCTCAACCACCACCTTGGCTCCGCGCCGCTCCAACACTTTCGCCACAAAGGTGTTCTTCCTCCATAGATCCGGATGATGCGGGGTAAAATCCTCCCGCCCACCGAAGCTGAGTCGGCTCGCCCACAGCAGCGACTCCAACATCGCTTTGGAAGTCCCCCCTGCAACCAGCAGATCGGCCAAGGACAGATCGAGGATGTCGGCCAACGCCCGCAACTCCGGGAGAGGAGGAGGTGGTCGATCGCCCTGTTCGATCCTCCACAGACGCGACGGGTCGATCCCCACCTTGCGTGCCGCCTCGCGCAAGGTCAATCCCCGCTTAACCCGCGCGGTGCGTACCAGCGTACCGAACTCAGGAATGGTCATGTAGGCGGATGCTAGCCCCATTGTTGCCAACTGTCAACAGAGATCACGCAGCCGGGCTCCCGGTCCTTGGGACACGGTTGCGTAGTTCCCTACAGTCCCTATACTTCTGTGAGATGCGGTAACTAGGGGAGCCCATCGGGCTGAGAGGAGGTCACGGACCTCGACCCTTGGAACCTGACCTGGGTAATGCCAGCGGAGGAAGGTTACCAAGCGCCGGCCAATCCCATACCCGGGTCGGGTGTGGGAGATCATGGATGAATGGCAGCTGCTTAAGCGAATCGCGCGACGGGTCCCCAAAGCGGGTGACGATTGTGCGGTCATCCCGTGGAGCGCAACCAATCTGTTGCTCACCTTGGACATGCTCCACCAGACGACGGACTTTCCCGCCGGGACAACGCCCTACACGATCGGGTGGCGGTCCGTCGCCGTGTCTTTGTCCGACATCGCAGCTATGGGGGGCACCCCTCTGGCCGTGCTGCTAGGGCTTTCCGTTCCGGAAGCCGACGTTGCGTTCGCCGACGAAGTGCTATCCGGAGCGCAGGATTGCTGCACGGCCGCCGGGGGAGAGCTGGCAGGCGGAGATCTGGATTCGTCACAAGAGCTGTTCCTTTCCTCATGCGCCTTGGGGGAGTGCCCGAGCCCCGTGCTTCGCAAGGGGGCCCAGCCAGGTGAGCTGGTCTGCATAACGGGACCTCTGGGGACAACTGCACAGGCATTGCACCTTATGGAAGGAGGCCACACGGAGGAAGCAAACCGGCTCCTTAGGTTTGCGCCCCGCACAGCGGAGGGGCAGCGGATCGCAGAGATCGCCTCGAGTATGATCGATATCTCCGACGGGTTGGCCCATTCGCTCCACCTGTTGGCGGAATCCTCGAACGTAGGGTTTCGCGTTGAGAGCAAGCGGGTCCAGTGGGTCCCCGGCCTGCGAGCACCTGCATGGGACTACGGAGAAGATTTCGAGCTCCTGTACACAGTGCCTGAGCGGCTCCACAACCCCAAGCTGGGAACGGCTATCGGCCAGGTCACCAAGGAAGGGGTGTACTTGTCCGGCCCTCGGACCGAGCGCCCCCTTCCGGATCGGGGGTACAGTCATGGCAGGTAAGCTTTCCCGGGAGGCGCTTGAGAGGATTGTCTTGGCCGGAGGCACGCTACGGGAGGACGTGTTGTGGGGCCCCCGCGCCGGAGGAGATTTTGCGGCAGTAGAACTTAACGACGGGCAGGCCTTGGTAACAGCATGTGATCCCTTGGCCGTGTCCCCCGAGTTGGGCTGGGCCCGCTCGGGCTGGCTGGCATTCCACCTGGTGGCCGTGGATGTCGCCGTATCCGGGATCGCTCCGTCATATATCACCACCGGCTGGACCCTGCCTGCGAGCATCCCCGATGACTCCCTGGACGAACTGCTGGAAGCCTTCCGGGGTGAAGCGAACCGATTCGGAGTCGAAGTAGTGGCCGGACACACGGGTCGGTACACGGAAGTTGCCTACCCATGGGTCGGCGCAGCCACCGCCATAGGCGTGGGCGCGCGTAGCGCCCTGGTTCTACCGTCCGCGGCCCGGCCGGGAGACGCTGTGATGCTGTGGGGAAGGCCCGGCCTGGAAGCGGCCGTGCTGTTGACCCTGGCCAACCCGGAGGCGGTCTCGTCGCAGTTGGTGCGCTGGGCCGAGGACGAATTTTCCAATCTGTCCTCGCTGCCAGCGGCCCTCGAGGCCGCTGGCACCGATGGCCTCCGCTGCATGCACGACATCACAGAGGGCGGTGTCATCGGGGCAGCGGCGGAACTGTCCTCGGCCATGGGCCTCGGTGTCGCGCTGAACACCGACGCTGTACCTGCCGACGCACAGGTACTGGCAACGCTGGTTCCTCGGGGCCTGTCTCCGTTGACCGTCACCAGCTGCGGCTCGTTGCTGGCCGTGGCCTCACCGGAGGCCGCAGAGCAGCTTTCCAGAAGCGGTTTTCAGCCTGTGGGGGAGGTGCGAGGGGACGGAAAGCTCCTGGAGCAGTGCCAAGGACGGATAACGCCGCTCGCGCCCCCGGAGCACGATCCCTTCTGGGATGTCTACACTAAGGAAGTCTCGAGTAAGGAGGGAACATGAGACGCTTGTACTGTGTGGCGATGGTGTTGATGTTGGCTGTAGGACTCTCAGGGACAGCGGATGAGCTTGTCGTTTACACCTATGACTCGTTCGTGGCCTGGGGACCGGCCCAGGAGATCAAGGAGAAGTTCGAGGAGACCCATCCGGGTACGGAGCTCGTCTGGATTGCACCGGGTGACTCCTCGGAGATGTTGTCCCGCTTACTGGGAGAGCTGGAACTCGGATTGCCCACAGCAGACGTGTTCTTGGGCGCCGCCGATGTGGAGGTACCTCGGGCATTGGACCACGAAGCGTTCCTGCCCCTGGAGCCGCAACTCATCACCAACCTCAAGTACGTGCCCGACGACATCCGGCTGCAAGACGATGCATATGTCGTGCCCTATGACTACGGCTACGTGACCCTGGTGTACGACGCCGAGGCCTTACCGGATGAGCACGTCCCCACGACTCTGGAGGACTTGTTGCACCCAGAACTGGCGGACAAGATCGTGCTTCAGGACCCCCGCACTTCTTCGCCCGGCCTCTCGTTCTTGCTATGGACCATCGCACACTTCGAGGAAGGATGGACCGATTTCTGGCGAGAGCTGTTGCCCAACGTGTTGACAGTGACCAGGGGCTGGACCGAGTCGTTCGAGATGTTCGAAGCGGGGGAAGCACCGATCGTCGTGTCGTACTCCACAGATGAGGCCTACTCCTACATCGTCCATGGAGATCTGCGCTACCGGGTGCTTACACCCAGCGGAGAAGGGTATCGCCAGGTAGAGTACATGGGCGTCGTCCGAACAACCGATAGCCCGGACCTGGCCCACTCGCTGCTTGACATCGTGCTTTCTCATCAGGTGCAGGAGCTGATCCCTACCAGCCAATGGATGTTCCCCGCTAACCAAGATGCGGACACGCCCGCGGATTTCCAGGAGCACGCCATCGTTCCGGAGAACCCCGTGGCCCTAGACATGGACGCTGTGGAGGAAAAGCTGGAGGAGTGGATTAGCGAGTGGCAGCGGATTTTGGTCGAAAGCTAGACGCTCGCCGCTGGGCGGGGTGGGCCCTGGCGCTTGCGCCATTGGCCTTCCTGGCCGTAGCTTTCTTCTCCCCTCTATGGGAGGTGCTGCGCCGGGGCCTGCTCGTTGAGGGGCAGTGGAGCACAGACCTCTTGCGTGCCGTACTGGCCGACCAGTACGTTCGGCACCTGCTTAGCTTCACCCTCCGGCAGGCCCTGCTGTCTACCTTGCTATCATTGGTGCTCGGCTTCCCGTTGGGGTGGCTGCTCACCCGGTACAGCTTTCCCGGGAAAAGAAGCCTCAAGGCCTTAACGCTGGTCCCGTTTGTGCTGCCGCCCATCACGGTGGCTCTGGGATTTGTGCTGTTTTTTGGCCACGCCGGCCATCTCAATCAAGCGTTGATGTGGCTCCTGAGGCTGTCCGAGCCTCCCATTCGCTTGCTGTACTCTTTATGGGCGATCGTGCTTGCCCATGCATTCTACAATGCCCCGGTGGTGGCCCGGTTTGTGAACGTGGCCTGGGAGGCCCAAGATCCGGCGCTCACGGAGGCCGCCCGCGTGTTGGGAGCCGGCCGCTTGCGGTCGTTCATCACCGTCACAATTCCCGGCCTGTTTCCCGCTGTGCTGTCAGCCCTGGCTTTGGTGTTTGTGCTGTGCACATTATCGTTTGCCATCCCCCTGGCCCTGGGTGGGGCGAGGTACGCCACGGTGGAGGTTGGGGTGTACCTGCTGGCTCGGGTGTACGTAGACCTGCCCCGCACGGCTGCGTTGGCCGCTGTGGTCCTTGGAATATCCCTGTTGCTTACCTACCTATATCTGCGCGGCGGAGGGCTGTTCCACACCTTGAGCTCCGCCGACAGGCGCCAGCCCACCGTACCCCTGGCCTGCCGCCGGCATCCAGCCCGATTGCTGTGGTTGGGGTACCTCATCCCCGCTGGAGTGGTGTTCGCCGGGCCCATCGCCGCAGTCATCGCTGACTCTTTTCTCAGGGCGGCGCCCGGAGGCGCCTCCCCGACGCTCCATTGGTACAGACTGGCCTTGTCCACCGACACGAGCGCCCTGTTGGGCGCGTCCCCCTTGGGCAGCATAACCACCAGCGTTGCCGTGGCCGCCGCGGCCGCCGGCGGGGCGTTGGCCCTGGGGGTGGCGATCAGCGCCAGCCTCCGCGCTGTGCGCTCGCGAGTCCTGGAGACGGTGCTGATGGCCCCGCTGGGCGTTTCCTCGGTGGTGTTAGGGCTGGCACTACTCTTGGCGTTTCGCCGGCCGCCGCTTTCCTATCTCCCCCCGGGACCGTGGCCCCTCGTGCTCGCGCATGTGCTGATCGTGTACCCGTTTGTGGTTCGTTCAATCCGTCCACTGTGGCAGTCCCTGGACCCGTCATTGGTGGAGGCTGCGCGCACGTTGGGGGCCACTCGGCGCGAGGCGTTCGGCAGCGTTGAGCTGCCGTTGCTCAAGCCGGGGTTGTTGGTCGCAGGCGCACTGGCGTTCGCGCTGTCTTTGGGCGAGATGACGGCAGCAGCAATGCTGGCCCGACCAGGACTCAACACGATCCCCTTGGCGATCTATCAGTTTCTCTCCGCCCGTCGGTTCGGGGCGGCTTCGGCCATGGCCACCGTGCTCATGGTCGTCACCGCGGTGGCCGTTTTGCTGTGGGAGCGCCTGGGGCGCGTGGGGGAGGCTGCAGAGCAATGAGCTTTCTCGTCCTTAGCGGCATTGACAAGCGTTTTGGCTCGGTTGTCGCCGTGGACAACCTGACCCTCGAGGTGGCGCAAGGTGAAGTCGTCGCCCTTATCGGCCCCTCGGGGTGTGGCAAGACGACCACCCTGCGGATCATCTCCGGACTGGAAAGAGCCGATGCCGGCCGCGTCTTCTTGCGAGGAAAGGACGTCACATCGCTGCCTCCTGAGGCCCGCGCCGTGGGGCTTGTGTTTCAGAGCTATGCTCTGTTTCCTCATCTTACAGTCGAGAAAAACGTGGCCTATGGCCTGCGACGCATGCCCCGGCGCGAGCGTAGCCACCGAGCAAAGGAACTCCTGCAGTTGGTGGGACTTGAGGAACACGGCGGAAGGCGCCCTCACCAGCTTTCCCAGGGGCAGAAACAACGGGTGGCGCTGGCCAGGGCACTTGCACCACAGCCAAATGTGCTCCTTCTTGACGAACCCCTGGCAGCGCTCGACGCTGCCCTGCGGACAAGCTTGCGCAGCGAACTGAAGCACATGCTGCACCAACTGGGGGTTACCGCGTTGTACGTCACGCATGATCAAGCGGAAGCGCTGGCACTGGCCGACCGGTTGGCCGTGATGCGGGCCGGCGTGCTGGAACAAGAGGGACCACCAGAGCGGGTATACATGCGACCAGAGTCTCCTTTCGTAGCGCGCTTTTTGGGCCGAGCCAACATCTGGCCCGCACGGGTGACGGAGGTGCGCGACGGCCAAGCCCAGGTTGACGCCGGCGGGGAGACGTTCACCGCCCCGGCCGGCCAGATGCGCACGGGCGACAAGGCGTACCTGTTTTCCCGGCCGGAGGATGTACAGCCCGGGAGCGGAATCCCGTTCCAAGTAGAACGGGCCGAATACCAGGGCGACAGGTGGGAGGTCCAGGCTCGGAGAGGGGAGTTGGAGGTCCTGGTGTACGTGGCCAGAGATACACTTCTGGGCGCCGAAGTGCAGCTGTCCTTTCCCCCTTCATCCTTCCAGCTGCTTCCGCGAGAATCCGACCGTTGACTTGAGCGGCCACGCTGCTAGCATGGGAACTTGGAGGAATACGATGAGAGTTCACAAGTGGTTGCTGTGTATAGGCGGATTGGCGGGTGCCCTGACAGCGCTGACTGCATGCGGCGGCGGAGGCTTCGATCTGCGCACACAGGATGAACAGATCCAGCTCATACAAGGGGAGAGCACAGAGATCAAACTGGACCTCGAGCGCCATGGCGGGTTCGCCGCCGCGGTCGAGCTCAGCGCGGACAACGTACCCGATGGAGTTTCGGCATCCCTCGAACCCCGCACCACTGAGGGTACGGAAAGCACCTTGCTGCTCGAGATCGCAGAGGACGCAGAGCCGGGGACCTATGCGCTTGGTATCCGCGGCCAAAGCGGCCGACTGGACCAGGAACTGAGCCTTTCGCTGCAGGTTGACCCGCGCCCGGACTTCACGGTCTCCCTGGACCCGGCCGAGTTGGAGCTGGAGCAGGGCGGTTCTGCAGCTGTCTCCGTCGGCGTGGCGCGCCAGGGAGATTTTGCCGA
>SL_5KL_010_SEDDRAFT_10000798_pt1 | contig 19786 bp, 8 predicted proteins | sample SodLakKL_010_SED_FD_9118 | JGI IMG/M metagenome (IMG submission 9118)
TACAGGTAGGAGTTGCTAATCCCATGGCTCAGCCCACTCCGTTAGGAGTCGGTCAACCCGTTGCTACGCCGCAAGTGACCATGCAGCCCGTTGCTACGTCGCAACCTGTAGGTATGCCGACCACCACAGCTATTTTTGCTGGTTTCATGCCTGTAGCTGCCCAAAAGAATCCTGCCGAGAAGATCAAGATGAGCGTGAAAAACTTAAACCCTGGAAAATAAGAATAACAACAAAAAAGAAAAGAGGAAGTAAAGTATGATCAGTAAAAAATTATCCCAAAGATGTGTTTTGCTAGCAATAATAGTCGTGTTGTTGGTCTCTTCCCTAACCATCAACGCTTCAGCTGAAGTGTTGGATATGGAACAAGAAAATGAAGACTCCTTAAATGCCCAATTCGTTACCTTTGACGATCTGTTCGAAGTCAGCTTTGAACCGGATATCACGGATGATGATATACTCGATCCTGGTCAGGACTTGACAGTAACGGTTACAGGAAGAAACCAGGTGGAGATAGAGGGGGACAGGTACAGGGATGAGATCGACGGAGTAGAAATAGATCGTGCAGCCATGATCAATGTGACCAATGTTTTATGGTGTGGTACTCCCTGGTACGATGAATTTGACGATACCGTTTGGTATCGAAACGGTACCGATGACCCCTTCTTCGAAAGAGTCAGTCCTCACGAAGTCAAGTTGCATATATGGAGTGAGATCCCAGATGAAGATAGAGATGGATATCAGTTCCCACCCGGATGCAGGGTCGATTTTGATCTCTATGTGGGAAATAAGACCACAGACGAGGACGGTAGATGGGTGAACAGGTATCTAGAATCACAAACTTACCAATATCATGTTAGTGGAGCGTTCCCTCACAGTCCTTTGAATTCTCCTGATGCGGAGGAAGGGGAGCTTTTCGAGGAAAACATAGAGCTCGATTTTTATCCCGAGGAGCCGAACATAAGGCAGGATGTAGAGGTAGAGATAAAGAGTCGCTCAGACGTTAAAATAGATAGAGCTTCACTGATGTTAGAAGCCATACATCACCACGAGGGTACTAACGAATATTATCAGTATTTCTTTCAGCCCGAAGCCGAGGAATGGCCTAGTGAAAACGCCACTACGACCATAGATGCGGAGGAGTTCCATAAGTATGATATAGATGCTGGGGAAGGAACGGAAATAATATTCCATGTGAGTGCTCGAGATCCACATGGTAATGAAGTTGTCTCGCACGATCATTCTTACAATGTGGTGAGTCTCGGCACATGGAATTATCCGGGTCAATTTGAACGTAATATCGAACTGACCACCGATCCTGACGTTACTGGGCATGAACCCACTGTGTCAAGGGGTGAATCAGTAGAAGTGACCATAGAATCGGAAGATGAAAACGTACCTATCGAAAATGCCTATCTTTATTACAATATAACGAACATGTGGCATGGGGTACCTTACCAGGGACAATGGCAGATGAGACAGGAATCGCCTACAAAGTGGGTCTATGAGATACCTGCTCAACAACCTGAAGTCAACGTGGAGTTCTATATCAGAGCGTGGGATATCGGCGATAGCATGATAGAGTCTGAAAAATATTCCTACTCCATAGAAGAAATGCCAGATGAACCAGATGAACACCAAGAACTGTCGGTTTTCTATGTTACAGTATATGATGCAGAGATGGGACAGTACGTCCGAGACGTGAGGGTGGTCATGCGTAATAGAACGTTCAGGGCAGTCAGACCCACCGATGAAACAGGCATAACGTTCCCCAATCAAACCGGTGCACCGGACACGCCCCAATTTTTAACCATCGGCGAGACTTATACTATACGGGTATACTATCAATTTGAAGATGGTAATGAAACCAGGGAGGAGGTTGAGATAGATTTTCTATTGGAACATCCTGCACATAGAAATGAAACCGAAGTTCTCAAAGATATAGATAATCTTTTGATAATCAGGGAAAATGACACCATAGAGTTTAGATATAATTCTCCGCCTGAACCTCCTGAATTCGCTGGGATCAATACTCTCAGCGACGTTTATGGTGTGCACGTTTTGATAGTCGTGTTCGTAATGGCAGGCTTGGCTATACCTATAGGTTGGAAGTTGAAGAGTTTGATCGAAGAAGGACAACAAGAGAGGTCGTTGGTAAAATGAAAAGAGTATTAACTTTATATCTGGCTGTGATGATGCTGATCGGGTTAGTGATTCCTCTAGCGGGTTTCGTTACGTCCGCTGGGCCGAGCTCAGAGAGTGCGGAACTTACAGGATTCCACGACGTAGAGATAGAGGCTGATCCGCCTATACGCCCTACTGGCATCTATCGACCGGCAACAGATGAAAATGTGGACATAACTGTGACAACAGGATCTACGGGCATAGATGAAGCCCGTCTCAACGTTTCTGCGATAAGGTGGGACGGCCAACCTGTTCCTGGGTTAGATCCATCCAACCCTGGTGTATGGAGTTTTGATATATCAGAGGACGGCTACGAGGCCACCTCGTTTTTAAATAATGTCAAATACTTTCCACCCGGGACCGAGGTCACATGGAATGTATATCTTCTCAATTATTCTCAGCCGGCAAGATATTCTTCAGTGAATTACACGTACGAGGTGAGAGGTGCATGGCGTTACAACAATTCCTTCGAAGATGCTTTCGAGCGAAATTTAGATATGAGTATTTCTCCTGACTTACCTCCCAACGCTTATGATCCCGTGACCATAACTCTTGAATCAGAATATGATGATGTTGAGATCGGTCAGGCTATTTTGGATCTGAGTTACAGGGGAGATGAGTCTGGAGATGGATCATTACCATTCAGAAACGTAGATCCTATAAAAGGTATAGAAGAGGTCACCATACCGGGATTTGCTGCGAATACCGAGGTGGATTTCAGCATCAGGGCCTGGGACGATCCCGATGATGCTAGTAGAGAGATCGAATCCGAGGTTTACAACTATACCGTTGCAGCCGGCAATATTTTTGACGAAGGTAGTTTTGAGGACAATATAGAGATAACTACCGATCCTGAGGGCGTAGCAGATAGGGAAACCGAGACAGAAGTCGGTTTTGGTGAACCCGTAAATATCACTATAAGATCAAGGGATCCCCAATTACCCATACAGAACGCAGCCATCGAATTCGAACTCGATGCCAGAGGTATGGAACCCCAAGAGGGGGTAGATGAATTTAACGAGATAAGTAGTACTGAATGGTATTATGAGATCGATGGACAAGCTCCAGGAGTGGAAGTCAAATTCCGAATTCGAGCCTTTGATATAATGTCGGTTGACTGGGAAGACGGTATAGTCTCGCTCGATTATACTTATACTGTTTCTGAAGACCCACCAGATGCTCCTGAAGAGATGACATATTTCTACGTAACGGTTTTTGATGGAGAGAAAAACGAATATGTTTCGGGAGCTCACGTGACGATCCAAAATGAAACTTGGATATGGGAGGGGCATACCAATGTACAGGGGGCCGCATGGCCTACCGTTGGAGATACTTTAGCCCCCAGGGAGATCTATTATGGAACTTATGAGGTCACAGTGGAGTACGAAGGTCTCACACAAAACAAAACATTTGAATTGGAGCCTGGTGATGATCAAGTGGATTTCGTTTTCAATCCCGCTGAGGACCCGGAACGTATAATATTTGCCAGTCCAGTGGAGATGCCGCCGTATTATTTGATCGGTTTGTGCGTGAGTTCAGGGTTAGCCGGTATGATAGGATATTTATTTTACAATTACAGAAGAGATAAAGACGAAAGAAAAGGACTAGCTGCAGGAGATTGATATATATGGCTGAAAATGAACGTGAACGGAAAGAAAAGGATGATCCTAAAAAATGCCCTGATTGTGGCGAGCATGCATTAGAGGTTTATGATGACGACTCTGCTTTTTGTGAATCATGTGGTTATACCTCATTGAACATACAGGAAGAAGAGATAGATACATCTGAAGAGCCGGAAGAAGACGAAGATGAGCTATTGGAGGAGCCTTCGGAATCAACTCCTCCTCCGCCTCCTCCACCACCTGAAGTGGAAAAAGAAGAAACAGTTCAAGGATTAGATGAGGACGAACTAGAGATAGAGGAAGAAGAGGAAGAACCTGTTGTAGAAGAGGAGATAGAAGAGGAAGAAGAGGAAGATGTAGTCTATGAGTGCCCTAACTGCGAATCAGAGATCCATGAAGATGATGACTCATGTGAGTCCTGTGGGGTCGTATTTGAAGATGAACCTGAGGATGAGAGCAGTAGTGATCTTCCCCCTCCACCATCGGACGATAAGGAGTCGCTTGGAACTCTAGAAGATCCTTTAGCGGGAGATCTACCTCCTCCACCTTCAGAACAGATAGATCTAGATGAAGTCGAGCCGGAAAAAATATTGATGCGAAAGAAGGACGAAGAGGAAGAGGATAAGACTTGGTTCCAAGAAAAACGGGAAGATTACATCATACCATTGATGAAAAAAGAAGTAGATAGCCCTTACTACAGCATAATGTTATCATTTTTCGTCCTTGGTGTCCTAGGAGCATCGTTCATGCCATTTTATCCTATATGGATGGTGCTATTTTTTGGAGTGATAACTGGTCTCGTGGCTTCAAAATTCCAGGAACTTTCTCTGATCATAATAGCTTTGTCTGCCACGGGAAGCGTAGCTTATCAAGCACCTGAATTTGCCCTCGTATTCTTACTTGTTTGTATCACTATCGTAGGTGCATCGCTGTTCGACTGGAAATTCGGTGCTTTAGTGTTCTTTACTGTTTTCCTAGCACCCTATGGAGTTTCGTTTATCGCGCCTATAGGGGCGGCGATAATCTATTCTACCTTTTTGGGTGTTGCAGTTGCTACCGTGGGTGGCATCTTCATAAGTCTTTTCTTGACTCTAGGAAATTTCCAATCACTTGGATTGTTGTTTGGACCTCTTTCTGGTGGTGAACAAACTCTTGTTGCGGGTCATTCAGGCCCCCTCCGACCGGCTGTAGGTTCGTTTGATTTTATGAGTATCGTAGAGTCCTACGGCCAATTAGGGGATCTTAACAATCTTGTTTTCCAAGAAGGTATTGGGAATCTGTCAGGATTGTTCGTTCCTCTATTACAAGTGATCGGTATCGGCTTAGCGGTCGTTATAGCTAGTAAACTAGGCGATAAAAGTGCCACTAAAACAGTGAGTGATTGGTTCAGATTTTCAACTCTCTCAGGAGCTGTATTCGCGTTGACGGTGATCGGAGCTGCATTTTATTACCAGGGAACAGTGGATTTACTTGTTATAGCCCTTGGAATAGGGGCTTTTGGAAGTGTTTACACGGCAACGAGTTCTGGTTTGATCATAAAAGATTGGTTCAGTGGATACTTCACAAGCCAGGCAGGAGAAACAGATATAGGTTCAAGAGTTGCTGAGATGGAAGCGCTAGGAGAAACTACATTTGAACACGTAGGAGGTCTTCATGGTGTAAAACAAGATATATATGAATCTATAGTCACACCCTTAACCCAGAAAAATATCGCTGAAGAGTTCGGTGTAGAACCGCCTACCGGTGTTTTGATGTTCGGGGCTCCAGGCTGTGGTAAGACCTTGATGATGAAAGCCTTGGCTAACGAGCTCAATATCGAGATGATATCTGTCAAGTGTTCCGATGTCATGTCGAAGTGGTACGGTGAGTCCGAACAGAGGATCGCACAGTTGTTTGCCGCTGCAAAACAGAGAGCTCCATGTATATTATTCATGGATGAGATCGAATCCATAGCTAAAGAAAGAGGAAGTTATGCTTCTGATGACGTTACTGGAAGATTGCTCTCGATTATGCTTTCAGAGCTAGATGGTCTTGAAAGCCAAGAACATATGATCGTTGTGGGCAGTACCAACAAACCTAATATGATCGATTCTGCGCTTCTCAGACCCGGTCGATTGGACAAGATCATATATGTTAGACCACCTGATTTTGAATCACGGATCGAGGTTTTAAGGATCCATCTCATGAATAAGCCAGTGGATCCCGAGGTGGACCTTGCCAAGATAGCCGAAGAAACTGAAAGATACTCTGGAGCGGACTTAGCCAATCTTTGTAATGAGGCCGCTACCAGAACGATGACAAGGGCCATGAGAACGGGCCAGCAGAGTGCTATAACGCAAGAGGACTTCGATGTCATCATACCGAAGATCAAGCCCAGTATCAAGATCAACATGATAAAAGAATACGAACAGGCGAAACAGGACTTTGAACGTAGGATGCACGAGTCCGAGAGAAAAGAGAGGAAAAAGCAGGTACACTTCGAAGACGTTGGTGGCTTGGAGGATATCAAGACGGCACTGCACGAGTATGTGGAGTTGCCTCTAACAAATCCTGAGCTTTTCCAAAAGTACGAGATGGAAACAGGAAAAGGTATGTTGCTTTTCGGACCCCCTGGATGTGGAAAGACTCATGTCATGAGAGCATCGAGTAATGAACTTGATGTGACCATGCAGATCATCAACGGTCCTGAATTAGTTTCAGGGTTCGCAGGAGAATCTGAAAAGAAGATCAGGGAGATAATGAACAGAGCGAGAGAGAATTCACCAGCCATAGTCTTCTTCGACGAGATAGATTCCTTAGCATCCAAGGACAGCATGAAAACCGCAGAAGTTTCAAGAGCGGTATCTCAGTTCCTGACGGAGATGGACGGCATGGAAGGCGCAGAACAGATCATGATCGTGGGTACAACGAACAGACCTCAAACACTTGACCCTGCTCTCTTGAGACCTGGTAGGTTAGACAAGATATTCTATGTACCTCCTCCGGATAGCACTGCTAGAGAGGAGATATTCAAGATACATTTGAGAGATATACCTAAGATGGGAGACATAGATTACGAAAATCTAGCCACTAGGACCGAAGGATATACTGGAGCGGATATAGCCGCGATCGTTGAGGACGCAAAGTTGATAGCTATCAGGGATATGATACGTGGAGATCGAAAATTCCATTCAGACAAAAAGAAAGAAGAGGAATTAAAGAGGCATTTGAAAGAGGAAGACAGTGGGCCGACGGTAGGAGTTACCATGGACGACTTATTGGAGGCGTACAAGAAGAGTTCGTCGTCACTGACCGATGAAGTTCTCAAGTGGTCGAGAGACTTCATGAGAGAATACGGAACAAGAGGATAAGTGAAACCATGGAACTATTTCTTTTTGTTTTTTCGATGCTAGGTTTCGTGGCCCTCTACCTTGTTTCAGAGGTCTATCTTTTTTGGACTCTGATCTTCTTGATAATAGGAGCCTTTATCTACGTAGCTATCAGGTATCCTAGAGGTGCAAAGGGTTGGCCCTTAGGTATAATGCAAACAGTCCATATGATCGTCATGTTGGCGGTTATATTTTTTGTATTCACTCTTGTGGGGCCTAAACCTGTACCGTTCATAGGTAGCCAGATATTCTATGGTGGCGATCCTAATTGGGAGATCGTAATCGAACTAGGTATGTTGAACTTGACATATGTTCTCGTGGTCTTTGCCATGATATTCATCTTGATATTCGCTCTTTTGAAACCACTAGGCAGAGCCATGACAAAAGAGTCTCAAAAACAGAAGGACGATGATGGAGATCGCGCCGTAGGCTCCGGTTGATACTACCTGAAAAAAACGTTTCCCCTACTTTTACTTTTTATTAATCCTGCTCTGTATTTTGATGACTATCATTTGTAGTCTTTACACTTTTTACAGTACCATCGATTATACTCTTGGATAAAGGCAAGTGGGCCGCCGCAGTCTGGGCATGTTTTTTCCATGGTCTTTTCTGACTGATGTTCATCGGACTCTGAATTTTTTTTCCGTTTGTAAAGAAGAAATACGGCACCCCCTATCATCCCTATTATAGCCAACGTTATGATCCACAAATGATCACCGATATCCGTTCCTGTTTCTATCTGGAAGGTTATGCTTTCGATCTCACTATTTCCAGCTTCATCAGTTATCTTGACCTCTACGCTGTACTCTCCATCGGATAGTTGTTCAAACGTATGGTGAGTATCGCTTTCAGCATTTTTCCATTCCCCCTCATTTAAACGTATTTTCCGTTCATCTATATCCGTGCCTTTTGGTTCAGCGTCCCATTCTATTCTGACCGAGTCAGTATCGAGTGTTTCACTCTCGGTTGGGTTTAAGAAATTTAATACAGGCGGTTCTGTATCTACTAAAAAACTCACCTCATCTATATTTTCATTACTCGCTTCATCCCTGATCCTCACTTCGATTGTGTTATGCCCATCGTCAACATCAAAAAAGGTATGGAATGTGTCATGATCGGCATCTTTCCACTCGTGCCCGATCCTTCTCACTTCGTACTCCACTATTTCCGTACCTATTGGTTCTGCATTCCATTCGACTGTGATCTCATCCTCGTTGAATATATCATCATTCTCGGGAGATACTATCTCCAACTCAGGTGAGACTGTATCGATGATGAAGCTGACGCTTTCAAAGGCTTCATTACCCCCTTCGTCGACAACTTTTACTTCTACCGTATGTAACCCCTCGGATAGGTCCTCAAAAGTATGATGGCTTTCACTATGGGCATCTTTCCATTCGTTTTGATCTATACTAATTTCGTACTCCACTATTTCCGTACCTATTGGTTCTGCATTCCATTCGACTGTGATCTCATCTTCGTTGAATATTTCATCATTCTCGGGAGATACTATCTCTAACTCAGGTGAGACCGTATCGATGATAAAGTTTACGCTGTCGTCGGCTTCATTATCTGCTCCATCCGTGACTCTAACTTCCACTACATGTTCTCCTTCCGAAAGTCCTTCAAATGTGTGCCCTACTTCATCACCTTTACTTATCCAATCACCATCGTCAAGTCTAATTTCGGAATCAAGGTCAGAGGTGAACCTATACGGTGTCCACTGTACATTGACACGATCCTCACTTATGACCATATCTTCTTCAGGAGTATCCATCCTCACATACGGTGCGGGAACTAGGTCCATCAACGGATAAGCATCATGTGCATTTCCTCCCTCGATATCATAAGGAAAATCACCTAGACCGTCACTCCCGATTTTATCTCTGTCTGGACCATGATGGTTATCCATACCTTGGTAATCTGACCAATAGTTACCACCGTAAGGATATTCACTGTTCCATCTGTTCTCTTCATCGTCATATGCTTGATTATCGTTATCGATGAAATCATTATGGTAGATCTCATTTGAATTAGAATAATTTAGTCTAACTCCACGGAAGTTGTTTTCTAAGCGATTGCGCTCTAAAATATTCTCATCAGAAAATCTCAGATTTATACCTTCATGGTTATCCGATATCTCATTTCTTTCTAATCTATTTTCATTAGAGTATAAGATACGTAAGCCGTATTCCAAATTGTTTTCCACATCATTATCTTCCAATAAATTCGCATCTGAGTGTGACATACGGATTCCGTATGTGTTTTCTGAAAGTAGGTTAGAGTTTATGATGTTCTCATGGGAAAAACCAAGCGATATCCCGACGCTACGGTCTCTTATATCTTGGTCTTCTATGGTCACACCAGAGCAATTAGCGAGGATTATCTGTGCTGCATCCTCAGGAACCGTTCCTTCTATCTGGTTTTTCCAATAGAATATGGGTTTTCCATCAAGNGTATTGGACTCGTCTATCTCGTGAGAATCCCAGTAGTAAGATGAATTCCCTTCTATCCTCACACCCTTACCCGTCATGGTGTTTTCTTTCAACATGAGGCTCTCAGAATCTTCTATCCATACACCTCCATAACTTTCCTCGATCACATTACCTTCTAAAGTGACTTCGTTGGAATCTCTTCTGATCTCTACAGCCCAATCGTTGATGTTTGAAAACCAGTTGTCAACTATACTGTTAGCATAAGAGTTGTCCCTGAGTAAAATACCTCTAAGCCTGCAATTTTTTATGATATTATCTCTGATCATGTTTTCCTGGCTGCCTCTTCTCAATCTCAGCCCGATCCCGTCAAATAAATTTTCGGAGATGATATTGTTGTGAGATTCATCACTTACTATCATATCGACATCTTCAAAAAAGTTATCTGAGACCTCATTATATTCTGATCTTAGAAGTATCACGCCGGCCTCCCCTTTAGTTATGTGGTTATCTTCTATTTTATTTTGATGTGAATCTATCAGATAAAATACACCTTCGTTTTCCCACACCTCATCGTTTTCTCTGATAGTATTATTGTTGCTACTTTCGAGTCTTATGCCTATACCCATATTAACGCTGATGTTTTCATTGTTGGTGATGATATTATGATCCGAGTCTTCGAGATGTATACCTGTTCCTTCGTTATTGAAAATAAAATTCTCTGATAGAACGTTTTGGTGGGAATTCATGAGGGTCACCGCGTGTCCCCCAAAACCTTCGAAGTAGTTATTATCTATATAGATATCAGAGCATAAATCCATAAATATTCCGAATGCCACAGGATCATCTCTATCTAACTCAGACACGTCTGAACCGCCAAATTCTATGACTCTATGATTGGAAATAAATTCATTCTCTATTATCTTTCCATTCTCTACATTTTGTAGAACTACAGCTACACCACCAATATTTTCTCTCGAGATGTCATGGCCTTTTATCTCAAAATGAACTGTCGTATCTTCGATATAAAAGTCGTATTCATGTTCACCCCCCTCTATCTCGTTTTCGATGATATAAGGATCATCTTCGACTCCACTACCGTCCCAGTCTCTATCTTCGGCCATATTTTCAAAATCGTCATCTCCTACTATGTATATCTCTGCGTCTATATCTGCCTCCTCTTGGTCAGGATCAACGTATTGGAAAGAGGACCCAAAGCCACCGACAACAGATACGATCAACAAACTACCCATCAGCAAAGCCAAGAAAGTCGTTGCTTTCATTTTAACCCACTACACAAACGTTTTAGATGCTAAATATAATTTTTGTTAGAAATGGCTCGATGAGCTGCTCATGGATTTTTGCATGGATTCATCTATTTCTCCAAAGATTTATATACTTCTCGCCCCCATTATCTGACCACTCGGATTCGGATTTCCGAAGAAGTCCCAGGAGATGAAAATATAGATAAAGGAACCCTTGGAACCCTTGGCGGCTACCGGACGATGCCAAGGATTTTTATACATCATTTCCATCGGGTAAACACTATAAGTTAAGCAAATCAAGGAGGTATCTTAAATGGAATTTAGAAAAAGTTTGGTCCTGATTTTTGTCGTATTGCTTGTGAGCAGTCTTGTAACAACCAGCACTTTAGCGTGCAATAGTGTGCGATCGCCACATTACTGTTCTGAAGGAGAACAGATGTTGGATGACGATGATTTATTTATAGAGATCACATCACCTGATGATGGTGCAGTCCTAGAGACACCCGATGTGACCGTAGAATGGGAGTCAGGAGGTTTGGGACCCGGTGGTGCTCATCTTGCTACTTTGTATATGGACGGGCAACAGATAGATGAACGGGTTTTAGGATCAGGCGCTACTGAGCATACCTTTGAGGGTCTAGAAAATAACCAGTACAGGGTGGAAATGGCCGCAGCCACCGAGGAGCAAGATGCGGAGTTCGACGAAGTCAATTTTGAGGTCGATGCACCTAGGCCATCTATCACGATCACAGAACCCGAGGATGGGGAAATATTTGAAGTGCCCTATGTGACTGTAGAATGGGAGTCCGAGAATGCCGCTTTCCACGAAGTCAGGTTGGATGGTGGTGAATGGATCGACGTTGGACTTGACACGTCCTATACTTTTGATGGCCTGGAAGATGGTCAGTATACTGCGGAGGTCATGGTCGAAAGCGACCTAGGTATAACTGTTAGTGATGAAGTTAATTTTGAGGTAGAAATAAATGTACCTCAAGTAGATATAACCTCACCAGAATCTGGTGAGATCTTTGGAGAAGATACAGTCACGGTTGAGTGGGATTCTGATAATACGGCCTATCATGAGGTAAGATTAGACGGAGGGAACTGGGAGGATGTTGGGCCTGATACGTCTCATACGTTCCAGGGATTGGATGATGGTGAGCGTATCGTCGAGATAAGGGCTAGTGATGATGCAGGGTATTTTCAGGATACTGATAGTGTCACTTTTATCGTTGATACTATTCCTCCTGGCATCGAAATAACCTCACCAGAACCAGGTGAAATTTTTACAACTGATTCCGTGACAGTAGAATGGGATACAACCATCGAGATAACCGACATCAAGGAGTACAGAGTTAGGATCAATCGCGGTGAATGGATAGACTTAGACCATTATAGACATGAATTCAGTGATCTAGATGAAGGAGAGCACGATGTAGACGTAGAGGCTATCGATGAAGCCGGAAACAGGGCGAGCGCAGAAGTTTCATTCATAGTGGATACGGAACCCCCTTCGATAGATATAATATCTCCGAGTGAAGGTGCTACCCAGAATGTTGATCATGTTATCGTGAGATGGCGTGGAAGGGATGATGGAACGGGCATAGAACGATATGCAATAAGGATACAAAGAAAAATTCATAGAGATTTTGAGGATATAGGGACAAGAACCGAATATACATTCCGAGACTTGGTCGATGGAGAATACACTGTATCGATACGGGCATGGGACGGTGTTGGTCATCAACAAACAGAAACCGTAAGTTTCCAAGTTGATGCGGGAGAAGATTTCTCCGTAGATATCACTGAACCTAAAGAAGATGAAACGGTAACCACAGTACCAGAATTAACCGCTAGATGGACATCGCAAGGGGCCGACCATTACCAGGTCAGGTTGGACGGAGGATGGCAAGATGTAGATGGTGAGGAATATACCTTCACGGACCTGTCAGAAGGGGAGCATACTCTGACCGTAAGAGCCGTACATAGTAACGGTTGGGAATCTGAAGAGTACGGTGGCTGGGTAGTAGAAGATGAAGTCACTTTTAACCTCTTAGAAGAAGGCGAAACAATGTCTATATCTCTTCGCGGAGAACCGTATCTTGTTTGGGTACTATTAGGAATAGTCATCCTCAATGTGGCACTGATCATGCATATCACATTCAATAAAGAATGAGATGCTATCTACAATCGGCTTGAACTATCCTATTAAATTATAGTAGAACTCGTAACTACTAACTTCTTTTAGGAAAGGTCACATTCCAAAGACCGTAGGGATTTGATGTTAATTCCTACTAAAGGAATAGGAATTTTATTCCCGAAATGAGTCAAAGATATCCTCCAAGGGAACAAAATTCACTTTTGTGACTAAGAGGGATTGACCTAATTCCTTGTGGGAACAAAAATCATGTCCTTGACCATGTTTAATCCTCAAGTTCCTTTAGAGATTCTATTATTTTTTCAGAGAGAGCCGTGCCCACACCCTTCACATCCTGTAAATCTTCCTGCGAAGCATCTTTTAACTCGTCTAACGATCGGAAACCATGCTCGTACAAGTTTTCAGCCTTGCTTTGACCAACCCCTTTTAGCTGGGTGAACTCCTCCACAATTTTCTTTTTATCTACTTCTTTTTCTTTGAATCCAGCAGATCCGATCTCTCGGGCTTTCATATCTGATTCTTTTATATCAGGTACATCTTTTTCTTGGAATACAGTAGAGTCGATTTGCTGGCTTTTCATGTCTGATTCTTTGATATCGGGTACATCTTTTTCTTTTTTCAGTTCCTTACCCTTCACCATAGGCCCCATCTGATGTGCCTGAAGGTCATCTTCAGACAACTTAGGGGCTCTACGTCTTTTTCCGTCTTCTATTTCATCTTCAACGATAGAGTTATAGATGAGCTCGGCTTGTGTGGTACCTATCCCGTCAATTGCTTTGATATCTTCAGCTTCAGCTTCTTTGAGTTCCTCTTTAGAATGGAATCCCTTTTTGTAGAGTTTGTGTGCTATACCTGATCCTATCCCCTTGATCTTCTGGAATTCTTCAACCACTTCCAATTTATCCATATCAACGGCGTCGTCTTCGTCTTTATCTGAAGTATCTTCTGTTATTTGTTCATCTTTTTTTTCTGTATAGGATGTTTTCTGTAAAGTCCTGGGGCGACTCTTTTTAGCAGATGGTTTGATTATGGTCATCAATTCTTCTTCGTCGGAGGGTGTAGATCTCTTTTTCTGCAGAGACGGTTTTACATCTTTTTTGTCTTCTTCTCTTCTTTTCCACTCATACCAACCAACTACGAGTATTATTATCAGTATCACCGCCAAGATCAGCGGTAAGATACAAGAGATCGCCCTGAAATCATCCTCTGTACTCACTTCAAAACTTATAGATTCTTCTCCAACATTTCCAGCATTATCTATGGCTCTCACATCTATCCTATGTATTCCCTCTGATAGGTCGGTAAAATCGTACTCGGTGTACTCACTAACTTCATGCCATTCCCCCTCGTTGATCCTGATCCTGAAGTAATCGATACCACTCATGGTATCACTACCATTCCATTTAACGGTAATCGAGTCATCTTCTAACACTTCTTCGTCTTGAGGGAATATAAATTCGATGTGAGGTGGAACAGTGTCGATAAGGAATTCAGCGCTTTTCATATGGCTATTACCTGCGTTATCGGTAACACGTACTTCTATTCTATGCTCACCATCGGAGAGATCCGATAGATGGTATTGCGTATCTAAACCTACGTTTCTCCATTCTTCCTCGTTCAAACGTATCTCATAATTATCTATTCCTGAGAAGTCATCTTCTCCAGACCACATGACTGTAAAATCAGCACTGTTCAAAATCATTTGATCATCAGGATATTCTATCTCCAATGTAGGGGGTACTGTATCGATCAGGAAAGAGACGCTTTCTGTGGCTTCGTTACCAGCCTCGTCAACAACTTTTACTTCGACAGTATGGTCCCCGTCAGAGAGTCCTATAAAAGAGTGGCTTACTTCGCTGTCAGCAGATACCCACTCACCTTGGTTCGATCTCACTTCGTAACCTATTATATCGGTACCTATCGGTTCTGCATTCCACTCTATGGTGATCTCGTCTTCATTAAGTACATCTTCTTCTAGCTTGGCGATCTCTAACACAGGAGATAAAGTATCAACTACGAAAGAGACGCTTTCTGTAGCTTCGTTACCAGCTACATCTATGGCTATCAATTCGAGTGTGTGTTTCCCTTCGCCTAAATTTGACAATGAATATTGAGTCCGTTCTCCGCTTTCGTCCTCATCTACAACGTTTCCGTTGAGAATGAGTTGATGTTCTTGGATAGGACTAGGATCACTTTTACTAGTCCACATGACAGTAAGAGAATCCTCACCAAATACATCTCCTTCATTTGGATTTGTTATATTGATCTCTGGAGGGGTCGTATCTACCATAAAGTTCACGGTTTCATATAAATTTGCGTCTGTGTCATACCATCCTCTTACATCTACAGCGAATTCACCATCTTCTAAATCTCTGAACGTATGTTCGCTACTTTCTCCTATGTAGATCCAATCTTCACCTTCTAATCTGATTTCGTGATAGATGATGTTCGATGAAATCCATTGGACAGTCAACTCCGTATCCGAAAATACATCCCCTTCGGTAGGCGAGATTATCTCTAAATCGGTCTCTTTGAACACTGCGGTGATGGTGTAGTCATCTAGTATTTCTATGGTTGTCTGATCTGAACTAGAATCTTCTATTGTTTCGTTATCCCCGGTCCAACCGAAAAATCTCCAACCTTCGTCGGGGTTAGCGGTGATGGATAGTTCTTCCTCGTATTCATATGGATACGTTCCTTCTGAGGGATCGGTACTGCCTTCACCCTCGATCTCTATGGTAAGGTTAAATTCATCTCTCAAGAATTGCGCAGTGAGATATTTGTGATCATCCATCACTATGGTAATCTCTTCTTCTGCACTTTCATGATCGCCAGTCCACTCATGAAAGTGCCAACCTTCGTCTGGTACGGCTGTAAGAGTTACTTCGGTACCCTCTTCGTACTCTTCCCGCTCCGGTTCTATCACCACTTCTCCTTCACCATCTATTTCAACCACAAGCTCGTATGCAGGTATCTCTTCGAACACTGCTGTTACCTCTTTGTCATGGTCCATCATTATAGTTATCTGCTCTTCTGTTCCTGCATGATCACCTGTCCATTCACTGAAGTGCCAGCCTTCATCTGGTCTGGCTTCTAAAATTACTTCTTCACCTTCGACATACTCGTCTCTTTCAGGATATACATCTACAGAACCTTCGCCCTGGATGTTTACCTTTAAATCGAACAGCCCCAGGACGGTGACAGAAACCTCGTCTTGATCATCTTCACTTGCAACTTCTAGGTTGTAAATTCCCGCATCTCCTTCCCCCGTTTGCCATCTGAACTCCCTTTCCTCTTGCTCCCCTTCATCCAGATGGACTTCGTCACTATCTTCCACCGCACCATCTATACTGAAATAAATGGTCTGAGTCTCTTCCGTTTCTCCAGTGTTCCAAACAGAGTAAGTAACTTCTATTTCTTCACCCTCGACTACCTCTTCGCTGTGATCATCGATCTCGACAAAGAAGATACCTTCTTGAAATACGGTGGAAGTCACGGTATCAAATTCGTTTTTACTAGACACTCTCAGGTCGTACGTACCTACATCGCCTTCTTCTGTCTGCCACACGAACTCGCCATCGAAATCAACACCATCATCGAGTGTGACCTCCTCTTTTTCTATTCGTTCATCATTTACATCGAAAGTTATATTTTGAGTGTCTGTTGTACCACCTGTGTTCTCTACGGAGTAATCAACGATAATTTCTTCACCCTCGACTACTCGCTCGTCGTATTCTACGATATTTACTTCAAAATATGCAGGTTCTAGGACGGTCACGGTAACTTCCTCTTGATCATCTTCGCTGGATACTTCGATAACGTATTCTCCCGCTTGTCCCTTTTCTGTTTCATGGATGAATTCATCTTCGTGTTCCGCTTTTCCGGCTAAAGTTATCTCTTCGTTATATAACTGGTCTTCGCCTACTGTGATAGTTATATACTGCGTATCTTCGAAATCACCAGTATTGGTCACTCTGTATTCGAGAAAAAAATCATCGCCTTCTATAACTTCTTCCTCGTAATGGATGATTTCGATTTCAAAGAAAGCCGGCTCAGGCTCTGTCGTGGTAGTAAACGACCATCGGTTTGACTCTGCAGTTTCTTGACCATCATCAGCCACAGCGTACCACTCGTAGACGGTATCATATTCTAGATAGCTCCATACGATGGAAGCACGTTCTCCACTAGTTACATCTTCATGGGTATCGATAAGGGTTTCATCCGAAGCGTCGTAAAAAGAAACGTCCATATTTTCTTCATCTTCATGCTCTACATAAACGCTGAGCTCTGGGTTTAAACTCACATCTTCAGCCTCATCTTCCGGTTCCGGATCAGTGGGCGGTAAAGGCGACGGCGGCGCACCGGGCTCCTGAACCGCATCTTCGTTATCCTCTTCTATATCGTTCTCTCCCACCGCTCTCACCACATACCACCAAAAGACGTCGTCGGCCATGCCTTTATCTTCATCTAAAAATTCATACTCGTTGGAACCGTCGGCTTCTAAACTCTCTACAAATGTCGCTTCATCCCAAGGACCGTCTTTATCCTCGGAACGATATATGTTGTAATGAGATACTTCGTCAGGATCGTCCGGACTAGCGTCCCAAGTTACCAGGTTGTGATCGTCTTCTGCAGCAAGATTTGCTATCCACTCTACGGCACCATATTCCACGGCGTTTCTATCGCCGATAGCTCCTCCCGATCTTTCTGCGCTGAAGTGCAACTCCAATCCTTCTCCAGATTGATGGATTAGATCATCAGCGTTGAATTCAAGATAATGTATTTGTGCATTTGGGTCTTCGACTTCGAGTCCTTCTATCAGTTCATCTATCAAGTTACCGTCCTGCCATAGTTCGATATCGAGATCAGGAGCACGATCACTATTATCTGTTCTCCTAACCAGGACTCCAATCGTTTGCGTATCTATTGGTTCAGTAGTAGGATCATCGAGCAAAATATCGAGTTCAGTGTTTTCCCCTTCTAAGATGGACTCATACCAATCGTTTTTTGCCTCATCACTCTCTGGATCATGCTGCAAATACTCGATAGATCCCCAAACATTATCACTATTGATTTCATCAACAGGATAAAGCGTTTCTTCTGTTTCACCAGTACCCACGTGTTCTACCGCTAGATTCTCAGGAGGTTCAGGAGGTTCTCCAAGTATAGTGAAGTAAGTCTCACTCACACTTTCATCTATCATGCCTTCCTGGTCTGTCACTCGAACTCTCACTAAACATTCGCTGCTGTTAATGTTAGGCACTTCCCACTCATAACTCTCACTTCCTTCCAAGCCACTAACTATTTCATCCCAGGTCTCTCCCCCGTCGTCACTTAAAAAAAGATCAACATGCTCTACGTCGAAGTAACCTTCCGTCATATCCCACTGGATGGTCTGTTGTGAAAAAGCTTCCCACTCCTCGCCGCCTTCGGGGGTTATAACATCCACGGAGGGTGGTGCCGCAACCCTGATCTCGTCTATATTATGATCTGCACCCTGGCTCAAGAACCCCTTGTATTCTGAAGAGGTGTATGTGTCGTCATGCACGTCGCTGATCATTTCATCCCCATCTAGATATACTGTTATGATGTTATCCAAATCCCTCTCGATGGATAGAGTATGCCACTCGGTATCGGGATCCCAGTCGGCGCTGGCCAGTCCAGTCATATCTCCCTCGTCCATCCTCCAAAGATTTATTTGATTAAACATATCGCCTGTAACTGTAACAAAGTAACCATCGGTTTCCTCTGGATCTGGGTCCCCGGTTTGAACGAAATAAAATCTTACCATCTGGTAATCGTCATCTTCATCCGTCCTTTCCAACGAGAAGTCGTATTCCCATCTTCCATAGGCCCTATAGGCGGATTCGTTGGTAGAGATAGTACCCTGCCCATGCAATATTTCATCCTCTACTCCCCACTCCCCATCATAAACCGTCCATTCCGGATCTGAAGTATAATCGCCATCGGAAAAATCATCGAAGATCACCATGGCCGTATCATCTAATACTTCTTTTTCTTCAGATGAGGCTTCAGCAGTATAAACAGATCCTACAGAGATAACTGAAAACATCAAAAGTGATCCTACTATAATCGTCAAATACTTCCTTTTATGGCCCATATCTACCATCTAGTTTAACATATCATCGATTTATTAATTAAGCTTTACTCTCTATGTCGCAATTATAGTCGAAGATGTATTCTTGTTCTGTTATCTAATACTACTCGATAAGTAGTACATTCACGGAAAAGGTAAAACTATTTGAAAAAGAAAAATATACGGATATCATGTGGTATCTTTACATACTAAGGCTGTCTGACGGATCTCTTTACACAGGCATAACAATAGATATAGATAGGAGATTGAAGCAACATAGGTCAGGTGATGGGAGTAAATACGTAAGGAGTCGTTTACCTTGCGAACTCGTTTATAAAGAGGTGTTGGACAGTAAAAGCGACGCTTTGAAAAGAGAAGCTGAGATCAAAAGTTGGAACAAAGAAAAAAAAGAAGAATTTATTTCCTGAATCAAGCTAAGATGTTCTTCACCAAGACTACGGGTGTTCCAGCGTCTGCAGAACCACTGACAAGGTCAGCTAAACTTCCAAGGATATCCTCCATCCGACGGGGTGTAGTGCCTTCTTTTTCCATGGAAGATTCTGATCTATCCTCTGTCTTTTTTTCCTTTATGATTTTCTCTATCTCGTATGCATCTTTCCCCTCTTTGTGGTGATACTGGTCTGCAATATACTTGTATTTAAC
>SL_5KL_010_SEDDRAFT_10000799_pt1 | contig 19782 bp, 18 predicted proteins | sample SodLakKL_010_SED_FD_9118 | JGI IMG/M metagenome (IMG submission 9118)
GTGTTCGACGGGAAGTCGTCGTGATCTCCGTCCTCCATTCCGCCGTCGGGCGTCGGCTCGGGCGATGGGTCGATCGCTCGGTCGAAGCCATCATCGAGGATCGGTGAATCCGCTTCATCGGCCGTCTCATCGATCGCGACTGGCGCGCGGGCACGCCGGCCCGCAACCAACAGCACGGCGATGCCGAGGGTGGTGAGGATGGCACCGGTGCCGAACGCGATCGTGAGCGCCGTCGGCGTCGTGTAAGCGACGTAGACCGCGTAGGGCGCAAAGACGAGCAGTACGCCGAGACCGCCCTCAAGCGTCCGGTCCGTGATCATGAACCGACCAGCATCAGCATCGGGGCTCGCCGCCACGCCGACACCCGTGGTGCCGTCGGCGACTCCCCCGTCGTGAGCGTTCGACACGTCGTCGCCCGACGGGTCCGTGTCCGCACGCTCGTCGCCCGACGGCTGGGCTTCGGCCGCACCGGCACCGGTCGATGCCGCCGAGCGCGCACGGTAAAGACTCCAGACCTCCGAAAGCGCGAGCAGCGCGAACGGCAACACGACGAGCACGGCGAAACCGAGCGGCGAGCCGGCGAACTGGATCACGTACCCGATGTACGGGATGGTCAGCGCCACCGCGCCGATCACGTTGGCCCCCGGTACGAGCGAGGCGTCGGGCGCACCGTTTGCATCGCCCTGCGTCTCGAAGGCGACACCGCCGGGGCCATCAACCACGTCGATGACGCGGTGGGTCACGGGGACTTCGTTGTCGCCGCGGACGAACGTGATAACGTCGCCCTCGACGATCGCCGCGGGGTCGCGCTCGGCGACGATCACGACATCCCCGGGCGCGATGGCCGGCGTCATGCTCGCGGTGAGCACGACGAAGCTGTGATCCGCGCCGATCACCCCCGGTACCGCGTACACCACGAAGGGTGCGACGAGGGCGATCAACAGGACGATCCCGAGGACGTTTGCGATTGTTTTGAGTGAGATTGGTCGGGTCATTACTGCTCCTCCGAGCCGCAAAGCGGCCTTCCGTCGGTGGTCGTTCCGGCGATGATCTCGTAGCGCGGATCCTCCGTCGGGAACGTGTCACCGACCTGGAGCGGCTCCGAGCAGCTCACGTGAACGTCCGTCGTCCCCGCAGCGTCTTCGATCCGAATGTCCGGGCCGAGCCGATCCGAGCCCTGTCCGGGTCGGTCGACGTCGGCCCCGTCGATCGTGAACTCCTCGCCGGTGTCGAGTTCGTCGTCGAAGAGCACGCCGCTCGTGTTCCCCTTGGCCGACTGAACGCTGGTCCGTGTCGATCCGGGTCCGATGTACGCGAGCGTGAGCGTCCGAAGGCTGACCCGTCCGTCCGCACAGACGACGCAGTCGTCTGTCGGCTCCTCGGGTTCCTCCGGGCCATCCTCCCCGTTTTCACCGTCGTCGCGAGCGTCACACAGGTCCATCCCGTCGATGGTCGTGGCCGAGACGATCTCGAAGTTGCCGAAGACCATGCCTGGTTCGAGCGGTTCCGAGCAGCTCGTGTGGATCTTCACTCCCCGAACGCGAGTGGAGCCGCCTGCGTGTCCTGGCGTGCCATTGCCACCGGAAGCGGTCCCCTCATCATCGACGTAGAGGTTCGGGCCGATCCAGTTGCCGTCCGGTCCGGCGACATCGGTCGATCCGGCGTCGACGAGGAACGTCTCGTCGGGGTCAACTGACCCGTCGAACACGACCGTTCCACCTTGTCCAGCGCCACCCGCACCGCCGCCGGTTGCGGCGGCGGTCACGTGTGCCGTCTCCGCCCCGAGGTATCGGAGCCTGAGCGAGCCGATCTTCACGCCGTTGCCGTCCGCACAGATCACACACGGGTCCGGACACGTCTGGGCGTCAGCGAAGGGGTTCGAGTTCTCTGCAGTCGCCTCCGAGACGTGTCGGCACTGTTCGGTGTATAATTGCACCCCGAACGGCGTGGACGCGCCGGTGGCCCGCTCGGGCGCATCGGCGGGAAGCGACCAGTCGAGGACGAGTTCGAGCGGGTCGCCGGCGGGATCGAGGCAGGCGTCGCCATCGAGGTCGTCGAGCCGGATGCCGGAGACGAGCTTTCGACGGATGTCGGCGACCGATCCCGAGGCGAGCGTCGTCTCCGAGGAGCCGATACCCGCCGAAAGCGTCGCCTGGATGGCGTCGCCGAGCGGGTCGAAGGCGGGCGGGCAGTCGGTGCCGAGCCAGAGCCGAGCCCGGTTCGTCCGTACCTCGATCCGGAAACGCTCAGTGTCGGATTCGCCGCGGTCGATGCTATCAACCTCGAAGGCGAGGGTACCATCGGGCGCGGGCGTTCCGTCGATCAGGATCTCGACCTCCCCTGCGCCGATCCCGTTGTCCGCGAACGACGCGGCATCCGTGAAGTACGCCGAGGTGCCCGCGCCGCTTGCGGCGCCGATTGCGCCGATGCCGCCGAGCCCCGCGAGGAGCCGGCGGCGGCTCAGGCCGAACACAGAGTGTCCGCCCGCGGAGCCGTCGCGGCCACCCGCGGTCATGCGGATCCCTCCATACCGCACGGGCTGACGCCGAACGCGACGTCGAAGTCGACGGAGCCGCCCATGCCGGCGTTGCCGCCGCCGGTCGGGAACCGCCAGTAAAACAGCAGGCAACGCCGGTCACTCGGGGTGAGACAGCCGTTATCGAAGAACCCGGAATCGATCGTGATCCCCTCGGAGAGGTCGTGACCCGCGAGCTCGGCGACGGTTCCGGAGAAGATCTCCCTGCCGAAGCCGGCGAACTCCCCGTTCACACCCTCACAGCTTCCCATCCCGAGAAGTCCGGTGTCGTAGCGGAGGTCCACTTCGATACGCTCGGCGAGCTCCACGCTCGCGTGGTCGTTGCCGATCGTCGGTGTGACGCGCATCTCGACGGCGAGGCCCTCCTCAACGTCGTCCTCGACGCGGAGCCCGACGCTCGCGGCTCCCTCGTCGCCGGGGAGCACGTCGTCGAGGTCGATCAGGCGGACGTCGGTGACGTCGTCGGCGAAGTCGTCGCCGTCGCCACCGTTCGTTTCGTTGGTCGGGCCGTCAACGACGACCTCGCCGTTATATATCGTCTGCCAGCCGACGAGCAGCCGCCGGCCGGTCGTCTCGGCGTAGGTGTAGTTCGTGTATTCGTTCCAGCTGCCCGTGCTGCGGCCACGAGCGAGCCCCGCGGTCGCGAAGCCGACGGCTCCCACACCAGCAAGCGCCTGTCTCCGCGTGATTTCAGTGTCTCTGTCGGTCATGCGTGTGTTTCGTCGGCTCCGAACGGCCGGTCGTCAAAGGTCTCCACGTCACCGTGGTACGTATGTATGCGTCGCCTACCCGAGCGGTTCGGATCCCGAACCGGGCGGATGGCGGGCCCTGAACCGACGACAGGGGGTGCCTGCCGAGGCCCACAGGGCGGGTTATCGCGTCCGACTCCCTCGAAATCAAGGGAACCTACGACACACGTTCTCGGCGGTCGGACGCTACTCGCCGTCCTCCGCCCAGGGGTTCTGTGGATCGGGGTTGTGTCTGCACTGTTCGGTGTAGAAGGACAGATCGAACGCGACCGTGTCGCCCTGCACCTCGTTGCCGACCGTCGTCGGGAGGCACCACTCGAAGCCGATAAACCGGGTGTGTGACGGCTGGAAGCAGACCTCGCCGTTCTCCTCGTCGCCGTTCTCCTCACGATCGACGTCACAGTAGAGGAATCGGAAGTTGCTGATCCCGTACGGCTCGCCACCCGGCGAGAGTGTCGTCGCGACGGACCCGCTGGTCGCACAGTCGTAAAGCGTCGGGAGACCCTCACCGGGACCGAGTCCGTCGGGGCCGCCCTTGAGGTTCACCTGACAGATGGGTACGTTGCTCTCCCACTCGAAGCCGACCGGCTCGTCGTCATTTTTGTACGTTACGTCGACGAGGGTGATTTCGACGTCATCGTCGCCATCGATCTCGAACGTGAACACATCGCCCGGTTTGAGGTTGGCGATATCGTCGTCATCGTCGACCTTCGGGAGTTCGATGCACTCACCGGTCGGTTCGACCGGCTCCGATACGTCGTTCTCGGAGGGAACCGTGACTTCGGGATCGAACGCCAGCAATCGGCCGTCCGCGAGGTCGCCGAGGACCTCACGGAGCGTTCCGGAGGTGATCTGTGGCTCATCCTCCTGGAAGACGTTGTCCCCGTCGTCATACCACGCCCGGGCGATGATCTCATCGGCGAGCTGTGGACCCTCGCTTTCGGGGTGTTCACCGTCCGTCTCCTCGGTGAGGAGGCCACGAAGCCAGATGTAGCCGGGGTTGTCACAGAGTTTGAGTCCGAAAGTGACCTCACCGCAGTCACCGGGTTTCACGTCGTCAAGCTCGATGAGGCTCTCCTGGGGTTCGCCATCGGGGCGCGTCCCGAAGTCGACGTCGTCGAACGTCGCGATCTCCCCGCAAGAGAACTCCAGGTTGCGGCCCGCTATCGCCGCTGCTTCACGTTCCTCGTCGTCCTCGTTGCCCGTGAGTTCGGTGTAGACATCGAGGGTCGTGTTCTCGTCCTCGTCCTCGCGTTCGAACGACTGCAGGCCGTTACCGTCGTGGTCGGGATACGCGTTGACGAACGGGCGCATCGCGTCGCCGTAATCGCCCGGGCGTGTCGCTTGTGGGGCCCCGTGGTAGAGCTGCTGCCAGGTGACGCTTAAGTCGAGCTCACCGGCGGTGATCGTGTTGCCTTCGAACGACTCCTGGTCGCTGAAGTAGGCGGTCGTTCCGAGTCCGGCACCCGCGCTGGCGACGCCGATGGCGCCGAGTCCAGCGAGCATCTTGCGCCGCGAGAGGCCGATCGAGTTGTTGGCTTTGTCGGTCATGATTGGTCCCCGAAGGGAAGTCCCACCGGTGGAGTCGAACCACCGTACTCCGAATGGGAAACCGCTGATCGGCCACGCGTGTAGCCGGATCGGAATGGTTGAGGATCAGGCTTGACCGTCCAGTTCCTCCGGCGGGATCACTACTTCCTCGTCCGTGCCGTTCGGGTCGTTGTGCCGGCACTGCTCGGCGTACAGCCCGAGGTCGAACACGAGCTCCGCGCCCTGAACGTCGTTGTTGTCCAACGTCGCCCCCTCGTCAGTGGAGCGGATCGGGAACTCCCAGCTGAACCCGAGACAGTGGGTCGTGTCGGTCCCGAAACACTCCGCGCCCTCATCGAGTGGGAGGCGGTTGAGTATCGTTCCCGGGCCGCTGCCGAGTCCGGAGAGGACGTCGGAGAGTGTGCCGTAGGAGATGATCTGTTCGGGGAGGATCGCCAGCGCGACCTGTGCGAACAGCGACGGAATAGCCTCCGGGTCGACGATGTTGAAGAAGAACGCCGGGTCCCCACCGAAGGTGAACGGATCGCCGCTAAAGCTGGCGGCAGCCGCACCGTCGACATCGATAGCGACGCCGGCTGGGCCGGCCATCACGCGCTGGGTGAACTCGGCTTCCGGGAAGGACGTTTCATCCCCGATGACGAAGATGTCCGACGGGTAATCCGGATGCGTCCGAAGTTCGTTCGCCTCGGTGAGTAGGTCCTCGTACCGCTGATCGGGGATGTTGTTCGTTCCGGGCGGGAACGGTTCCCCATCGGTGAACGTCAGCGACTTCGCCCGCCGTGAGGTATCGCTGCGGTCCTCGAACATCTCGACCGCCTTCTCGTAGCCCTCCTGCAGCGCGGTCCCGACATCGATCGAACCGGCGCTCGCGAAGGGATCAACCGGTCCACCGACGATGTCGGCGAGCTGTTCACGAAGGTTTCGAAGCGGCGCATCGCCGTCGGAATCGAGCATCACCAAGTCCTCGATGTCCGAGGTGAACGGGATCTCTTCGAGGTTCGCATCGTCGAGGTCGTTGTCCGCGTACCCATTGAACAGGAGCCCACCGACACGAATGTCACCGGCGTCCACGTTGTCGTCGCCGTCGATGGCAGCGAGGAGCAGGTCGATGAACTCGACGATACCCTTCTCCACAAGGTCGATCGTCGTGGTTTCGTCGTAGGACGTCTCGCCGTAGCCACCGTCGATCGAGATCTCCCCGTCGATGATGTCGACGCCGTAGCGCTCATAGAACATCGAGCCCGACACGTCGATCATGAGGAGAATGTCGGACGGTTCGAGCTCGTCGTAGACGTTATCACAGTCGTCGTCGCGCCAGACCTTCGCCATCAGGTAGTCCGCGAGATCCTCTCCACCCTGACCGGGGGTTTGACTCGTGATGTCGCCGTTCATCCAGACGTACGCGGGGTTATCACAGATCGTGAAGCCGAACGTGACCTCCCCCTTGTCGCCGGGTTTGACGTCATCGAGTTGAATGACCGGCCGGTCGCCGCCATCGAGGTCGTTGAGGTCGCCACACGTGAGCGGGAGGTTGCGGCCCAGTTCGGGGTCGTCGTCCGGATCATCAACGTACCGGCGGTCTCCGAGTGACTGAATACCATCCCCGTCATCGTCGGGGAACGCGTTCACCCACGGGCGTCCCGCCTCTCCGTAGTCCTCCGGGCGGACGGACTGTTCAGCACCGTAGTAGAGCTGTTGCCAGCTCCCGAGCACCGCAAGCGTTCCCGCGGTGATCGTGTTGCCCTCGAACGATTGCTGGTCGCTGAAGTAAGCGGTCGTGCCGAGCCCGGCACCTGCGCTGGCGACGCCGATAGCGCCGAGTCCCGCGAGCATCTTGCGTCGCGAGAGGCCGATCGATTTGTTGGGTTTGTCGGTCATGATTGGATGTCCCTCTGGGGGAAGCTCCCGTGACGGGATCGAACCGTCAGATGGCCGCGGTCGGTGAGGACCGTCCATCGGGAACGCGGGTCGGCGAACCGACTCGCGGGGGGTGTTGGGGGAGAACGATCTACTCGATGACGACGTCGAAGGCGACGCCCTCCTCGGCGTCGGTATCGTAGTCTGAACCGAGCGTGACCGTCACGTCGCCGGTGAGCGTGAAGCCGTCCGCCAACAACGCGGGGCTGGTGTTTGCAACGAGATACCGCAGGTCCCGTCCGGACCCGTCGTTGGTGGCGGTGACGCCATCGGGGCCGACGAGAGAGATGGACGTACCGGCGTCGTCGACGAGTTCCAGGTTCTCGACCTCGATCGTCGCGTCGTCGGCTTTCGCCATGATACCCATCCGACCCTGTGGTTCGCCGCCGCTTGCGGTGACCACGGCTCCATCGAGGTCGAACGTCGACTCGTCCGCGTCGGCGTCGTACTCGAAGGAGAACGGGACCGTTTCGCCGTCCTGCCAGGCGTAGTCCGTTTCGTCGTCGGTCTGAGTCGACTCCCAGATTCCGACCTCCCAGGTCTGTGGACCGCCGCCGGCACCGAACCGGCCGCGAGCGGTCATGCTGGATTGGGCGAAGCTCTCTTCAACGGTGAGGAAGCCCTCACCGACCGCGGTGTCTGCCTCCTGTCCGAGGAAGGACCCGAGGTCGTTGTGGCGGCACTGTTCGGCGTGGAAATTGACACCGAACGTCGAGACGGCCCCCTGCAGCTCGTTGCCGACGTCGGTCGGGATCTCGATCTCGACACAGAGCTCCACGGGCTCGCCCGGCTGGTGACAGAACTCCTCCTCACCGGCGGGGACCGCGATACAGCTTCCGAGCGCCCCGAAGAGCCCATTGAGGCCGTTTTCGTAGATGACGACTTCCGTCTCGTCCGCGAGCTTAAGCGTTGCCGTGGCGTTCGCGGCCTCGCCGATGGTTACCATGTCGTCGTTGTCGTCGACGTTGTGGAGGTCGTCCGCGGAGACGTTGCCCGCCTCGTAGCCCGTCTGTTCGTCGGCGTCGAAACAGACCTTCGCAAAACCGGGGTTGCCCTCGATCTCGACGTGCCAGCAGAATTCGTACTCGTCGCCGGGTTTGGCGTCCACGATCTCGATCTCTTCGGGGACGTGCGCCTCACCGTTGGCGTCGTCGTCGTGGAAGTACCGCAGCTCGTCCGGGCCGATTCCATCCTGGTTGATCCGAACGACCTTCTGTTCGACGTTCAGCGCGAGGGTGCCCGCCTCAAGTCTGTTGTCCGTGAACGATTCCTCGTCGCTGAAATATGCCGTCGTCCCGAGTCCTGCACCCGCACTCGCGACGCCGATGACCCGAGGCCGCCAAGCATCTGTCGTCGCGAGAGCCCGAAGTTCGTGTTGTCGTCGTTGTTGCTCATGGTATGTCCCTGGCTGCACGGCCAGTAGCCATCCCTCGGAGCGGATGGGACGTAGTTACGATTCGGCATGTCGGATCCGAACGCCTCGTTCGACGCTTTTCGGCCGAAATAACGCGTCATTCGACGCCTACAGGGGCTCAAAGCGCCGTCTTCCGGATCGCCCTGAACCCGTGGATGGAGACCCATACCGGAGCGATGGGACCCCCTACCGCCCCGTTCGATGTCCCCTACCGGTCGGTTCGGCGTCACCTACCGGATCGACAGGCACTCCCATACCGCCCGGCGGCCGTCACCGCGGACCGGTAGGGTCCCGACACCGATCCCGTACGGGGCGCATACATACGTGCCCGTGAGGCGAGGGAGGTGTATTCGAGGTGTTACACACGTGATCCAGATCCGCGCCGGGGCATTGGCCGAGAACGACATCCACGACGTGCTCTCGAACAGCCGCCGTCGAACGGCGATCCGGGAGCTCCGCACGAGCGGCGGCTGGATCACGGTTCGCGAACTCTCCGAGGCCATCGCGACCGACGAGACGGGGCAGTCGCCCGCGCCGCGCTGTACACGCGAGAGCGTCTACGCCTCGCTCCACCAGACACACCTCCCGCGGCTTCACGACCTCGGGGTCGTCGAGTACGATCGAACCACGAAGCGGGTCCGTGCGTGCAGCGGCGCACGCGACGTGGGTCGCTACATGACCGTCGTCACGGGCTACGGGCTCACGTGGGCGGAGTTGTATCAGGCGCTCGGCGTCGTCACGCTGCTCGTCGTGCTCGCCGCGCTCCTCGAGGTTCCCGTGATCGCCGCCGTCGACCCGATCCTCTGGACGAGCCTCGCGCTCGCGACGTTCGCGGGCGTGACCGTGATCCACCTCTGGAAGGCGGCCCGGCTCCCGCTGTCGCGCTCGTTGCGACCGTGAGGTCCCTGCTGGCATTTATTACCCACCCGAGGACGGAGAGTTATATACCTCGCCGGTGAGAGCCGGATATGGCCCTCCGCCAAGCCCTCCGAGCCACGCCACGGGTGCTCCGTGAGCAACCGATCCTGTTCGTCCCCATGGCGATCTTCGGGGCCCTCCAGACGCCACAGCTGTTCACCGAGACGCTCGATCCGATGCTCTCGGTCGTCGCCTCCCTGGTCGGGACGGTCGTGTTCGCCTTCGTGACACCGATATTTTACGGGGGAGCGATCGGCATGGCGAACGACGCTGCCACCGACGTACGAACGTCGATGAGCCGATTCTGGCGGCACGCGAAGGAGTGCTACGTCTCGCTGCTGTTCGCGTATCTGTTCCTCATCGGGATCAGCCTCGTCTTCGGCTTCCTCATCGTCATTACCGCGATCGTCGGGTTCATTGTCGGGTTCGGCGCGGGGCCCCCCGGCGCGATCCTCGCGGGGGCCGTCGTGATCGGGCTGATCATCCTGTTTTTCATCGTCATGGTCGCGCTCGGCTTTTATGGACATGCGATCGTCATCGAGGGCCTCGGTGCCGTCGATGGGCTCTCCAGAAGCGTCCAGGTCGTCCGGCAGAATCTCGTCCCCATGGTCGGCTACGTGATCGTCGCGGTCGCCCTCGGTGGGCTGTCCGGGGGCGTGTTCGCGGCGACGATCACCACCATCCTCCCGCCCGCCCCCGCACCCGGCGAACCGGCCCCGATGCCCGACCCCGAGGCGATCCTCCTCATCTCGGGCGTCTCGATCGTCTGGACGGTCCTTTTCATGACCGTCTTTGTCGTCTTCTCCGTGCTGTTCTATCGGGAGTTGATCGGCGCGGACGGGGAGGGTGGAGCGGATCTAAACGGTTCAGACCCCGACACGACCGAAACCACCGAGCCGGCATCACGTGAATCCACCAGCGCGGACGACGGCTTTATATACTCGTCGTGATTCGTGCGTGATATGTCACAGACGCCCTCCACGGCGGCTCCCGCCGCGTCGACATCCGGGAACACGACGATGGCCGCGATCACGCACGTACTCGCGTTGTTCACGTGGGTTCTCGGGCCGCTGGTCGTCTACTTCGTCACCGACGACGCGTTCGTCAAGGAGAACGCCCGCAACGCGCTCAACTGGCAGCTCACGTTCACCATCTATATCGTCGTCTCGGTCATCCTAACGTTCGTCGTGATCGGGATCGTCGGGCTGATCCTCTTTCCGATCCTCGATCTGGTCTTCATCATCGTCGCCGCGGTCAAGGCGTCCGACGGCGAGGCGTGGAGCTACCCGATCACGCTCGATCTCCTCTAACGATCGAACGCGAGCGTCGGGCCCACGCGGTTACTTATAAACGCGGCCGCCGAATCCGTAGCTATCCATGCAGATCGGCATCGTCTCCGACACGCACGACGACCTCGACGCGGTCCATGCCGCCGTCGACCTGTTCGAATCCGAGGGCGTCGATGTCGTCATCCACTGTGGTGACTTCGTCGCGCCCTTTTCGGTGGCACCGTTCGACGCCGACTTCGCGTTTCACGCCGTCCGCGGCAACAACGACGGCGAGTGGAACGTCCAGTCGGCCGTCGAGTCGTTCGGCACGTATCACGGCGAGGCGGCGGCGCTCTCGTTCGGGACGGACGGCAGCGGCACGGAGGGGTCGGTTGCGGTCGCCGTCACCCACGGCACGAGCGACCTCGTCGTCGACGCGCTCGTCGACTGCGGGAGCTACGACTACGTCCTCCACGGCCACACCCACGCACACGGCGTCGAGGAGCGAAACGGCACGGTTCGGGTGAACCCCGGCGGGCTGCCGATCCCTATCGCGGGCGCGGACGACGTCTTTCGGGTCGCCACGCTTGAGACGAACGGGGAGGGTATCGACGCGGTCACCCACCACGAGCTCTCGTGATCGCCATCGGTTCACGGAGCCACCCGACCCGTTTTTGTGCGCAGGGGACGGCTATCCGGACGTGACGCTCGACCCGATCCACGTCGAGAACATCGCCCAGCTCGCGTACGACATCGCGACCGACGTGGACGCGACCGACCACACGGACCTCGCCGGAACCGTCTGGGAGGACTGGCTTCCCGAGTTATACCACGACGGGCGCGTCGTGATCGAGCCGGTGGGCGAACACGAACGCCGGATCGCCGACATCGACGACGTCGCGCTCGCNAAGCGACCCTTCGGGACGGTCCACGGGCTCGACTCCGGGACGATCAACCCGACGACCTTTAAAAACGGGCTCGTCGTCGACGTCGCNCACGCGGCCATGGCCGTGAGCCCGAGCGACCTGGACTGCCACCGCGACCGAACGATCGTCGCGACCGTCCACGCTGGCGACTCACGCGTCCGGTTCGACCGCGACTGGACCCGCCGTGACGCCGGCCATACCCGCCAGCGCGTGCTGCACGCCCCGCGGGTGAACCGCTACGCCGAGGGCGTCGTCCACGCGCTCGCGCTCTACCTCGCCGAGGGGACCCACGCGCTCGATCACGCAGATCGCGTCGAGGAGTTGCTGGTCCTCGACGGACCGATCTATCCGAAGGAGCTGTTCACGTGGGGCGAACGCGACGCCGAACTGGGCGAGATCGCCCGGGAGGCGAAGCCGCGCTCGGTGGTCGAAAACTACGTTCGACTCGTCGAGCGGTTCCTCGACCGCGACGTGCCGCTCGCAGGCTTCGTGAAGAATCCCTCCAGCCGGACGATCGTTCGGACGCTCGCCCGCAAGGGGCTTGAACCGCCCTGGCCTGACGACACCGCCCTCTTCACCGCGCTGCTCGAACGCCGGGCCGACGGTGAACGGCTCGATGATGCGTTCACGTTCACGACGTGGTTTCACAGCCGCGGCGGGGCGGACGGGACGATGGCCGCGGACGCGGACGCCCTCGGCGTCGCACGCGAGCACGACCCGGCGGTCTACGAGCCGACGTTCATGGTCCTGTATGACCCTCGAACCGACGTGACCTACAAGTTGGAGGCTCCCTACGGCTTCACGCGGGACCCGGAGGTCCGCGACCGGCTGACCCGGCAGGTCCTCTCGGAGGTCGCCGCGACCCGCGGGCCGCCGGAAGCGGTCGCGAAGGCCGACGCGTTGGCGCGGATCAGCGCCGAGGAGAAGGCGGCGCTCCGACGAAAGTTCGAGGAGCGGTTCGACAGCGAACAACAGTCGACCTACGACGACCGCCGCTGGGGGAAAGAGCCGTACTGAGCGGACTGCACGAGCGATCTCAAACGCCCGCCCAGAGGACGGCATAGATCGCGGCGTTGTACAGCCCGTGAGCGAACCCAGGTATCAGGATGTTGTCGGTTCGCTCGTAGAGATACCCAAGCACGCAGCCGAGGCCGACCACGACCCCGACGTACGCGAGCCGCTCCGCGGTCGTGCCCGCGACGGCCGGAAAGTGGACCAGCCCGAAGACGAGGCTGGCGATCAGGATCGCGGGGGCCGCATCGAACGCCCGTCGAAGCCCGCCCTGAACGACCCCGCGGAACAGCAACTCCTCTACCGGCCCGACGACGAGGATCGAGACGACGATCATCGCGAGGTAGTAGGTCGTCGGGTCGCCGGGGGGGACCACCGCCTGGTTCTCGCCCGTGGTGAGCCCGACGCCGGCGAGCGCGTAGAGCGCGGCGTACTGGAGGACGAGGAGCCCGAACGCGACGACGACGATCACCCCTCCTTCACGTGCAGAGAATCGGTCGAGCCGAAGCAACTCCCACTCGGAGGTGATCGCGAAGTAGCCGACCGTCGCGAGGAGGAAGCCGCCGAACTGGATGACCGTCTGCAGCACCCCGAAGGCGTTCGTTCCCTCCTCAACGAGCCCGAGCGACACCACGAACGAGGAGACCGGGAGGGTGACGGCGGAGGCGACGAGCAGCGCGAAGACCACGGCGAAGGCCGCGAGCCCGAGCCGGACCAGACCGTTCACGGGCACCGCCGACTGTGTGGTTGGATCGGAGGCGTCCGGGTCATCGACGGGGTCGTCGCTCATCGGTCGATATAGGGAACTCGGCCGTTTGAACGCTCCGAAACCGCGAGCGCCCCACGAACACCCATGAGGTGAGATTATCGGTGTTCGATACGCAACTCGCGTTTCTCCGCGACCGCGTCGGCTTCGGGGAACTCGCCGCCGCCGAGCAGCCCCCGGGCGGCCCGCTTGCCCCACTCGACGGCGGGCTGGGTGAACGTCGGCACGTTCGCCAACTCCCCATAAAGCACGCAGGCGGCTTCCATCCCGTAACAGAGCTTCCCGAGCGCGCGCTCGTCGACGCGATCGATCTCGACCCGGACGTTCGGGACGCCCGCCTCGGCGAGGCTCGCCTCCGTCGCGTCGAACTCCGCATCCAGCAGGTCCCCGAGCGACGACCCGCCGAGATACGAGAGCCCCTCCAGATCGGTCTCAGGGATCGGGACCTCGGTGCGCTCGGTCGGTCGGATCACGGTCACGAGCTTGTCGCGCGGGCCGGCGCGGTAGAGCTGGAGCTGTGAGTGTTGGTCCGTCGCGCCCAATGCGCGGGCGGGGGTCTGACCCAGCCCGTCCTTCCCGAGGCTCTCGGCCCACAGTTGGGCGAACCACTCGGCGAACGTCTCCAGCGACTCCGCGTACGGCATCACGGCGTTCGTCAACGCGCCGCGTTCGGCCAGCGCGTACGTCGTCGCCCCGTAGGCATATGCGGGCGACTCGAAAAGTGACCCTGACAGCGCGTCCATGCCGTCCCTTCCACCCGCGAGGACGGCCTCCACGTCGTAGCCCTGGAGCGCCGCGACCGCGAGTCCGACCGTCGAGAGCATCGAGAACCGACCCGGGACGCCCTCGGGAACCTCAAGCGCCGGCAGGTCGTGGCGGTCGGCGAGCCGCCGGAGGTTCCCCTCCTCGCCGGTCGTCACGAGGGTCCGTTCCGTCCAGTCGACGCCCGCGCGGTCCATCGCGTCGCGGACGACGAGGAAGTTCGCGAGCGTCTCCGCGGTCGTCCCCGAGCGCGAGACGACGTTGACCACGACGTCATCGAGCGGGAGGGTCGCGAGCAGCCGTTTGACGTCGTCGGGGTCGACGTTGTCGAGCACGTACGCGTCGACGTCGCTTTGGAGGGCATCCGAGAGCGTTCCCGCGCCGAGCGCGCTCCCGCCGATCCCGACCGTGAGCACCGCGGCGGGCGTCCCGAACGCGTCGGTCGCCTCGCGGATCGCCTCCGGGTCGGCCGTTCGCGGGAGGTTCAACGCGGCGTAGCCGAACTCATCGGCGTCCATTCCGCGGGCGATACGTTCGTGGGCGCTCGCGACGCGCTCGTCGAGCCGCTCCAGCGTCTCCTCCGTGAGCCCGGGGGTCGTCCCGAGCGCGTTGCCGATGTCGACGTCCATACCCGTTCACGCGGGCGAGTGCTTCTTAAGGGTAGTCACTCTGACAAGGTCAGGGGTAGTCACTCTGACAACGGGTTCCGAGAAGGGATCGACCGGGCGGGTTATTTCGCAGTCGGCGTGACGTCGTCGACGGCGCTCATCACCTGGACGGCCGCGCTGGCGGCGAGCCCGCGAGCGACCTCGTCGGCGTCGCTATCGGCGATACCGGCGTCGAGTTCCTCGGGGTTTGGCGAGAAGCCTGCTGAGACGGGATGGCCGGCCGGCGGGTTGACCGCGACGGTCGCCTGCGGGCCGTTGACGCCCACGGACAGCTCCGAGCCGACCGCGTAGCTGTCGGGAAGATACGATTCGGTGCGTGCGACGATGCCGGCGACCGTCCGCCGAAGCCGCCGTTCCTGCTCCGGGGTGAGATCGACGGCGGCGGGTTCGCCCGCATCCATAACGCCCGGCGGCCCAGCGTACGGGTTGTTGCCGTTCATAAGGACTACCCACTATATGCGAAGCCACGTCAAAAAGGCGTCGGCGATCGGGACTCACCGTGCGCGACCGTCCCGACTACAGGATCGGCCTCGACTCCCCGTAGGCGGCGATAACGACCGCCGTCGTGTACCGATCGGGTGTCGAGGGAGTCGCCTCGATGCACAGTTCGCGGTCGGGGATCGCCCGTTCGCGGAGCTCGATGCCGGCATCGAGCCCGGCGTGGATCCGGTCGCGGACGCCATCGGGGTCCTCGCCGGTCACCTCATAGAAGATCCCGGAATCGGGACCGGTCGCCCAGCCGAGCCCGGCGACGACGTCGGGGCGGCGACGTGGCGCACGCTTGTCCGCGGGCTGTTCGGCACCCGAGCGGGCCCCCTCGCGGAAGTCGACCGCGTCGTTCGGCCCCACGGTTCTGCGGGCTTCGACCACGGTCAGCGCGTTGCCCGCGGGGCCGAGGTCCGGCACCCGGTCGACCCGTTGCACCGTCGCCTCCGCGGGGATCACCGACGAGACGGCGATCAGGTTGTACTCGTGGAGGTTCGCCGCCGCCAGCGCGGCGTCGTAGGAGGCCATCGCCGTGTCGGCGACCCCGACGCCGCTTGCGACGTGGATCGTGGACATACCGCCCTGTCGGATGGGCACACGGCTAAGCGTTCTGAAAACGGCGGCCGAAAGGCGACCGAGTCAGTACTGGTAGTTGAGGACGAGGTCGTCGGTCGCCTCGGCGTCGCGAAGCTTCTCACGCGCCTGCTCGAAGTCGACCCGGTGGACCTCCGTGCGATCGGCGCGGATAGCGAACATCCCCGCCTCCGTCGCCAGCGCAGCTATCTCCGCGCCGCTGAACCCCTCCAGTTCGCGGGCGACGTCCGCGACGTCGACGTCGTCGGCGACGTTCATCTCGGACGTGTGAATCTCGAGGATCCGCACGCGGCCCTCAGCGTCGGGCTCGGGCACCTCGATGAGGCGGTCGAACCGGCCGGGCCGGAGGATCGCCTCGTCGAGCATGTCGAAGCGGTTGGTGGCGGCCATGATGCGGATCTCGCCGCGCTCGTCGAAGCCGTCCATCTCGCTGAGCAGCTGCATCATCGTCCGCTGGACCTCGGCGTCCCCGGAGGTCTTCGAGTCCGTCCGTTTCGCGGCGACCGCGTCGATCTCGTCGATGAAGATCACGGCCGGCTCGCGGTCGGTGGCAAGCTCGAAGAGGTCACGCACCAGCCGGGCACCCTCGCCGATGAACTTCCGGACGAGCTCGGAGCCGGCCATCTTGATGAACGTCGCGTCCGCCTCGTTGGCGACCGCCTTCGCGAGCATCGTCTTGCCCGTTCCGGGCGGACCGTGAAGGAGGACGCCGCTCGGCGGGTCGACGCCGACAGCCTCGAACTGCTCGGGGTTCTCAAGCGGGTCCTCGACCGCCTCACGGACCTCCCGGATCTGGTCGTCGATGCCGCCGATGTCGGCATAGGTGACGTCCGGGGAGGCGGTGACCTCCATCGCCTGTGCACGCGAGTCCGTCTCGTCGTCAAGCACCTGCTGGACGGCGAAGGAGTCGTTGATGGCGACCCGGTCGCCGGGCCGGAGGTCGGCGTTGAAACGGCGGGCCGTCTTCGTGAGGACCTCCTGGTTGTTGCCGTGTTGTTTGATCACGACGCCGTCGTCTAGGACCTCCTCAACGGAGGCGATGTACAGCGATGAGGTCTTGAGCACCTCGTTCTCGCGTTTTAACTTGTCGACGTCGGCTTTGAGGTCGCCACGGCGCCCCTGTGCGTCGTTCAGACGGTCCGTCAGCTCATCGTTAACCTGTACGATCCGGCGGTAGTGCTGGCGGATCGCCTCCAGCCGTTCCGCCTCGCTCATCTCCGGATCGAGTTCCAGGCGGGGCCGGTCCGGCAGTGAGGGGCTGTGAGACATTCGTTACGACGACATACGGCACGCGGCTAAATGTGCCTTTGGGTCGGGTCGGTCGATGGGTGGGTCGGCCAGCGTCGGTGGATAGATCAACCAAATTCTCATAAGCGATAATTTTGTCGTAGGGATTTATCTGTGAGAGTACATACCGTCATGTATGACGGATCGGTTCGCATTCGGCGTGACGCGTGCTGCAGGGGAAGAAACCGGGCGGATGGACCACGGATGCCGATGAGCGCCAACGTCGACGGCGAGCGGACGACCGTTCTGGTCGTGGACGACGAGCCCGACCTCGCGGAGTTGTACCGCGTCTATCTCTCCTCCGACTACGAGGTCCGCGTCGCGACCAGCGGCGAGGAGGCGCTCGAACGGATGGACGACGCCGTCGACGTCGTGTTGCTCGATCGTCGGATGCCGGAGATGTCGGGCACCGAGGTACTGACCGAGCTTCGTAGGGAGGGATACGACGCACGCGTGGCGATGCTGACCGCCGTCGAACCCGCCGGCGACATCGTCGAGATGCCGTTCGACGACTACAAGACGAAACCCGTCACGAAAGCGGACCTCGTCACGCTCGTGCAGGTCCTCGTACAGCGGGCGGAGTACGACGAGCAGAGCCAGCGGTTCTTCGCGCTCGCCTCGAAGAAGGCCGCGCTCGAAGCCGCCGACAACACCGGAACCGAGGAGTACGAGGGGCTCACCGAGGAGTTACAGGCGGTGCGGGAGCAGGTTGACGAGACCCTCGATCGCCTGTCGGCCCGCGATGCGTTCGCCGAGGCGCTGAGCAAAGCGTAGGGGAATCGGCCGAACGGACATCGCCGTGTCGGGACGAGAAACGAACAATAAGTGCGAACTGGGATATCACAGCCCGCAAGCGGCCGCTCGGACCGACGCTACTGCTCGGTCCGGGGCGCGAGGTCGTCGACCGAGAAGCCCGGCTGCATCAACACGTCGGTCTGATCGCCGACGTAGCGTTGCTCGCGCATCAGCTTTTTAAACGCCGACTGCGGCGAGAGGTCGCCGATGAGGACCCCGCCGATGATCCGGCCGTCCTTTAACGCGACCCGACGCCATTCTCCCTCACCCGTCGTCGCCTCGACCGAGTCGTCGCCGAGCGTCGGGTGGCCGAACGAGAGGAACGGGAAGTCGAAGTGGGTGATCGAGTACGAGGAGACCCACTTGAACGGCTCGGAGCCGTACTCAATCATGTTCTCGGCGGCGACGGTGCCCTGCTCCTTCGCCGAGCCCCACGCGCCGTTCTGCCCGCGCTCGTCGAGGATGAGGTCGGTGAACTTCGTGATGTCGCCGGCGGCGAAGACGTTGTCCACGTTGGTCCGCATGTACTCGTCGACGATGATGCCGTTGTCGACCTCGAGCGGCGTATTCTCGACGAGTTCGGTGTTGAAATCGAGCCCGATGGCGACGCCGACGAAGTCACACTCGTAGCGGTTGCCGTCGGGGTCGACGGCCGCGACGACGTGCCCGTCGTCGTCGACCTCGAAGCGATCGACGCCGGAGCCGAAGACCGGCTCGACGCCCCGTTCGCGCATCGCGTCGTGCATGATCGACGCCCCTTCCTCCGAGAGGGCGTAGCGCCACCACGCCTCCCCGCGCATCAGATACTTCGCCTCGACGTCCTGAGCGCCACAGATGGCCGCAAAGTCGATCCCGAGCAGCCCGGCACCGACGACGACGCCGCGCTCCGCGGACTCGACGCTCTCTTTTATCGCCCGGGCGTCCTGGAAGGTCCAGAAGTGGTGGATTCCGTCGGCGTCGGCGTTCTCGACCGGCAACTGTTGTGGCGTGCCGCCGATGGCAAGCAGCAGCTTGTCGTAGCCGATCTCCTCGCCCTCGTGGGTGATGACGACGTCGTTTTCGACGTCGATGTCGATGACGACGGTGTTGAGCCGGAGGTCGATGTCGTGATCGGCGTACCACTCCTCGTCGTGGATCGATATCGGCGCCTCGGGGAGTTTCCCCTTGGCGAACTCCTTTATCAGGATCCGATTGTAGAGGGGCTCGCCCTCGTCGGTGATGATCGTGATCTCGGCGTCCGGTGCCCGTTCACGGAGCGTCTCCGCCGCGGAGGACCCCGCGATACCATCCCCGACGATCACGTACGAATCACTCATATCCGGCCGTTTGAATCGAGGGGTAATGTGGATTACCATCCACGCGGACGATCATGAGGGTAATCCTCATAGGCTGTCATCACCACCATATAAGGAAATTCCGGGTGTATCGAGCCCAGTAATCGTTTCTTTCTATCGCTTGGCGGATGTAACCGGCGGCGATCGCCACACATTCAAGGCCTTCCGGGTCCGAACGGGGATATGAAGATCCGGCAGAATATCCGCCACTGGGCCGCAAAGAAGGCGTTGACCACGCCGGTCATCGGCGACGTCGCGAACGACAAACTCGTCGATCTCCACACGAGCATCTTCCTGAACAAGGCCGACGAGGACCGTCGCGAGGAGCGTCGTGCCCACCTCGATTCGTTCTTCGATGCCACGATGGACACGTACGTCGCCGCGTTGGAGGCCGGCCTTCCGGAGGCCGAAGCGCGCGAGATCACCCACATCCAGGCGAACTTCGACTTCTTCAACCACGGCTGGACCGAGATGATGGAGATCCCGGGCGACGAACTGGAGCCGCACTACCGGCGTTATGAGGGCTTTTTCAGTATCCATGGGATCACCATCGACGACCCACTCGGGGAGTTTCAACCGCCCGAGGGGATCGCCGCCGCGCCCGCGACCCCGGAGAAGCTGGAGACGCCCGAGTATGAGAACGCCATTGCGGGGTTCGCGGACGACGTCTACGTCGAAACCGAGGACGGCGAGACGGTCGTCGGCGGCGACTTGGAGGAACCCGAGGAGGTCGACCCCGCCGCGGCACCCGGGCTCGATGAGGACGAAGCGAGCGCCTAACGGCGCGGGGATCGACCGAG
>SL_5KL_010_SEDDRAFT_10000800_pt1 | contig 19782 bp, 20 predicted proteins | sample SodLakKL_010_SED_FD_9118 | JGI IMG/M metagenome (IMG submission 9118)
GACGGCAACACCAAGCCCCTGCCTCCGTGCCGTCTCGATTGCCTCCTCGATGACAGCCGTGTTTCGGGGGTCGAGGTCGGATGTCGGTTCGTCAAGCAACAAGAACTCAGGGTCGAACGCGAGGGCGCGAGCAAACGCGACCCGTTGTGCTTCGCCCCCCGACAGCGATGACGACGACTGTGTCTCCGCGTCGGCGAGGCCAACGACCTCCAAGGCCTCGACGATTGCGCTGTCGGTGTGTTCTCCATGACGGCGAGAGAGCCACCGCGTAATCCGATCACGCCAGTTGCGGCGGATATGTCGTCCGTAGCCGACGTTTTGGCGGACGGTCGCGTCGAACAGGTTCGGCTCTTGAAACACCATTCCGACCCGGCGTCTGACGGCGAGGCGATCACGCTCGGAGAGCGACCACACATCGGTGCCATCCATCTCGACAGTTCCCGCATCCGGTCGGTAAAAGAGCGACAACAGCCGAAGGAGCGTCGTCTTCCCCGTTCCCGAGGGCCCGATTATCACGACAGTCTCACCCGGCTCAACCCCGACTGTCACCTCGTCGAGAACGTCGGTGGCGGCGAAGCCATGGCTGACGTTGCTCACTGCGAGGCGGCCCTCCATCCGTTGATCCTGCTTGTGGTGACGCGGTTGCATCAGATGCGGCCCCCGCCTACCCGAAGAACGAGACCATTGATTAACAAGACGAGCGCCATGAGAATCGCACCGAGAATCAGCGCCAACTCGAAACGGCCTTGTCGGGCTTCAACTTGGATCGCCGTCGTGAGCGTTCGCGTGACCGAGGTGCCGTCGGCACCGACGATGTTTCCGCCAACGATGAGCACCGAGCCGACCTCGCTGATCGCTCGGCCGAGGCCGGCAAGAATGCCGGTGATGATGCCGTATCGTGACTCCTTGATCGTCACGAGTGCGACATCGAGGCGGGTTCCACCCATCGCGTATGCGGCGTCACGAACTCCGTCCTCAACGCTGGTCACCGCAGCGAGGCTGACACCCGTGATGACCGGCGTGGCGAGGACGAACTGCGACAGGATCATCGCCTCGGTCGTGAACACGAGGTTAAGATCGCCGAACGGGCCCTGATTCGAGACGGCAAAGAGGACGACGAGGCCGACGACAACGCTCGGAAATCCCATTCCCGTGTTGATGACGGCGACGACTAATCGCTTGCCGGTGAACTCCGAGAAGCCGACGAGCATCGCAATCGGCAGACCCACCACCGTGCTGATAACGACGGCGGTGAGACTCACGTACAGTGAGACGGCGACGATGCTTTCGACGTAGTTCCGCTCGAAGGGGAACTCGACAAAAAGCGGGACAAACGCGTCCGCAAATCCTGAGACGGACGAGACGAATTCGATCATGGCTGAAGGTTATCCTCCTTCCGGTGACCAGTCCTCGGGGACGTACTGCTGGAAGTTCGGATCGTCCGAGACCGCTTCCGGGAAGAACAGCTGTTCGCCCTCGACGGTGTAGTTTTCGATGAGTTCCTGGCCCGCTCGAGAGCTGATAAATCCGATGTAGGCCATCGCGAGATCGTAGCTGACGTGCTCGTGGAGGGCGGGATTGACCGCAACAATCCCGTACGGGTTGGCGAGCAGTTCCGATCCATCTTCGATCGGCCCCTGAACGCGGATCGCAATGTCGAGTTGGGCGCGCTGCGAGATGAATGTGCCACGATCCGAAAGCGCGTAGGCGGGCGTCTGGGTGGCCTGATTTAACACTTCGCCCATACCGGATCCGGCCTCGCGGTACCACTCGCCGCTGGGGTCGACGCCCGATGCGTCCCAGATGGCCAACTCCTTCGCGTGCGTTCCGGAGTTGTCGCCGCGGGAGACGAAGGTGGCCTCCGTACTGGCAATGGCGTCGAACGCCTCGGTCACCTCATCGAGACCGTCGATCCCGGCAGGGTCGTCGTCGGGGCCGACGACGACGAAGTCGTTGAACATGAGATCGCGACGATTGACCCCGTAGCCCTCTCTGAGAAACTCGTCTTCGAGCGAGCGGGCGTGAACCATGACGACATCCGAATCACCCGCTCTTCCGGCCTCCAGTGCCGCGCCGGTTCCCTGCGCAACCGCCTGAACCGCGACGCCAAAGCGGGCTTCGAACGCCGCGTTCAGCTCGTCCAGCACCCCCGTGTCGTAGGTGCTCGTCGTCGTCGTGAGTGTGAGCGTCTCACCGAGGATTGCGGCCCCATCTCCGTCGTCAGTACCGACACATCCTGCGAGTGCTGCGGCCACCCCGCCGGTTACGCCAAGGAACTCGCGTCGTTGCATCAAACTAGATACAACGTGCTTAGGCAACTTACTTAGCTATTTCGACGCGTATGTAACGGTATACAGTTACGTACTTGGTGGGCCGTCGCGAAACCCCATCAAACAGTGAGGACGACCAGCGGATGGTGCAATGCAATTGTCTCCAGATTCTCCTCGCCGAACGAGTTTGATACTGCAACATACGGTTTATCAGTTGACTCGTCGGGCTTTTAGGCCGTGCGAGCCACCGTTCGGCATGGTCCAGAACGTCGCCGCGTTTCTTCGGGAGCTCGAACCCGAGGATTTCTACCTGCTTTCGGGGCTCGAACACGGCATGCGGTTTTCCGAGTGGGTCCACCGCGAGAAGCTTCCGAAGTACTCGCGGCTCACGCGCGAGGAGGTCGACTACCGGCTCGACCGGTGTATGCGCCACGAACTCATTCAGCGCAAAACCATTCAGTACGAGGGCTATCAGCTCACGTTCGAGGGGTACGACGCGCTTGCACTCCGGAGTTTTGCCGAGCGCGAAACCATCGAGGGCGTCGGCGCACCACTCGGCGTCGGCAAGGAAAGCGACGTCTACGAGGCGATGTCGTTTCAGCCGCTGGCGCTGAAGTTTCACCGCGAGGGCTACACCAACTTTCGAGAGGTTCGACGCGAGCGCGATTACACCTCGAACCACCACCACGTCTCGTGGCTATACACCGCCCGAAAGGCGGCCGAACGGGAGTATGAAGCGCTCGAAACGTTGTATCCGGACGTTTCGGTTCCACGGCCGGTCGACCAGAACCGCCACGCGCTCGTCATGGAGAAACTCGATGGCGCAGAGCTTTCGCGTGCACGACTCGAATCGGCACAGGTCGTCGGGGTGATGGATCTGATCTTCGAGGAGCTCGCAAACGCCTACCGCGCGGGCTACGTTCACGCCGACATGAGTGAGTACAACATTTTCGTCGACGAATCGGGAATCACGGTTTTCGACTGGCCGCAGGCGGTTCCGACAGATCACGAAAACAGCGAGGAACTGCTCAAACGCGACGTCTCGAATCTTGTCGACTACTTCAACCGAAAGTATCCGGCTGAAACGCCGAAAACGGTCGATACCGCGTTGCTTGCGGCTGCACTTGTCGACGACACGTACGAGACGGTGCGGACGTATGTATAATCATAAACTGCATTGTGCGATAGGAAATTTGAATCTCGGCCGAAACCAACGCCCATGAGGCTCGATGGGCTGTCGTCGCGGACGTTCCCACGCGTGATCGGGATCGGCCGAATGTGAATGTGATTTTGAACAGTCGGGTTGCGCACGGATGCTTGTTTCACTCGCGTGCCAATCGGGAACCGCGTGGCTCTGGACGATGTTCGCCAGAAAACGGGCTGGGCGCGATTTGAACACGCGACCGACGGATTAAGAGTCCGTCGCTCTCCCTAACTGAGCTACCAGCCCTCATCCGATTCTATCGGTGGTGATATAAAAGCCGTTTCCTTTCGCAACCGCTCGGCTGGCCCGAAATCGGTCGGTCTAGGTCGCCGAATCCATCGCCAAATAAGGCGAGCAGAATCACCACATCGTTGGCGACTCAGTGGCAATTTATCGCGTTGCACGCGACGATTGACCCGTTACCGGCCGCTCACGGAGTGGTTCGAAAACGGATGGCGTTAAGTGAGTACCGGACCGAAACAACTCAGTAATGAGCGCTGGCGCAATCGGCTCTGGCCGATCAACATACGCGATTTTGGGCTGTGGAAGCGTCGGCCACGCGGTCGCCGAGGCCCTGACCACCGACGGCAACGAGGTACTGATTCTCGACAAGGACGAAAGCCGTGTCGAGGCGCTGCGCGATCAGGATCTCGACGCCAGAGTCCAAGACATTAGGGATCCAACCGTTGGGGAGGTCGTCGCCGACCGTGACATCATCCTCGTGCTCGCCAGCGACATCGACGCGAGCAAAGAGGCCGTCTCGGCCATTCGCAACCGCGACGACGGCCAATACATCGTCGTCCGCGCCTCGGATCCCGTCACCGAGGAGGAACTCCGAAATCTCGGTGCGGATGTCGTCGTCAACCCCTCGACCGTGATCGCCGAATCCGCCCTCCGAAGTCTCGAATCGGGGGAACTCCAGTACAAAGCCCGACAGCTCGCCGAACTCCTCGGCGAGGTCGACGGCCGGTTGGCGATTCTCACGCAGGATAGCCCCGACCCCGACTCGATTGCGAGTGCGACCGCACTCCAAGCGATTGCCGCCGCGTTCGACGTCGAAAGCGACATTCTCTACGACGGCGACATCGGCCATCAGGAGAACCGCGCGTTCGTCAACCTGCTCGGCATCGAACTGCTCGCCCGCGAGGAGGCCGCGACGCTTGCGGAGTACGACGCGGTTGCACTCGTCGACAACATGAAAACCGACGACCGCGAGATCGGCTTCGAGATCGACATCTTCATCGACCACTACGAACCTGACAACGAACTCGACGCCGAGTTCATCGACGTCCGAACCAACGTCTCGTCGACCTCGACAATTCTCACAAAATACCTCCAAGAGTTCGATCTCAGCCCGAGCGAGGCGGTCGCCACCGCGTTACTGTACGGCATTCGTGCGGAAACGCTGGATTTCAAGCGGGATACAACGCCGGCGGATCTCACCGCCGCGGCGTATCTTCACCCGTTTGCCAACCACGACACGCTCGAACAGGTCGAGTCGCCCTCGATGTCGCCCGAAACGCTCGACGTGCTCGCCGAGGCGATTCAGAACCGCGAGGTGCAGGGCAGCCACCTGTTTTCGAGCGCCGGATTCATCCGCGACCGCGACGCGCTCGAACAGGCCGCACAGTATCTGCTCGATCTCGAAGGCATCACCACGACCGCGGTGTTCGGCATCGTCGAAAACGAGATCATCGTCGCGGCGCGCTCGAAGGACATCCGGATCAATATTGGCAGCGTGCTGGAGGGCGCGTTCGCCGAAATGGGTGAGGTGCTCGGGCACTCGAAACAGGGAACCGTCGGCGTTCCGCTCGGCATTTTCACCGGTCTCGAAAGCAGCGGCGACAACCGAGACCGCCTGCTCGAACTCACCGAGGAGGCCGTTCGAAGAAAACTCTTTGCCGCCCTCGGTGTCGAGAGCGGCGAGCCGACAAACGGTGCGTAACGCGGGTGTGAAAGCAGTCGATCAGGCGGTTAATTCGTCGTCCTCGTCGGGCGCTTTGAGTCGTTCGACGATGTCATTGATCAGTACCACGTCGCCGACGGCACGAACCCAGCGGTACGGAACCATCACGCCCTCGCCCGGGCCGACGCGGTCGCCAAACAGCTCGCGGTTGAGTTGGCCGACTGCAAGGCCCGTTACCGAGCGCGCGTCGAGGTCGAGTCTGACGTCTTCGATCTCTCCGACGAAAACGCCGTTGTTTGAATAGATTTCTCGGCCGACAAGTGTCGTGATTTCCTGCGGTGTGCCGTCCATACGCGTACCGTTGCAAGCCCCAATATTAAGATTTCGTGGTTGACGGACGTCTGTCAGACGGATCTGTGGAGTCGTGGCCGACTCACGGCGAGCCGCGTCGGCAACGCACCGCAACTCACGTCGCGAACTCTCGCGCCGGCACCTAGTACAGCCCACATCGACCCAGTCATGGTGCCACCGAAGACCACAACGTTTGACACACTCCCCGTTGAGAGTCGTGGTATGGACTTCGAACGACGCAGCGGTGTCTTCTTGCACCTCACCTCGTTGCCGGGGCCACACGGCATCGGCGACCTCGGAGAGGGGGCCCGCGAGTTCCTCTCGTTTCTCGAAACGGCCGAACAGACCTACTGGCAGTTCTGCCCGCTCGGGCCGACCTCATCGGCCCACGGAAACTCGCCGTACCAGTCGTTTTCGGCGTTTGCGGGCAACCCACTGCTTGTCAGCCTCGACCGACTCGTCGACGACGGCTGGCTGATCGACGACGACCTCGAACCCGTTCCCGACTTCAATCCGCATGACGTCGACTACGAACGGGTCGCGAAATACAAACGCAAGAAACTCCGAACCGCCCACGAGCGGTTCCGCAAAACGGCAACCGAAGACGACCACGACGACCTCGACGCTTTCGTCGACGACGAGCCGTGGGTCGAGGGCTACGCGCTGTTTCGCGCGCTCAAGCGAAAACACGACGGCCAGGCATGGATCGACTGGCCCGAACCCATTCGCACCCGCGAGGCCGACGCGCTCGACGCGGCCCGCAACGAGCTCGCCAGCGAAATCGAGTTCCACACGCTCGTGCAGTACTGGTTCGATTCACAGTGGCAGGCATTCAAACAGGATGCCGAGGAAGCGAACATCAAACTCGTTGGCGACGTGCCCATCTACGTCGGCCTCGACAGCGCCGACGTCTGGACGAGCCCCAAAGCGTTCCAACTCGACGACCAAAACCGGCCGACTGCGGTCGCCGGTGTCCCCCCGAACGCCGGCGACGCCGGCCAAAAGTGGGGCAATCCGCTGTACGACTGGGGCCATCTCGCCGAGACCGACTACGACTGGTGGGGTCGCCGGCTCGACCGGCTGTTCGGTCAGGTCGACGTGACGCGACTCGATCACTTCCAGGGCTTTCTCGAGTACTGGGCGATTCCGGCCGACGCCGACTCGGCGGCCGCGGGCGAGTGGCGCGACGGCCCCGGCGCGGACTTCTTCGAAACGATCGGCGAGCGCCTCGGCGAACTCCCGTTCATCGCCGAGGATCTGGGCTTCCCGGACGCCGAGTTGCAGGCGCTGATGAACCGGTTTGGCTTTCCCGGCATGCGTGTGCCGCAGTACGCCAACTGGTGTCAGGGCGGCAACGAACACCAGCCGATGCACTACCCGAAAAACGCGGTCGGCTACACCTCGACACACGACACGAACACCATCGTGGGCTACTACAACGGGATGGACGACCGACAGCGAGACTGTTTGCACTACAACCTCAGCGCTGACGGCAGCGAAATCAACTGGTCGATGATCGAGGCCGTCTGGCGCTCCGACGCCGTCCTCGCGTTCACCACGATGCAGGATCTGCTCGGACTCGACGACCACGCCCGCTTCAACACGCCGGGAACGGCCGAGGGCAACTGGACGTGGCGCGTGACGAGCGACGGCCTCGACGAGGGAATCGCCACCAAACTCGGCACGATGACCGCAATCGAGCTCCGGTGACCGGGGCCCATTCGGGTGACGATTCGGACACCGCGACGATTCTACCACCGGTGAGGATAGCGGCAACGGTGACAGTGCTCTCAGCGATGGCGACACAAACGGTTTTGTGGGTTCGCAGACTCGGTTGGGTGTGAACCGATCCGTCGGCTGGCTCTCGCTTGTCACAGCCGTCTGTTTGTTGTTTGCCGGGACGATCGTCTCGACTGCGGAGTTCACAGTCGGACCAGCGATGGTCGGTGAAATTCGGACGACCGACCTGCTCAGCAAGGGATTGTTTGCAGCCGCGGTCGTTCTCGGACTGTGGGGCCTCCAGTCGCTTGTCGTTCGCGTGTTGTTACGCACCACAAGCAAGCGCCGTGCGCACGACGTTCGGAACGTCCTCCGGCTCTTTTTTGGAACAATCGGCATCATCGCGCTGTTGGGCATCCTCACCGACCAGTGGCTTGGGGTGTTGCTCTCGCTTGGCGTGGTTGGCTTCGCGATCACCTTCGCGCTCCAACAACCGCTACTCTCGTTGCTTGGCTGGGTCTACATCATGACCAAACAGCCGTATCTCGTCGGCGACCGGGTCAGCATCGGCCAGACGAAAGGCGATGTCATCGAGGTCGATTTTCTCGTGACGACGATCTGGGAGGTCGGCGGCGAGCTCGTCTCGACAAACCAGCCATCCGGTCGGGTTGTGACCGTTCCAAACAGCATGGTGCTCTCGTCGGAGGTCACCAACTTCGGCGGCGGCGGCTCCCAATACGTCTGGAACGAACTCGTGATGCAGGTTTCGTATGAAACGGACGTCGACGAGGCAGCCCGGACGATGATCGAGGAGGCCAACGCCGTTATCGGCGAAGAGATGGCAACCCGTATTGCCGACTTCCGCGAACGGCTGTCGGAGACGCCGGTCGAACTCGAGGTGTACGACCGGCCGAGCGTGAACGTCACACAGGCCGAGTCGTGGATCGAACTCCGCCTGCGGTACGTGGTTCATCCCCGGCAGGGAACGCCGGTCAAAAACACGCTCTACAAGCGAATTCTCGCCCGGTTCAACGAGAATCCAACCGTGACAAGTTTCCCGGTCAGCCGGAGCCGCTGAACCGCAGCCGACTCGGCAAGAGTCACGGCCACGCAATCTGCAACTGACCGGATCGAAAGGCGAAAACCCGGCGGCCGTCTGTGATACATCAATGGAACGCGGCGTCATTGCGACCGACGAACTCGCGGGGTCGTTCGATCTGCAGTCGACCGTCGAGAGCGGCCAAAGCTATCTTTGGAGCCGGCTCGACGGGAAAATGTACACCACGGCCGCTGCCCACGGCGGCCGCGCGTGGTATGAAACGGTCGTTCCGCCGCTCGACGGAGTCACCGACGAGCGGGCCGTTGTCCGGGTGCGACAGGTCGACGAGGGGATCGAATGGAAGTCGACGACCGACGCCGTCGACATCCTCACCCACCTGTTGCGACTCGACGACGACATCGACGCCATCCGCGACGCAAGCCCGTCCGAACCGCTGATCGAGCGGGCATTCGAACAGTACGCCGGGATGCGACTCGTTCGTGATCCGCCGTTTGCGTGTCTCATCTCGTTTATTTGTTCGGCGCAGATGCGCGTCGGACGGATTCACGGCATGCAGCAGCGACTTGCCGCCGGGTTTGGCGAGACGGTTGCGTTCGACGGACGGACCTATCACGCGTTTCCAACACCCGATCAGCTGGCGGCCCGAACCGAATCTGAGCTACGCGAACGCAGTCTCGGCTACCGTGCGCCGTACGTTCAACGAACGGCCGAAATGGTCGCAGACGGCGAGGCCGACCCCGCGAACGCGGCCGAACTCGACTACGAGGCCGCCCGCGAGTTCCTCACGCAATTCGTTGGCGTCGGCGACAAGGTTGCCGACTGTGTGCTGTTGTTTTCGCTCGGCTTTCTCGAAGCGGTGCCGCTCGACACCTGGATTCAGACCGCCATTGCCGACTACTATCCCGACTGCGAACAGGGCGGTTATGCCGAAACATCGCGAGCGATCCGCGAGCAGTTTGGCGGTGAGTACGCCGGCTACGTCCAGACCTATGTGTTCCACTATTTGCGTAACGGCGGCGAGTAGCGCACAGCGTACGCAGTCACGCGGAGAAAACGGCGAGAGAGGGGCGAACGTTCATGGTGGTAGACACGATAGCCCAGTACATGGATTGTCGAGTTGTCGCCGAAGCCGCGGTCCCCGTCTACGACGTCGAGACACCGCAGGAGGCCGTCCGGATCGCCATCTCGAAAACCGGTGCATCGCTGAACCCCGATCTAAGCTACGTCGAAATCAGCCCGAGCGAGCGAACAACGCCCGCGGGCGCAGAGATGCCTCCGGCGTTCGTTGCCGCCGACGAGGCGCTCGTCGCCCTCGATCTCGAACTGAACGTGTTTAGTGTCGAAAGCAAAGAACACGCCGGGCGCATCGCGCGGAGCGAACTCGGCGGGCAGCTCGACGAAATTCCGCTGTCGATCGAGGAGATCGAACGCGTCGATGAGACAGCTGGGGACGACACCAGTAATGACGACTGAGCAGTAACGAAGAGCCCGAACAGCGAGACGACGAGCAACGAGAAATCCGGCGACAGCGACGCGCCGTGACCCTTATTCTCGTCGATCACCAAGAGCGAATATGCACGCTGTCGATGCCACCTCATCGGATCGCGCCCGCGGATTGACCGGGAGCGACGGGGAGGACCGCCCACGGTGATTCCGCTCTATCACGACTTCAGCGACGAGACCGTCCTCGTCTTCGGTGGGGGAACAGTTGGCGCACGCAAAGCCGCGCGATTTGCGAGCGAAAGCCGGGTTGTCGTCGTCAGTCCCGCGTTCGATGACCGGCTGTGTGGCGCTGACGCCCCGGAAATCGACCGGATTCGCGCGGCTCCCTCGCCCGACGCGGTTGGTGGATGGCTCGACCGAATTGACCCGGTGTTGGTCGTCGCCGCGACCGACCGGAGCGACCTCAACGGTACAATCGAGACGGCCGCCCGCGAACGCGGACTCCTCGTCAACCGAACCGACCGGTCCGGCAGCCGCGAGGCCGGCAGCGTCGTCGTGCCCGCGACAATCGAGGAGCCGCCGGTGTCGGTCGCCATCTCGACGGGCGGCCAGAGCCCAGCACTCTCGCGGTATCTCCGCCAGCAACTCGAAACCGAACTGGAGAACGCGGGCGCGATGGCCGAGCTCACCGGAGCGCTCCGCGAGGAGCTCAAAACCGGGCCGGTGTCGGCGGCCGACCGGCGCGAGGCGATCCGGGCGGTCGTCCGCTCGCAGGCGGTTTGGAAGGCTTTACATACGGGAACTGCCAACGGGAGAAAAGAGGCAGAACGCGTTATGACAGAACTGAACATGGCTGACGACGGAGGGGATCGCCGATGATGCACACCGGCGTTCTCACCGCCATTAGCGTCTCCCATGTCACCGCACGCGTTGACGAAATCGAAGCCGCGAGCGCCGCCGAGCCGACCGCCCGGATCGACACGCTCCTCGAGAAAACGGGGGTTGACGAGGCGTTCGTACTGCAGACCTGCAACCGAACCGAGGCGTACGTCGTCACCGACCGCGCCGAACAGGGACGCCACGCGCTCGAATCGGTCGTGACCGGCGTTCGCTCGGGGGCAGTCGTCCGGATGGATCACGAGGAGAGCCTCCGGCATCTGATGGGCGTTGCCGCCGGCCTCGAATCGTTGGTGCTCGGCGAAGACCAGATTATCGGCCAACTCAAAACCGCCTTCGAGACCGCCCGCCGGGTCGGCGGCATCGGCCCGATGCTCGAAGACGCGATCACGAAGGCAATCCACGTCGGCGAGCGCGCGCGAACCGAGACCGAAATCAACGAGGGAATCGTCTCGCTTGGCTCGGCTGCCGTGAGTCTCGCCGAACGGGAACTCGATCTGGTGGACACCACGGCGCTCGTCGTCGGTGCCGGCGAGATGGGGACGCTTGCAGCCCAAGCACTCCAAAGCGCGTTGGTCAAGCGGGTTATTGTGGCCAACCGAACGGTTCCACACGCGGCACACATCGCCGCAACGCTCGACATCGAGGCCAACGCGGTCGGTCTCGACGCCGCAGCGGCGGCCGCCGAAACCGCCGATGTCGTCATTACGGCAACCAGCAGCCCCGATTACATTCTCGATGCCAAGTCGTTGTCGACGGCCGGCGAAACGGTCTGTATCGATCTGGCCCAGCCGCGCGACATCGAGCCCGCCGCTGACGACCTCTCGACGGTCGCGGTGTACGACATCGACGCGCTCGAAACCGTGACTGACGAAACGCACGCCAAACGGGAGGCCGCCGCCCGCGAGGTCGAAGCGATGATCGATGCCGAGTTCGATCGCCTGCTCGCACTGTTCAAGCGAAAGCGCGCCGACGAGGCGATCAGCACGATGTACGAGAGTGCCGAGCGGGTCAAACACCGCGAGGTCGCCACCGCGTGTGCGAAGCTCGAATCCACCGGCGAACTCACCGACGAGCAACGCGAAATCGTCGAATCGCTGGCGGACTCGCTTGTCGGCCAGCTGCTCTCCGCACCGACGAAAAGCCTGCGCGAGGCCGCCGCCGAAGACGACTGGACGACGATTCAGACCGCGATGAGGCTGTTCAATCCGGAGTTCGACGGCACGTTTCCGCCGATCCCGGCCGAGGGCGAACGCGGGGACGACGCGGCGTCTAAACCGAGTCCCGCAGGAGGCCCCCCATCGGGCGATCTTCCACCCTCGATTCCCGAATCACTCGACGAACTGCCCGACAGCGTCGGTGCGGGCGACATTCCACCACACGTGCTGAGCCGGCTCACCGACGACTGATCGGCGAGCGAGTCGGATTTTTTGATCGGCAGAACACACATATGCGGCGCGTGCGTACCAGCTTCTCAATGGACAGCGCCGACTACGATTTTTGGCTGTTCGATCTCGACGGGACGCTCGTCGACGTCGAGTGGCCCTACATTCGGGCGGTGTTCGACCGCGTTAGCGACGAACTGGGCCGGTCGTTTACCGATCGCGAAGCGACCATCATCTGGCACGGCCTCGGTGACGTCCGTGATCGGATTCTCCGCTCACTCGACATCGAGCCCGCGACGTTTTGGGCGGCGTTTCACGAGATCGAACAGCCCGCCGAGCGCGCGCGGGCGAGCGTCCTCCACGACGATGCGGCGACGTTGCTCGACGCGCTCGATCGGCAGTCGATTCCGGTTGGCGTGGTCACCCACTGCCAACGGTTTCTCACTGATCCGGTACTCGAAGGCGTCGGGCTTGACGGCCGTTTCGAGACAGTGGTCTGCTGTACGGACGAACTGGGATGGAAGCCCAATCCCGCGCCGGTCAGGCGGGCAATGGCGGCGTTGGGTGTCGATCCGAGCCAGCGCGGTGTGCTCGTTGGCGATGCCGAAAGCGACGTGGGCGCAGCCTGGAACGCCGGGCTCGACGCGATTCATATCGAACGGCACACGCCCGCCGAGCGGGGCTGTTGTGTGCGTGCCGAACAGCGCGTCGAGTCGCTGTCGTCGCTCGTTTCGAGGGTCGAACGCGACTCGGTTCAGGTGGAGTTGGACTGATCGGTCGGCTGATTGGCTTCAGTGATCGGTCGGCTGATTGGCTTCAGTGATCGGTCGGCTGATCGGCTACTGAACGCAGAACTGTGCGGCACCGACGACACGAATACGATAGTGGCGACTACAACCCGGTCGGATGGCTGTGATAGCTCGTTTTCACGCCCCAGTCGTCGACCAGCGATTGGAGGCTCCGGACGCCGAACGTTTCGGTCGCATAGTGGCCCGCGAGCACGACGTTGATTCCGGCCTCTCTGGCCTCGTGGTACACTTGCTGTTTCCCTTCGCCCGTAATCAGCGTGTCACAGCCTGCAGCCACCGCCTCGTCGAGCCAGTCGACCCCGCTGCCGGTCACGATGGCGACGCGGTCGAGTTCGCGTGCGCCGAAATCGAGGAGCCTGACGGGCTTTTCTCGGTCGAGTTCCGCCGACAGCAGTTCTCCCAGTTCGTCGATGGTCATCGCACCATCAACGCGTCCCTGCTGGCCGATGGTGAGGCTACCGAGCGAACCAAACGGCTCGGTGGCGATGAGGCCGATCAGCGCGGCGAGGCCGGCGGCATTGCCGTGCGTCTGGTGGCCGTCAAGCGGGAGGTGCGAGACGTACAACGCGATGTCGTGGTCGATGAGCGCCGAAATCCGGTCATACTGACGGCCGGTGACACGTTCAATGCCGCCCCACGAGAGGCCGTGATGCGTCACGAGCAGATCCGCGCCCGCGTCGGCGGCCGCCTCGATGGTCGCGGTGGCGGCGTCGACCGCGAACGCGATGTGGTCGATGTCGCGGTCGGCGGGGCCGACTTGGAGCCCGTTGGCGCTGGCATCGACGTCGCTGTAGGCGGCGTTGTCGAGCGTCTCGTCGAGTCGGGAGACGATCGTCGAGAGGTTCATACCGCCGTTTTTGCGGCCGACGGCTTGTAGCTCACGGCCGACTCTGGAAAATGGAGACAACGCTGTCGCTGGAGGAAAATGAAACCCCGAAAAAAACGCGCTCAGTCGAGTTTAACGGCGTTGACCTGACCGGACTGGCCGGGACGCGAGGTGACGCGGGCGGTGCCTTCGCTGGTTTCGATAACGGCGCCTTTCGTGATGATGTTTCGGCGGACGTAGTTGACGTTCGAGGGGTTCTCGATGACGTTCTCGATTTCGACTTCCGTGGTCTCGCCGTTGTCCGAAAGCTGGGCGACGTTTGTCGAGAGCGCGCGGAGTTTGCGCTCGGTGCCACGCGAGTCGATAATCTGAAGACGCGGTTTGCCGACGGTCGTCTCGGCGGGTTCGCGGCCGAGTTGGTAGCGTTTCTTGTTGCGGAAGTGTTTGAGTCGGCCGCCGGTTCGTTTCCGAGCGGAGCGTCCCTGATCTTTCATATGGGTACTAAAACACCACGAGCTACTTGAATCGCTCGAAAGCCGACTGGAAAGAGCCGGTGAAGACGGCCCGTCTGCAACCCGAGCCGCAAGCTTTAGTTGTCGCTCGCTGGTTGCAGCGGGTATGAGTTTGGAGGTTGCGGTCGCGGTTCCGTTTCGCCAACGCGGCAAGCGAACCCTCGGCGAGGGGGAGTTCGTCGTCGCGCTCTCGTTGGACCGCGACTGGTTCTCGCCGGATCAGGCCAAGCGACTGGTCGACGTCGCCGTCGGCCGCGGACTCCTCGAACACACCGATAGAGGCCTCAAACCGACGTTTTCAATCGAAGACACCGAGATTCCACCGAACTACACACCCGATACCGACATTCTCCGTGAGCAGTCGACGTTCGAACAGCTGTTGGACGCGATGGTCGACGGCGGCATGACGAAACAGGCGGCGGTCGCGGCGGCCAACGAAACCCAACGCCGTCTCGACATCACGCTCGAAGCCGCGGCCGTCCTCGCCGCGCGCCGCGAGGGAATCGCGGTCGACGGTCCGGCGGCCGCTGTGCGCGCCGAACTCACCGAGAGCGACCCGGAGTAGTCGACAGCGCGGCCACCGGCGCGAGTAGGTGTCGACCGCGCGGCCAACCAGCCGCGGTCGACCCAGAAACACGAACTTCCTTAGCCGGGCGGCCCGGAGCACGGATATGGTTCAGGATCGCCTTCGCGACGGCACGCGGATTGCGCAGTTGCTCGCGAGCGAACTCACAGGCGACCGCGTCGCCCTCGCTCGCGTGGTCGTCGTCGACGCCGACCCCGATGTCGAGCCGACTGTCGACGGGGCGCACGCCTATCGCGTCGTGCTCGCTGGCAGCGAGCGCGACATCGCTATCGGCGACCGAGGACACACGGAACTCGTCGACGACGCAGCCACGCCAACCGCGATTGCGACCGTGTTTGTACAGCCCGACCGCGCACGCGTCGAGTTCGCCGCCGCGCCGGAAAGTGCCGCCGAGGCGGCCAAAACCGCTGGACTGCGGGTTCGACCCAAAGCAGCGACACCACCACGAACGCTCGTCTTTGTCGAGGACGGCGCACAGGCAAAGTGGACCGCCGACGTGTTTCGGCGAGTTGTCGACGCGGTCGATGAGACCGAGTAGTCGGACGGCGTCCGCGACTCGGTTGTCGATTACCTGTCGTTGGTTTCGGCCGAAAGCGCCGCCAACAACGCCGGAAGCTCCTCGGCCATCCGGTCGCGTTGGATCGTCGCATCCGCGCGGGGGTCGCGTTCGGGGCCGCCCTCGAACAGCACCTGAACCGCGTAGATGCCCGCCTCGGTCGCCCCTTCGATGTCGTCAAACGGCGTGTCGCCGATGTACACCGTCTCCTCGGCCGCGGTTCCGAGCTCCGCAAGGAGTGCGCGAAAGGCCGCGGCGTCGGGTTTGCCTGCCGGCAGTTCGCCGGTGACAAGCGTGGTATCAAAAAAGCGCTCCCAGTCGAGAAACTCGATTTTCGAGCGCTGAGCCCGCACCGGACCGTTGGTCAACAACCCGAGTCGGTACTCCGCCCGGAGGGTTTTCAAGAGCGATTCGACGCCCGGAATCGGGAGCAACGAGTTCGTGACGGCCTCGCGGTAGGCGGTCGCCAAGGTTTCAGGATCCGTCGAGTGATCGCGTTTGTTTTCGGTGAGCAACTCGGCGAAAATGGGGGTCCGACTCTCAGTTGTGAGATGGTGTCTGTGGGCCGCAAGATACTCCGTGCGAGAGATGGGCGGCGCACCGGTTTGTTCGATGGCTTCGGTCAAGAGCGCCTCGCGATCCCGGTTGGGAACCGCAAGCGTGTAATCGAGGTCGAATGCGACCCCGCGAATCGTCATGGACGTCTGTTTGGGCTCCTAGGATTTGAGCGTAGCGACGCCGACCGTGGTGTTTTTTTGGGTCGGCCGCAGCGACTGTGTATGACACTCGATCCCATTCACGTTGACGCCATTGCCCGGCTTGCGGGGTCGGTTGCCGACTCGGTCGACGACAGCGACCACGAGGCGCTCGCCGAAACCGTCTGGACGGCGTTTCTCGATCCGCTCACCGACAGTCGGGGCCGTGTTGTCGTCGAACCGCTCGGCGAGAAGCAACGCAACCGAGTCGCCGTCGACGACGTGGCGCTCGCCGACCGGCCGTTTCCGACCGTCCACGGGATCGACTCGGGCACGATCAACCCGACAAGCTTCAAAAACGGGCTCGTCGTCGACCTCGCTCACGCCGCGATGGCAGTCGACCCCTCCGAACTCTCGGTGCATCGCGCGCGAACCATCGTCGCCACCGTCCACGCCGCCGACCGAACCGAAACAATCGAGACCGACTGGATGTACCACGATGCGGGCCACAGCAAACACCGAATCATCCGGTCGCCACCGGTCAACCGCTACGCCGAGGCGGTGGTGCACGCGCTGTCGCTGTATCTCGCCGAGGGCCATCATGCGCGCGAACACGCCCACATCGTCGAGGATCTGTTGCTGCTTGACGGGCCGCTGTATCCCAAGGAGATCCTCACCTGGCGCGACCGAAACCCCGAACTCGAAGAGCTGACCTACGAGGCACGGCCGAAAAATGTGCTCGAAAACTACGTCCGACTCGTCGAGCGGTTCGTCGAGCGCGGGGTACCGCTGGCCGGCTTTGTGAAAAATCCCTCGGCGCGCGTGATTACGGGCGCACTCGACAGCAAAGAAACCGGGTTCGACGCGCCGTGGCACGACGATACGGGCTTTTTCATTCGCCTGCTCGAGCAACACGAGAAGACTGACCACGGGAGAACCCCAGCCGACGACAGCGCAGAGCCGCTCGGCGCGGATCGCCGAACCGACGAACTCACCTTTACGTCGTGGTTCATTTCGCGCGGCGGCCCCGACGGCGCGATGGCCGCCGACGGCGACGCGCTTGGCGTCGAACGACAGCTCGATCCCGACTGGTACGAGGTCACGTTTTTTGTCCTGTACGACCCGCGAACGGATCTCTGTTACAAAATCGAAGCGCCCTACGCCGTCACCCGCGACCCCGACGTGCGAACCGCGCTCACAACACAGATTCTCTCAGCAGTCGCCGCCGAACGGGGGCCACCACGGGCAGTGGCGAAGGCCGACGAGTTGGCAAAAATCAGTGCCGCCGAAAAAACGGCGCTCCGCCGAAAGTTTGCCGAACAGCTCCGGAGCGAACAACAGCGAACCTATGACATTCACCGCTGGGATCACGAGGAGTAAGCGGGGGTACCAGCCTACCGAGCCGCGGGGTCGGGTTTCGTGAGATTGAGCGAGACGGCGTCGGCGTCGACACCGATCCGCTGAAACTGGGTGATGATGTGGTCTTTGGCGGCCGTTATGGCTTGCTCGCGATCATCGAAACCGCGCGGCATGGGTGATTCGAAGGCGATGCGAATCTCTTCGCCATCAACGTCGACCGGCGAACCGCCGCTTTCGACCTGATAAAACGAGTCACAGATCCAGACGTATGGCGCATCCTCGTCGGGCGCACCCTTGTAGGAGGGTGGCTCCTCGCCCCGCTCGAATATCGTCCCGGTAAGCGTGGTTCCGCCGCCGGATCCTTCGACGAGTAACATAGACAGCCGTAGGCGGTCAGGCCGGAAAAAGCCGTAGGCACGAGTCGGCCAGCGAAACGAAACGAGCCGGTCAGAACCACTCGGCAAACGAGTCGGTCAGAACCACTCGGCAAACGAGTCGGTCGAGCGGCTCAACTCGATGTAGCGCTCTTGCATCGTCGCGATTGCGTCCGCGAGGTCGCTGCCGGCGGCCACCTCCTCGCGGACGACCCCTTTTTTCCACGCGCTCGGCGTCATTCCGTGATCGACGCGCGACTGGAGCGGGCCCAACCGCGCGGCGATCGCCCGTTCGTCGACACCGGCGCTCGCGAGTCCGGTTTCGGCGATTTCGAACAGTTCGGCGAAAATCTCGTCGTGGTCGGTCGACCGGTCGCCGTCGGCGGTCAGCCAAACCAACTCGGCGTCGAGGCCGTCGCGAGCGNCGTTGTAGAAGCTTTCTTCGGCATCGGCCCACGACAACTCCGCCAACGGGTGGCCGGCCTCAACGAGCCCGGTGATGAGCCCGACGGTCAGCCACTGCAGGCCAACGGTGTCGGCGATGGTCGGCTGGGTCGGGATGGGGCGATACTCGATGCGGAGCGAGCGCTCGTCGCCGCCGCCAACGGGGTCGCCGCCGACAACACAGCGGAGCCAGCGCCAGTACGTCGAGCGCTTGTAGGTGAACTCCCAGAGGTCGTCGGCGACGCTTTCGCGGGGCTCGTCGGTGAGCCATTCGCGGAGAAACGGCGCGTAGAGGTCGTCGTCGACGACGCGGTCGACCGTGTCGGCGACGCTGTCGATGTCGCGGGGAACCCGCACTTTGCGGTTCGGGCTCTGGTTGACCGACTGCTCGAAAACCGCGATACGGAGTTCGTGGTGGCTCTCGTCGACCAGTTGCGCGGGATCGTCGGTGTCGGTGTAGAGTTCGGGCGGGAGAAACGGCGAGTTGGCCGCGAGCGCGACGAGCGGGCCCATCGTGCGGATGGCGGCGTTGAAGTACGCGGGAAACGCGTCGGCCGTGGGAATCTGGAGGTGTGGCTGAATCGACGTCGCCAGCGATTCGAACAGAATCGAGGGGAACTCGCGGGTGATGCCCGTCGTCGAAAACACGATCTCGCCGTCAGCGTGGCGAAGAATGTCGTTGTCGATGGCGCAGTACCGCGGATCGGTTCGCATGTGTGTCGCCGAGATAATTCCGTCCTCCTCGGTCGTCTCGGTGAGATACGAAAGGCTGCCGCCGTGCGGCGCGAGCGTCCACATCGCGTCGGTGATCAGTCGCTGGTCAGCGCGCGCGGCCGCCGCGTCGGCACGCTCAAAGGCGGTCGCAATCCGGTCGGTCTGACGGGCGAGGCCGTCGGCGTCGAGGACGTCGGGTGCGGTGTTGATTTCGGCGTTGTGGACGCCGAGTTCCTTGGTCGCGCCCGCGTCGAAGACGGCGTCGTCGACGGCAGTGAGCCGCGGTGGGGTTACGTTGTCGACGCTGTACACCTCCATTTCGAGGCCGACGGCGAAATCGGGGTTGTCGAACTCGCCGGCAGCGATGGCGGTTTTGAGTGCGTCGGCCTGGTCGGCAACGCGGTCGAGATACTGTTCGGCGGCCGCATCCGAGAGCGACTTAGAGACGAGCGAGGCGAGTTCCGACATGCGTCTGTGTCGCTGCGGCCGCCGGTTGCTTTACTCTTGCTCTCGGCCGCGGGGATGGCCCGCAACAGGTCACGCTCGCAGACGAATCACTATTGAGACGTGGGCGAGAACAACACAGCATGCGGACGAGTTTCAACATTCCCGACGACCTGCTCGCGGAGTTCGACGAGACGTGGCAGGCCGAGGGGTTCGACTCGCGCTCGC
>SL_5KL_010_SEDDRAFT_10000801_pt1 | contig 19764 bp, 18 predicted proteins | sample SodLakKL_010_SED_FD_9118 | JGI IMG/M metagenome (IMG submission 9118)
CAGTTCTTCAGATATAAATAATAAAGATTTTGCCAGGATTACCCGCATTGTAAAAGAATCGATTGACATAGTGCGGGGTTCTCGAGATTGATCCTGTGGGCGAAAATGCTAAAAGTGAACAGGAAGCTTCACTGCAGCCGAAATCTTTTCCGGTTTTTACAACGGACTTTTATAGAAATAAAGGAAGGTTCAGAATGAATATAAACAAGGTGGTAACTTTCGGAGAAATAATGCTCAGGCTAAAATCTCCAGGAGCGGAAAGACTTTTTCAGTCTCCTTTACTGGAAGCGACTTTTGGAGGAGGCGAAGCCAACGTAGCAATTTCTCTTGCTAATTTTGGCTTAAATGTGTCTTTATGCACGGTATTACCAGACAATGCAATCGGTGATGCCTGTGAACGTGAATTAAGGAAATGGGGAGTCGATACTTCCTTAATAGTGCGCAGTGGTAGTGAAAGAAGAATGGGCACTTATTACCTGGAGAGTGGGGCCAATCAACGGTCCTCCCAGGTGATTTATGATAGAAGTTATTCGGCAATATACATGGCAAAACCAGGTGATATCAATTGGGATACAGTTTTTAATAATGCCGGGTGGTTCCACATTACTGGCATCACCCCTGCCATTTCAGAAGGCGCAATGGAGAATTCTTTGGACGCGGTAAAAAAGGCTTGGGAAAAGGGATTGACCATAAGCTGCGACTTTAATTATCGAAAGAACCTCTGGAAATACGGCAAAGCAGCAACTGAGGTAATGCCTGAATTGGTAAAATATGTTGACTATGGAATTGCGAACGAGGAAGACTGCCAGAAATCCCTCGGTATTGAAGTTGATGTGGAAGTGGAAAAAGGCAACCTTGAGCTGGATAAATATAAAACGCTCAGCGAGAAAGTACTCAAAGCATTTCCCGAGATGAAAGCTATAGCCATAACATTAAGAGAAAGTGAAAGTGCCAATATAAATGGCTGGTCTGGATGCCTGAATGACAGGGAAAACTTTTATGCAAGCAAAAAATATGAAATCAGGGATATAGTGGACAGGGTTGGCGGAGGAGACGCCTTTGCAGCCGGTTTAATATATGGGCTAAATAAATATGAAAACAAGCAGCAGGCCCTGGAATTTGCAGTTGCTGCCGGCTGTTTAAAGCACTCGATAATGGGAGATTTCAACAGGGTTTCGATTAGCGAGGTTGAAAAACTGATGGCAGGTGACCAATCGGGAAGGGTGCAGCGTTAACCTTTAGCTGTTTTTTGAATGTTGGACTTTTACAATTTAGACCGCAAAGCAAGATTGCTTAAGAGCAGGCCATCAACATCTCAATCCTCGGAAAACGGTTTTGATGAAAGTTACAGCAGTTCTAAATTGATTTTGCACTTGACGGCCGGTCAACCCACTCTTAGCGGTATCATTTGCTTTTTTCCACACATTCCGGTATTGGACCAATACATTTAATCGGAAACCATGGTGATGGTTTTCAGCATATCGCAGGACACAGCGGAACTCGCCCCCCTCTCATCTCTCCTGTCATCTCTTTTAATGGGCTTTTCGGCCCCAAACAGATAACCGTCTCCAGAGCGCGAAAATAATTTGAGTCCTGAATACCTGTTCACCCGAATTGAAATTATAGATCCGGTAAAAGCGCTTGATCTGGCACCTTAAGGCTGGCCTCCGGATGAGGAGTATTTACCGGAGGCCAGCTTTGTCTGAAATTAGTTGTATTTACATCTCATTTATTCATTAGCTAAAAATTCACTATTTACCCACCTGCCGGTTAGTACGGTTCCATCTGGAAAGGTATGTGTTCCCTGGCCTTGGAACATACCTTCTCTGTGTTCGCCAACATATTCTGCTCCAGATGGAAAAGTCGTTACTCCCCGGCCATGAGCCATATTATTTTCAAATTCGCCCACATACTGTGCTCCAGATGGGTAGGTATAGGCCCCCTGGCCGTGGAACATGCCATTTTCGAATTCTCCAACATATTCTCTTCCATCCGCAAAGGTAAATATCCCCTGGCCATGACGATTATTGTTTTCATACTCACCTACATACTTTTCCCCGGTTGGCCAGGTATAAGTTCCCTGACCGTGCCTCTGTCCCTCTTCGAACTCACCTACATATTCTCTGCCATCTGGCCAGGTATATGTTCCCTGGCCATGGTAGATATTATTTTCAAATTCCCCAACATACTCTGCTCCTGATGGAAATGTATATGTTCCCTGGCCGTGGAACACGCCATTTTCGAACTCTCCATCATACTCTCTTCCATCTGGAAAAGTAAGCGTTCCCTGACCATGGGGCACACCATCTTCTACTTCTCCAACATAGGTGCCATCCTCAGTTTCAATTGTTTCTTCTCCATCGCAACCTGACACCAGAAACAGGCCTATACTAATGATTAAAACGAGAAGAAAGAAACGTTTAAACTCATGGTGACTCATCTTGTTAACACCCCTTATTATTGTTAACTGCACAAGCTCTGCTTTTTATCATTTAGAAGTTTCCTTTTATAGCTGCCGTATCCAATTGGAGCTGTGCATAGATACTCTATTCCATGCAAACCCTGAAAATCTTTATCTTATCTCTTCTGCAGTGATTTCCCATTTAATGTTTGCCGCGTTTATTTCCAGATAGTAATCCCCTGGTGGAGTACTTACAAAAGACTGACCCGTTGATTCACCGGTTACACTAACCAGCAAGTCACTCGTTTCTGCTGCAACATCGTGTACATAAATCTGAAGGCTGCCGTCTTCATCAACTTCATCATATGCATCCCAGCTTATTCTCCACTCCTGGGCTTCAGTTGTAAATTCATCTGTAATCATAGTGTCTTCACCTTGCCATTCGCCCAGCGTGAACCATTCTTCTCCCGGTTCAGGCTCCGGTTCAGGCTCGGGTTCAGGTTCTGGCTCTGGCTCCGGTTCGGGTTCAGGCTCCGGTTCGGGTTCCGGTTCAGGTTCTTCTAATTCCGGTTCAACCGGATCATCTACCGGTTCCACAACAACATCTTCCGGTTCAAGTTCATCAGCGGCTTCCTCAAATTCTGCCCTAGGCTGAGGGCTGTAAATGCTGATCATGATAATTAGAAAAGATAGCCCTACAACAGTTACAACTGCCCCAACTTTACGATTCCTGATGCCAAAAAACCGCATCTTCCCTTGGATAAGGGCAATAATGCCGACAATAAGAACAGCTAAACTTAAAATACCAATAGACACAATCAAAATATTAATTAAAATGCTCATTTAAATACCCCTCCCGGAAAACAAATTTCAGTTATAACCGGTCTTAAAAATGTAATTGCAGTCAGTAGACCAGTCTTGAACGAATGTCTCCAAAGTCATCTACTGCTTAAAATAATTATTTGATTATTTTAATTATAACATTACAGAGCAAAAAAAATTGACCTTATAAAAAAGTGAAACCTTAATAAGACAAAGAAATAGCCGAGACAATTTGTAATTTATGACCATCTAACCTGGCAGCATATGCTATTTATCAGGAAAAACTTAGTCGGCAAATTTTTGTGTGAACATGGTGCCATACCTGCCGCCCTGAGCGGCCCCGATGCCCACCCGCCTGTAGTGCGGACTTAGTATATTCGCCCGGTGACCGGGGCTGTCCATCAGGCCCTTATGAGCTATGGAAACAGTCTGAGCAAGGGCAAGATTTTCTCCTGCGGTGATGAATGATACGCCACCGTCCCGCATGCGGTCAAATGGTGTATTGCCCTCAAGATCAATATGGCCCATATACCCTCTTTGCAGCATATCAACCGAATACTCACGGGCAACATCACGCAGAGTTTCATCAATGACCAGTTCAGGCAGCCCCTCACGGGTCCGTTCCTCGTTGACCAGGCGGAGCATTTCCATTTCAGCATCTTCATTAATTTCCGGATCAGCGACTGTGAACCTGAGATCAATTGTTTCACCAACCTCGGTTTCGATGGTTAAAAAGCCTATGGCATGCTGAAAAGCTTCGCCGAAAATCTGCGAGGTCAGGGCAGTCACTGTAACGGCTGTATCCAAAAGCGGCGATCCGAGATATGATTGCTCTACATGATCAGGGGTAATAAACGGTAGAGGAAAAGAAACAATAAGGGCAATCAGAATGGTGATCGCAACTAGTCCTCTGAGCAAACCTGGCAGTAAGCCAAAAAACTGATTTACCGGCGAAGCGTGGATCTGATCAGGTATCCACCGGTATATCTTATCAGCGATGCTAAAAAATAAGAATAATACGATGGAAAATATGATCACAAAAGCCAGGGCCCCAGAATATACCTGGGATATACCCCAACCTTCCAGAATCCTGCTAACCGGAAGGTATAAAAACAGGGGAATACCCACCGATACCAAGATTCCTACTAATTCAACCAGTCCGATCAGAAACCCGTGTCGAAAACCTGCAATAATGAAAAGCAATAAACCGGCAGCGATAAACAGATCAAGCCAATTCATTGAATCGACCATTATATCGACCCCTGTCATCTTTTATGATGGCTTTACCGATCCAAACAGAGAACCGTCCCTAGAGCAACTAGAGCATTAATAATCATCCTGCCTTTATTATATTCTAAACGTTCCGTCGGTTCAAAGTATCCTGAAGTTCTTCACCGGCCGACCACCTTGATTTTATTAACTGTTTATTTCATTTTATTCTATTTTACAGGATGCCCATAAGTCTATTAGAAAGCTGCTCAATAACATGTAATACACTGCTTATTTTTAAATGGGTTCGAATAGAAAGCGGAAGAATGCTCAATGAAATGCCGGATTAAATCGGTGCCACATCTCTCAGATTCGGTGGCGGCCAAACCGGCAGCAATCAATTAAAAAGATGATGTTTTTCTTCCTATTTCCTTTATTTTAAAATCCCGGGGCAGGAAATATTGATGGGTTGTCTAAGTAGGAAAGAAGCAGGCAAATAAACTGCCGGGAGTGATAGTTGTGAAGAAAAGTAAAATTGTGATCATTTCGCTGATCGCTGTATCGATTATTGCGTTAATTTTACTGCCTCTCCTAAGTGATCCGGGGCCAGCCAGGGATCGCCCGCGAGCAGATGAAGACCGTATTGTGGTCATCACGCTGAGCGGGTCTATTCAGGAAGGGCCGGGTGGCCCTTTTGCAGCGGGTATATCACCCCGGGTTGTCTCTAACCAGCTCGAACGGGCAGCAGAAGATGATCTGATCAGGGGCGTGGTTCTGAGAGTTGAAAGCCCGGGAGGCTCAATCGCCGCCTCTCAGGAAATTTCCGCCATGATCAGAGATTTCGAAAAACCGGTTGTCGTCTCGATGGCCGACATGGCTGCATCAGGCGGTTACTACATTTCTTCGGCTGCCCAGGGTATTGTCGCCCAGCCGGGGACAATCACCGGCTCAATCGGCGTGATCAGCCAGGTAATCAACATGGAGGGTCTTTACGAGATGCTCGGCCTGGAAGTCGAGACATTTAAATCGGGAGAGCACAAGGACATGCTGAGCCGGACTCTGACTGAAGAAGAACGGGAAATCATCCAGAATATTTCCGATGAAGCTTATAACCAGTTTATTTCTGCCGTAGCTGAAGGACGTGGCATGAGCGTTGAAGAAGTTCGGGAACTGGCGACGGGAGAACTCTTCCTGGGCAGCCAGGCCCTGGAACTGGGACTGGTCGACAGGCTTGGCGGGATTGAGGAGGCTATTGCCTACCTGGCCGAGTTAAACGATTTTGAGCATCCTGTCCGCTATGAATTCCCGCCGCCTTCGATTTTCGATCAGTTTATTGCATTCGGATACCGGGTGCTAACCGTGCTTGAAAAAGCCCTGATTGGGCCGGAAATGATCAAGCTTGAAATGCTGAAAGAGGGCTTGCCGCCCGATTTCCGTTACCAGCTCCGTTAATTTTTTAGGAGGTATTCAGAATGGGAGACAGAATATTTGACTGGCTGTACGGTGTTATAACCAGGCCGGTGGGGACACTGAATGAAATTGCCCGAGAAAAACCTGCCGGATGGGGATTTTTAATATACCTTGCAGTTTCACTTATGTCCGGGGCTGCAGTTACCTTTCAGCAGTACAGGTATGGCATGTTTGATGAAGCCATGCAGCAGTTTGCGATTACTATCGCTCCTGCTGTACTTATTATAGGGGGATTTTTCTTTACTGTTGTGGCGCTTTTCGTTTTTACCCTGGTCCTGCATCTTTTCGGGCGGCTTTTTGGAGGCAGCGGTGGATACTGGAATATCTTTTCAGCCTATACCTTTGCCAGTTTTCCTTCAATCATTGGGGTCCCGGTTTCGCTTTTTGCCGCTTTTTTAGGCTGGGCAGGCATGTTATTAAACAGCCTTGCCGGGTTCGGTATTTCAATATGGGTCATTGTCTTACAAGTCATCGCCCTTCGTGAGAGCCACGGTCTTACCACGGGAATGAGCATCCTTGCCTATATTATTTCTGTGGTGCTCTTATTTATAATACCGATCGTCATTATTGTAGCAGCATTAATCGCTCTGTTTGTATTTTAGCGATCCCGGGTGTAAATGGGGTCAGGTCTTGAAATGCTAGTTTTTGCGTGGATAGAAAGCCCTGCAGCACATCATGAAACTGTCCCACCGCCGCTTTCTCATACTTTCTCATAATTTAATTACATAGTCTTCCAACTCATGTATGATCTCTTTGAAGTTATCGCGGCCCAGTCCAACTCTAAAATAGTTGCCTTCATAATCAAAAATCTCGCCCGGCACGATCATGATGCTTTTTTCCTCCAGTAACTTCTCACAAAATTCGACTACGCTGATGGCGGGGTTAAGCTTAATAAAAGCTGTTGAGCCTCCTAAGGGCTCAAGCCAGGTAAACAGTCTGTCATGCCTGGTAAAAAACTCTCTTGCCGCTTCCAGGTTAGTGCGGATCCTATTCTGGTTGGCTTCTAAGATGGTTTCTTTTTGCCGCAAAGCCATAATGGCCAGGATTTCACCCGGCGCGCTTCCACATATGGTTGTGTAGTCCTTCAGCGCGGAGAGTCTGCGCAGCATTGCATCTTCCCGGGTAACAATCCACCCCACTCTTAAGCCGGGGAGACTAAAGGTTTTGGAAAGGCCGAACAAGGTTATTGCTTTTTCATAACAATCGACGGCAGGAGGTAACCTCCTCTGTCCTTCGTGCTCCAGCAGCCAGTACATTTCATCTGAAAAGATGTAGAGGTCATGGCGGCGCACTATTTCGATGATCCGGTTGAACTGTTCCGGGTTCGGCAAGTATCCGGTCGGGTTATGGGGGAAATTAACAATGAGCATTTTCGTCTCGGCGGTAATGCTTTTTTCCAGCAGGTCCAGATCCAGGTGCCAGCGGTTATCTTTTTCCTCCATGGGCCAGGGAGTTATGGAGCAGCCTATTGAGGCGGGAATTTCTTTGAGGGACTGGTAAACCGGGTCAATAATGATTACATGATCATCTTCTTCTAAAAGGGCATGCATGGTTATGAAAATAGCTTCTTCCGGAACAGCGGTAATCACATTGCTCGCTGCTATGTCTTGATAAAACCCGGCAATTTCTTCCCGCAAGGCGGGGTGACCCATCGACTCCGTGTAGCTGAGCTTCAGGTTATGCCATAGTCTCAGGCTGTCCTGATCAGCATTGTCTATAAGCTCTTTCATGGTTAAGCTCTCGCAGTCAGATGGGCTTAGAAGGTACTTTGCCGAAAACTCATAAATGGCGAAATATCTTTCCAGCTTAAACTCATTAATTTTCATGGTCGAGCAATGCTCCTTCTTGGCAATGATTCAAGATGACCTGGCTGCCGGTTCCCAGCTTCCGGAACTTTAAACAGCATCTTAAAACAGGCTGACTTAAAGGATAGCTGGCAAAGCTCTCCGGCCCTTACTTTGATTTCATACCTAAAGTTTCATACTCCCCCTCATTTCGATTGATATGGTTAACGGAATCGCTTTTTATTATTTTATGTTATCGAGGCCCTGTAAATTTCTTCTATAGAATTGCCCAGCATTGTATTAAATTCTTGGTCTGATAGATCAACATAAAGGCCTTCTACCAGGGCCCTGGAAAAGCTTGCAATCAGGCCGGGGTTCCTCTCTAACCTTGTAACCGCTTCTTCTCTGCTGTAACCACCGGAAAGCGCTACTACGCGCATAACCTTTGGATGCTCAATTAATTCAGAATAGAAACCATCTTGATCCGGTATGGAAAGCTTCAGCATAATGGTTTCGTCCTCAGAAAGGTTATTCAGGTGCTTCAATATTTCTATTTTCATTAACCGCTCTGATTCATTTTTATCCGGGCTCTTGATATCAACTTCAGGCTCCAGGATCGGAACGAACCCTGCTGCCATAATTTTTTTGCCGTAGAAAAATTGCTGCTCGACATTTTTTTTAATTCCTTCCAGATTAGCGCTTTTTATGACAGATCTCATTTTGGTTCCGAACATCTTTCGTTCTGCTGCCCGGTCCAGCTTGGAATCCAGATCTGTGATCGGTTTCATCAGTTGAACCCCTTCTTTTTCCTCATCCAGGCCATTATCTACCTTGAGAATGGGAACAATGCCCTTTTTCTCCCATAGATAATCTCCCGTATAGAGGCCTTCTATAGTTCGATCCATGGTTTGTTCAAATAAAATCGCTGCCAGAATATGCTTCGATGTAAAAGCCGGGCTGCTGATAATTCTGGTCCTCATAGCATGAACCAGGTCGAACATCTCATCTTCATTTTTATATTGGTCCTCTGATATTCCATAACCTGCCAGCGCTTTAGGCGTGCTCCCCCCGCTCTGATCAAGGGCGGCCACGAATCCCTGTCCTTTTTGCATAACTTCAGCCTGTTTCCTGTTCATTTAAAGCACCTCGTCTCTTAATGATTTTCTTATAATCGCTATATGGGCTTATTTTAACACAGCCAGGCCGGAGGCGCATAGGTTAGGGTTTTCTTTTATATAAGCTGAGCAGCGGTGAGCTTGACTAAACGGGTCTTGCTGATTGGCTGCGCCAGGCGGCGACTCAGGTATGAAACGAAGAATATGTAGCAACAACTCCGTCCCTGCGCTACAGTCCCTGCGCTGCACTTATTACGTTTCTAAATTCTCTAAATCTGCGAGATCCTGCAAACGTCCGACAGCCCGTTTGTTTTTCTTTAAATTATCAAGACCTATAAAATTAATTTGAACACCTTCAATTTCTACTTTTACCCTTGTGTCGAAACAATCCTTAAATGTTAAATCTTTCAATGAGGTCATTATATCAATGCGATTGGGGGGATAACCCAGTTGAATAATCTGATCTTCTTTAAGGAAATCATCCTGTTTTAGATCCAGTGATCCGAAGCCAAATTTTTCGAGTGCTTTCAAAATATTGCTTGCATTTTCAGGGGTTAACTCAATCCAAACATCGAGGTCTTTTGTATAACGAGGATACCCATGGAGTGCAACAGCGTATCCGCCCACTACAAGGTATTTGACCCTATTTTTGTTTAATAATTCGATAAACTCTTTGAAATCTTTGTTCAGCATGATATCTCCACGAGTTGTATTCTGAACGTATTTGCTCCAATGCGGCAAGTCGCTCCTGATATGATTTTGATTGCCAGTAAGAAAAATCATTTGGCTGATTATTAATGTCGTACTTTTTGACAACCTTACTTATTCCCATAGCGCCTCACCTTTTAATTATTATCCGACCATTGATAGTATAGCAAAATATACCATTTACATCAATAAGATCTGTACTCCACTACAGACTCATTCACCGATAAACCAATTTGTAAAAATGATCTTAAAAACATTTTCTTGAGGTAATTTTCATTCCTAGCTTCATAAAAGGCCCAGTAGCAGTAGCTCATCCCATTGCTACTCGCAAGCTGAGCAGCGGTGAGCTTGACGAAACGGTCTTGCTGATTGGCTGCGCCAGGCGGCGACTCAGGTATGAAACGAAGAATATGTAGCAACAACTCCGTCCCTGCGCTACACCCTTGCTACGCGCCTGAATGATCCCCTCTACTTTTACAATCACCGGCCTTTTGCTACAATAGTGGTGCAGGTTTATAAGTTCAGATCAATTATCCTGGTGATAAAGTGCTGCCGCATGTTTTGGGGCAGCCTGGCGGGGAGCTGGCAAACAATTTCTGGGCCGCAGAAACTAGCTAAACTGGTTGAAACCCTTTCCCGGGCCATCCTGGGGAAGGAAAAGGTAATCGCACAGCTGGTAACCGGGCTGTCGGCCAGGGGGCATGTACTTTTTGAAGACGTGCCGGGAGTGGGGAAAACCACCCTGGTAAAGGGCCTGGCCAGGGCGACGGGCTGCAAGTTTAAGCGGATCCAGTGTACGCCCGATCTTTTGCCCACCGATATCAGCGGGGTGTCGATTTACAACCATAAAACCGGAGAATGGACTTTCCAGGAAGGCCCGGTTTTTACCCAGGTGCTTTTAGCCGATGAAATAAACCGCACCTCCCCCAAGACCCAGTCTGCGCTCCTGGAAGCTATGCAGGAAAAGCAGGTAACCGCAGACGGGATCACTTATATTTTAGACGAACCCTTTCTGGTGGTCGCCACTCAGAACCCCCATGAGTATGAAGGCACCTTTCCCCTGCCTGAATCGCAGCTGGACCGTTTTACCATGCGCCTTTCCCTCGGTTATCCTCCCCCGGACAGCGAAATGATGTTTTTAAAAGACATTGCCCGCGACGATCTCTTAGAGCGCATCGAACAGGTGATGACCCCCGGTGAACTGGTCCGGATCCAGGAAGAGGCGGCCGCTGTTTATGTCGATCCAAGCCTGCTGGAGTACGCAACCAGGCTTTCGGTAGCAACCAGGGAACATGACCAGGTGGCCCTGGGGATCAGCCCGCGCGGCAGTCTGCATTTAATCCAGTGTGCCCGGGCCCGCGCTTACATGCAGGGCAGGGAATTCGTCCTGCCCGACGACATCCAGGCTTTAATCCATCCTGTCTACGGGCACCGGCTGATCCTGAACCAGGCCGTTCTTTTTGAAGAGATAAAGGCAAAGACCATCCTGGATGAGATCGTTTCCAGGGTCCAGGTGCCCGGGAACGTCGGTGAGAAATGAGCGGAGAAGAAAAAATTAAACTAAAGCTGGCCAACCCGTACTACTGGGCCGGATTGGTTATTTTATTCGTGACGGCCCTGTTTAGCGGAGCCCCGGTTTTCTGGATTGCTTTCTGGTTTCTTGTTTTTTGGGCCCTGGGATCCCTGTTATGGCTGATCCAGCTGGCCAAAAACATCGATTTCTACATAAGCCTCGAGCCCCGGGAGACAGCCAGGAAAAGCTTTATCAGCTTGGAATTAAGAGTCCTGAATGATTCGTTCATCCCGCTCCCTTACGCCGAGCTTTACCTGGACGGACTGAGGGGAAAGGGGCTTGTCGCAGTAGATGGGCCCGGGCCGGGCGGAGATCAAGGCGGAGATAAACCGGAAGGCAGGTCGCCGGAAGAAGGACATGAAAGGCCGGGCCATAAACCGGGCCTGCCGGAAACAAAGATGGAGTTTGACGACAACTATCCGCTGGGCACCTGGAAAGTCAAGTACCGCCTGCAGTGCTTAAGAAGGGGGTTTCAAAGTATCGGCCCCTTCAAAATAAAACTGCAGACCCTGTTTGGGGCCCTGGCCGTAGAAAAAAGTTTCCCCGGGGAAAGCAGGTTTGCCGTCTATCCGCGGACGCTGCCCTTTAGCGGGCATTATCACGTAGAAAGCGTCGAACCGTACGGCGCGAGGCGCAACATTCACAGGAACCCTTACAGCCAGCTCGACTATACTGAAAGTTACGACCTGCGGCCTTTTGTCCCGGGTGATCCTTTCAAGCTGATTAACTGGAAGGTCTCTGCCGGGCAGGGTGAAATCTATGTCAAGCGGCCCGAAATTACCAGCCAGGCCAGGCTGATGGTCGCCCTTGAATTTTCCGGCAGGCTCTACCCTTCTGAAGAAATGCAGGACCTGGCCCTGGAAAAGGTATTCGCCTTTCTCACCCACCTGCTTTCCAACAACTACCAGGTAGGGCTGCTGACTTACGACGGCAGAGCTCACTATCTCCCGCCGGCCAGGGGCAAAAGGCAGTTGAATGCCCTGAAAAAACTGTTTACCGGTTTAAAAGCAGATTGCCGGGAAACCCTGCTTGAACACGTCTTATCAAACCACCAGGCGGCCGGAAACAGGTTGATCTGGGCCGTGCCCGGCTTAGATCACAACTATTTGAGCGGCCTGAGCCGGGTTAAGCAGACCGGCCAGAAGCTTTCGCTGCTGGTCAGCAGCGAAAACGGGGAACCTTTATATGACAACCTCCTGAACCACTTCTATATCTGGCAGCTGGTTTTAAATAAAAACCGGGTCCAGGCAAGGAGGGTGGAAACCTGATGGCTTTGAAAAAAATTTGGCACCTGGAAATTTGGCTGCTTATCGCCATGGCGGTCATCCTGATGCTTTCAATTACCAGGCATACCGAGCATGCCCCACACTGGAGCCTGTGGATAGCGGCCGGCTTGCTGGCCTTTTTCATGTCCGCCCGGCCTAAAATAACCGGCGCCATTATTATTGCCATCCCGGCCGCAATGGCCGTCCTGGCCCACGGTTTTGACCTGGCCATCTACAGCCCGCTTCTATTTGCCGGGGAGCTGGCCGGTGAGCTTCAAGCCTGGATTTATGATACCAGCCGGGTCGGCCTGCACCTGGCCTGGACATTTAGTTCCCTGGTTGTTTTCCTGGTTGTTTGCCTCCAGCTGTTGTTGGTGGACCGGGGCAAAAACATTGCTCCGCTGATCCTGCTGGGATTATTGATTTATGCTTACCTGTGGCACAAAAGCTTCGCGGATGTGGAAACAAGCATGTTAATGTTTTTTGGCCTGGCTTTTCCGGCCGCCTCATTTATTTATATCCGCAAACAGAGCAAGCTCGACCGAATGTGGTACAAGGCGGGCATTCTCGGCCTGAGCATTGTTTCCGCTTCCCTGGTCTTGATCGCACCCTGGGACCCGGGACGCCTGGAAGTGCCTGAGGATTTGCGCCTGCTCAGCGCCCCTAACAGGGAAGAAACAGGCTCCTCCGGTGACACCGGCACCTGGTCCGTCCTGCCTGCAGCCGGCAGGATGAGCGGTTACTCGCCCGGAAGCGAACTGGGCGGCAGCGTGAACGAGTCAACCGAAACTGTGATGCGCCTGGAACTAATCGAAGGGCTCTTCCCTTCATCGCTTTATTTAAGGGGCAGGGCCAGCGATTACTATACCGGGTCTTCCTGGGAAAAGCGGGAAGCCGAACCGGCAGAAGGCCTTGAGGAGGCCTTTACCTACCTGCAAAACTATGAAACCGACCTGGCCGTAAGGGTTGATTACCTGCAAGCGGAAGCGGATCTTTTCGGGCTGTTCCCAACCAGGGAACTTAAGATCAGCGGAAGTGAGGATCAAGCCCTGGACTACGCAATAGATAGTTTTGGCAACCTGCGGTTGTCTGAAGCTTATTTTACCGGGGAATACTACCTGGCGGGCAAGGTGATCTCGAGAATCGATTTAAGCCGCCAAGAACCGCGGCCGGAGCTGGAGAAAGACCCGGAAGAATTGGAACCATTTATGCAGGTGCCCGAAGACCTCCCCGCAAGGGTTAGAGAACTTGCCGCCGAGCTTACTGAAGGGGCCGGGAGCGAGAAGGCCAAAACCGAAAATATTGTAAATTACCTGCGGCAATACCCGTATACCAGGGAAACCGTCCCGCTGCCGGAAGGGGAAGATTTTGTAGATCACTTCCTGTTTGAGCTCGAAGAAGGCTACTGCTCCTATTATGCTTCAGCCATGGTTATTTTGCTCCGCCTGAACAATATCCCCGCCCGCTACGTGGAAGGCTACCGGGTCTCACATCATTACGAAGAGTACCACCTGCGGAACCATCCAGAAGGTCCCGACCTGGGCCGCTCGGTCCGGATCATTAATGTCAGGAGGAACAGCGCCCACGCCTGGGTGGAAGCTTTCCTGCAGGGCTACGGCTGGGTTGTTTACGAACCGACGGCCCGTTACGGGATGCCCCTGGCCTCCGGCCCGACTGAAGACAGGGATCCTTTAAGGGAAGATGAAGAACCGGCGGCCGCCGTGACAAATGATCGGAAATCTCCTTTTGGAATCACCACTATCTTCTTTGGTGCGGCCCTGTTTTTGGGCCTTCTTGCGACCGTTTCTTTTTGGCAGGTTTATTTCTTTTATTCCCGGTCAGAGACCCCCGCAGGTTTGTATGCCCGGATAATTAAAGTGCGGACGGCTTTTTCCAGCCCTCCCCGCCCGGGTGAAACTCCGGGCATGATTGCCGAACAACTTAAAAAAGAACTGCCGGGCCTAACCGGGGAGTTGGAGCAAATGAAAATCTTATATCACGCGCAGCGCTATGCCAGAAGTAAAGGAAAGGCAAACAAGATGGAGCTGGAGCTCTGCTCCCTGCCGTTACGGTTAGCTGCTCTTTACCGGTCCAAAATGGGAGTGCTGGAATATGCCCGAGGGCTCCTCCAGTTACTTTTACTATCTCTTTTCGCCGGGAGGCTGTTACAAAAAGAATAGATCGACATTCATTTAGATGGAGATAAATTGACGGTCCTGAAAATAACTCCAGGAAGATGCTGATTCATAATATCCTGGGAGATCGACGCGGGGCATAAGCCTTTCATGGACTGGATAGCGGAGGAGACCAGGTAGACTGTTAATAAAAATATAAGTGAGTCATTCTACTTTTTGCCCCGGACCCAGTTTCTTCGAAGTGATAATCAAAAGTAAGCCTGGAATGCTTACAGCAGCGCCTGAAAACAAGTAGGCCGACCAGGTCACAGCTTGAAGCTGCCCTGCGGTGACGCAGGCTGCTGTCGACCCGGCATAATTCCCGTACGATTACCTCCCCGTGCATTCTCATTTTTAAGGAGAAAGAATATGTCCCGGCTGGCCCACTACATTGTCAAATACCGTAAACCAATCATAGCGCTGTACCTGGTGCTCCTGATTCCCTCTGTATGGGGCTACCTCAATACCGGGACCGACTATGACATCGCCGGGTTTATGCCATCTGACCTGGAATCACGGATGGGCAATGAAATACTGGAAGAAAAATTCGAGCTTTCCGGGATCGGGCTCATGCTGGTAAAAGATAAACCGGTTTCAGAAATCAGGGAACTGGTTTCCGATCTGCAGGGGATAGACGGGGTAGATGAAGTTGTTTGGCCCGGCACCTACCTTGATATCGCCGTCCCTGTCGATTTCTGGGATGAAGAAACCAGGGACAGGTTTGTCTTCAACCGGGACACAGTGCTGCTCCAGGTTTTATTTGAGGAACACGCCCGCAGTCCCCGGACTCACCGCGCAGTAGAACAAATCCACTGGCTGGCCGAAGGGTTTGGCGATACGGTCCTGGGCGGAGAGCCGTCCATTGTCAATGAAATGCAGAAGAAGACAGAAGAAGAGATTTTTTATTACACCGGGCTGGCAGTCTTAGCAATCCTGGTCGTTCTTACTTTTGCTATAAGGTCCTACCTTGATCCCTGGCTCCTCATCTTATCCGTGGGGACGGCCGTGGTCATTAACATGGGCTCCAATTATTTCCTCGGAGAGATCTCTTTTCTAACCGATTCAGTAGCGGCCGCCATGCAGCTGGGCATCTCCCTGAACTATTCTATATTTCTCCTGCACCGCTTTGATGAAGAAAAAAGAAAGCATTCCTCCCTGGAAAAAGCCATGGAATCAGCAATAAAGCAAACCGCCACCGCCATCACTACCAGCGGGGTGACAACGATCAGCAGTTTTGCCGCCCTCATGGTAATGCAGCACGGCATCGGTCAGGACATGGGCGTCGTATTAGCCAAGGGAATCTTCTTCAGCCTGCTGGTAACCCTTACTTTTTTACCGGGGCTCTTGATTGCTTTCAACAAGCAGAGCGCCGATCTCCAGCACCGGGTCATGCTGCCCTCGTTTGCCCCTGTAGGGCGGTTTGTGGTAAAGGCCAGGTGGGTCCTTTTGCTTTTATTCTTTCTTGTCGTTTATCCTTCTATCCTGGGCCAGGGACAGGTCGAATACTATTATGCCAACGAAAATTACCTGCCGGATGATGCCCCGGCTGTCAAGGATACCAATTATATCAGGGACACAATCGAGGCCGAGGATTTTGTGTTTGTGGTTACAGAAGACAAAGGCGATGGTTTTGAATACCTTTTGATCCACAGGCTGAAAGAAATCAATGAAGTGGGGGAAATATCTGCTCTAACCGAGCAGGTCGATCCCGCCCTTCCGGAAATGATTATCCCCGAAGAAGTAGTAGACGAGTACAAGGCCAAAGGTTACCGGTATATGCAGGTATTTATTAGCGATTTTGAAGATGAAAAAGAAAGCTTCGCCGTAGTGGACAATATCCGGGAAACCACCTCCCGCCTGCATGATGAATACTATGTGGCGGGAGAAACCGCTTTAAACAGGGATGCCGCCATACTTTCAGAAATTGATGCCACCAGAATCCCGATCATTACCATGCTGAGCATAGGCCTGATTATCGGGTTAAGTTTTAAATCCCTGGCTCTGCCTGTAATCCTGATTCTGGTTATCCAGACTTCGATCTGGTTGAATATGAGCCTGGTCTATTTACAGGATTTAACCGTCTCCTCTCTCACCCCGATTATGATTGGAGCTATCCAGCTCGGGGCTACAGTCGACTACGCCATCTACTTTACAGTCCGTTACCGGGACAACCTCACTGCCTGCGGGAACCGCATTGAAGCTTTGAGGGAAACAATCGATCAGGCCGGTCAGTCAATTTTTACAAGCGCCCTGACCCTTTTTGCCGCCACGATCGGAATCAGCCAGCTGGCCACCATAGTTGCCACCGTGGAACTGACCATGATTATCGGCAGGGGAGCCCTTATAAGCATGGGCATGATCTTCCTCGCCCTGCCTTCCCTCCTGATCACATTCGATAAGGTGATCAGGGCCACCACCACTGGATGGCCTGCCGTTCCATACTTTGGCGACAAAAATAATTCCGAATCCGGGAAGTAGTGCGGCAGTGTAAAAAAGGATTATCAAGATGGAGAACGAAAGACTATCCATCTATGAATTTTAAATTCATGGGAATAGATCCAGGTTGATCCGTTGATCCTCCGAGGGGTTGAGATTGGTGTTAAGATACCTGGCCTACATATTGCTTTTTGTTTCTGTTGCCGCGCTGGTGGTAGCTGTTATTTTCCAGCTGCCGGTGATACCGCCATACGACCCCGATCCTCCTGATCCGGTTCCCATCCCTTTCCCCGATCTCCTGCCGGAGCATATAACTCCAGCCATAAAAAACGAAACTGTATATGTTAGCCTTGACCATCTCGGAAGGGTTAAGGACCAGCGGATAGTTAACCGTATTTACGGGGCGGTAAATGAGGAAGCTCTTTATATGATCGATTACGGCAGATACAAAAGTGTAGAAAACCTTAAAGGGACGGAAGAGCCTTTTATAAAAGAGGATTACCTGCTCTGGGAGATGGAGCTGCTTCAGGATGAGGATATCTACTATGAAGGTATTATTGATCGGGATCTTCCTGTCAGCTTCTCTATCACTTATTACCTGGATGGTAAAGAGACTGCGCCTGAGCGGCTGGCGGGAAAAAGCGGAGAACTGGAAATAGTAATTGAAGCTTCCAATAACCTGGAAAAAGAGGTGGAAGTATCATACCCCTCTTACCAGTGCTTAACCTACACCGAGCAGGAAATTTTAAAGGTGCCCCTGCTGGTCCAGGGGAATTTGGAGCTGGATTTAAACCGTTTTTCAGAGGTTGCATCAGAAGAGGCCATGACAGCAGTGATCGGTCAAACTAAGCAGTTAAGTTTTATAGCCATTCCAAACCCGGATTCGGAAATTAAAATAAGCATGCAGGCAGAAAATATTGAGCTGGACGGGATCGAATTTGTTGTTTTCCCGGAGATCCCCCCTCTACTAGATGAACTTGACCTTGATTTGGAAAAAGAACTCGAGACGGTATTGATGGAGGTAAGGAAAATAGGAAGCAGTATGCTTGAAATATATGACGGAGCTGATCAAATATTGCAGGCCCTGGAGCAGTTTCAGGCCCAGGCCCGTAAAATAAAAGAACAGGTAGGAGTGATCAAAGTTTACCTGGAAGACGTAGCAGAGTTTAAAGAAGAGCTGCAGGAAAGCCTGGAAGAGCTCGAAGTGATGCTGGAAGAGCTCGAAGAAAAAGCGGAAAAAATCAAAGGCAAACTGGAAAAACTACCCGACCCGGATAAATGGCTGGAAAAACTGGAAGCTGCCGGGGAGCGTTGTGGGTCAATAACAAAAACCAGGTTAAAAACTGCAGAAAAAATAGACGAACTGTTACAAACCAGTGCAGACATCATCGAAAAGGCTGAAGGGCTGCTGGAAAAATATGAAGAAGATACCGACTTAAAAGAGCTCTCCTCTTTACTCATAAAGCAAAAAAAAGACCTGGAGAAAATGGCTTTTTTTAACCAGCTTATCGAGAAACATTTCATTACCATAACTGAAATAATGCCGTCACCGGATGATTGGGAGAAGGAAAAAGTCAGCGAAAAATGGCAAGAAGTGCAAGAAAAGTTTTCCAGGACCCGGGAACTGTTAAAGCAGGGAAAGGAACTGGCCGGAGGATTCAAAGAATTAATGACCGGCATGGTTGAAATAAAAGACGAGCTGGAGGATATTGAAAAAACCCTGGATCAAATTGAGCAGATCCCGGAAGAAATCAACCGCCTTGTTAAAGGGCAAAGAGCAAACCGGGATGCCATCATGGATCTCTACACCCAGGGAATCCGGCCCCTGGAATGGGGAATAATAGAGCAAATAAACAGGGTCAGGCACGCCGAAGCCGTGGTGGAAGAACTGGAACAGCTGGCTGATGATTACCGCTCCTATGCCGATAACAACCGGAACCGGCACAGCGATGTCCGGTTTATAATGCAGAGCGAAAAGATCCGTTAATAAATTGCCTGCAATGCAAATAGGTTTTTTTTTGGCTTACCAATTTAACTTTTTTTTCACGAATTCAATAGTTTTTTCAGCCAGTTTAACCGATTCTTCTGCCGGTTTCCGGGTATATACCCGGGCTGGTATATCATCAGGCAGTCCGTTGGGATAGCGGGTCGGTATATAGTAACCATCCAGTATGGATATATCCTCATGGAGAGCCATAAATACTTGATCATATTCTGCTGCCCAAACACAAAGCGAAGCCACCGAATGCCCGGTCACCAGTTCCTCACCCTGCGCATAGAGGTATGCTTTTAGCGCTTTTTCTGCTGTTTGCTGGGAGATGAAGCAAGTTGTGTGGTAGATATTGTTTTCAAGCAGCACTTTTGCACTATGCAGGTCGGCTGCAGCCTGTTCCAGCCATTTATAGCCTTCTTCACGGGGTTTTCCGCGCATATAAAAGCACTCCTTCTTTTAGTATATTTCTAATAAAAGGGTTGGTTTTCTCCTGCCGGGCTAATTCTTCTGGCGTGTATACCAGAATATCCGTTGCAACCCGGGGTTTAATTAGCCGGTAGATGCCGGCCACCCTGTTTATGAAGTCTTCTTTGCTTTCCATAACTACCAGCAAGTCCAAATCACTCTGCATACCGCTATCATTGCGGGCAAGAGAACCAAAAAGAATTATCTTTTTCGCACCAAGGCTGATCAGTTCATTTACTATCCTTTGCTGCTCTTGCTCCAGCATAAGACGGTTGCGCTCACGTATTTTTATAACCTGTGATCGCAAATTACTCATTTGATCATCACCATGTACCTTTTATAAATATAA
>SL_5KL_010_SEDDRAFT_10000802_pt1 | contig 19757 bp, 15 predicted proteins | sample SodLakKL_010_SED_FD_9118 | JGI IMG/M metagenome (IMG submission 9118)
TACAGGCGCAGGGTAAGGGTGTGCTCACGCCGCTTGGTCCCGTCTATGATGATCCAGCGGCTGTGTATACGTGCCCAGTCCTCCAGGATCTCTCGCTCCTCCAATAGCAATTTCCCATCGAGCTCGTCCCAATCTCGTTCACGAAACACTCGGGCCAGTGCCTCCTTGCCCTGAACGTCGATGAGAAGTCGGCCTCCGTTGGCCAATGAAGCCCGCAGGTTTTTCAGTACCTGTAGGTCCTCGGCCGGATCCTCGAAGTAGCCAAACGAGGTGAACATGAGGAGTGCTGCATCGAACGAAGCCGTACGCTGGAAGCTTCGCATATCATCCTGCACCCACTCCACGTTCAGTCCCTCAGAGGATGCCCGACGCCGGGCTCTTTCCAAATAGCGTTCTGTACGGTCAACGCCGGTGACGCGGAGCCCGCGTCGCGCGAGCTCCAGGGCGTGTCGGCCGGGTCCGCAGCAGAGGTCGAGGACCCGCGCGCCGGGTACCAAGCTCAGAAGCGCGTAGGCCTGGTCCACCTCCGCAGGCGTCGCGTCCCACCTGCGACGGTGAAACAGGAATTCCTCCGTATCCCGCCAGAACGCCTCGTTCTCATGCCAGTTCACGTCACCCATACGAGCCTCCAAAGGGGTATTGTGGCGGCGTTGAAGGTCCTGAGCAAACGAACCTGAGGAGTTTGCCCCCTCACCCCGCAGCGCAAGGAGTTCTCCATAGCCGCAACCAAGACAGAACCCGCCTCCGAGAGTTGTTCCGCCGGGACCGGGGATCACCTTGACGGATGGGCGGTGTAGCGGTAGGGTGAAGGCCGCTGCGGCCACGCAAGGTCTTTCGGACGCATAGAGAGGAACACATGGATCCAGCGATTCAGGCGCTCATCGTCCTTGCTGTAGTGATGGTCTTGTACGTCACCGAGATACTCCCTCTGTCGGTGACGGCGATAGGGGCCTGTACTGTGCTTGCCCTGATGGGCATAGTCGAGTTCAACGTAGCCTTCTCCGGGTTCGCCTCCGAGATGGTATTCCTCATTGCCGGGATGATGGTGGTGGGAATCGCGATCTTCGATACCGGTGTGGCTGCCGGGATCGGCAGGGGGATGCTTGCCGTTACGATGCGCAACGAGCGCGCTGTGATGCTTGTGTCCATGCTTGTGATCGCATTGCTTTCCGCCTTTCTGAGTAACACGGCTTCTGTTGCCGTCTTCATACCGATCATCATGGGGATGACGGGCAGCTCGGCAGGACGGCGCATACGCCCGCGACACGTGTTGATGTCGATAGCATTTGCCAGCAGTGCCGGGGGGATGCTCTCGCTTGTCGGATCTCCACCTCCGCTGATCGTCCAGGAGGTGCTTACCGGCGCAGGACTGGAACCATTCGGTTTCTTCGAATTTGCTTGGATCGGGCTGCCCATACTCATCGCTTTGTTCGCGTACACGGTGTTCTTCTCATACCCGCTGACCCGACGTCTGTTTGCTGTCCGGAGTCCTCATGCGGGCTCCCACACCTACCAGGAGGCCCCAAGCGCCGGGGACAGGCGCGACAAGAAAGTCATCGCTACCCTGGTGCTCCTTCTTTGTGTGGTGCTGTTCTCGTGGGGGGTGCTGGCGCCGCACATGGTGGCACTGCTCGGAGGCCTTCTGGTGGTGATAACCGGCTGCGTCAGCGTGGAACAACTCTACAAGAGGCTGGATTGGAATACAGTCTTTCTGCTTGCTGGTTCAATGGGAATCGCCGCCTCTTTGCATGCCACTGGTGCAGGCACGCTTATGGCCGAGCAGGCGCTGAAGGTCCTAGGGGCCGACCCAAACCCGTTCTTCGTCCTGGCGCTTGTTTCGGGGTTGGGAATGGTGCTCACCCAGGTGATGTCCAACACCGCCGCTGCAGCCGTTCTCGCTCCTGTGGCGTTGTCCATGAGCCAGCAAGTAGGTGTTTCCCCTTATCCGATGCTCATGGCGTTAGCCACAACCTGCGCGGCCGCTTTCGCCACACCTGTGGCTACGCCTCCCAACACGATGGTGCTGATTGCCGGGTATCGGTTTGTTGATTACCTGTTGCTGGGCGGGCTGTTCAACCTGATCACCTACGGTCTGCAACTGGTGCTGATACCTATCATCTGGCCTTTCTGAGAGCCTGTCGGCGCGCGGGTCCGGCCAACAAGCCGTGACTCGGGAATAGCTGTCAATCTTGCTGACAGCGAGCAAGCAGGTGTTCGATCATCCTGAGGTACAGCGCGCCTTTGTGCTCGCAGCCGTCTGTCCCCAGCGAGTGACGATCTCGAAACGCAGAGCTACACACGGGCATTGCGACAAATGCCAGCACCTCGGGCGCGTACGTGGCCGCCAGTTCGGTCATCTTGGCTTCGAGTTCGTTGAGGTACTCGCCGAATTCCGTTTCCAGGTAACGTCTGACGTTGTCCGGGTCGATCTGCTCTCCCCCGCTTACCGCCCGTAATCCGATGTCGGTGGAAACTGTGGGGACACGGCGTCCCAGCAACTCCGTCCACTGCAGGGGAGGAACAGTCCCGTGAGACGCAAGGGATTGATTCGGACGTGTTGAGGAACCAGCGCGCGCTCTTCCTGCCCGAGCTTTCCTTTGAGCAGCCAGCAAGGCAACAGCCCTGCCCAGGGTGAGCGACTCTTGTTCGTTGTAACCAAGATGCCGTGCCACCACCGTTGTCCACAAGGTCAGAAAAGGAGCGCGATCGCCGGCTTGGTGCATCATGGACCCCCTCCGGCCGCATCCTACCACGGGCACAAACGGTGCGGCCAATCGCGAGGAGTTCCCTCCCAGACGCAAACGGCTGGATCGAACTCCCTAGAGGCAGACCAGGCCGGTGCTCTTATTGCTCTTGCTCAAGCTCGCCGGGGCGCTCGGTGATCGTGAACTCCGTACCGTCCAACAGAATGTGGACGTGCGCGCTCTCGGGAGTTACATGTTTCACCACTCCCGGCCCTAGGCGGGTGCGGACCCGGTCTCCTGCCTGTATGGGTGCCGGGGAGCTGCTCTCGGGCCGGCGCTTGCCTGGGTGCCCTGATGCCAGCATCCGTTGCCAAGCGGGGGAGAACAACCGTGTGTACTGTTCCGGGAGCATGAGTTCATCCGATGCCCGGGTGATCGCCACGTAGCCGAGGTTCACTTCTTCGTCCCGGTTCTCTTCCTGGTTGCCCCCATGCCCTGTCTGCTCCAGATGCTGGGGGATGTCTTCGTGGAGGATGACAGTTCCGTACTGCTCGCCCTTGGCCGAATGTACTGTGGACAAAGTGACCACCTTTGCGGGTGGTAACTCGCTTGATTTCCAGCTGTGTTCCCACATCCCCGACAGGACTCTGCTCAGCCCCGGTTCATGCCTTTTTACTATGCCGACCAGCGAACGCAAGTAGTGGTCGCGCATCTGTTCTGCGTAGTTCTCCATGTGCGCCAGTGAACGAAAGGCAGCGATGAAGGGATCTTGGATCCCCTCCTTTCGGCCTTGGTGCAGAGAGATCGTGTCGCGGACGCGTTGCAAGAGAGGCCCCATATCCCGCTCAAAGCGAAGGGGTCGCCGATTCTCGTATAATCGCAGCGCCGTTTCGAACAAACTCAGGTTCGTTCTGGCAAGCACGGCACCCCCCCGCGGGATCTGCCGTGCCCGCAGCCGGCGGTAGACCTTTACCCGTGTATTCCGTTGCGGGGACCCCTCGATGTTGAACGATCCGACTCCCTTTGCCTCGCGGATATAGAGCGAGGCCAGCTTCGCCAACTCTTGCCCGAACCGAAAGCTAAGCGACAGCTCGAGCTCGTTGTCGGCCGGAAGTTTCCGCATGGCGTCCACCGCATGCCGGAACCCATAGATACCTTGATGCGTATCTCCTACGAGGAAGATCCGTTTGGGACTACCGAACAAGAGATCGAGCATGATCTCGGAAAGATCCTGACCTTCATCCACCAGTATCAGGTCGTAGTTTAGGAGTTTCCTGTGCAGCCGTCCGCTGTGGTGCGCCAGCTTGAGGTAGAAGTCGTGAGGGCAGGCGTGGTGCCCCCGATACCATGCACTCATGAGCGTGCGACACTCGGCGATGATGCGGCCCGAGTGGCGTTGAAACAGAAGCTGCTGTTCTCCGGAGAGTGTTGCCTCCGAAAAGTGCTGGGCCGCGCGTTCCAGGCGCCGGTACGACGTGTTCAGGAAGTATGTCAAGAATCCGTAGGATAAGCTTCCCAGCGAGTGCTGTTGCTCCGGCAGATCGGCGTAAGATGGTAGCAGCGTGGCCTGCGAAAATGATCCGCTCCCGCCGTGTACCTTCCAGTCTTCACCGGGTCTGCTTGCCCCATAAGCAAGTGAGTGCATGGTGCGGACCTCGAAGTTACGTGGGAACGCTTCCCTTGCACGTAGTTGAGCACGTTTGTTGAACACGATGTACAGACCACGCATCTTGGGGTTCTTTTCTGCCACCATGCGCAGCGTGGTTGTCTTACCTGTGCCGGCTCGAGCATTGACCTTGACCACTCGCCCGGTGGTTCCGAGGATGTCTTGCTGCTCCCTTGTGGGCCGGGGTGTCATTGCAGCCAGGGTGGGCCCTCTCGGAGGGCCCCTCCTCCAGCTAGCCCGACCGCTCTTCTCTGAGGCGGGTCAGGGCGCGCGCCAAACCGGCTGCCGCCTCGCTGCATGTCCCTTCCGGAAGCTCCTCCAAAACACGTTGCCCCCACTGCAAGACTGCATCCACTGCTGACAGCTCAGAAGCGGCAGTTGTAGACGCTGTAGTGTGCTCTTCAGGGGGACTCGTCGGGCCGGACCGTTGCCCTCGGATGCGCGCTGCAGCTTCTTCCGCCTTCTCCTGGGTGGGGAAGTAAAGGAACGATGGGCCGGCGATCAACGGGCTTCGCCACTCTACTACCCATTCGCCGCTTCGTGCGTCATCTGCCTGCCTGACCTTCACCATTGGCTGCTGTTCCATTTCTCTCACTCCTTGTCTGTCCAACGAACGACACCGTGCGTTCTGCGCAACCCCGGTATTCCGCCCTCATAGTCGAGTTCCACTGGCCGCCCCTTGCTCCCTGTCGACGCATCAAGTAACGTAGCCTTGCGCTGATCCGATTCAGGTCGCTTGTCCGGCAGGACATACTGACCTTACTGCAGAAACAGCGCGAGTTCACTATGAGATTCAATGGAAAGGAGAGGTGCTCGCAGTGTCCAGCAAGGAGATCATAGGGCTGACGGAAAAATACTGTGCCCCAAACTACCTGCCGCTTCCCATCGTCCTCTCGAAGGCTGAAGGTGTTTGGGTTGAGGATCCGGAGGGAAACAGGTTCTTGGATATGTTAAGCGCCTATTCCGCTCTGAACCAGGGCCATAGGCACCCCAAGATCATCGCGGCAGCCAAAGAGCAGTTGGACTTGGTGACGCTGACCTCGAGGGCTTTTCACAATGCAACGCTCGGGCCTCTGTGCAAGAAACTGTCGGATGTCACCGGCAAGGACAAGGCACTTCTGATGAACACGGGTGCCGAAGCCGTGGAGACCGCCCTCAAGTGTGCCCGTAGATGGGCTTACGATGTTAAGGGGGTCCCGGACAACGAGGCCGAAGTCATCGCCTGCGAAGGCAATTTCGCCGGCCGCACGATCACCGCCATCTCGTTCTCATCGGACCCCAGCTACAGGCGAGGCTTCGGACCTGTGACGCCAGGATTCAGGCTTGTCCCCTACGGTGACTTGTCAGCACTGGAGAGGGCGATCCAGCCAAACACGGCTGCGTTCATTGTGGAGCCTATCCAGGGCGAGGGCGGGGTGATCGTTCCTCCTGAAGGTTTCCTGAAGCGGGCTTACGAACTGTGCAAGGACCGCGAGGTGCTGTTCATTGCCGACGAGATTCAGACAGGCTTTGGCAGGACGGGCAAGCTTTTCTGCTGCGATTGGGAAGACGTAAGACCCGACATGTACGTCCTCGGCAAGGCCCTCAGCGGGGGCGTGTTGCCTGTATCCGCGGTGACAGCGGACGCTGATCTCCTGGACCTGTTCGAGCCCGGATCGCATGGGTCGACGTTCGGGGGGAACCCGCTTGGTTGTGCATGTGCCCTCGCTGCAATCGATGTCCTGTTGCAAGAGAATATGGTGGCTAACTCCTATGAACTAGGTGCCTACATGCAACAGGAACTCAAGAAGCTCACTGACCCAGTGATCAAGGAAGTCCGGGGTAGGGGCCTGTTCATCGGTATGGAGCTTACCAAGAGTGCCCGTCCATACTGTGAGGCCCTGAAGGATGAAGGTGTGCTGTGTAAGGAGACCCACGACAACGTGGTCAGATTCGCTCCACCGCTTGTGATCACAAAGGACGACATTGATTGGGGTCTTCAGCGCATCCGACGGGTGTTCTCCTAGGTGCGGTACGGGTTGGAAGGCTGGAGTTTCTCCAGCCCTGGTTTGACGGGCCGGGGAACACGGCTACACTGTGGCTTATCCTTAGGCGGTGGGAGGTGCGTGGGATGAGATCCATCCTCTGCCTTGTAACGGTGGCGATCCTGGCTGTGAGCTTTGCGGGGACAGCCGGGGGGACCATCCGTATCGGCATCATCGGCCCCATGGGGTATATGCAGGGGGAGCATCACTGGCACGGCGCCACTATGGCGGCTCAGGAGATCAACGACGCCGGCGGTATTCAGATCGGGGACGAGGTGTTCGAGGTCGAGCTGATCAGCGTGGACTCGAACGAAATCGAGAGTGTTCCCGATGCGGTGTCCGCTGTGGAGCGCGCGATCGTGGCTCAAAGAGTTGATTTCTTGATTGGCGGATTTCGGACCGAAGCCGTATTTCCGATGACGGAACGAGCGGTCGATCACGACAAGATATTCCTGATCGCCGGAGCAGCTGCAGACCAGCTTCTAGAAGGTCGTGTGGACCGGGACTATGAACGATATAAGAACCTGTTCCGGGTCACCCCCATACGTTCCAGCGACCTGGCCCGTCTCTCGCTATTGTTGCTGCGGGACGTAGCCCAATCGTTCCGCGAGGAGCTGAACATCGATAACCTGCGGGTAGCCGTAATCGCCGAGCGTGCGGAATGGGCCGAGGAGCTTGTCCGACACGTGGAAATGCTGATCGAGACTCCGATGCCGCAGGGCCTGGGCGGCGAGCATGTGGGGACGTGGCGGCCGTCCGCGCGGGCTCCGGATGTATCAGCCGAGCTCACCGCGATTGAGCGTAGAGAAGCTCACATTATCTACACGGCTTTTTCGGGGCCGGTAGGCGTTCCCTTCGGCCAGGAGTGGGGTCGGCTGCAGGTCCCTGCCGCCACAGTGGGCATCAACGTCCAGGCGCAGAGCGGAACATGGCTTGAGGATACGGATGGGCATGGGGCCTACACGGCCACGGCCGGGATCTACGCCCGGGAGGTGGAGACGACCCCCGCCACGACCGACTTCGTGGAGGCGTTCGTCGAGCGCGTGGGGGAGCTTCCCATATACACGGCGGCGACCTACGATGCTGTCCACATATTGGCTGCAGCACTTGAGCGGGCAGGAACCTTGGAGACCGAGGCCGTGGTAGCTGCGCTGGAAGAGACTGATCACGCGGGCACGATGGCACAATTCGTGTTCGACGACGTTCATGACCTGACCTGGGGACCAGGCTACGCTACCGGCCTGGGCGTGCAGTGGGTGGACGGCGAAGCACGGGCTTTCTGGCCGTTGGACTGGCAGCCGGCGCCGGCAGAGCAACCTGAGTGGACCGTTACCTACGAGGGAACGATTCCGTACCAGATTCCTCCGTGGGTGATGGAACACTGGGGTCCTGAGGAAGAGTAGGAACACCTCTTGGGGGCGCCGGCAACGGCGCCCCCAGGTCCAATTCATGATCACCGACATACTGATTCGCGGACTCGTCCATAGCGGCGTCTATGCCATGCTGGCGCTGGGTTTTGCCCTCGTCTTCGGGGTAGGAAGGGTGTTGAACCTGGCGCATACGGCTTTTTTCATGGTCGCCAGTTACGGGATCTTCTACTTTGTGGGGACGGGCGCCGGGCTGCCGCTGGCAGTTCTTCTCAGCACCTTGGGTGTGGTGGCGCTGGGCCTCGTGTTGTACAAACTCTTTCTCGAGCCGGTCCGGGGGATGGAGGCCACGGTTCTCATCACCTCTCTGGCTACTGCAGTGCTCCTCCAGGAGCTGGTGGTGATCTTCTTCGGACGCCGTTTCGGGCGGGTGCCGGAGGTATTCCCTGGGTTTGTGCGGATATTGGGTGTACGTGTGGCATATCAGGAGATCGCTACCGTAGTGCTGGCGGTGGTATGCCTGTTGGCCACATGGCTGCTGCTCTCCCGTACGCGCTTGGGCCTGGCGATCCGAACGTCGGCCCAAGATCCGGAAGTGGCGAATCTAATGGGAATAAACGTAGGTCGCATTACCCAGGTGGTTGTGGCGTTGGGGATCCTGCTGGCTTCGCTCGCTGGAGCCGCTGTTGCTCCGCTGATTACCGTGGAGCCGCATATGTGGATGGATCGCTTGGTGATTGTGCTTGCCGCCGTGGTGCTCGGGGGACTCGGCAGCCTCAAGGGGAGTCTTCTGGGAGCCGTCATCCTGGCTTTTGCTGAAGCGGGCGTCGTGTTCCTAATACCGGGAGGTTCTTTCCTCCGTACGGCCGTGGCCATGGCAATCATGCTTTCCGTGTTCGTATTCCGCCCGGAAGGACTGTTTGGTAGCGGGATGGCGGAGGAGTCTTAGTGTTTCATCTGCGCGTGGCGCTGAGATACCTTCGCAGCGAGCTTCTCGGGGTGCCGACGCGTGTGCTGGCACTGCTTTTCATCTTCTCTCTGCTTGTCTTTCCGCTGCTCAGCGACGACGGATACCTAATCCGGATTCTTATCCTCACCGCGATATTTGCGCTTTACGCAGTGAGCTGGGACCTTCTTGCCGGTTATGCTGGACAGATTAGCCTTGGCCACGCTCTCTTCTTCGGTGTGGGGGCCTACACGACCGCTCTGTTGAACACAAGGATTGGTTTTCCCCCTGCGTTGGGAATCCCCATGGGTGCACTGGCGGCGATGCTGGCCGGTCTTATTGTCGGGGTGCCGTGTCTGCGCCTGCGCAAGCATTACTTGGCGCTGGCCACGCTTGCGTTTCCGTTGATGCTGACGGGTGTCGTGTATGTGTTTCCCCGCTACACAGGCGGAGAGTTGGGTATATTCGGGATCACCAGGTTGGCGGCTTCCACACTGGCTGAATACTACACCGCGATCGGGATCATGCTCGCCGTAGTGTTCGCACTATGGAAGCTGACCACCTCTCGCATAGGGCTCATCTTCCACGCTATCCGGGAGGACGAGGTCGTTGTACGTGCGCTGGGGATCAACACGGTTCGCTACAAGTTGCTGGCGTTCCTGTGTTCCGGCTTGGTGGCGGGGCTTGCCGGTGCACTCTATGCGCACTTTGATCGAATCGCCGGGCCGAGCAACCTTGAGCTGTTTATGTCTTTCCAGCCGGTCATATGGACGATCTTCGGGGGAGCGGCCACGATTTACGGCCCGGTGACCGGCGTGTTCATCCTCTTCCCGGCTGTGGAATACCTGCGCGCGTTTCCCGAGTACCGGATGCTCATCTTTGCCCTGCTGGTGTTGTTGGTGCTGCGGTTCATGCCTCGTGGTATGGCTCCTTGGGTCCGCGAGCGGGTGGAGAAGGAATGCCCCAATTGCAGGGTGAGAAACGTCTTCTTTCGGCATTCGTGCCGCGTATGTCGCTCGGAACTAGGTTCCTAGAGTCCGAGGTACGAGCGACGTACCGTCTCATCGGACAAAAGGGTCTCTGGCGATCCCTGTGCCGCTATACGCCCTTGTGAAAGCACGTAGCCGGACTCGGCCATGGAAAGAGCCAGCTCGGCATCCTGTTCTACGAGCAGTATCCCCAATCCCGTATTCTTGATTTCGCTGATCCTTTCGAACAAGGGCTTCTTGACCAGCGGAGCCAGGCCTGTGGAGGGTTCATCGATCAGCAGGAGACTGGGGCCGCCCATCAGGGCCCTGCCGATGGCGAGCATCTGCTGCTCGCCTCCGGAAAGGGTCCCCGCGCGCTGTCGTCGCCTCTCCTTGAGCACAGGAAACAGACGGTACACTTCCGCTGCCCTCTCGCGAATCACGCTGCGGCTACGCACAAGATATGACCCTGCACGCAGGTTTTCCTCCACGCTCAACTCGCGAAATGGTCGGCGTCGCTCGGGACAGAGCAGCAAGCCCCGGGCAGCAATCTGGTGCGCCGGCAGATGGTCAATCCTCGCTTGCCCGAACCACACATTGCCCGCCAGGTGCGCGTCGGCGTGAGGGGAAAACTTCTGTTCCCACCGGACGAGTCCCGAAATAGCCCGGAGCAAAGTGGTCTTGCCCGCCCCGTTTGGCCCTACAAGGCTCACTGTCTGTCCCGCCCCTACTTCCAACCCAACCTCATGGAGGATAAGCGCGGAACCGTACGTAACAGAAAGCCCCTCGACCCGCAGACCTTCAGGCATTCAATCTCCCCCTTGTGGGGCCTCACTCGCTGCCTGTCCGGTGTACACCTGTACCACACGGGGGTCATTGACCACCTGTTGAGGTGGTCCGTCGGCGAGCAGTTCGCCGAAGTGCATGACCACGATCCGATCTGCGATACGCATGAGCTCAGACAATTTGTGCTCGACGATGATCATGGAGCAGCCTTCGCTGTGTAGNCGCCCGAACCGCCCGCCCTTGCGNAGNCGGTGTANGGACGTTGCCAGGAGCCTCGTCTCCGCCTGGCTGAGTCCGGCGAACGGTTCGTCAAGCACGAGGAGATCAGGATTGGTCGCAATTGCACGCGCGATCTCCAGGCGTTTCAGATCGCCTTGCGACAGTTCTCCGGCTGGTGAGAGTGCCATATCGGAAAGTCCCACGAACTCCAACGCATCGAGAGCCCGCGCTTGCACTGTCTTGACCCATTCCCCCTGCCGTGAGACGCGGGGGTTATAAAGACCGACCATCACATTGGCGATCAGGGGCAGTTGTTTCATCGGGCGGCTGTTTTGGAACGTACCGGTGATTCCTTGAACTACCCTTTTCCAGGTGGGCATCCGCGTGATGTCCCGACCCCGCANCTCCACACGTCCCTCATTCGGCCGGAGCAGCCCCATGATGAGTTTCACTACGGTGGTTTTTCCCGCCCCGTTGGGTCCGATGAGCCCCACAATCTCATGAGGGTGGACTTCGAACGAAACGCTCCGTACGGCCTCTAACCCTCCGAACCGTCTGGAAAGGTCGAAAACGCCGAAGAACTGTTGGTTCAACGGCCCTCGCTTTCCTCCCGCAGCTCCCGGCGAGAAATCTTGCCTACATCGGTCTTGGGAAGTTCGCTACGGAATTCGACCACCCGCGGGACCTTGTAGGGGGCGAGCCTCCCCTTGAGGAACTCGCGTATCTCCGCTTCGGTGACACGGCCCCGGGCCTCGGGACGGAGCACAACGTAGGCCAGTGGGTACTCACGGTCCTTGGGATCCCTTGCCCCGACCACCCCGGCTGCCTTGACCATGGGGTGTTGCCCCAACAGCTCCTCTATCTCGCGCAGAAAGATAGAGAAACCTTTGTACTTGATGAGATCTTTTGTGCGAGCACTGTAGTAGAAATAGCCTTCCTCATCGACACGCACGAGATCACCTGTACGGAACCAGTGCCGTCCCTCTATCTCCACGTACGCCTGCCGGTTCTCATCATCCCGTTGCCAGTAGCCGCCGGTGATATTGGGGCCCGAAAGGAGCAGTTCGCCGATCTCTCCCGGGGGAAGAAGCTTAGGTTGCTCCGCTTCAGTATCAGCTACCGCTGCATCTACGTTCGGGATCGGTACCCCGAATGATCCACGCTTGATGCGGTGTGGGGGCGTTACGTGGCTCACGCCGGAGGTCTCCGTCATCCCGAATCCCTCCATAATTGCCCTTCCAGTGCGCTCCTCCCACGCCGTAGCTATGGTTTCGGGGAGTGCGTCAGCGCCGCTCACGATTAGCTTCATCCTGTTCCAGTTCACAAGGCTGGTCTTGGAGTGGTCTTTGAGCACGTCGTACAGCGCCGGAACGCCATAGAAGACTGTGATCCTTTCTTTCTCCAGCGCCGGGAGGATTTGCCCCAAGTCCAGCGAGGTGAACAGGACCATAGTCGCGCCCAGCTCTATCCCTACTAGCAGTGCGGCCACCTGTCCGTAGATGTGGTACAGAGGGAGCGATGCCGCTATCGCCTCCTTTCCAGCTTCCAGCATGGGAAAGAAGGCGCGCAGCTGTCGGGCGCAAGAGACGAGATTGGCGTGCGTCAACTGAACACCCTTGGGCTGAGCCGCGGTGCCTCCGGTGTAGGGAAGAACTGCCAGGTCAACCTCGGGGTCGACCTCAACCGAAGGAGAATCGGCGCCGGCTTCCCGGACCAGTTTCTGGAAATTGTGTACCCCTTCTCTATCGGGTATGGAGATCTTCTTTGCAAAGACCCCCTTCAATGTAGGCAGGTACTCGTGCGCTCCTGTCACGATCACTGCGGAAAGCTCCGCCCCGGCCCTCTCTGCGTTCTCAAACAGGACATCCTGGCATACCAGGAATCTCGAGCCGCTGTCCTTTAGCTGAAATGCGAGTTCCGAGCTGGAATATGCCGGGCTTACAGGGACCACGACGGCCCCGGCCTTTACGGCACCGAAATAGGCGATCACAAATTGCGGGCTGTTCAGTAGATAGAGGGCAACACGATCGCCCTTGTCGACGCCGAGCGCGGCCAGTGCAGACGCAAAAGCATCGACCTTCTCTTTGAGTTCAGCGTAGGATAGTCCGGCGCCGTAGTAACGTAGTGCGGGGCGCCGGGGGAACTCTTCCGCAGCGTTGTCCAGTAAGGCCCACAATGGACTTGGGCAAACGGCAACCTGTGGCGGGCTTCCTTGTGGATAGTGGCACGTCCACGGCCTGTCGCTGTAAGGGTACGCTTCGCTCATCCAATCGCCTCTTTGTTGAAGCCAACCATAACAGTCAGTCAGCGATAGCACTGAACAAGACCATTATAGGCACCGGTACTGATTAATCAACATGGGGCCGTCCCCGAGCCGGGGGTCGGGCACGCGTCATCATCCCCGGCGTGGCAGTAGACCGGCGGCCACCGTAGAAGGACGCCGGAAGCAAGTGTGTGATGACCGCCGGCCTAGAGGGCATGCAGAATGTCTCCGGCTATGTTTACGGCATGATCACCGATTCGCTCCAGGTTATGCAACAACTCGACGAACAGCACCCCGGCTGCGGGTTCGCATGTCCCCACCTCCAGGCGTCGAAAGTGGTTGTTCCGGAACTGCTCTTCCAGATGATCAACCTCCGCCTCTAAATACAGCACCTGTTGGGCTTGATCTGCATCCTCGTCTCGCAGTGCGCGGAGCGCCTGTCTGTACAGGGCGGAGGTTCTTTCGAACATCGAACCAAGATCCGAGAGGGCTTCTTGAGAGAAACAGTGCCCCTTGCGCCGGGCAAGGATCCCTCTCTCGGCCAGGTTGACCGCCTGATCTCCCACTCTCTCTATGTCACCGGTCACGTGCTGAAAAACGTGCAACCGGCGCCCTTCCTCTTGCGAGAGTGTTTCCCGGGGAATTCTTTCCAAATAGCCCTCAACGGCGTCCTTCAACGTATCGACATAGTCTTCGATCTCAAGGGCTTCCCCGAATGCGGAATTGTTACCCTCCAGCAGACCGTCTCGGCAGTGCGCGATCATCGTCTCGGTCATCTCCCCCATCCGCAGGAGTTCCTGGCGGGCCTGGTTCAGTGCTACAGAGGGTGCGTTCAGGAATTCCTCAGCCAAGTATTGGGGGATGCCCGAGCCATCCCGCTCCCGACCTCGTACCAGTTTCTCCACCAGCCACGCCAGCTTGGCGGCAAGGGGCAGTGCAATCAGCATGCCCGTTAGGTTGAAAAACGTATGGGCGTTGGCGATCTGCCTCTCGAGGCCCGGGGCCGACAACTCCACGAGCTGAGCGTACCACGGGACGAACGGCAATAGCACACCCACGCCGATCACATTGAAACAAAGCTGTGCCCTGGCGAGGCGTCGTGCCGAGACGGCTCCCCCGATGGAGGCGAGTTGTGCTGTGATCGTGGTTCCGATGTTTGCCCCGAGCACAAGCGAAATGGCCGCCGGCAGGGTGATGATTCCCGCCGAGGCCATGGCGATGACCAGTCCCATCATCGCGGAAGAGCTCTGTATGATGGCTGTAACCACCGCACCGATCAGCACGCCCAGCACGACGTTGGTCCCTAGCGTCTCCAACAGCCCTATGACCATCTCGCTGTGGGCCAGACCACGTAGTCCATTGGACATCAAGGTCATCCCCAGGAACAGAATGCCGAACCCCAACATGGCTCGGCCGACGTCTCCCGCACGCCGCCCTTTGAACAACTCCGCCAACAGGAAGCCTACGGCGATGATCGGCAGATAGTAGTCGCCAATCCGGAAGGCGATGATCTGTCCTGTAACCGATGTTCCGATCTCTGTCCCCAGCATGACGCCGATGCCGTGACGGAGGGAGAGCGCGCCGGCGTTGAGCAGGCCGATGAGCAGCACGTTGGCCATGCTGCTTGATTGGAGGATGCCGGCTGTGAGGGTGCCCACCAAGACTCCCCGATAGGTCTTTCCGGTAAGCCGCTCCAGGAAATCCCGCATGCGGGACCCGATCGCGCGGGAGAGTGCGCTACTCAGCACCCGTAACCCGTACAAGAACAGGGCCAGCCCACCCGTTGCGCTTATTACGATCGTTGCCGTGTCCATATACGCCCTGGTCGCTCCGTTGACGTTGCATTCTCCGGAGAGGGAGAAAGGGATGCAAGGAAGCCCTTGTGACTCCCAAATGCTAGTGTTCAGTAGGAAGCTCTTGGGAGTCCAGGCCCCTGCTTGCGCCCGTCGACCTCCCATCACAATTCAGCTTACGGTCGCCGATCCAGCTCTCCGCCCTCTGGTGCCGTCAGGAACTCCAGCACTCCCGGACACACAGCGTCTCTGTCGTTCCCATGGGCCTCATCCGGCCCGGGGATCTCGTTGCCTTTCCCGGCGAGGTACCCGGCAAACTCGACCCGCACAGGGAAACACGGCTCCTCCAGCAGGGCTACTCCAAACTGCCTGTTGCCGAAGATCCGGTTTTGTGCGAGCACGGCTTCGGGTGAACCCCACAACACGATGCCATCCCCCCAGTTCCAGAACACCTGACTTTCGGTGACTGTCCCCAGCGCTGAATCCCCAAGCATGATCCCACTGCCCTCGTTCCCGGACACCGCACATGCTTCCACCATAACCTCGGCCGTGTCGGCGAGCGAGATGCCTGGCGCGTTCAGCGCAATGGTGACGTTGCTGACCTCAGCGTGCGCCGAGTCCTCGAGCGACAGCCCAGCCCCTTCGTTCCGGCGCAGGAGGCTCGTTGCGATCACCCCTCGGGCCGAACCTCGAAGCAGGATTCCCTCTCCTTTGCTCTCTACTACTGTGCAGCCGCTCATGTGGACCCTGGCCTCCTCTTCGGCCGACAGGCCCCGGACCCCATTCCGAGCGACAATGGTCTCAACCACGCCGGCGCGGGCAGCCCCGCTCAGGTGGATTCCGACTCCGTTGTCGACGAACTCGCACCCGGAAACGGCGAGCTCGGCCGAGCGAAGCCCCGCGATTCCCTTGTCGTTGTGCGACGCTGTACAGCCTGTGAGCGTGGCGGAAGCGAAGTCGGTTACGTGAACACCTGTTCCGTTCTCGGCCAACGTGCACTCGCTGACGGTCGCCCGAGCGTCCGCCCCTGAGAGGACCCCCCATCTGCCGCCGGCAATCGTCAGGCCTTCCGCCGTCAGATCCGCTCCGCCGACCAGCGAGAGCACCGGGAGTTCCGAGTTCGGCGCCCGTAATCCGACCTCTCCTTCCTGAAGGGGAACGATCGTGAGACGACGATCGACGGTTACGCCAGCTGTGTGCAAGCCCTCCCGCAGCCGGAGCGTTCCCCCAGGCAGTAGCGCGTCCACCGCATGTTGAAGAGTGGGATAGCGCTCGTTGGGGAAGACGGTTTCCTCCTCTCGGGCTTCGACCAGAGGCCGCCGCAGCGTGCCTGGTACGTTCCCGATCAGGGCGATGCCGTTGTCAAAAAGGGCATTGTGCTCGCCACGGACCTCTCCCGTGGTGGTGGCATGGATTCCGCTCATGCGGTTGTCGCGGATCACGTTCCGGGTGATGGTCGCGGCGCTGTTGTCCTCGAAAGCGATTCCGTGCTTCTTGTTGCGGAAGATCGCGCAACCGTGCATGTTCAGTTCGGCATTACCTCTCAACCGAACCCCGCTTTCCTCGCTTTGCGAAATCCTGGACGTCTTCACGGTAGCCCGGCTCGATGCCGACAGTGCAATGCCTGACGGGCTTCCCACAAATGTACTCCCGATGATGGTTGCCTTCGCAGTGCTGTGCAGACCGATCCCGCTCTCCCTGTTATCGGCCATCACACAATCGTTGATCGTCGCCCGGCCCGAGTCCGTCACCAGCACACCCCAGTCGTTGGTGGAGATTCGGGAACTCCCTATCATCGCTTGGGCAGTCCTCTCCAGCCGCACACCTCCGTATCCGTTCCCGGCGATTTCGCAGTCTTCGATCACAACCTCGGCTGCGCCTTCGACCCTGATGCCATCCCACTCGTTGTCCACGATGCTGCAGCTTGTGATGGTGACCCAAGCGGTTCCCCGTATCAGGACACCGTGGCCGTTCAACACACCGTGGCCACCGGTCACCTTCAGGCCTTCGATGACGACAGGCTGATCCTCCGTCTGCCCGTCCGCAGAGACCACCACAGCAGGAATCCTGGGTTCGCACGCTCGGATGATGGTTCGGTCGGCGCCTCTCCCGCGCAGCGTGATGCTCCGTTCCACCTGGACGCTTTCCTCCCACTCTCCCTCGGCGAGACAGATCACGTCACCGGCGGCGGCATCGTCAACAGCCGCTTGGATAGATTGGTGCGGATACACTACGTGCGTGCATTCGGGGTGTGCTGCAGCCGTGGAGATGCCTCCGGCAGTGGCCAGAAGCCAGGCCATGGCCCACAGCCCCAATGCCTTTCGTCTGCCGTCGATGGCCAGCATTCCGTTCCACCTCACTTCGGCCCATCCACTATAGCACGCACCTCTGCGCTCGACGAATGACTGGCCTCCCCTGAGCTTGGACCTGTACACACAACAGGGGGAATATGGCCGGAATGGCAGGCTTGGTTCACGGGTCCTGAGAGGAGTAGAGTGATGCGTAAGGCGCGGCTTGTGTGGCAGACGCCGCTGAAAGCTGGGCGATCTACTATCTGTGAGGTGATGGGAGATGCACAAGCGGATTCTACGGGTGAATATGTCCAACCGCGATGCGCAATTCGAAGACGTGCCGGCGAAATACAAGTCCCTCGGCGGGCGGGGCCTGACTTCAACGATCGTTGCCGATGAAGTGCCTCCCGATTGTCATCCCCTGGGCCCGAACAACAAACTGGTGTTTGCGCCGGGCATCGTGACCGGCACCAATGCACCCTCTTCGGGGAGGCTCTCGGTAGGGGGGAAGTCCCCGCTTACCGGAGGTATAAAGGAATCCAACGTTGGTTCGAGGTTTGCCCAGACCCTTGCCCGTCTGGGTATCCAGGCGATGATCGTCGAAGGGCAGTCTGAAGCTGGATATCAACTCCTGAAGATCGGCACAGAGGGTGTCGAATTTGTGGATGGTCGGCGGTGGAGCGGCAAGGGCCTCTATCAAGCCTACGAGGAACTCCATTCCGCATTCGGTGACGATGTAGATATTTGCGGTGTGGGGTTGGTTTCTGAGCGGGCGGCAACCAATTCCGGTCTGGTGTTCAACGACCCTGAGGGCAGGTCATCCCGCTATGCGGGAAGGGGTGGCTTAGGCGCGCTTGCCGCTTCCCGCGGGTTGAAGTTCATCGTGCTTGATAGAACGGACCTTCCGCAGGTTGGGCTTGAGGACAAGGAGACCTTCGAACGAGGACGCCGAAAGCTGGTGGATGGGCTCCGCGGGCACGACGTGACCAAGCCCGACGGAGCGCTGGCCACTTACGGGACGAATGTTCTCATCAACATCTTAAACGAAGCGGGAGGATTGCCTCACCGCAATTTCTCCAGCGGTCGGGAAGACTTGGCCGAACTGGTATCCGGGGAACGCAAGGCCGAGCTCATCAAAGACCGCGGTGGCACGCGCCCCCATGCTTGTCATCCCGGCTGCCTGATCCGGTGTTCGGAGGTGTGGACGAAGGAGAACGGACAGGACCCTGTGGGGGTTTTGGAGTACGAGAGTGTCTGGGCGCTCGGCCCGAATTGCGGAATCTATGATCTCGATGTGATCGGCGAGTTGAACCGGGCCTGCAACGACCTGGGACTGGACACCATTGAGATGGGGAACACGATTGCTGTGGCGATGGAGGGAGGACTGCTCGAGTTCGGAGACGGTGAGGGGGCGTTGCAGCTCATGGAGGAGATCCGCCGTGGAACGCCGCAGGGACGGATGCTGATGCACGGGGCGCAGTTCGCCGGCACCGCGTTCGGGGTCACCCGGGTTCCCGTGGTCAAAGGACAAGGCATGCCCGCCTATGATCCCCGCGCGGTGAAGGGGATGGGGGTGACGTACGCCACTACGCCTATGGGTGCCGACCACACTGCAGGCTACACCGTGGCCCCAGAGATCATGGGCGTCGGGGGCCAAAGTGATCCTCTGGCGACGGACAAAGGAGCGCTTTCCCGAACACTTCAGCGGGCTACAGCTGTGATCGACAGCGCCGGCTATTGCCTGTTCACGGCATTCGCGGTGCTGGACATTCCCGAAGCGCTGGAGGGCATGGTGGAGACAGTGAACGGCGTATTGGGGACCTCGCTTACCGTGGACGATATCGACAGCCTGGGGAAGGACATCCTGGATGTTGAGCGTCGGTTCAACAGTAAGGCCGGTTTCACCGCCGCCGATGACCGACTGCCGGAATTCATGCGCCTGGAGAAACTTCCTCCGCATGACCAGGTATTCGATGTGCCTGACGATCAGCTAGAGCACGTGTTCGGGGATGCCTGACACCCCCGATGTCACGGTGCGGTTGTTTGCCCGCCTGCAGGAGGCTGCAGGGGCGAGAGAAGTGTCCGTGCGGGCGGGCGACATCCGTTCTGTGGTCGAAACGCTGGTGGAGCGCTATCCCGCCCTGCGTGCGGAGTTGCTTGATAAGGCAGGGAATCTACGCAGCACGATCAAGGTCATGGTGAACGGGAGAAACACCGCGTACCTGCGGTGCCTGTCGACCCCGGTTGGCGAGGGCGACGCCGTCGCCATCTTCCCTTTGGTTGCGGGAGGCTGATTCCAGCAACGCGGCGCGCACAACGCTTCTTGGGATGGATGATTCCGGTACCTTTGCCGACGTAAGTGTGTGAGAAGACCGACACGTGTGTTCGGTGTAAGGATAAGTAGGCACTAAGATACAGATAAAGTAACAAGAGCAAACATTGCTGCAGTGCTTAACACTTCAACCCACAAGGATGCCAACTTGAAGTATAGGGCTGCTATGCTTATGATTGTTGTCGAGCAATCATATATAGGAGGTGGTTAACCGCATGTTGTCCCATATTCGTGGATTGCGGGTAACTCAGTTGGTTGCCATCCTGACCTGTGCGATGCTCGCGACTGGCTTTGCAGCGGTCGCTGACCACACAGGAGCATGGGTGGACGAAGTCATCATCACGGTGCAGGACGATCCTTCAGCGGCGATCGCCGACCTGCAGGCTGGCACAAGCCACATCTACACGTTCGACATCAC
>SL_5KL_010_SEDDRAFT_10000804_pt1 | contig 19749 bp, 20 predicted proteins | sample SodLakKL_010_SED_FD_9118 | JGI IMG/M metagenome (IMG submission 9118)
TTACAAAAGGGAGCATGCTAAAAAGTGCATTAAAAGTCAATTAATTTTTTCCAAAATACAGTTAAATTTCAGCTTGTTAAATATTTCCGGATGGAAACTAGTTAGTGCAGGAAGTACACGGGGCAGGCAGGGTAATCATGACCCGGGGTAAAAACTGGTGGGGCAGAGGGTGAAGAATGTGGTGAAGGCGGCCTTGGTTAAGACCAGAGGACGGAGGACGGAAGACAGAAGACGGAGGTTTAAGAAGAGGACAGAAGACGGAGGACTGAGGACGGTTTTTGAAGAAGAAGACGGAATGGGAGTGCAAGGATGGGAGAAAGGATATCCAGCTTTCGGGATCTGAGAGTCTACCAGAAGGCTTTTCAATTGCAGCAGGATATATTTGAAATAACAAAACAGTTTCCACCGGAAGAAAAATATTCCCTTACTGACCAAATCCGACGTTCATCCCGATCGATTTGTGCAAACATTGCTGAGTCCTGGCAGAAGAGAAGATATCCTGCTCACTTTGTAAGTAAGCTAACTGACTCTGATGGCGAACAGGCTGAAACTCAGCACTGGCTTGATACAGCCAAAGCATGCGATTACATCACAGATAAGACTCATAGAGAACTCATGAATGAGTGTTTAGAAACAGGCCGAATGCTGGGCAGTATGATCAATAAGCCAGATGCGTTCTGTAGTAATTTCTAAGCTTATCTTTACCTGTCGTCTGTCGTCTGTCCTCAATGCTTCACCGTTTCCGGCGGGGGATTTGTGGAGATTGGCGTTGATTCGTGGACGGCTTCTTTTTTGGGTATAGCCTGCTGTCACCCACTTCAGGATACATATCTTGACCATTGCATAAAATCGGATTATTTTCAGAATTATTGTCCTATAAAAGAGGGTATAATTATGAAACAAGATGAATACATCTCTGCTACCAACCTGTCCAAGAAAACATCCGCAACCCTGGACGCTTTTGACAGAGGCGAAATGGAAAAGATGATAGTCCTGAAAAACAATGCTCCCAAGGCGGTGCTATTGTCCATGGAAGCTTTCCAGGCCATGCAGGAGGAGCTTGAAGATTTGCGGCTGGCCTCTCTTGCCCTGATCCGGCAGGAAACCTTCGACCCGAAAAAAGCTCTGTCCCATAAACAGATAATGGAGAAATTCTCCAGGTGAGCTGGACAGTAATTTACCACCAGGATGTGGAAGAGGACCTGTTAAGTCTTAGTCCAGCTATGGCCAGTCGGGTCGTCAGGGCCATAGATTCCAAGCTGACCCGCGCTCCTCTGGATTTCGGCGTCCCTCTATCCGGAAATCTGGCTGATTTCAGAAAACTCAGGGTCGGGGATTGCCGGGTTGTGTTCAGGGTTTTCCAGGAACAGGTTCAGGTTTATGTCCTGGCTGTAGGTCCAAGAAGGGATAAAGAAATATACAGGATGGCCGGAAGAAGGAAGAGAGAGTAGTCGGTTAGTCGGTGAAGCGGTTAGTCGGTGAGTCGGTGAAGCGGTGAGTCGGTGAAGATTAGGGAGGTAATTCTTTGCTTTAATCCTTTCCTGGCTCGCTGGATAAAGGAATAGAGATGGCACCCTGCCCGGAAGATGCGTCATCTGGACGACGGTTCCCTGGAACCGGAAGTGCCCGGGGCGGACTTTAGCGGGATCAAGCTGAGGATCATCTCCTTTGGAGGGGATGTGGAGGCGATGAGGCCCGGGGCGTCCGGGTCCTGCAGGAAACATTGATCTGCCGGGAAGATCGGCTGACAGGCAGACTGGATCAGGAGGATGGACCTTGAAACTTTCCGCTGTGAAAACAGTTTTCAGCACCCTGGACAAGGCCGGAGTTCGATTCCTGGTGGCCGGAGGCGTTGCCGTGGTGGTCCATGGTTACCCTCGTATGACCATGGATGTGGATTTGGTTGTTCAGCTGGAAAATAACAACATTCAAACGGCATTCAAGGTCCTGGAAGGATTGGGTTACAGGCCTTCCGTGCCGGTTTCTCCAGTGGATTTCGCTGATACCGTCAAGCGCCAGCGCTGGATCAGGGAAAAAGGTATGCGGGTCCTGAATCTTTTCAGCGACCTTTACCCGGAAACCCAGCTGGATATTTTTGCAGTAGAGCCTTTTGATTTTGACCGGGAATATGAACAAGCGCTTCACGTTGAGCTGGCACAAGGACTCATAGTACGCATAGTTTCAATCCCCACCTTGATATCCATGAAGAAGCAGGCCGGACGGGACCTGGACCACGAGGACGTGCGGCAATTGGAACAAATACTCAAGGAGAGAGGCGGTGACGGGTAAAAATCATTCCAAAGTCAACTGGGAAGAGACCACCTGGGAGGGGAACCGGCTGCTCCAGCTCAGGAGGTCACTGGCTTTGGACGTGCATCAGCGCCTGGAAAACCTGGAATCCATGTGCGATATTTACAGACATATGCAGAAGCTCCGGGTTGAAGGCAAGATGAGGTACAGGTCAATCCAGGAAAAGAACCAGTAACTGACGACAAGCCAGGTTATCCGTCCCGGCAGCCAGAAGCGTCTGCGCCGGATAGCAAGGGTCTGCGAAAATTTCGGTTAAATCAATTGTCCCGAACTTTTTTATGATTATTAGTGCTCACATCACTGTTGCCCGTGGAAACGCCAATTTCCTGATTATGTTCAACTGTAAGATGTTATGGGCAGAAGAGTGATAATCGACCAGGGAGAATACATCAGGCGTGAAACAAGCTTGGAGCTTTGCCTGGAAGTATTCGCTTTTTCTGAAGACTTTACTTGAACCTGGCGTCGGATCTGTGCATGTCCACATTTTTTCCGACGCCCTCCAGCCATCCGGTTCGGACCTCTTCTCCGGGGCTGTCGAACTCGGGTACGTAAGGTTTTATATCCAGCAGGGGGGTACCGTCGAGAATGTCCACGTTCAGGATGTGAAGAACACTGCCCTCTATTCTTTCCAGGCGCACCACTGAAAATCCTATGGCATTCGGTCTCCTTGGAGCCCGGGTGGCAAACAGGCCACGGGACTCGGAATCCAGGAACGGAACCACCTCCAGGTCATACCCGCAGCTCTTGTGAAAATGGTACAGCAGGATTAAATGCGAAAATCCCTCAAGATCTCTCAGCCCTGCCAGGTATTCACGGTAAAGCTTCACCGTCCCCCCGACGTTGGCTGCTCCGGCTGGCTGGATGGGCATATCCTCCAGGTCCCTGAAGGGCGAATGAATCTTACCGATTGGGTGACATTCCATCTTACGGACTCACAAGGTAAACAATGATTATCACCAGGATAACCAGATAGATAAGGTAAGCCCCTGTATCTGTCTCTATAATCCTGTGCCTGATCACCGCCATTATTTCACTGGCCCGGACCACAATAATGCTCTTCTTTTTCCCACCCCGGGCCGTGCCATACTCGCCGCAATAGCTGCACCTGACCGCTTCAGACCTGATCATTTCCGCGCAATGGGGACAAGTCCTGCGGGCCTTACCCTGTATGGTCAGCTTTGAAGAGAAGGCAGGATTTTTAGGAACCAGCAGGGCAAAAACCAGGCTGAACGGACCGAACAGGATTCCCAGCACAAACCATCCGCAGCCGCTGTGCCCTTTGCGGGCGGCTATGATAGCACTGACAAGGCCGATGAGAACCCAGGTAATGAGAAAATCCATAAGCAATTCGCAAATTCAGCCAGTTATTCAGCGCTTGCAATAGATACTGATCACTTCTGCGGCCAGAACATCCGCTGAATGTTCAGCAGGGAGCACAAGGTCTGCACATTCCCTGTACAATGGCTCACGCTCAGTCAGGGTGCTGCGGACTTCCTCTTCAAGGCTCAGGGAAGAAAGCGGCGGCCTTTGTCCTGTCTTGGGTTCCTGCTCAAGCCTTTGAAGCAAGAGGTAGACATCGGCCAGCAGATACACGGTGAGATGCTCCGGGCTTTTAAGCAGTTCGCGGTTGCCCGGCCTCAGGACTACCCCGCCTCCGGTGGCCACCACCATGGAGGTGGATGCAGCTGTATCAGCCAGTATCTTCTCCTCCAGATCCCTGAACCTCTCCCAGCCCCCTTCTGTCACCAGCTCCTGGATGCTTTTCCCCTGCTTCTCTTCCAGGACAGCATCGGTATCCACAGGTCTCAAGCCTGTTTTCGCGGCAATGGCTCTGGCCAGAGTTGTCTTGCCGCTGGCCCTGGGCCCGATGATATAGATATTGGCCCTTTTATTTTTGCAGCCACTCATTGTACATTTCTTCCTGCTGAACAGAGGTCAGGGCCCTTTCCCTCAACAGACCGGCCTGCAGTCTCTGCCTGTAGGCCTCATAAAGGATAATGGCCGCAGCTACGGAAACATTAAGACTCTGGACCATTCCGTGCATGGGGATGCATATTTCATGTTCAACCAGATGCAGTAAATCTTCCTGCACCCCGCTGTGTTCGTTGCCCAGAATCACCGCAGCAGGCCGGGTAAAGTCAAAGTCCTGGACCATGACCGCGCTTTTTCCAAAGCCGGTCCTGACCAGGTGCAGACCCTGATTTCTCAGGTTCTGCACCATTTCCCGGGCATCTCTGTGCCTTATGCGGCTTACCCACTTGCGGGCCGAAGCAGAGGTTTTGCTGCCCATCTGGGGAAATTGCTGCCCGGTATACAGCAGGTGCACCCAGGGAACCCCGAATGCGTCGCAACTTCTCAGGATGGCTGATACATTGTGGGGATCGTGAATGTTGTTGAGCACCAGGGTAAGATCCTGCTGCCTTGCCGCCAGCACATCCTTTATTCTCTGCTTGCGCCTGTCTGTTCTGGAAACACTGTTCATAGGGAGGCCTGTGCGCTGCCCGCATATTGCAGAAAAACAAGGTGCTCCTGGTTGCCTTTGGGACCCTTTATCCTGGATAAGGCCCGGCCCAGAAAAACAAAACCCAGCTCATGTACTGCCAGGTCTATCACCTTCTGTACCGCCTTTTCCGCAGCTTCTTGGGACCTGACCACGCCTTTGACTGTCAGGCCGCGGCCCACCTCGAACTGCGGCTTAACCAGGGCTACAACTCCGGCATTGGGTTTGAGAAAAGGCAGTACTGCGGGCAGTACCAGGGTAAGGGAGATAAAGGAACAGTCAATTGTTGCCAGGTCTACCTGCTCCGGTAGCAGGGATGGTTCAGCCGTTCGGATATTTACTTTTTCCAGGCAGACAATCCTGGGATCCTGTCTCAATTTCCAGTGCAGCTGTCCCTGACCCACATCCAGAGCATATACACGGGAGGCACCCATCTGAAGCAGGCAGTCTGTAAATCCTCCGGTGGAAGCACCCACATCCAGGCAGACCCTGCCCCGGACCTGCACATCCAGCTCTTCAATGGCGGTCAGCAGCTTGTCCCCGCCCCGGCTGACAAATCTCTGTCCCTTGTCAATCCACAGGCGGGAATCTGCAGGCAAAGACTGGCCCGGTTTTTCCACGCGGATTTTTTCATGGTCACGGAGCCGGTAGACCTGCCCGGCCATGATCAGTCTCCTGGCTGTTTCCCGCGAATCAGCCAGGCCCTTTTCGTGGAGCAGAACATCAGCACGCAGTTTGGCATCTTGCATGTTTTTCAAAGGGACAAGGGTCCTTCTGCCTGAGTGTATGAGCCTGCAGCCTCTGTTCTTTGCCTGTCCACGCATCTTGCCGCGAACTTAGCGTGGTCAGCGTGGTCATCCGGCCTCTGAACCTCAGGCCCAGTGAATAAGGCCCAGGCAGTGCGGATCAAGAAGCAGGGAATGATGAGGCAGAATGCGAACAGTGTAACCGAAGCGGCCGGTCTTAAAGGTTTCCAGTGTGCCTTCATAGGCTATCCAGCCTTGTCCCACCCCTTCCTTCTGTTCCATAAGCACTGTCTTGCGGCTGAGGAAGTTGCCGTCCATGTCCACATCTCCGGCATATATTTCCACCTGAATATCCTCGGTGGACAGTCCATTGACAAAAACCTCTGCCCGAACCCTGATCACATCCCCGGCATAAAGCTCATCTTCAGCCGCGGCCTGAACATTGCGAATCCTGACGCTTCCCCACTTGGTCATCAGGTCCATTCTCCAGGCAGCCAGGGACTTGGCCTGTTCAAATCCGTTCTTTTCCAGGGCCATAAAATTCTTGTATGCCGGCAGATAGGCTGTCTGCACATAATCCTCCACCATACGGTGAGAACTGAACATGGGCGCCAGGTGCTTCAAGCCGTTTTTCATCTTGCGCACCCACTCCACAGGCAGGCTTCCGTGTCTGCGATCATAGAAAATTGGCACTATTTCCTTTTCCAGAACATTGTACAGGTAGTGACTTTCCACCAGATCCTGGTATTCCTGGTCTGAAAAGCTTTCCCCGAAACCAATGGCCCAGCCGTAACTGTTGTCCTCAGTGTAGGCCTCATCCCACCATCCGTCCAGGGTGCTGAAGTTGAGCACTCCGTTGGCTACAGCCTTCATTCCACTGGTACCGCAGGCTTCCAGGGGACGTTTGGGATTGTTGAGCCAGACATCACAGCCCTGGAGCATGTAGCTGGCGATCTCCATGTCGTAGTCCTCGACAAACACCAGGCGGTGCCTCAAATCCTGCTCACGGCTGTACTGGACAATCTGCTGGATGATCTTTTTCCCTTCCACATCCTTGGGATGAGCCTTGCCGGCAAAAATAAACTGTACCGGAAACTTGTCATGATTTACGATTTCAAGAAGCCTTTTCACATCAGTGAGAAGCAGGTTGGCTCTCTTGTAGGTGGCAAATCTGCGGGCGAAACCAATGGTCAGGGCGCCGGGATCCAGAACCTCCTCAGCCAGCTGCAGTTCATATCTTCGCCCTCCCCTGGCGACAATCTGCTCCTTGAGACGCCGGCGTATATAATCCACCAGGCGTTCGCGAAGCCTTTCATGTGTTCTCCAGAGCTCTGCATCGGGAATTGCCTGAGACTGCTTCCAGACCCGCTGGCAATCAGGATCCTCTCTCCAGTCCAGACCCAGGTAGCGGTCAAAGAGATAGGACATGTCCGGGGCGATCCAGGTGGGAATGTGTATACCGTTGGTTATGGCTCCAATAGGCACGTCGTCTACCGGATACTGGGCCCAGACCTTTTTCCACATGTTCCTGGAGACACTGCCGTGCAGCTTGCTGACTCCGTTGTTGAACCTGGACAGGCGCAGCGCCAGGACGGTCATGCAGAAGTGCTCCTGGTCATCTCTGGGGTCCTCTCTTCCCAGCGCCATAAAAACTTTGAATGCCAGGCCGAGTTCCTGGGCATAGGACTCAAAATACTTTTGCATCAGATCCGGGGCAAACCTGTCATTGCCCGCCGGGACCGGCGTGTGGGTGGTGAACACGCTGCTGGAAGCCACCAGTTCCATGGCCGCCTCAAAAGACATGCCGTGATCCTGCATGAAGATCTTGATTCTCTCCAGTCCTGCAAAAGCTGAATGACCTTCATTCATGTGGATCACCCTGGGGTTCAGCCCCATGGCATGCATGGCCCTGAGTCCTCCAATGCCCAGTACTATCTCCTGTTTGACGCGCATCTCCCAGTCCCCGCCATAGAGCTGGGCGGTGATTTCCTTGTCCTGGGGCTGGTTCGTACCCAGGTTGGTGTCCAGAAGATACAGGCTTATCCGGCCAATTTCCGCCTTCCATATGCGGATGCTGACGCTTCTGTCCACCAGGTCCACCTGGACTGTCATGGGCTGACCTTTTTTATCCTTAACCAGGGTCAGGGGCATCTGCTCGAAATCATTGATGGGATACTTTTCCTGCTGCCAGCCGTCATTGGTGAGATGCTGGCGGAAATAGCCCTTTTGATAACAGAGCCCGATTCCCACCAGGGGCAGGTTCAGATCGCTGGCTGACTTTAGATGATCACCGGCCAGGATTCCCAGTCCGCCGGAATAAATGGGCAGCGACAGGCTGATTCCGTACTCTGCACTGAAATAGGCCACCACCGGAGCTCCCTGGCTTCTTTCAAACTCAAAGGAGCACTTGGTGGAAGACTTGTAAGTATCCAGGCTCTTTTTGATCTGATTCAGCCTGTCCAGAAAAAATTCATCACTTGCCAGGTCATCAAAAACCGACTGAGGTAGAAGGTTTAAAAAAAGCACGGGATTATGGCGGCTTTCATTCCAGAGCTGATAATCGATGCGGCTGAATAGCTCGCTGATTTCGTGTTTCCAGGAATACCAGAAATTAAAAGAAAGCTCCCATAACGGGGCAAGCTTTTTGGGCAATTTGGGGATCACGTTGTAAACTTTCAAAGGCCGCATATAGTTATCTCCTGACGGGATTGGGGCATAAAAAACCCGGAATATTTTAATTAAAAAGCCCGGCCGGGCAAAAAACATGTGAGCTGCTTTCTGTCCACAGGGCGTTCGGTTGCCGGCAAAAATCTTTTCAGGAAAAAAAGGGCACTCATTACTGCATGGTTATCAATATCTTTTCCGTTCAATGCCCTCAAACTTTCCTGGTACTGTCTTGCCACCCATGCCCTGAAATTGCAAGACTCAATTAACCCTTGCAGGATAGAGCATCAAAAGTTAATCTGAAACATGAAACCTTATACAAGGATAAGTGCATGTCCAGTTCAGTGCCGGTGAAAATAAAATACCTGGCTAATGCCGGCCCGGAACATTACAAGGTGCAGTACTCCACCTGCGGATCTGTGGGTATTGATCTGCAGGCCTGGATCAGGAAAGACTGTATCGTGCTGTCCCCCGGAGAAAGACATCCGTTTCCTGCAGGCATCGCTCTGGAGATCACCCAGCCCGGAATCGCCGGGTTCATATTTTCCCGCAGCGGGTTAGGGACTAAGCAGGGACTTGTTGTCAGCCAGGGTGTGGGAGTCATTGATCCGGATTACCGGGGAGAAATAATTGTCTCCCTGCTCAACAACTCCATGGACGAACGAACCGTCCTGAGAGGACAACGCATTGCCCAGCTGGTCTTTATGCCCTGGATAAGGGCCAGTCTTGAACAGGTCTCTGAACTGTCCCCCACACAGAGAGGTTCCGGAGGCTTCGGTCATACTGGATTTTAGAACCACATCCTGCTGGAACAACACGTAAAAGTACTGGAAAATCCCTTTGCTGAGGCCTTTATAACTGCCTCGGGTCTCTGAACACCGCACATATCAGGAGAACTTCGTATGGATTTTTCTGAAATCCAGCGCCGGACTGAAAAATATCTTTGTCCTACTTATGCCCGTTATCCCCTGGCGGTTAAAAAAGCCAGGGGATGCAGGCTGTATGACTTTGAGGACAGAGAATACATCGACCTGCTGGCAGGTATATCCGTATGCAACCTGGGGCACAGCCACCCGGAAATAGTCTCCGTCATCAGGGATCAGGCTGAAAAGCTGATCCATGTAAGCAACCTGTTTTTTCATGAAGAACAGGTTATACTGGCGGAGAAGCTGACAGAGACTTGTTCCATGGACAAGGCCTTCTTCTGCAACTCCGGTGCCGAAGCCAATGAAGCGGCCATCAAGCTCATGCGCCGCTACATGAAAAAGATCAGAGAACAGAACCGGTTTGAACTCATCACCTTTTCCGGGTCTTTTCACGGCCGCACCCTGGCCACACTGACCGCCACAGGACAGGACAAAATAAAGGACGGATTCGGCCCCCTCCCCTCCGGCTTTAAAAATGTGCCCCTGAACGATGTTAAGGCCCTGGAAGAAGCGGTTACAAGCAATACAGGGGCCATTATGACCGAATGCATCCAGGGCGAGGGGGGAATCAAACATTTGTCCCCGGATTTTATCGCCAAGATCAGAGAACTGCAGGAGCAAAACGACATCCTGCTAATAGCTGATGAAATCCAGACCGGCCTGGGTCGCACCGGATCCTTCTGGGCCTGCCAATCTGCAGGTCTAGAGCCGGATATGATTACTTCGGCCAAGGCCCTGGCCGGTGGTCTGCCCATGGGGGCACTTCTGGTGCGGGAAGAAATTGCCCGGGCCTTTGATGCCGGAAGTCACGGAACCACTTTCGGAGGGGGGGCCCTGGTCTCGGCAGCAGCCCTCAAATGCCTGGAAATCATGGAACGGGAAGATCTGGTGCAAAGAAGCCTGGAGACCGGCACGTGGGCCAGAAAACTTTTTGAAGAGGTTGCTCACAATTGTCCGGGAGCCATCCGGGAAATAAGGGGCAGCGGCCTGATGATCGGGATTGAACTCACCTTTCCCGGCCAGGAAGTGTGGAAAAATCTGCTGGATCAGGGTTTTGTTCTCAACCTGACCCAGGATACAGTGCTCAGGCTTCTGCCCCCTCTGGTCATACCCAGACAGGATATAATTGCTTTCGCCGGAGCCCTTGAAAAAACCCTGTCCGGTTCAAGGACTGGTTCGTGAAGAAAAATATTACACCCGGGCCTGTCCGGTGCAGAGACTGTTTGGTGCATCTTTACACACAAACCCGGCCCTGTTCAGTTCAATACCCATGTACCTGTTGAGTATCAACCACCACAGAAAGAATCAAAATGCCCTGGAGGCCCTTCTTCATGCCTACATTTCATGGGGGTGGGAAGAAGAGGATCTTGGGGAATCCACTCTTTTTACCATCTACTTCGACCAGGAGAAGACATGCAGAATATTCAAAGGGCTGGTTCTGGAAAACTGCCCGGGTGCAGATATTCAGGAAAAAAAAGTTCCACTGCAGGACTGGAACAGTGCCTGGAAGGATTTCTTTAAACCCATAGAAGTTGATGAGCGCTTTATCATCCTGCCTGACTGGCTGAAAAATACCAGCCAGGATCGGATCAGCATCATCATCACTCCCAAGATGGCCTTCGGTACAGGACACCACGCCACCACCCATCTATGTCTCCAGGCAGTTTCCAGGCTTTACGCACGTGGACTCCTGCCCCCCGACACCAGGTTCCTGGACCTGGGGACCGGTTCGGGCATTCTGGGAATAGCCTGCGCCAAGCTGGGCATGACCGGCCTGGGAGTGGATATTGATCCCACAGCAGTGGGTAATGCCCTGGAAAATATCGCTGCAAACAGAGTCGGTGAAAGATTCCAGGTAGTTGAAGGGGAAATTGCCTCGCTGGACCCGGATATTAAGTTTGATCTGATTCTGGGCAACATACTTTCCTCCACCCTGCAGCAGCTGGCCCGGGAAATTCTGATGCGCCTGAATCCTTCCGGGGTTCTTATACTTTCAGGCATCATCGACTACCAGGCCCCCAGATTGGCCAAGCACTACCAGGAGCTTGGACTTCCAAAACCCGTTGAACTGAAAAATCAGGAATGGTCCGCATTGATCTGGACCGGTTCCTGCAAAAAAAATCAGAATCCATGAATCGGAAAACGCTGCTGTTAAACTGGTTTGAAACCCTGTCCTCAGCCCTTGGTCCCAGCCATTGGTGGCCTGGGATCACCCCTTTTGAGGTGGCCGTGGGAGCCATCCTGACCCAGAATACCAATTGGAGCAATGTGCAGAAGGCTGTTTTACGCCTCCGGGAAAACGGAGTTCTTCACCCTGAAAAAATGTCCGCATTGAGCGAAGATGAACTGGCAAGGCTCATCCGGCCTGCCGGTTACTTCCGGATCAAGGCCGGCAGGCTCAAGAACTTTTTGTGGTTTTTGCGCATGGAGTGCAATTATAATTTCAAAACCCTTCAGAAAATGGAACTGGAGGTTCTCAGATCCAGGCTTCTTCAGGTCAAGGGAATCGGACCTGAAACTGCAGACAGCATTCTTCTTTACGCCTTGAAAAAGCCCAGTTTTGTTGTGGATGCCTACACCAAAAGGATTCTCAACCGCCATTTTCTGGTACCTGAAGACATTGATTATCATGAACTGCGTTCCTTATTCATGGACAATCTGCCTGAGGATGTGCATTTATTCAACGAGTACCATGCCCTTCTGGTCCGCACGGCAAAAACATGGTGCCTGAAAAAGAAACCTCTTTGCGCCGGTTGTCCTTTACAGATATATTTTCAATAAATATTATTGACTGATCATGAAACATAAACTGAATAAACCTCCGGGAAAGGCCGGGCTTCAAGGCCATGGTTTGATCATGAACATATCTCGTGAGGCACTGACCTGGTTCCTGGTTTTGCTGGCGTGTGTCCTCCTTTCTTTTCCCCAGAAACTCAGAGCTTCCCATCAGGAAGATATTGAGGCGGAAATTGAAGCCCGCAAAGAAGAAATCAGCAGGCACAAAAGCGTTCTGGAACGTCTGAGCGCCAGGGAAAGGGAGGTCTATTCTCAACTGGCTCAGACAGAAGACAGGCTGGATGAAATTTCAGACAAGCTTGACCAGCAGGAACAAAGGCTTGTTGAACTTCAGTCCAGAGAAGCAGACATGCTTGACAGATATGAAAAGCTTAACCGGGAAAGAGAGAAAACCCTGAAAAGGGTCAAAGGCCTGGTCAGTGATTTGTGGCCCATCTATCTTGAAAGCCGGGCTCAGGGGCTGGCCGGCATGGATGAATGGGCTCAGCTGGACCGCAGGATATCCTGGCTGCAGGCTGTTCACCAGGAAATGAACCAGGCCCTTTCCCTGCTCAGGGACCAGAGCAGAGAGCTTGCTGCAAACATGAAAGAACTGGAGGTTGCCCGGTCGGATTTTGAGTCCCAGCTGGACCGGGTCAACAACCTCAAGGATCAGATGCTGGACAAGAAACTGGGTTTTGTCCGGGAACTCCAGGAAATCAGGGCCCAAAAGCTTGCCGGTCAGGAACTGGTAGAAGAGATTATGGGAGTCATTGACTCGCTGAACTATAATCTTAAATCAGCCACCATTGACAGAGACATGAAAAGCTTTCAGGGTGATCTGCCATGGCCGGCCCAGGGCAGAATAGTACAGGCCTTCAATCCTTCCAACAACCCCCCGCATAACGGACTCAGCATATCTCTTTCTGAAAATGCCCCTGTGCGGGCCATATCCTGGGGCAAGGTGGTCCACAATGACACATTGCGAGGATTCGGAAGAGTGGTTATTATTTTTCACGGGGATGACTACTATTCTCTTTATGCCTATCTTTCCGGGAGCAATACATCCATAGGCCAGGAGGTAGAACAGGGGGAGAACATAGGGACTGCAGGCTATTACCCTCAAATCAATTCCCATGGAATTTATTTTGAATTGCGTTTTAAACAAAAACCCATTAATCCTTACCAATGGCTGGGTAAATCCTGATTTCCGCATATCGGGCCTGTACACAGATTTAAGACCCCGCCTTTCAGAAATCATTGAGGAGTCAACACAGTTTTTTTGCAGCCGGCATTCCGGCTCTATGGACATAACATGCTGCAATACCTTGTCATATTCATAATACCAAGCATCTGGAGGAAATAATGCGTATTAACCATTTAATCGGAACCATAGCAATTTTATTCTTGCTGGTCATAGCCCCATGGAACAGTCAGGCCAGGGAGGACAAGCTCGATGCCCTGAAGATGTTCAGTGAAGTGCTGCATCTGATTGAAGATAACTATGTGCACGAAAAAGACCGCGAAGAACTCATCCGTGGAGCCATCAAGGGCATGCTCCAGAACCTTGACCCTCACTCTTCGTATGTTGATCTGGAACAGCTGCAGATGATGCAGGAAGACTTTTCCGGCAAATTCGGAGGCATCGGCATCCAGATCGGTATCCGCAACGACCGCCTGGTGGTCATATCTCCCATAGAAGACACTCCGGCCCATGAAGCCGGCCTTGAACCCGGAGACATGATCCTGGAAATAGACGGCGAGTCCACCCAGGGCATGGCTTTAATGGATGCTGTACGCAAGATCCGCGGACCCAAGGGCGAGGCGGTGGAGCTGACTGTCCTCTCAGAGGAGGCTCAGAGCCCCCGCAAGGTGAAGATTGTAAGAGATGATATTCCGGTGCACTCGGTGAGAATCAATGAGCTTGAACCCGGGTATGTGCACCTGCGCATTACTGATTTCAAGGCTACTACAACTGAGGAGCTGAAGAAAGAACTACAGCGGTACTCTGACGAAAGAGATATCAAGGGCATAGTCCTTGACCTGCGCAACAATCCCGGTGGATTGCTCGATCAGGCTGTATCCGTATCTGATCTTTTCCTGGAAGAAGGCATGATTGTCTATACCCAGGGACGGGAAAAGGTTCAGCGCAAAGAATACAAAGCCAGAAAAAGGGCCATGGATGTGGCCTCACCCATGGTTGTCCTCATCAATGCCGGGTCTGCCTCAGGATCTGAAATCGTTGCCGGAGCCCTGCAGGACCAGAACCGGGCCCTGCTGGTGGGAGAACCCACCTTCGGCAAGGGCTCGGTACAGAGCATAATTCCCCTGTCCGACGGATCAGCCATAAAATTGACCATTGCCCTGTACTATACTCCTGAGGGGCGCTCCATCCAGGCTGAAGGAATCGCTCCGGACATACACATGCCCTTGCAGAGGAAACAAAGAAAAGACGGGGAGCCCGACGATTCCAATCTCAGGGAGTCATTGCTGCAGATGCATATAGAGCAGCCGGAAAGACCCGAGAGGGAAGACGAGCTTACCCAGGAGGTGAAGGATCTGCTGGCCGAGGACAACCAGCTGCGCCTGGCCCTGGAGCTCTTGCGCTCCATGCCCAGAATACAGGAAATTCGTCTGCAATAACTGCTGATCATGGCTGCATCATCCGGCAAAAAAAAATCCAAAGGCAAAAAAAAACCCCCTGTCAAAAAGCCTGCAAAAAGCAAGCTTGGTTTGTTCATATGGGGGGCGGTGGCAGGCATCACTCTGATAGCCCTGGTGGGTATTCTTCTTTTGCCTGCCAAGAAAGAGACACTGCATGAGCGGGATTCCACAGTAAAGCCTTATCCCCGGCCTGATCTCTTTACTGAAAAGCCAAGAAAACCCGTCTATGAGGAAAGAATCGGGATCGGCTTTGATCTCAGGGTCTGGGAGGCGGACATGGCCATCCTGCATGCCTTGTCCAGGATGGACAAGGATGATGATCACATACTGCATTCAAGGATTGAAAACCGTTTCTTTTACGGGACACCCTACCAGTTTCAGGACCTGCATGTATATACCAACAACCGGCAGTCTGAATTCATCAGCATACTTCAGGACACCCTGGCATTGTTTGTGGACAACGCCTCCCTCAAGCTGGAAGATGAATCTCAGCATCACTGGTCCATAAGCATCAACGGCCAGAATACCCACCTTTTGCGTCTGGGAATTGATCCGCCGCTCACCCAGCCCGGGTCAGGAAAGCTGGCCATCATTATCGATGATCTGGGCGAAAGCACTGAGTATGCAAGAAAACTGGCTGAACTGGATTTTCCGGTAACCTTTTCCATCCTGCCCTATCTGCCGGAAACCCAGAAAGTGGCTCAAATAGCCTCCAGAAACAATCTGGAAATAATGCTGCATATGCCCATGGAACCGGAATCATACAGCCGCGGCGTGGAACCTGGGCCTGGAGCATTGTTTGTGGATATGGAGCCTCACGAAATCAGGATGCAGTTTCTGCACAGCCTCAGTCAGGTTCCCCAGGCCACAGGGGTGAACAACCACATGGGTTCCGCTTTTACCCAGAATTACTCCGGGATGAAGATAGTCTTCGAGGAACTGCAGAAAAGAGAAATGTTTTTTGTGGACAGCCTGACCACCCCCAGGAGTGTAGCCGCTGCACTTGCGGCTGAAATGGAAGTGGATTTCATGCAGCGACACGTTTTTCTGGACAATATCCGCAGCCAGGAAGCCATAATATATCAGCTCAAAAAGGCCGAAACCATGGCTGCCAGGTATGGTCATGCCGTGGCCATCGGCCACCCGCACCCTGAGACCCTGCAGGCCCTGCGGAGCTGGAACAGGGAACGAAACCCCAGGGTGTACTTTTCCCGGGTTGACGACCTTCTCCTGGACCAGAAAATAAAGGCCCTTTCAGCTGACACACGCAGAAAGACAGATCTTATCTATTAGCCTGCTGACAAGGCTTTAAAAGAAAAAAATATCAGAGACATCCAGAAGCCAACGGAGGTGAAATGACCCAGAGAACTTTGTCCATTATCAAGCCCGATGCTGTGGAAAGAAATCTGCAGGGCCGCATTCTGAGCATGATTCAGGAAAAAGGACTAAAAATTGTGGCCCTGAAAATGCTGTACTTGACCCGAGAGCAGGCCCGGGGATTCTATGACGTTCACCGGGAAAAGCCTTTTTTTGACAGCCTCACAGATTACATGTCTTCTGGACCCATTGTGGTCAGTGTTCTTGAGGGGGATGGAGCCATAGACAGATACCGGGAAATCATGGGAGCCACCAACCCTGAAAGTGCCGGCCAGGGCACCATCCGCAAGGCCTTTGCCCTGGACATCGAAAAGAACTCTGTCCATGGATCTGATGCACCGGAAACAGCTTACCGGGAAATAAGCTTTTTCTTCAGTCAAATGGAGCTTGTAGGCTGATGAGTGAACATCTGGGGCTTATAGGAACCGGCAATATGGGTGGGGCCATTGTTCAGGGTCTGGCGGGCCGCAGGGATCTGCAGGTGCACGGCTATGACCCTGACCGGGAGAGGCTGAATCTGCTGCAGGACAGATTCGCCCTGATTCCTGAAGCGGAAGCAGCTGAACTGGCCCGGAAATGCGGCTTCATACTTCTGGCTGTCAAGCCTGCCTTGATGCCCGGGGTATTAAAGGAACTGGCACCGCATCTGTCTTCTTCCAGCTGCTTGATTTCAGTTGCTGCCGGGGTCAGGATAAGGGATATCAGCCTCTGGAGCGGCAATATCTGTCCTGTGGTCAGGGTTATGCCTAATACTCCGGCTCTGGTGGGAAGGGGAATATTTGCCCTGTGTCTGGAACATGAACTGCTTTCTGTAAAGCAGGCAGATTTTGTCAGTGAACTTTTTGCAGGACTGGGGCAGATACACGTTCTGCAGGAAAAGGACTTTGACTCTTTTACCGCCCTGATAGGATCAGGGCCTGCATATGTTTTCTATTTCATGGAGAGCATGGTGGACGCAGGAGTGCTCACAGGCCTGGGAAGAAGAGAAGCAACACAGATGGTTGTGGAGCTCTTTGCCGGTACAGCCCGGATGGCCCTGCAGGAGGATTGCCACATCACCGTGCTCAAGGAGATGGTTGCCTCCCCGGCGGGAACCACCATTACCGGGCTTAAGAGCCTGGAAAGGCATGCGGTCAAAGCAGCCATCATGGAGGCTGTGGAAAGCGCAGCCCTCCGCAGCAGCGAACTGGCTAAGGACAAAGCGGGGCCAGATGATTGACCGGGCCGTACCCCCTTCCTAAAGGAAAACTTTTTTCCAGAGTAAGCTGCAGATAATCCCGGGCATTGATCACGGCCTCCTGCACGTCCTGCCCCCGGGCCAGGTTGGCGGCAATAGCCGCTGACAGGGTGCAGCCCGTGCCGTGAGTGCTGGTGGTATTTATTCTGGGTCTGGATACAGGCACTGGATCGCTCCCGGCCACTGCCAGCCAGTCCACCACTTGCTCCCCCTGGAAATGTCCCCCTTTGAGCAGGACGGCCCTTGAACCCATGTCCTGCAAACGCTTCAAGGCTTCAAAAATATCCCCGCGTGAGCTGATTTGGGACATACCCGTGAGCAGCCCGGCTTCCGGACGGTTGGGAGTTATGAGATCAGCCAGGGGCATGATTTCATGTTTCAGGGCTTCCAGGGCATGATCCTGCAGCAGCTTATGCCCGCTTTGGCTCATGCAGACCGGATCCACCACAAGAGGGAATGTCTTCTGGGCCAGTGCTTCAGCCACTCTGGAGATGATCTCCCCTGAAAAAAGCATTCCTGTCTTGGCTGCCCGCACCGGAAAGTCCTCCAGTACACTTCTAAGCTGCATAGCAACAAATTCCGGTTCCGGAGCAAAAACACCCTGCACTCCCAGGGTATTTTGCGCGGTCAGGGCGGTAACCACTGAAAGCCCGTATACCCGGTGCACGGTAAAGGCTTTCAGGTCGGCCTGAATCCCGGCCCCTCCTCCGGGATCAGATCCGGCAATGGTAAGTGCGCATGGTAAAGAGTATCTGCTCATTCCAAGATGATTCCTCAAAAAATGTCTGGAAACCCTGTTTCTTACTCTGGCAGGCTGTGAATCAGAAGCTGAGTTATTTACTTCTTTCCTGATTCATTGCTCATCTTCTTTTCAATCTTGGCCCAGGTGTCCTTGAGGGAAACGGTCCGGTTGAAGACAGGCCTGTCCGGTTGACTTTCCGGGTCCAGGCAGAAATAGCCGATCCTTTCAAACTGAAACCTTTCCCCGGGTCTGGCACTGCTGAGCCCCGGCTCAACCAGACAGTTGTCCGTCACCTGCAGCGACTGAGGATTCAAGAGATCCTGCAGGGAAAGGCCTTTTTTTTCATCCTGGGCCGGATTGGGCCTGGAAAACAGACGGTCATAGATGCACACCCGGGCTTTTTCCGCATGCCTGGCCGAAATCCAGTGCAGGGTCCCCTTGACCCTGCGCCCGTCAGGAGCGTTCCCGCCCCTGGTCTGAGGATCGTAGCTGCAATGAACTTCCAGGATCTCCCCTGTGTCCTGATCCTTGATAACCCTGTCGCAGGTAATGAAATAGGCGTATCTCAGACGAACCTCCCGGCCCGGAGCCAGCCTGAAATATTTTCCGGGGGGGTCTTCCCGGAAATCATCGCGTTCAATAAACAGCTCTCTGGAAAAAGGCAGCCTTCGGGTACCCATGCTCTCGTCCTCGGGATTGTTTATGGCTTCAAGTTCTTCTGTACGATCACCAGGATAGTTGGTGATAACCACCCTGAGGGGACTTAGCACACCCATAACCCTTGGAGCCAGCTTGTTCAGATCTTCCCGGATGCAGTACTCCAGAAGGGACATGTCCACAATATTGTCGCTCTTGGCCACCCCTATCAGATCGCAGAAGCGCCGGATGGAGCGCGGCGTATAACCCCTGCGCCTGAGCCCTGAGATTGTGGGCATCCTGGGATCATCCCATCCCCGGACAAAGCCGCCCTGCACCAGTTGGGTGAGCTTGCGCTTGCTCATGACTGTATAGTTGAGATTCAACCGTGCGAACTCAATCTGCTGGGGATGGCACTCGACTCCCAGCTGCTTAAGGAACCAGTCGTAAAGTGGACGATGGTCCTCGAATTCCAGGGAGCACAGGGAGTGAGTGATTCCTTCCAGGGAGTCGGACAGGCAGTGGGCATAGTCATATGTGGGATATATGCACCATTCATCACCTGTCCGGTGATGGTCGGCCTTGAGTATCCTGTATATGACCGGATCGCGCATGTTAATATTTGGAGAAGACATATCTATCCTGGCCCGAAGTACATGCCGGCCTTCCTGAAATCGTCCCTCCTTCATGCCCTGAAAAAGCTCCAGGTTTTCCTCGATGCTGCGTTCCCTGAAGGGACTGTTCTGCCCAGGTTCTGTGAGGGTCCCCCTGTACCTGCGGATCTCCTCGGGGGTCAGGCTGCATACGTAAGCCTGACCCTGCTCAATAAGCTGAAGGGCATACCTGTAGAACCCGGGAAAATAATCCGAAGCATAGTAGAGATGTTCGCCCCAGTCATAACCCAGCCAGCGCACATCCTCCATTATGGAGCGCACGAATTCCGGGCTTTCCTTCCTGGGATTGGTGTCATCAAAACGCAGATGACAGCGACCGCCATACTTTGCTGCCAGTCCGAAATTAAGACAGATGGACTTGGCGTGGCCGATGTGCAGGTATCCATTGGGTTCTGGAGGAAATCTGGTAACCACGCTCTTATGCTTTCCTATGCGCAGATCCTGCTCAATAATCTCCTGAATGAAATTGGAAGGTCCGGAATTGTCCATACCCGCAAA
>SL_5KL_010_SEDDRAFT_10000807_pt1 | contig 19735 bp, 24 predicted proteins | sample SodLakKL_010_SED_FD_9118 | JGI IMG/M metagenome (IMG submission 9118)
TCATCACGATCAACTACACCTCGGGGACGACCGGCGATCCGAAGGGCGTCTGCCGAACCCACCGCAACGAGACGCTTCACGCCTACCTGATCACCATCCATCACGAGATCGCCGACGACGACGTCTACCTCTGGACGTTGCCGATGTTTCACGTCAACGGGTGGGGACACATCTATGCCATCACCGGGATGGGCGCGAAACACGTCTGTACGCGCGGGATCGACGCCGAGGGGATCTTCAAGACCGTTCAAAACGAGGACATCTCATACCTGTGTGCTGCCCCCACGGTGCTCAACATGCTGATCGATTACTACGACTCGAACGACGTGGCCTCGACCGGGGTAGCCGACGTCCGCGTCGCCACCGCGGGAAGCGCGCCGCCAGAGGCGACGATCCGCACGATCGAGGACGAGCTCGGATGGTACTTAAAACACGTCTACGGGGCGACCGAGACCGGCCCGCTCGTGACGACCTCCGATGCCCGTCGCACGTTCGATGACGACTCGCCCGACCGGTTCGCGATCAAGAAACGCCAAGGGATCGGCTATCTGGGGACCGACGTCAGAGTCGTCGACGAGGACGGCGTCGACGTGCCACGTGACGACGTAACGATCGGCGAGGTCGTCGTCCGCGGCAACCAGGTGATGGACCGCTATTGGAACGCGCCCGAGGCGACGGAAGCGGCGTTCTCGGAGCGTCTCGACGGCTACTACCACATGGGCGATCTCGCGACGGTCGATGCGAACGGGATGATCTCGATACAGGATCGAAAAAAGGACATCATCATCTCCGGCGGCGAGAACATCTCGAGCATCGAATTGGAGGATACCCTCTTCGAACACGAGGCGGTCGCTGACGTCGCGATCATCCCCGTGCCGAGCGATAAGTGGGGTGAGACGCCGAAGGCGTTCGTGGTCCCCGCGAACGGCGACCCGGACGACCCGGGCACGACCCCCGAAGAACTGAGCGCGTTCACACGCGAGCACCTCGCGGGCTACAAGGCCGTCCAGCGGATCGAGTTCGTCGAGGCGTTGCCGACGACGGCGACCGGGAAGGTCCAGAAGTACGAACTCCGCCAACGGGAATGGGAGGACGAAGACCGGATGGTCGGCCAGGGCTGAGCGGCCGCCGATCGCCGCCGGCGCGTCGTGGACCCATTTATAAGCGCATGGGAGAGAAAACCGCACACCGGCGACCGAATCAGAACCCTTAACCGTTCCACCGGATTTCTATCAGGTAGCGGGATGGGATAGCCAGGAGATTCCGCCGGGCTCATAACCCGGAGATCGGTAGTTCAAATCTACCTCCCGCTACTTTTTGACCTTCTTCCCCTCCGAGGGAACCCTCATACTTCTCGCGCTTAACGAGCGGTCATTTATACGGATACCGACCCGTTTCGCCACATTCCAGACAACGAACGACGACGTGGCCCGGCTGGAGCCGGACGCGACTCGTCAGCCCGGGTCGCAGATAGATGTCACAGGCGTCGCAGGTCTTCCGTTCGAACTCGCGGGGCACACCACAGCGGTTGCGCTCGGAGATGCGGCGGGCGAGCCTGATATACTCGCGGGCCCGGTCGTGTTCGCCGTCGACGACGGCCTCTCGGGCGAGACCGAACAGCCGATCGATCCGTTCCCGCGGAATGCCCATACCCCGAGGGGCGAGGCGGCGAATAAAAGGCGTTGTCATCGGCTCCCACGGGTCGGCTGAAGACCACCGCCCACGTCGCGGCCGAGTTTCCGCTGAAGAGGGCTCAATTTATACATAATCGGCGGAATCGATGGGTATGTCCCCGACCGAGTCCGGAACCGATGCAGAGCAATCTGCCCCAGAGCAAGAGCAGTCCGCCCCCGGCGAGCGACGATCCGCTCCCGATGAGGCTGGTCCAACTGCCCCCGCGGATCGGATCGTCGCACTCGACGCGCTCCGCGGATTCGCGCTGCTTGGAATTCTCGTTATCAACATCTGGTTGTTCGCGTTGCCGACCATCGCGACGTACAACCCGACCCTCTATGGGGATTTTACGGGGCTCAACTATGGCGCGTGGCTGATCAGTCACGTTCTCTTCGAGCGAAAGTTCGTCACGCTGTTTACGATCCTCTTCGGTGCCGGCATGGTCCTCTTTTTGGAGTCGAAGGCGCGGAAGGGACAGGCCGGACGAAAGCTCCACCTCTCGCGAACGTTCTGGCTGCTCGTCATCGGGCTCGGACACGCCTATCTGCTCTGGATCGGCGATATCCTCGTTTTTTATGCGCTCTGTGGGTTCGTCGTGGTCTGGGCGTGGCGCTGGCGACCCACCCGGCAGTTCATCCTCGGTGCGGTCCTGTATGCGATCCCCTCGGCGTTATACCTGCTTTTGGGAGCGAGTTATCTGGTATTACCCGAGGACGGGCAAACCCAACTGGAGGACGAGCTGCTCGCCGCCTTCGGCGCGGACTTCGATCCCGCCCGAGAGATCGAGATCTACCAGGCCGGGTGGGTGGATCAGGCCGGACACCGGATCCCCATTCTACTTGAATATCATACGCTTGGGTTTCTCTCCGAGCTCTTCTGGACGCTCGGCGGGATGATGTTGATGGGAATGGCGCTTTATAAATGGGGCGTGCTCTCGAACGCACGAAGCGGCCGGTTTTACCGGCGGCTCCTCCTCGGCGGCGTCGGAACCGGCCTTCCGCTCATTCTCGTCGGTGTCTGGCTCCGCGAGGTGTTCGCCTGGGAGACCATCCCGGTGCTCACGCTCGCGTTTCAGTTCAACTACTGGGGTGCCCCGCTGCTCGCGGCCGGCTACATCGGCGGGATCATGCTACTCTGTCGGGGCGCGGCGGATGGGCGGGTCGTCCACGCCTTGAGCGCCGTCGGCCGGACGGCATTCACGAACTACTTGCTGCAGACGGTCATCGCGACGACGATCTTCTACGGCTACGGCCTCGGCCTCTTCGGCCAGTTGAGCCGGGTCGAACTCCTCGGGGTGGTCGTGGCGATCTGGGCGGTCCAGATCCCGCTTTCGGTGTGGTGGCTCGATCGGTTCCGGTTCGGACCCGTCGAGTGGGTCTGGCGGACCCTGACGTACCGCAAACGACAGCCGATGCGCCGCTGACCGCTGCGCTGGATAGGTGCCGTTCCGGAGACGGCAGACGTTTTTGTGATCCAACATGAACCGTTTTGTATGCCCTCCTCGGTCGTCTCCGGTCGCCCCCGCTCACGCCTCGGACCCGTGGCGATACTCGGGGCAAACCTGTTGCCGCTCGTCGGCGTCCTGTGGTTCGGTTGGGATCCGACGACGCTCGTCGTCATCTATGCGCTGGAACTACTGTTCACGCTTCCGCTGGCGGGGGTGAAAGCGCTCTTCGCGAAGCGGCCGCCGCGAGCCGATCACGACGAGTCCGGAACCCTCGGCGTCTCCCATCCGTTGGCCGAAAGCCGGGGCGCTATCGAACTCATCGGCTGGCTGCCGCCCGTCTATCCGCGGAACCTCCCGTTCGCGGCCGCCGTGATCAATGGCTCGATCTGGTATCTAATCGTGATCGGCGTCGTGCTCGCGGGGGTCGTCTCCGTCGGCAACGCCCTCACGCGCCCGGAGGTGCTCGTGAGCGCCCTCGCGCTCGTGATCGGACAGTCCGTCGAGACGTGGCGTGAGTATCTGCAGAAGGAGTACGAGACCTCGTCGCCGTACGCGGTCATCGAGACCCCCGCGAGACAGACGTTCTTTCTCGCGTTCGTGTTGCTGGCCGTCCCGGGGATCGAGACGTTCGGCGTGGAGGGGGTGTTGGCCGTCGTCGTGCTCGTCAAGCTGCTCATCGAGTGGTCGGCATATCGCGCCGGGTCGGAGGGGGGCGGTCGGCTTACCGGCTGGCTGGCCGGACCGGAGTCGGCGACAGAGGAGCGGAAGCCGATCGAGGTTCCGGACGACCCGCCGGAGGTGACGATCCCGACCGATCGGCGCGCGGTGTGGCGGACGGCCTCTTTCGACGTCGTCGGTCGCTTCGCCCCCTTCGCCGTGGGGCCGTTCATCGTCCTCTGGTTCATTCTGATGCTCCTGCTCGGCGATGAAGCGAGCACGGTCGCCGTGGCCGCCATCAGCGTCATCGTTGCCGCCGCGTTCGTGGTAACGCTCGCGCTGCGCGTCCTCATGGGCGTGCTTCAGTACGGCTGGCTGGAGTATCGCCGCTACGGGGACCGGATCGTCGCCTACGACACCCTCGTCTCGGAGCCGCAGTGGACGACGGCGCTCTCGGTCATCCGTGACGTGCAGGTCGTCCCGGATCGGTTCGCGGACCGACTGTGTGACACCCGGACGGTCGCCGTGACGACCGGGTGGGGCGAGGAGGAGCGGCGGCGGTACCTCGGGCCAACCGCCCACGGCGACGCGCTCGTCGAGCGGTTCGATCTGCCCGTCGTGACGACCGACCTCGATCCGATCGATCGACGGCCGATCGGCGTCGTGATCGGGAGCCTTGTCGCGGGTGGCGTTGCGATCCTCCTCCTCGCGGTCGGGCCATGGATCAGCGTCGGAGAACTGCTTCTCGGCGGGGCCATCTACGGCGTCTTCGGTATCCCGTTCGTCGGGTTGCTCCTCCGTGGCATCTGGGTGCAGGCCTACCCCGAGCGAACGGCCGAACCGGCCGACACGTCGCAGTGATGCGGATGACGGAACGCCTATCCACATCACGAGCCACAAATATGTATGGTCCCACCGAGCGCCCTCCCACTCGTCATCGACGTCGGGGCGGCCCTCACGGATGCCGGCGGCCTGCTCCAGTACGGGTTGGTTTTCTTGTTTGCCGCGTTCCCCTGGGTCGAGATCCTCGTCGTGATCCCGATCGCCATCGGCGTCGGGTTGGACCCCGTCGGCGTCGGGGTCGCCGCCTTCGTCGGCAACGCCGGATCCGTCCTCGTGCTGCTGCTTGGCTACCGGCGGGTCAGCGGATGGTGGAACCGTCGGCGGGCAAGCGGGCAGGAGGGAGAAGAGACTGACGCGGAGTCGACGAGTCGCCGCCGGCGCTGGGCACGCCAGATCTGGGATCGGTACGGATTGCCCGGACTTGCACTCGCCGCGCCAATCCTGACCGGCGTCCACCTCGCCGCGTTGCTCGCGCTCGCCGCCGGCAGCCGGGGCGGGTTGATCGCGGGCTGGATGACCGTCGGGATCGCCGCGTGGACGGTCGTGCTCGTGGCTGGATCGGCGTTTGGGGTGTCGTTGGTATAAAAACAGGAGAGCCGATCTTCGGGTTATCTCACGGCAAGAACGACATCGGGATCAAGAGACACGTTTGCGATCGAGTCGCTCCTTGATGTCGTCTTTCACGTCTTCGGCTGTCCGTTCGTGAAGTCGCTTTTGTAACTCTTCGCGAACCACGAGTCGAGCGCCGTATCGCAGTACCTCCGATCGCGAACCAAACTGACCCGCCTCCACGAGCTCGTCGAGTTCACTGACGAGTTCCGGCGGAAGCGATACCGGAATGGTATATCTGTCTGTACTTATAGGATGGACCACATATAGAGAACGCATATTATATCTCCAAGCAGCTGAACTGCCGACTTGTTATTTATACTTGCCGAGCCATGTTCGACAGAACGCTTATTCAAGCGGTCCGCGAAGGACGAGTATGGCGAGTGCGACACGCGACCTCAACAACGGCGAGGGCGTCGAGTTCATTCNTGAGGATGACGGCTCGATCACCGCCAAGGACATCGAGACNGGTGTCGCCTCCTTCGGCGACACGAAGGCGGAGGCCCTCCGGATGCTCGCGGAGGCGATCGAACTCCACGAAGGCGGTGGCGATCCCGTGACTGACGAGGACCTCGAAGAGTGGGGCCTCGAAGACGCGAAACCCGGCGATAAGGAGCTTCCTGACTTCATGAAGTGAATGGTCCGGACGAACTTCTCCGGACGCGATATCGCGTCTGTGCTCCATGACTTCGGTTACAGGCCTGTCGGTCGCGCAGGCAGTCATCTGAAGATGCGCTACGAGTCACCAGATACGGATGAAGTCCGAATCGTGACAATTCCTATGGCGTCCGAAGATGAGATCCCGACTGGGACGCTACAGTCGATCGCCGATCAGTGCGGTGCGGACGACTTCCACGCGTGGTGTGAGTGGATCGACGATCACCGATGATTACCGACTTATTATAGAACTCGTCAATCGCCCCTCCCCTGAAACCGCTCCGATCACGCCAGTCGGCGGATCGGTAGTAACGAGGTCCGTCCGGGGTGCTCGTTTTGAACTTCTCGGGACGCTCCGGACGCCCGACGAGGTGACCGTACTCCGTCCCATCGATGGGGCTCCGAGTGCATCGAGCCCTACAGACATCACATCGGAACTCGGAGTCCTTCTCGGTCCCGAAGCTCCCGGAGAATCCGAGGCTCAAGGTGAAACACCTCCGGTTAGGGACGTGTTTTTAGTTAAAGAGGTATTACTAAGAACTGATAAGTTAGAGTGAAGACCGCTATGGGGCCGGAGGGATTATGAACCACGGTCGCTGGCGCTCCCTGATTCAAATCCCACCTCAGCACAATCCTGCCGCTCGCGGGGTTGCTCGCGGCAGCAATTGATGGGGCCGGAGGGATTTGAACCCCCGATCGACTGATATCTCCGGTACGCCTCGGAACTCCAGAGGGTCGTCAACACGAGCGATGATCAGTCGCCCGCTCGGTATATCAGTCTGGAGTGTCGTCCCGGGCGTGGCCTCTGGAGTCAGTCGCCATGCCTGGCTTGGCCACAGCCCCGCTGTCTGCGCTCGAAAGTTGAGCGAACACGATTAAAGGGGTTTCGATCCGGGGCGATCGGGGGACGTGAGCGCCCCGACGAACCGGCACGCTCAGGGCTCACCCGGGCGATCAGTCCCGGTCGTCGTCGCTCCAATCGCACTCCTGGCATTTGTACCCCGTCACGAACTCGGTCACACTCGGCATGTAGCCGACCGCGATGACGTCGCCGTCACACTCCGGACACGGACGATCCGCGTCGGTGATGTCCTCGGCTTCGAGGACCGACGACCCCTCGACCATCTCCGCGAGCTTTCCCGGCGTCACCATCCGTCCCTGCACGACGCGATTTGACATACTTGGTGCAGGGGCGAGAGCACCTAAAGCGATACGGCTCCACGGGCGCGCCGATCACAACCAGGGCGCACGCGAATCGCCGTCGTCGAAGGGGTCCCGCCGATCGTCGTCATCGTCGTCATCGTCGTTGCCACCGCCGGCACCCCCGTCCTCGTCCGGCTCAGCGGACGGACTGCCATCCCCCTCGACGGCCCCACCGTCGCCGGCCGCGGCGGCTCCGTCGGGGGGTGCCGTGGTGGACCCGGGCGAAACGTTCGCGGGTTTGCCGCCGGAAACGAGGTCCCCGTCTGCGACGTCCGAATCGTGACCGCCGACCTCCGGGGAGGCGCTGACTGCCATGCCGCCGGCGACGTCGTCGTCATCGTCGCCACCGTCATCGGTGCCGTCCGCGCCACCGGAGACGTCCATCCCCGGGGCGTCGGGGTCGTAGGCGAACAGCGCGGTCACGCCAAGGACGGCGAGCGCGATGGGCGCTTCCGTCTGCATGACCCCGATGGGCCGCAACAGGATCGGGAGCGCGAGCACGCCGAGTGCGACCGCCGAGCCGAACCGGAAGCGGTCGATGTCGACGCGGCCCTTCAGCTGCGGGGAGAACGCCGCCACGGAGAGCGCGAAGCCGACGCCGATACCGGCGGCGGCCGTGCCCGGCAACACGTACTCCGTCGAGGTCTGTAAGGAGAGGCCCGAGGGATCGAAGCTCGCGACGAGGCCCAACCCGATGATGACCGCGGGGCTCGGGAGGTACTTGCCGATCTCCGAACTCGCCGTCTTCGCGGCGATGGCGAGGATGACGAGCCCGGCGAACCGCTCGAAGATCTCGAGGTTCAAAAAGCCCTCAAGCGTCGGCGCGAGCGCGGCCTCGACGGCCGCCACCGGGATGATCACCGCCCCGATGAGCAACACGGAGGTCATCATCTCCTTTCGGGTGCCGTCCATCTCCGCGAGGATGACCGCCATCGTGGCGGAGCCGCCGAAGATGAGGATCCCGGTCTCGACCACGCCGGTCGGCGTCGCGAGGACGCCGGCGACGACGAGCGCGGGGAAGATGCCGTCGATGAGCGGCAGCGCCATGACGGTCGCGAGGAGCTTCGTCGCGCCGCCGACGCGTTGCTCGAGGCGAAGCGCTATCGGATGTCGTGAGACGCTCATCTACCGTCTTTGACCCTGACCAACGGGTAAGCGGCGGGAGGCGGGCGACCCACGATAGCCGTGGAGGCGGCGTGCGGAGTCGGACCACCGAGTCCGACGAGCCCCTGTAAATTTGGACGTATTGCCGAATGTAAAGCGGGCGCCGAGCTGGATGGTCGGCTGACCGGCAATACGCACGTCAATGGAGCTGTCGGAGTCCATATGAGGAATATATCACCGGCTTTGATTAAACTTTGTGTGAGGACTGCCCGCACACCACGAGAATATTGAATCCGACATTTATAAACACGGGTGTCGATCCCACGGTTAAGTCGGCTTTTGATCGAATATCCATCGAACCAGCTCGATCGATAACCGTTTTTGACGGATGCATTACCAGGGGACGGCCTCCGGATCGGTCGTCCACGCGGTTCGGAAACGACGTCACCACGTCCCGGCCATCCTCGCCGCGAATCTCAAGGTTCAATGTGCCGGGGCCGTTCCACGGGGTATGAGCGACCAGCAACTCCGCAAGGAGGCACACGACCTCGACGTCACGGTCTGGGTCGGGAAAGGCGGCATCGAGGCGGTCACCGAGGAGCTCAAAGATCAACTACAGGACCGGAAGCTAGTCAAAGTGAAATTCCTCAGGGCGGCCCGTGGAGGGACCACGACCGACGAACTCGCCGCCGAACTGGGTGAGGCCGTCGGGGCGGACCTGATCGAGACGCGCGGGAACACGGCGGTGTTCCACTGATGATCGGCGGTGGGGGTCCCGGACAGATCGCCGCGGCCGAGAACGTCCTCGCGCCGTTCCTCGGTGACGCTGCCGGGCTCGTCGTCTCGGCGGCGACGTTCATCGTCGTCTTAACTGCGGTGTATGTCCTCAACAAGAGCGTCTTCAACCCGCTCATCGAACGGCTGCTCGAACGGCAGGGGTTGGAGGAGCACGCACGCCGCCCGCTCAACAAGATCGCGACGTTCCTCGTGCTCTTCGCCGGGTTGACCGTCGCGTTCGGGGCGGCCGGCTACGACGACTTCCTCCGCTCGCTCGCGACCATCGCGGCGGCGGCGACGCTCGCAGTCGGCTTCGCGTTACAGGACGTGATCCGGAACTTCGTCGCGGGTATCTTCATCTACACCGATAAGCCGTTCAAGATCGGCGACTGGATCGAGTGGGACGACAACGTCGGCGTCGTCGAGGACATCTCCTTCCGGGTCACCCGTGTACGAACGTTCGACAACGAACTGCTCACCGTCCCGAATCACGCACTCACGAGCGGGGTCGTGAAGAACCCGGTCGCGAAGGACACGCTCCGGCTCCGGGTCGTCTTCGGGATCGACTACGACGACGACGTCGACCATGCCACCGAGATCATCATCGAGGAGGCCGAAAAACACGAGGCGATCCTCGAAGAGCCCGCCCCGTCGGTTCGGTTCAACGAACTGGCCGACTCCTACGTCGGGCTGCAGTCGCGCGTCTGGATCGCAAACCCGTCGCGCTCGGACTTCATGCGGACGCGGGCGGAGTACGTCGCGGCCGTCAAGAAGCGGTTCGACGCGGAGGACATCACCATCCCGTTCCCGCAGCGTACCGTCTCCGGACGCGATTCCTGGGAGGAGCCCAGCGCGTTCGGTAGCGAGGTCTGAGTGGGAGGGCGGATCCATGGGTGAAAACACCGTTCCCGTCCGCGTCCGCGATCAGAACGGGCTAGAGACGACGCTCGCCGTCGAGCGCGGAACCGTCCTCCGCGACGCGCTCATCGCGGGCGGATTCGAGGTGTACGGCACGCTCTCGTCGCGGCTCAACTGTGGCGGCAACGGCCTCTGTGGCACCTGCGGGGTCCGTATCGACCCGCCCCCGGAGCCGAGGAAGTTCCACGACACCGCGGCCGCGCGGTTCGGCTACCCCCGACTCTCCTGTCAGATCGTCGTCGAGGAGCCGCTCACCGTCGAGATCCCCTCGAAGACGATGTGGGGCCAGCTCCTACCGAGACGGCCCGAGAGATCCTAAAAAGGGGGCGGCCTCCGCGGGGTCTACGGGCACACCGGGTTAGCGATTCGGCGTATACTCGCCGAACTCATCGCGAAGGACGTCACAGACCTCCTGTACCGTCGCGTACGCCTTTACCGCCTCGATGATCGCCGGGAGCAGGTTCTCGTCGCCGGCGGCGGCCGAGCGGATCGCCGCGAGCGCGGCGTCCACCGCCTCGTCGTCGCGATCGGCTTTGACGACCGCCAACCGCTCGCGCTGTGCGGCCTCCTGTGCAGGGTCGACCTCCTCTAAGTCCATCGCGGGCTCCTCGTCGACGGTGTACTCGTTGACGCCGACGATGATCCGCTCGCCGTCCTCGATCTCGCGCTGGCGCTCGAAGGCGACGTCCTGTATCTGCCGTTGCACCCACTGGCTCTCGACGGCCGCCAACGCCCCGCCGCGGCGGTCGATCTCCTCGATGATCTCGAACGCCTCCGATTCGATCTCGTCCGTGAGGCTCTCCACATAATAGGAGCCCGCGAGCGGGTCGATCGTGTCGGCGGCTCCAGACTCGTGCGCGAGGATCTGCTGGGTTCGCAGTGCGGTCCGGACGGACTGCTCGGTGGGTAACGCGAGCGCCTCGTCCTTGCCGTTGGTGTGAAGGCTCTGGGTGCCGCCGAGCACCGCCGCGAGCGCCTGGTACGCCACCCTGACGACGTTGTTGTCGATCTGCTGGGCCGTGAGCGTCGATCCGCCCGTCTGGGTGTGGAACTTGAGCTGTTTCGATTTCGGGTTCTCGGCGTCGAACCGCTCGTCCATCACCTGCGCCCACATCCGGCGGGCCGCGCGGAACTTCGCTGCCTCCTCTAAGACGTTGTTGTGGGCGTTAAAGAAAAACGAGAGCTGTGGGGCGAACGCGTCGACGTCGAGGCCGGCGTCAAGGGCCGCCTGGACGTATTCGATCCCGTTCGCGAGCGTGAACGCGACCTCCTGGGCGGCCGTCGAGCCGGCCTCACGGATGTGATAGCCCGAAATGGAGATCGTGTTGAAACTCGGGACCTCCGAGGCACAGAACGCGAAGATATCCGTAATGAGCCGCATCGAGGGCTCCGGCGGGTAGATGTAGAGGTTGCGGGCGATATACTCCTTCATGATGTCGTTCTGGATCGTCCCGCGCAGTTCCGTCCGGTCGACACCCTGTTTGTCACCCATCGCGATGTACATCGCGAGTAACACGGCGGCGGGCGCGTTGATCGTCATCGACGTCGAGACGGAGTCGAGCGGAATCCCATCGAAGACCGTCTCGAAGTCGTCGAGCGTGTCGATGGCGACTCCCGAGCGCCCCACCTCGCCCTCCGCCATCGGGGCGTCGGAGTCGTACCCCATCTGGGTGGGGAGGTCGAACGCCATCGAGAGTCCCGAGGAGCCCTGATCGATCAGATACTGAAACCGCTCGTTCGTCTCGGCGGCGGTCCCCATCCCCGCGTACTGCCGCATCGTCCAGAGTCGCCCACGGTGCATCGTCGAGTAGACGCCCCGCGTGTAGGGCTCCTCGCCCGGGAAGCCGACGTCCTCGCGGTAGTCGTGCTCGGCGAGGTCCGCCGGCGTGTAGAGGGCGGAGACGGTCCGGCCGCCCGTGTCCGTGGTGAACGTCTCGGCACGCTCCCCGAACCGGTCGACGGTGGGGCCATAGGTCTCTTCGTCCCACGAGTCACGAGCCTCGCGAATCCGCGCCAGTTCCTCAGGGTCGAACATTAGTGATCCGGTTGGGCGACCGAGGCTTAAGTGTGGAGGTCACAGGAAGCGATCTATCGGGCAATCGGTGAATTAGCCCCGAATAAACGTCAGTTTCTCACGTTCTTCGGGCGGGATGGGGTTCCGATAGGTCACGTCTTCGCCCTCACAGAGTCCCGCAAAATCGGTGTCCGTCGTGAGCAAGTAGTCGGCGTCGTATGCCCGCGCGAGTGCGACAATGAACGAATCGTATACGTCGTGGTTTTTTTCGGCACTGATTTCATACGCATCCAGAAGCGTCGACTCCGTGGCGTTGATAACCCGGGCGGGACTCCGAACGAGCGATTGTACCGCGTTGCGGGCGGCCGGGGAATCAACGCCAAAGTGGTGCGTCATCAGGTACTGTGCCCGGAGCGGATAGTAGTCGAATACGAGGAGCACGTTCGACCCATCGAGTGCGTTCTGTACCCATGGATAGACGTCGTCGTGGGCGGGATGATCGTCGGTGAGGGCAATCGCGAGGACGTTTACGTCCGTGAGCACCGTCACTTCGGTCGGGAGCGGATCGGCCATTGACTTGGTCGCTATCGCTCCATCGGTCCGAAAAGCGCCTCACCCGCATCGGTCGGGGTCGTGTCCTCCCAGTCCGTCCGGCCGGCGGTGGCGGTCTCCAACTTGGAACTCGGTTTCGGGGTGACCTCGAGTACCGAGCCGACGAGCGCCGCCGGGATCTCATCGCCCGCTTCGATCCCCAGTCGCTCTCGAACCGCCTTTGGGAGCGTCACCCGCCCACGGTCGTCAACCCTGAGCGTGAGCTCCATCTCGTCCTCGATATCGGTAGACCTGATACCCATTTTCAATCACTTACTTCCCACTACTGTGCTTACATATAAAACGGTTGTGGCGGTTTGAAGAGCTACCGGATCCATCGCTCACGCATGAACGTCCTTCCCGAACACACCGCACGGTTTCTGAGGGCGACGGCCCCGGATCACACGCCGGTCCAAGCCGAGATGGCCGACCTCGCCGAGGAGTGGGGGTTTCCGATCATCGGCCCGGAGTCGGGCGCGGTGCTCAGGCTCCTCGCGCGATCCACCGACGCCGAGCGCGTCTTCGAGTTCGGCTCCGGGTTCGGCTACTCCGCGACGTGGTTCCTCCGCGGCGGGGCCGAGTCCGTCATCTGTACCGAGTTCGACGAGGAGGAGGCCGAACAGGGGGTGGCGTTCGCGGCCGAGTACGGCTACGACGACGCTGTCACCTTCGAGGTCGGTGACGCGATGGAGACGATCGAGCGCTACGACGGGCCCTTCGACGTGGTCCTGATCGACCATCAGAAGTCCAGATACGTCGACGCGTTCGAGGCCGTGAGGCCGAAGCTCCGGCCGGGGAGCGTGGTCGTCGCCGACAACATCGCCTCCGGGCCGATCGACTTCGACGCCCTCGTGCGCCACGTCGCCGACGGCGACCCCCTTCCCTCGTCGGATGACGACGCCCAAACACATGGGATCGGGAGCTACGTCGATCACGTGACCGATGCCCCGACCGTGGAGACGGCGATCCTGCCGGTGGGTTCGGGGATCGCGGTGTCGACACTCCGCGGGTGACCCACGGGCGACCCACGGGTGACCCGCAAGCGACGTGCGACCGTGCGTTCCGAAACCCTTACTCCCGGCCCGGAACACCCTCGGGTATGAGCGAAACGCCCGAATCCGACGGGGATACCGCGAACACCGCCGCCGCCGCGGCCGCCGCCGTCGACGCCGAGGAGGTCCGCCACGTCGCCGAACTCGCGCGGGTGAACCTCGCTGACGACGAGGTCGAGCGGTTCACCGAGGAGTTCGCCGACATCCTCGACTCCTTCGCGGCCCTCGATGAGGTGCCCGAGACCGAACGTGACGAGGAGCTTATCAACGTGATGCGCGCCGATGAGGTCCGTGAGGGCCTCACCCAGGAGGAGGCGCTCGCGAACGCCGCCGAGACCGAGGACGGCTTCTTCAAGGGACCGAAGGTGTCATAGATGGCGGCCGATCACAACGTCTTCATCACGGAGGAGTCGATCGAGGGCGACGCGGAGGGCCCGCTCGTCGGGAGGACGGTCGCCGTGAAGGACAACCTCTCGACGGCCGGCGTACGCACGACCTGCGGCTCGGAGATGCTCGCCGACTACGTCCCGCCTTACGACGCGACCGCTGTGGTGCGCGTGAAGGACGCGGGCGCGACGATCGTCGGCAAGGCGAACATGGACGAGTTCGGGATGGGAACGACCACGGAGACCTCCGCGTTCGGCCCGACCCGGAACCCCGTCGACCCCGATCGGGTCCCCGGCGGCTCCTCGGGCGGCTCGGCGGCGGCGGTGGCCGCAGGCGAGGCCGACCTCGCTCTCGGGTCGGATACGGGAGGATCGGTCCGCTGCCCGGCCGCCTTCTGTGGCGTCGTCGGGATCAAACCGACCTACGGGCTCGTCTCCCGGTACGGACTCATCGCCTACGCGAACTCCCTCGAACAGATCGGCCCGATCGCGAACACCGTCGAGGACGCCGCAACCCTGCTCGACGTCATCGCCGGCCCGGACCCACACGACGGGACGACCCGTGATGCGGGCGCGGACTCGAACTACGCCGCGGCCGCCAACGGCGACGTGGACGGGATGACGATCGGCGTCGTCACCGAACTGTTCGACGGGGCCGACGAGCGCGTCGTCGAGACGGTCGAGGCCGCCATCGCGGACCTCGAATCGCGTGGCGCAGAGACTGTGGAGGTCTCGTTGCCCTCGCTCGAATACGCGGTGCAGGCGTACTACGTCATCGCGATGGGCGAGGCCTCCTCGAACCTCGCGCGGTTCGACGGGGTCCGCTACGGCCATCGCGGCGAGAGCGACGGGAACTGGAACGAGTCGTTCGCGGAGACCCGCGAGGCGCTCGGCGCGGAGGTCAAACGGCGGATCCTCCTCGGGACCTACGCGCTTTCGGCGGGCTATCACGACGCCTACTACGCGAAAGCGCAGGACGCGCGGGCGTGGATCAAAGCCGACTTCGATGACGCCTTCGAGTCGGTCGACGTCATCGCCTCGCCGACGATGCCCGTCCTCCCGTTCGAACTCGGCGAGAGCCTCGATGACCCGCTCCGGATGTATCTCGCGGACGCGAACACGACGCCGGTGAACCTCGCGAACCTTCCCGCGATCTCCGTCCCGGCCGGAACCGCCGACGGGCTCCCGGTCGGGCTGCAACTCGTCGGGCCGGCCTTCGGCGAGGAGGCGATCGTCCGGGCGGCGAGCGCGGTCGAGCACGACTTATAAGCGTCCTCCAGCGCCATTCGCAACGACCATACCGACCGACGTAAACGCGTACGTATGGGGCTGACCGAGGAGGAGCTGGAGCGACTCGCCGACGTGGTTCGTCTCCAACCGACGAAGAACGCGGAGCTGATCGAGGCGTGGGGCGTCGAGAGCGGCAGCGAGGTCCACTCGTATCTGGAGAACCATTTAAAGGAGTACTACTACCGCGACGACGACAGCCTGATCCGCGCGACGGCGGAGGCGAACGACCTCGTCGACGTCGAGCCTGGGATCGAAGCCGACGAGGTCGCCCGTGGCGGCGTCCCGAGCGTGATCCGGGTCCCGGAGCTCGAAGCGCAGGTGTTCGAGGTCGTCGCGGGTCCCGAAGACCGCTCGGAGTCCGTCGTCTGCGTCCTCACGAAGCTCCGGGAGACCTACGACATCGATCCCGAGGCCGGCGAGGTCCGCCGCGCCCTTCAGAGCCTCCGTCGCAAGAACGTCGTCGAGGTCGTCTATCGGACCGTGCCGACCTTCCGGTTGGCCGTCGAGCGCGACGCCGTCGACGTCGAGATCGCGGAGTAGGGCGGAACGGACGGGTGGCGGTCCGGCCGTCGCCGGACCCCATCGGTTTTAAAAGGCTCCGGGCGATACGGGGTGTATATGCCAACGTTCGAGCTGAACCTGTCGGATGACGTCTACGCGGAGTTTCAACAGCTTGCGGACAGCGAGTTCGTCTCCGAGGAGCAGGCCGCAGAGGAGCTCATCTCCTCGGGCATCGAGGCGTACAACATCACCGTCGTCGACGAGGAGCCGCACGACGAGATGCTGACCGGCGCGGAGAACAACATGTTCGATACCGCACAGGACCCGGGCAGCATCGAGGACGACCGCTTATAAACACTCCCGATCGTTTGTTTCGCGTCGACGAGTGGACCCCTCCACCGGTGAGTCCTGCCGTGGAGCACGTCGACCGAAAGCCTTTGGCCTAAGCGACGGAGCGGGCAGGTAGATGTCGACCCACCTCGCGCGAACGCACCTGTTCGGGACGGGCTGGCGGGGAGTGTTGCCGTTCGTAGCGGTCGGTGTCCTCATCGGTGTCCTCTCCGCCGGCTTCGTCGTCGGGATCACCGATCTCGGCGTCTCCCTGATGGTCGGCGTCGTCGCCGTGGGGGTCGCCGTCGCGGGCGGCGTGCTTCGAGGTGGCCTCCTTCCGACCGTCGGGGCGCTCTGGATCCTCGCTGTCTGGTGGTTCGTCTTTCCGCCGCTCGTCGGCCTGCTCACCGGGGACTGGGAGATCGGCTCCCGGTACAACTACCCCCGATTCCTCGATTATGGATACGCCTCCGCGACCGCCGAGTTACGCGGTGCCGTCGACCAAGCGGTCACGAACGGGATCGTTCTCGCCGCGCTACTCGGGACAGGCGGCTACCTCCTCGGGGCGGTCGGCGCGTGGCTCGCTGCCCGGCGGTGACCCCGTGAGGGGGGCCAGCCCGCTCACTCCTCGCGGTTGGTCGGCTCCAACGGGAGATCGAGCGCCTCGGTGAGATCGTGTTCCTCGCCCGTGAGGATATACAGAACGTCCTCCAAGACGACGACGAGCTCGGGAAGCTCGCGGGCGACGAGGTAGGTGATCCCGATCAGCGCGACGACGGCGAGCAGTTGGCTGATGATCCGATCGGAGACCAGAAAGGAGACGCGGTAGGGGTTGGTCGCGCCGAACATCGCCAACACGAGGTCGGGCTGCCAGTGCATATACTGGTTACCGGTGACGACGGAGATGAACGCCGTCCGGATGATGTTGAGCACGTAGATGAGCGGGATGGAGACGGCGAGCGCACGGAGCTTCCGGTCAAGCGGGGCACGGACCGCCGCGATCAACCCGCCGAAGATCGCCATACTCCCGAGGCCCGTACACGCCAACACCACGTTCACCCGGTAGGTGTGGCCGTCCTCGAGGGTCCACAGATACGCCGCATCGAACCCCTCGTGGCTCTCGACGCGTTCCGGGGCGTAGCCGAGCAGGTCGATGAGGAGCCCCGTGTGGCTGGCGACGACCTCGATGAGCACCTGTCGCGGTTCGGGGATTGCGAGCCCCGCGACCGTGAACGCGGGGATCGTCTCGAAGGGAAGGTAGATGAACAACATCAGCGCCACCGCCCGCGTGAGGACGAACAGCGACGCGCGCCCCCGATAGAGGAGGTAGCCCGCGTACGCACAGGCGGGGGCACCGATGAGCGCGAGGATCGACTCCACGTAGCTCTGATGTTCGAACGCGAAGAACGGGACCATCGAGAGCCAGAACAGGCCGAAAAGCGCCCACGTCCCGGCGGCGAGGGTCCTGCCGGCCGAATGGCCGTAGTGATCGAGCGCCCACGCGGTCGCAAAGAGGATCGCGACGATCCACGCGAACGTGAACGTGTCGGGGAGCGCGCCGAGGATGGCCACCGCGCCGACACCGGTCATGACTGAACCATCCGAGGTGACCGAATAAATCCCTTGTCGTTGTGCACGAGCGACACCCGAGCGATCGGGTGGGGGTCACGGACGGGCGATACCGAGCGATCGGGTGGGGGTCACGGACGGGCGATGCCGAGGTACCCGGGTCGCGCCCGCGGTCGACCGAAAGGCGCTTTTCCCGCCGGGACGACCCTCGCGCATGATCACGGTCGCGCTGGCGGGCAAGCCGAACGCGGGCAAGTCCACCTTTTATACCGCCGCGACGATGGCCGACGTCGACGTCGCGAACTACCCGTTCACGACCATCGACCCGAACCGCGGGGTGACCTACGTTCGAACCGAGTGCCCCTGTCTCTCCCGCGAGGAGCGCTGCGGCAACGAGAACTGTCGTGCGGGCAAACGCTACGTCCCGGTCGAACTGCTCGACGTCGCCGGACTCGTCCCGGGCGCACACGAGGGGAAGGGCCTCGGAAACCAGTTCCTCGACGCGTTGACCAACGCCGACGTCATCCTCAACGTCGTCGACGCCTCCGGCGCGACGAACGCGGAGGGCGAACCGGTCGAACCCGGGACCCACGATCCGCTTGAGGACGTCGACTTCATTGAGGAGGAGATGGACCTCTGGCTCACCGGCATCGTCGAAGACAACTGGGAAAGCGTCGAGCGGAAGTCCCGCTCACCCGACTTCGACATCGAGGAGGCGCTCACCGACCTCCTCACCGGGGTGGGGGCGACGGAGGCGGACGTCACCGCGGTCCTTCGCGATCTGGAGTATCCCGCGGACCCGATCCAGTGGAGTGACGACCACCGCGAGGCGCTCGCGCGGACGATCCGCCGCCGGACGAAGCCGTTCGTCGTGGTCGCGAACAAGGCGGACGTCGCCGCCGACGGGGCCATCGATCGGATCCGCGAGGGGACCGACAAGCCGGTGGTTCCGACGACGGCGGACGGCGAGTTGGGGCTCCGACGCGCGGCGGAGGCGGGGCTCGTCGCCTACGACCCCGGCGATGACGGCTTCGAGATCACCGGCGAGGTCTCCGAGGGCCAGCGGGAGGGCCTCAATGCGATCCGTGCGGTGATGACGGAGTTCGACGGAACGGGGGTCCAGACGGCGCTCAACACGGCGGTCTACGACGTGCTCGACCGCGTGACGGTCTATCCAGTCCAGGACGGCTCGAAGTGGACGGACGGGACGGGGACGGTATTGCCGGACGCGTTCCTCCTCCCGACGGGCGCGACGCCGCCGGACCTCGCGTACGCCGTCCACACGGACATCGGCGAGGGCTACCTCCACGCCGTCGACGCCCGCTCGAATCGGCGGATCGGCGAGGGTCACGAACTGACCGAGGGCGACGTGGTTCAGATCGTGAGTACGAACTAACGGCAAGGTGATCCGATATCTTGCAGCGAGGACGAACGTGTTCGGTTGAGCGGTGGGAGCGGAATTCATCGTAGAAACCGGCGATATCGCGCGCCTCGGCGGGTGGGAGGCTCGTGTTGAGGGTTGGCACGCTCCCGGAATAATTACTCAAGGGCATCATAAGCTGAGTTAAATATTCCTCATAGCCATATTGGTTTATGAGTGGGGACGGTACGTCGAGTCGACAATGAAGCGAAGACAGTTCCTGCGTGGGGCCGGCGCGGGTGTCGCCGGCACCGCCCTCGCCGGCTGTGTCGGTGGCGATGGTGGAACCCGGACCGTGACCGTCGATTACGCCTACTACAACCCCGTCAGCCTCGTCCTGCGTGAACACGGTTGGTTGGAGGAGGCGTTCGAAGACAGCGAAGCGGAGGTCGACTGGCTGTTGAGTCTCGGCAGCAACGAGGCCAACGAGTACTCACAGACCGGCGAGGCACAGGTCGCCTCGACTGCCGGCGTGGCGGCGCTCATGGCCCGCTCGAACGGCGTGCCGATCACGACGCCGTACATCTACTCCGAGCCGGAGTGGACGGCGCTCGTCACGCTCGATGGGAACGGGGTCGAGTCGGTCACCGACCTCGAAGGGGCGTCCGTCGCGGCCACACGCGGTACCGACCCCTACTTCTTCCTGCTGCAGGCGCTCGACGAGGAGGGGTTGAGCGAGGACGACGTGGACGT
>SL_5KL_010_SEDDRAFT_10000808_pt1 | contig 19733 bp, 17 predicted proteins | sample SodLakKL_010_SED_FD_9118 | JGI IMG/M metagenome (IMG submission 9118)
CGACTGCGCCGCCGAGCGCCCCGGCGGGCGAAGCGCCGCCGGCCGCGGCGCCGGGGGATCGCCCGGAGCAGCGGGTGCCCATGACCCGGCTGCGCCAGCGCATTGCCGAGCGGCTGGTCGAGGCGCAGCAGAACGCGGCGATGCTCACCACCTTCAATGAAGTGAACATGCAGCCGGTGATGGATCTGCGCGCCCGCTACCGGGAGCGCTTCGAGAAGGCCCACGACGTGCGCCTGGGCTTCATGTCGTTCTTCGTCAAGGCGGCGGTGGAGGCCCTCAAGCGCTACCCGGCGGTCAACGCCTCGATCGACGGCAACGACATCATCTACCACGGCTACTACGACATCGGTATCGCCGTCTCCTCGCCGCGGGGGCTGGTGGTGCCGGTGCTGCGTGATGCCGATCGCCTCTCCTTCGCCGAGATCGAGGCGCAGATCAACGAACTCGGCAAGCGCGCGCAGCAGGGCAAGCTGAGCATGGACGAGCTCACCGGCGGGACGTTCACCATCACCAACGGCGGGATCTTCGGCTCGCTGCTCTCCACGCCCATCCTCAACCCGCCGCAGAGCGGCATCCTGGGCATGCACAAGATCCAGGAGCGGCCGATGGTCGAGGATGGCGAGGTCGTGGTCCGGCCGATGATGTACCTGGCCCACACCTACGATCACCGCATCATTGATGGGCGCGAGGCGGTGCAGTTCCTGGTGGCGGTCAAGGACTGTATCGAGGATCCTGCCCGCCTGCTGCTCGAGGTCTAGCGGCGCCGGCCCCTCGGGGCCGGATGCGCCCCGCGCACATCCAACGACAGAACAGGGTCGCAACATGTCCAATCACTACGACGTCATCGTCATCGGTGCCGGCCCCGCCGGCTATAGCGCCGCCATCCGCTGCGCCCAGCTGGGTATGCGCACGGCCGTGGTGGACGCCTTCGTCTACAAGGATGGTGAGCCCGCCCTGGGTGGCACCTGCCTCAACGTCGGCTGCATCCCCTCAAAGGCGTTGCTCGACAGCTCCGAGCAGTACCACAAGGTCACGCATCAGCTCAGTGCCCACGGGATCACCGCCCAGGGGGTCGAGCTCGACGTCGGCCAGATGATCGCCCGCAAGGACAAGGTGGTGAAGGAGCTCACCGGGGGGATCCGTCAGCTGTTCAAGGCGAACAAGATCGAGTGGATCCACGGTCATGGCCAGCTGGTGGAGGCCCGGACCGTGGAGGTCCGCCGTGCGGATGATACCCGCGAGCGCTACAGCGCCGACTCGGTGGTGCTGGCCACCGGTTCGCGCAGCGTCGAGATCGGTGCCGCGCCGCTGGATCACGAGCGCATCGTCAACTCCGACGGGGCGCTGGAGTTCACCGAGGTTCCGCAACGACTGGGCATCATCGGTGCCGGCGTCATCGGCCTGGAGATGGGGTCGGTTTGGAGCCGGCTCGGTTCCGAGGTGGTGTTGCTCGAGGCGCAGGACGAGTTCCTTGGCCCGGTGGACCGCCAGGTCGCGCGCACCGCGCAAAAGGAGTTCAAGAAGCAGGGCCTGGATATCCGCCTGGGCTGCCGGGTGACCGCGACGCAGGTCGGCGGCGGGGTCACCGTCTCCTACGAGGACAAGAACGGCGAGCAGCAGCTGGAGGTCGATCGGCTGATCGTCTGCGTGGGTCGGCGACCAAACACGGATGACCTCTGCTCCAAGGAGGTCGATCTGCTGCTCGATGAGCGCGGCTTTATCAATGTCGATGAGGACTGCAAGACCAACCTGCCCGATGTCTACGCCGTCGGCGATGTGGTCCGCGGCCCGATGCTGGCCCACAAGGGGCAGGAGGAGGGGATCCTGGTTGCCGAGCGGATCGCTGGCAAGGGCGGCGACCTCAACTACGAGACCATCCCGTGGGTGATCTACACCGACCCGGAGATTGCCTGGGTGGGCCGCACCGAGGAGCAGCTGAAGAAGGCCGGCATCCCCTACAACACGGGCGTCTTCGGCTTTGCCGCCAACGGTCGGGCCCGCGCCATGGACCAGACCGCGGGGCTGGTCAAGCTCATCGCCCACGCCGAGACCGACCGGCTGCTCGGGGCCCACATCGTCGGCCCGCAGGCCTCCGAGCTGATCGCCGAGGCGGTGGTGACCATGGAGTTCGCCGGTTCGGCCGAGGACCTGGCGCGTACCATCCACGCCCACCCGACCCTCTCTGAGTCCGTCCACGAGGCGGCCCTGGCGGTCGGCAAGCGGGCCATCCATAAGGCCAACTGAGCCGCCACGGTGCCCGGGCGGTCGCCCCCTGAACCGGGGGCGGCGACCGCCCGGTGATTCCCGCCGAGCGGGCGGTGCCGACGGCTGCGGCTTTGGGGTATCCTGACCCGATGACCAGCATCCGAGCCGCCACGTCCGCTGCCACCCTTGCTCTGACCCTGCTCCTGCTGGCCGCCTGCGCCGCGCCCGACCGGGTGCAGGAGCCCGAGACCGCCGAGAGCCCCCAGGAGCCTGCCGCTCCGCCCGCGGAGGAGACGGCCGAGGAGGAGGCCATCGAGCCTCCGGAGCCCGCGCCGGAGTCGCCCCCCGAACTGGGCAGCGCCGATGAGCCCTTTGTGGCCTACGGCCAGGAGCCGGGCTGGATGCTGCGCATGGATGGGGAGCGGATGCGGCTGCTGGCCGATTACGGCCGGGTTGAACTCACCGCCGCGCAGCCGAGGCCGGAGGCGACCGATGCCGCCCTGCGCTATGTCGCCGAGACCGAGGACGGCCGGGAGCTGGAGGTGGTCGTTGAGCCGGAGCTGTGCGCCGATGTGGCCACCGGCATGCCGCACCCCTACCGGGTTGGCTACCAGCTCGATGGTGCGCGGCATCAGGGGTGCGGTGGTGATCCCCGGGCCCTGCTAACCGACGGCGGCTGGCGGATCGTCGCCATCGACGGCGCGGCCCCGGAGGCCATCGTCACCCTCGGCTTCGATGGCGAGGGGCGGGTGTTCGGGCAGGCGCCGTGCAATCGCTACACCGGTGGCTACCGGCTCACCGGCGAGCGGATCCTGTTCAGCGGCCTGGCCGCCACGCGCATGGCCTGCCAGGATGCCGGGCGGGCCGAGGCCGAGCAGACGTTTCTCAAGGTGCTCGGGCAGGTCCATTTCCTCTACATGCCCGACGCCGATCGGCTGCGGCTGATGACCGCCGATGGTCATCGCCTGGAGGCGGTGCGGACCGACAACGCCCCGCTGGAGCCGTGAGCGTCCGCGCCTGTCCCCTGTGTGCCAGCTCCGCAGCGCTGGATCACCGCGCCGAGCGGGCCTATTACCGGTGCCCAACCTGCGCGCTGGTCCACGTGCCGCCGGAATACCACCTCTCGGCGGTGGATGAGCAGGCGGTCTACGACCAGCACCAGAACGCGGTGGACGACCCGGGGTATCGACACTTCCTGCGCCGGGTCGCCGACCCGCTGATGGTGGAAGTAGCCCCCCCGGCCCACGTGCTCGACTTTGGCTGCGGTCACGGACCGGCGCTGGCGGCGATCTTCCGCGAGGGCGGCTATCAGGTCGCGGTCTACGATCCGTACTACTTCCCGGATCCGGCCCCGCTGCGCGCCCGCTACGATGTGATCACCGCCACCGAGGTGGTCGAGCATCTGAGCGAACCGGCCGTCGAACTCGATGGCTTATGGGGGTGCCTGCGCCCGGGTGGTTGGCTGGGCATCATGACCAAGCGCCAGCCATCGGTCGAGGCGTTCCCCGGCTGGCACTACCTGCGTGACCCGACCCACATCGCCTTCTTCGCCGAGGCGACCTTCCGTTGGCTGGCTGAGCGCTGGGGGGCGGAGCTGCACCTGCCCCGCGAGGATGTGGCCCTGCTGCATCGCCCGGTCTCCGCCGGGACGGGGTGAGGACAGTGCGGTCCGTGCCTGCTATGTTCATCCAAGATCGCTCCCCCGCCAGCGCCAGCCCGAAGCGAGGACCCGCAGTGACACGAGACCTGCCCGACCGTCCGCGACGCCACACGCTGAAGATGATGCTCGGAGCCACCCTGCTGCCGCTGGTCGGGATGTCGGCGGCGCCGGTCTCCGGCGCGCGGGCCGATCACGGGGATGGGACGCCGCGCATCGGTCTGGCGCTGGGCAGCGGCGGCGCCCGCGGTCTGTCCCACCTGCTCGTCTTCGAGGCCCTCGAGGAACTTGGGGTGCGCCCGCACCGGATCAGCGGTTGCAGCATCGGCGCCATCATGGGCGCGCTCTACGCTGCCGGGCTCAGCGCCGAGGAGATCCGCGCCGGGATCGATGAACTCGTCGCCGATCAGGACGAGAACTGGCTGCAGACCCTGATGGGTGGCAAGTGGCGGCAGTGGCTCGACTTCGTGCAGCCGTCGGATCGCGACGGCGGGCTGGTGGAGTCCGACGCCTTCATCGCCCACCTGCGCAAGGAGACGGGCGTATCGCGCTTTGGCGAGCTGGAGATCCCGCTGCAGGTGGTTGCCACCGACTACTGGAAGCGCGAGGCGGTGATCTTCGACTCGGGCGCCCTGTGGCCGGCGGTCCAGGCGAGCATGGCCATGCCGGGGCTGTTCAGCCCGGTCTCCTATCAGGATCGGGTGCTGGTCGACGGCGGCCTGACCAATCCGGTGCCTTTCGATCTGCTCGCCGAGGAGTGCGATGTGGTGGTGGCGGTGAACGTATTGGGCACCCGCGAGGAGGGCAAGGACGAGGCACTGCGCAACCCGGCGTACCTGGACAATATCTTCAACACGTTTCAGATCATGCAGTACTCCATCCTGCAGGAGAAGCGACGGCGCGAGGAGCCCGATATCCTGATCAGCCCGGAGATCCGTGACATCCGTGTGCTCGACTTCCACAAGGTGGACGCCATCCTCGAGCAGGCGCAGCCGGAGGTGGATGCCCTGCGCGAGGAACTGGCCGATCTGCTGGGGAAAGGGTGAACGGGGCCATGGCGGAGTGGTTCGTCACCGGTCGGGTGATCGACGCCATCCTGGTGCTGATGCTCATCGAGGGTGCGCTGCTCTACGCCCTCTATCGGCGCACCGGACGGGGGCTGGCGCCGGGGACCATCGTCACCACCCTGGCCGCGGGCGGCTTTCTGCTGCTGGCGCTGCGTGCCGCGCTGACCGGGGCCGACTGGTACTGGGTGTCGGCATGGCTGTTGGCCGGCCTGCTGGCCCACCTGGCGGACCTGGGCCAGCGTCTGGGCCGCTCCTGACTGCGTTCTACGCCTTGTAGGCCGCGAAGCAGCGCATCACTCCGCGGGCCCGACGTGATCCGGGGTCGATCCGGAAACCGGCGGCGGTCACCGCCGTCTCGGTATCGCGGTTCAGGTGGCACCCGCCGCTGACGGCGGTCCACGCCGGTTGGAGGCGGTCCTGCACCCGGCCCGTCAGGCCCGCTGAGCGCACGTGCTCGAGCATGCGCAGCACCCCGTCCGCGGCCAGGACGCGGCGGATCTCCCCCAGCCCGGCAGCGACGTCGCCGACGCTGCAAAAACTCAGGCTGGTGGTCACGGTATCGAAGCTGCCATCGGCGAAGGGCAGCGCCTCGGCACGTCCCACGCAGAGCGCAGCCTGCGGCGCGCGGCGTCGGGCGCGCTCCAGGGCGGCGGCGTCCGGGTCGATGCCCCAGAGGGTCGTGTTGGCCGGGTAGAGGGGGAGTGTCCGGCCGGTGCCGCAGCCGACTTCCAGGATCCGGCCGCCGGCACCGCACACCAGCGCCCGACGCCAGCTCCCTAAGCCCAGGCGCTCGCACACCGCCATGCCGGCATCGTAGAGCCACGGGATGTGTTCGATGCCCCGCACCCCGGCTATTCGCGCAGCCAGCAGGCCACCCGGTGCTCCGGGCGGGGACGGAAGTCCGGCGGAGGCGGCTCGAGTTCGCAGCGCCCCGCCATGGCGTGGGGGCAGCGCGGGTGGTAGCGGCAGCCGGAGGGGGGGTGGATGAGGCTCGGCGCCTCGCCCCCTGGGACCGGACGGGGGCGGCCGGCGTTGGCCGCATCGGGGTCGCCAAGGGCGCTGAGCAGGGCCTCGGTGTACGGGTGCTGAGGGTGTCGGAGCAGGGCGTCCACCGGCGCCTGCTCGACGACCCGGCCGCCGTACATCACCATCGCCCGGTCCACGTAGTGGCGCACGGTGGACAGGTCGTGGGTGATGTAGAGCAGGGCGAGCCGATGCTCCTGCTGTACCCGGTGGAGGAGGTTGAGGATCTCCACGCGCACCGAGGCGTCGAGCATGGAGACCGGCTCATCGGCGATGAGCATGGCCGGGCGCAGGAGCAGCGCCCGGGCGATGACCACCCGCTGCTGCTGACCGCCGCTGAGCTGGTGGGGGAACTTGCCGGCGATCTCCGTGGCCGGGGCCAGGCCGACCTCCTCCAGGGCGGCCTGGATGCGCTGCCAGCGCTCGGCGCGGCGGCGGATGCCGTGGACAATCAGGGGTTCGGCGAGGATCCGCCGAACCTCCATGAACGGCGGTAGCGCCCCGTAGGGATCTTGCTGCACATACCCCACCTGAGCCCGATAGGCCTTGAGGTCGGCCCGACCGAGGCTGCTCAGCTCGCTGCCGGCAAAATGCAGCGACCCGGCGGTGGGGCGGTGCAGGCCAAGCAGGGTGCGCGCCAGGGAGCTCTTGCCGCAGCCGCTCTCGCCGACCACGGCGGTGGCCTCGCCAGCATCGAGGGTGAATGAGACCCCGTCGACGGCGCGCACCGTGCCCGTGCGCAGGAAGCCCCACTGGCGCAACTCGAAGTGGGTATACAGCCCATCGACCTCCAGCAGGGCGGAATCGCTGCCGGGGGCCGATGCGGCGGTGGCGGCGGGCGCGCTCATCGTCTCCCTCCCGGGTGGTGAAGCCAGCAGCGGACCCGGTGGCGGGTGTCGTAGGCCACCTCCGGTGGCGGCTCGGCGCAGCGTTCGTAAGCCTTCGGACAGCGATCGGCGAAGCGACAGCCGGTTGGTGGCTCCAGCAGGCTCGGCGGGCGTCCGGGGATGGCGCGGGGGGGCTGCTCCTGATGCAGGCGGGGCACCGAGTCCATGAGCAGCCGCGAGTAGGGGTGCGCCGGGTCGCCGAAAAAGGCCTCGGCGCTGGCCGTCTCCACCACCTGACCGGCATACATCAGGGCCACCCGGTCGGCCAGCTCGCTGGATGTGGCGATATCGTGGGTGATCAGGATGAAGCTGACCCCGCGCTCGGCCTTGATGCGCTTGAGCACGTTCATGATCGACGCCTGGGTGAGCACATCCAGCGCCGAGGTCGGTTCGTCCAGGATCACCAGGTCCGGTTCGGTGACCAGTGCCATGGCCAGCACCGCGCGCTGACGCATGCCGCCGGAGAGTTCGTGGGGGTAGCGGCGCAGGAAATCCGTGGCGATGCCCACTTCCTCGAAGGCGGCCGCGGCGCGGCGCTGCGCCTCGCGCCGGCCCATGCGCTGGTGGACGCGTAGCGGCTCGGCCACCTGCTCGCCGACGCGCACCACCGGGTTGAGGGCATTCATCGCCGCCTGCATGACCAGCGCGATGCGGACCCAGCGCACCTCGCGGCGGAAGCGCTCCTCCGGCAGGCCCAGGACCTCCCGCCCGTCCAGGCGGATCTGGCCGCTGGGGGTGCGGGCGTTGCGCGGCAGGGTGCGCAGCAGGGTACGGGCCAGGGAGCTCTTGCCACAGCCGGACTCGCCGAGCACGGTCAGGGCCTCGTTGCGGCGCACCTCAAGGTTGACGCCGTCCACCGCCCACAGGGTGCCGCGCTCGGTGGCGTAGCCCAGGCGCAGGTCCTCGATCTCGAGCAGCGGGGGGCCGGCCATCAGAGGCTCCTCAGCCGTGGGTTGAAGATCCGGTCCAGGGCGAAGCCGAGCATGGCAAAGCCGAGCCCGGTCAGCATCAGCAGTGCCGCCGGTGACACCACCCAGTAGTAGAACCCATGGTAGAGCGCGCTCTGGGCCTGGGCATCGTGGAGCACCTTGCCCCAGGTCGGTAGCACCGGATCGCCTAGGCCGAGGACCGCCAGCGACGCCTCGAGGAAGACGTAGGTGGGGATCAGTGTGACGAAGGTGGGGATGAGCACCGGCAGGATCCGCGGCACCATGTAGCGCAGGATGATCCGCCCGCCGCTGGCCCCGTAGGCGCGGGCCGCCTCGATATAGGGTGCCTGGCGGATGGGCAGCAGCATCGAGCGGTACATTTTGATCCCGGCACTGAAGATGCCCAGCACCACCACCACGCCGAGCATCAGCCAGATGCTGGTCGAATAGAGGGTGCCGATCATCACTAGGATGGGCAGCAGCGGCAGGATGATGTTCACCTCGGTGAGCCGCTGGATGACGGCGTCCACCCAACCGCCGTACCAGACGCCGGTGGCGGCGATGATCAGGGTGGTGACCGTGGTGCCCACCGCCGCCAGCAGCCCGAAGGCAAGGGCAACCGGCGTGCCCCAGAGCAGCGCCACCGCCAGATCGCGGCGCTGGTGATCGGTACCGAAGGCGCCGTGGACCTGGCCGTAGACAACCAGGTCGGCGTGCAACCGGGCGTCCTCTTCGAAATGCACCGTTTCGATCACCAGCTGGTAGGTGCCCTGGAGCACGTCCGGCTCCGCGGTGCCCGGCTCGGCGTCGGTCAACAGCCCGATCTGCGGGGCGAAGCCGAGGCGGCTCTCCAGCTGACGGTCCTGGGAGATGGAGAACCGCTCCCGCTCGCCGACCCGGCGCGCCTCGATGGGGATCTCTTGCCCGTCCGGCCTGCGCCAGTGCACCCGGGTGAACGGCTGGCGCTGCTCGAACTCCGCCTCCAGGAAGAGATTGATCTCGGAGGGGAAGTCGCCGTAGGGGAAATCCACCTCCAGGGTCGTGGTCTCGAGCCGCGCCGCGCCCAGGTCCTCGCGCTCGACGGCCACTTCGTCGCTGGAGGCGGTGATGGTGCGTGGGGCCTCACCGCCCCGGATACGGTCGGTCCACACCGGGCTGGCGTTGACCGGCAGTTCCTGCCAGGCATCGCCGCCGCGCCAGAGCTTCTGCGCCTCGGAGTAGGGGATGGCGGTCACGGCATAGATGGCCGTGGCCAGCAGCAGGGCGATGATCAGCAGCCCGACCACGGCGGAGGGGTAGCGGCGTATCTGGGCCAGTCCGTCGCGCCAGCGGGTCATCGCTGTCCCCCGTCGATACGGACCCGCGGGTCCAGGATGGCGTAGAGGAAATCGAGCAGGAAGACGGTGACCGCCAGCAGGTAGGCGAAGATCACCACCGAGCCGATGATCACCGGGGTATCCCGGTGGCCGATGGCCTCGAAGAGCAGTGTGCCCAGCCCCGGCCAGTTGAAGACCTGCTCGAGGATGATCGCCCCGCTCCACAGGCCGATGAGCATCAGCAGGAAGCTGGTGACAATCGGCGAGAGCGTCGGGCGCAGGATGTAGCGCTGCTCCACCAGGGCATCGGGCAGGCCCTTGGCCCGGGCCATCTCCACGTAGTCCTCACTGGAGTGGATCAGGAAAAACGTCCGCCAGGAGTAGATCGAGATGAAGATCTGGGCGATGAACATCGCCGCCAGCGGCAGGGCCATGTGGCGGATCACGCTGGCCGCGTAGGCCCACGGGTCCTCCGGCGGCGGCACCGACACCATGCCCCCGGAGGGCAGCAGCGGCAGGATGAAGGCGAAAATCAGGATCAGGAAGATGCCGTAGAACCACGCCGGCGCCGCCGACGTGGGCGCGAGGCCGATGACACTCTGGTCCAGCCGGCTGCCGTAGCGCCGCGACAGCGACAATGCGGCGAAGACCGAGACGAAGAAGACCAGCAGGTTAGCGGTGCCGAAGAGCAGCAGGGTCGCCGGCAGGCGCTCGACAATGATGTTGTAGACCTGCCGCGAGCCGGCATCGCTGTGCATTTGCTCGGCGCGGCCCAGGTCGAGGGTCATGGCCGCGCGCAGGTAGTCGAAGCTGCGCAGGATGAACGGCTCGTCTAGCCGCAGGCGCTCGACCTCGAGGTCGATCTGGCGCTGCATCAGTTCCTCGCGCTCCTCCGAGTCGAGGTCCTGGAAGGCGGGGTCGCCCCGGACCTGCTCGGCCACCTCACCCTGGATCTGCGCCATGCGCAGCTCGTCCACCTGCCCGCCCATGTTGGCGATGAGGATGGTCAGGTAGACGCCGACGAGCACCGTCAGCAGCAGGGCGATCACGCGCTTGGCGGTGAACACCCCGAGGTAACGCAGGTCGCGCAGCAGTGAGGCGGTGCGGCTGACGGGTGCAGCAGAGGCCACGGCTACTCCTCCTCGCCCTCGGTCGCCGCCCGGCCGGCTGGCAGGGTGGCGAAGGCGTGGGTGGCGAAGGCCGGCAGGGCCACGCTGCGCGAGGTGACCGCCAGCTCCAGGCTGTTGGCACCGGTGCCCAGCGCCTCCAGCTCCTCGGCGGGGACGCGGATGCGCCAGCGCCCGTCCTCGGCCGGTTCGCTCTCGCCTTCCAGGGCCAGGCGGTCGTCGGCGTCGAAGAGAAGGAAGCGGGCGGTCTCGATCTCCTCGTCCGGGTAGGGCTCGCCGGCGTAGGTGATGCGCACCGTCAGCTCGAGATCCTCGCCGTGCTCGACCAGCAGCGGGCCGTCGATCTCCAGCTCCGGGATGCGCGGGTCGGTGAAGCGCAGCCACTTGTCCGCCGGGTCCGGGTGATCCGCGTAGCGCCGCAGCACGATACTGCCCTCCACCGGGCGGACCGAGTGCAGATAGAAGGGGCCATCATCGACCCAGAAATGCCCGCGCTCCTGCTGCCAGGTGTCCAGGGCGCGGTAGCGCTCGGCGGCCTCGTCCTCGCGCAGCCATTCGGAGAGGGCGTCCTCGAACGGCACCTGCTCCGTCTCGGCGGCGGCGCGCAAATAGCCGCGCAGGACCTCCAGGCTTGGCCCCGAGACCAGGTTCAGCCACTCCACGCCCATGCGATCGGCCTTGCTTGAGGAGAAGGCCAGCTCGCCGCCGCGCTCGGCCTGGATGCCCAGGTTGAGCACATGCCAGGGCAGGGCGCCGGGGGTTCGGGCGGCCACCAGGTTCTCGGCGTCGGGGTAGACCTGATCGCTGTAGACCTCGACGGTCAGCGGGTCGGTATCGAGGATGCGCCAGCCGCGGAAGTTGCGTTGATAGACCTCGAACTCCGGCAGATGCGAGGGATCGAACAGCGGGCTGTCCTCGTCGGCCCGGGCGAAGTTGAGGATCCAGGGCAGCACCACGTCGGCCACCGAGACCTGCGAGCCGTCGTGCCAGCGCCGCTGCAGGTAGTCGTCCTCGTAGTGGAGGACCACGCGCGAGCGGGCGGTCAGTCCGTCGTCGTGGCGATCGTCGACGGTCAGTATGCGCTGCTCCTCCGGATCCCAGTCGATCCAGGCGTCACCGGGGATCTCGATGGTCTCGGCGGTTTCCAGCGAGACCCAATCGAGGGTGCGGCTGACCGGCGCGTCCTCGGTGACCGTCACCTCTGCCGAGTCGATCCGCTGCGGCCAGTAGAGACCGGTGAAGGGATCGGGCAGCACCGCCGAGTCGGTCAGCCCGCGCAGAATCATCTGATCGAAGATCCAGTTGCTGCCGGCGACGTGGTTCCAGGGTTCGGTGAGCATGCTCGGGGTGGCTGCCACCACCCGTCCGCCCACGCGCTCAGTGAAGCGCAGGGTAAAGGGCCAGAGCTGCGACCCGGAGAGCCCGCCGGCCAGATCGCCGGCCACCTCGAGATCGGCGGCGTGGGGCCAGACGCTGAGCTGATCCGCCAGCCAGATGCGTGCCGAGTTCTCCATGGCCAGGGTCAGGCCCTTCTCCATGAGCCGTTGACGCTCCTTGACGCTGGTGTAGTCACGTCGCTCGAGGCGCTCGGCGGCCTCGCTGAACGCCTCTGTCGGCTCGTACGCCTGCCACAGCGGGTCAGGGCGGCCGCGGGGGGTGTAGTAGTAGTTGAAGTCGTCCCCGATGTCGCGGTTGATCACCGTCGAGACCCAGGCGCCGGTATAGATATGCCAGCGCCCGGCCGCCGGGTCTCCGGTCATCCAGATCCGCGAGGCCTCCTCGGCGGTGCGGTAGAGCCGCTCGACGCTGAAGCCGAGATCCTCCATCAGGTTGGCGATGTAATCGCCTACCCGCTCGCGGTTGTCCTCGGTGCGAATCAGCACCGACAGGGTCACCGGCTCATCCCGGTAGTACCAGCGGCCGTCCCGGCGCTCTGCGCCGAGCGCTTCCATCTCCTCGGTGATGGTCGCCTCGGCGCGCTCCGGGTCGTGGCGATACTTGAGTTCCAGCGATCGAGCGGTCTCCGCCAGGCGCGCGTAGTCCGGGAAAGCGGTGTTGATCGGCAGGTAGCGGGGCACTGCCAGGCCGCCGAAGAGTTCCTCGGCCACGTGGCGCCGGTCCACCAGGCGATTGAGCGCCTCGCGGATGCGCGGCTCCTGGAACGGGTTGAGCCGCTCCTCGTCCTCGAAGGCGGCCGGGTTGAGCGTCAGCTCGATGGCCGTGCCGTGGGAGAGGAAGTGGCCCACCTGCTCTGATCCTTGGGCCTGGCGGAAGATGGTGGCGCTGTCGATGCCTTGGGTGTACAGGTGGTGCGAGCCGTGTTCGATCAGCGCGGTGAGCCGGCCCGGGTCCGACTCCTCGGTGAAGATGACCTCGTCGACGAGCGCACCGCGTCGCTCGGCCGGGTCGCCCGGTTCGCCGCGGTGGCTGGTGTCGGTGTCTGCGCCGCGATGCTCGCCGATGATCAGCACGGCGGCCACGGCCCCGGCGATCAGGGCCAGCGCGGCCAGCGGGATGTAGGAGCGCGGCGCCATGGGTCGAGCCAGTGAATCCTCGCAGCAGGGTCGGTTTTTGACCGCAGGTCATGGTGCACCAAGCGCCGCGCGGGGTCCAATGCCGATCGTGACCCCGGGCGGCGGCAATGCCTGCTCGGCTCAAATATTGTTCCTAATAATGCTCTTTTCTCTGCAAAACGGAGTGATGCCCCCCGGATGAGCGCTCAATGCGCAGAGCTATTTGATTTAGAAGGAATTTGGGAGGCGGGAAATGACTGTTGTAAACTCGCCCAGCGGCCTTTCTCAGGGGGTAAAGATGCAGACGTTCCAGGCGTGGTGGGTGCCGGAGTCCGGTCGGGAGGATCAGGGCGGGGTGCAGACCCTTCGCATCGACGACCTCCCTGCCGGAGATGTGCTGGTTCGGGTCGCGTACTCCTCCGTCAATTACAAGGACGCGTTGGCCATCACCGGGCAGGGCAAGATCCTGCGTCGGTTCCCCATCGTCCCGGGTATCGATGCCGCGGGCGTCGTGGTCGCCAGCGACCAAGAGGGCGTGACCGCCGGCGACTCGGTGCTGATCACCGGCTGCGGGCTGGGCGAGACGCACGATGGCGGTTTCGCCGAGTACGTGCGGGTCCCCGCCGATTGGGTCGTGCCGCTGCCGCAGGGGATGAGTCCGCGCCAGGCCATGGCGCTTGGTACCGCCGGCTTCACCGCGGCGCTGGCGTTGATCCGCATGGAGGCGGCCGGGCAGACGCCGGCGCTGGGCGATGTGCTCGTCACCGGGGCTTCGGGTGGCGTGGGCAGCATCGCCGTGAATCTGTTCAGCAACGCCGGCTACCGGGTGATCGCCGTCTCCGGCAAGGAGCAGGCGGAGGGTTACTTGCGCGGGCTGGGGGCAGCCGAGGTGGTGAGTCCGGATGCCCTCGGTCTGAGTGAGCGGCCGCTGGATCGTGCCCGCTTCGCCGGCGTGGTCGACAACGTCGGCGGTCCCCTGCTCGCCGGGCTGCTGCCCCAGATCGAGGAGTACGGCAACGTCGCCTCCATCGGCCTGGCCGGGGGGGTCAAGCTGGAGACCACGGTCATGCCTTGGATCCTGCGTGGTGTGAGCATGCTCGGCATCAGTTCCGCCAACTGCCCGCGGCCGCTGCGCCTGGAGAGCTGGCGGCGGCTCGGCGGCGACCTGCGCCCGCAGGACCCGGAAGGCTTCGTTACCCGCGAGGTGGAACTCGACGGGCTGCGCGATGCCGCCGAGGCGATGCTCGCCCGGCAGGTGACCGGCCGCACTCTGGTCCGCGTAGGCGGCGACGCCGTCGCCTGACCGATCCGAGCCGCCTTCCCGAACACGATACGGAGCGAACGAAAACATGACCGATCAGTCATCCGCGGGACGCCGCTTCCGCGACGCCGTTACGCAGGAACAACCGCTGCAGGTGGTCGGCGCCATCAACGCCTACTCGGCGCTGCTCGCCGAGCGGGCCGGCTTCCGGGCGTTGTACGTCTCCGGCGCCGGGGTGGCCAATGCCTCCTACGGCCTGCCGGATCTGGGTATCACCCAGCTGGCCGATGTGGTCGAGGACGTCCGGCGCATCACCGACGCCACCCGGACGCCGGTGCTGGTGGATATCGACACCGGTTTCGGCGGCGCCTTCAGCGTTGCGCGCACCATCCGGGAACTGACCCGCGCCGGGGCGGCCGCGGTGCACATCGAGGACCAGGTCCAGGCCAAGCGCTGCGGCCACCGCCCGGGCAAGGAACTGGTCTCCACCGCCGAGATGGTCGATCGGGTGAAGGCCGCGGTGGACGCGCGGCCCGATCCGGAGCTGGTGGTCATGGCGCGCACCGATGCCCGCGCCTCGGAGGGCCTGGAGGCGGCCCTGGAGCGCGCCGAGGCGTATGTGGAGGCCGGTGCCGACATGGTCTTCGCCGAGGCGATGCACAGCCTCGAGGACATCCGCACCTTCACCGATCGGCTCTCGGTGCCGGTGCTGGCCAACATCACCGAGTTCGGCAAGACCCCCTACTTCACCGTGACCGAGCTGCGCGAGGCAGGGGCCGGGCTGGTGCTCTATCCCCTCTCGGCCTTCCGGGCGATGAGTCGCGCCGCCGAGGCGGTCTACGGGGCCATCCGCGCCGAGGGGACCCAGGAGCGCATGCTTGAGCGCATGCAGACGCGCGAGGAGCTCTACGAGGTGCTCGGCTACCACGACTACGAGCGCAAGCTTGATGAGCTTTTCGGGCGCGACGGACGAACAGGAGGAGAGAAGCGATGACGGCAGGAAAGAAGACCGGTGCCGGGCTGCGTGGCCAGTCCGCCGGCGAGACGGCGCTGTGCACGGTTGGCCAGGAGGGAACGGGCCTGACCTATCGCGGTTACGATGTCCGCGACCTGGCGGCGCACTGTGAGTTCGAGGAGGTGGCCTACCTGCTGCTCTACGGCGAACTGCCCGACCGCACTCAGCTCGAGGCCTACAAGCGCCGCCTCTCCGGGATGCGCGAGCTGCCGCCAGAGACCAAGGCGGTGCTCGAGCAGATCCCGCGCGATGCCCACCCGATGGACGTCATGCGCACCGGGTGTTCCATGCTCGGCACCCTGGAGACCGAGGCCGACTTCTCGCAGCAGGCCGAGGTGGCCGACCGTCTGCTGGCGGTCTTCCCGTCGATCATCACCTACTGGTACCGCTACAGCCACGACGGGGTGCGTATCGATACCGACAGCGATGAGGACTCCATCGGCGCCCATTTCCTCTACCTGCTCCGCGGTGAGCGGCCCAACGAGCTGCACAAGAACGTCATGCACGTCTCGTTGATCCTCTACGCGGAGCACGAGTTCAACGCCTCGACCTTCGCCGCGCGGGTTTGTGCCTCGACCCTCTCCGACATGCACTCGGCGATTACCGGCGCCATCGGCACCTTGCGCGGCCCGCTCCACGGGGGCGCCAACGAGGCCGCCATGGAGATGCTCGAGCAGTGGTCGAGCCCGGAGCAGGCCCGTCAGGAGCTGGCGGGGATGTTCGAGCGCAAGGAGAAGGTGATGGGCTTCGGCCACGCCGTCTACACCGAGGTCGATCCGCGCAATGCCGTGATCAAGGAGTGGTCGCGCAAGCTCGCCGAGGAGGTGGGCGATGAGACGCTGTTCCCGGTCTCCGAGGCCGTGGAGCAGATGATGTGGGATGAGAAGGGGCTGTTCGCCAACGCCGACTTCTACCACGCCTCGGCTTACCGCTTCATGGGCATCCCCACCAAGCTGTTTACGCCGATCTTCGTGATGTCCCGGCACAGCGGGTGGGCGGCCCACGTCATGGAGCAGCGGGCCAAGAACCGCATCATCCGCCCCAGCGCCGATTACACCGGTCACCATCTGCGTACGGTGCCGCCGATCGACCAGCGCTGACGCGGTTCGCCCGCCAGCCAACACTGCCGCCGCAACGCCATCGCGCCCGGCGGCGGTGCCACGATCAACCTGCAACTGGTTCTTGAGGAAGCTTCCCATGTCCGGAGACATCCGCAGCGCCCAGCGCCCCGATCCCGATGCCGAGCTGGTGGCCATCGCCGACTACGTCAGCGCCACCGACATCGACTCCGCCGAGGCGTATCAGACCGCCCGGCACTGCCTGATGGACAGCCTCGCCTGCGCCATGATGGCGCTCGACTACCCGGCCTGCACCAAGCTGCTCGGGCCCATCGTCCCCGGCGCCGAGATGCGCGACGGGGTGGTGGTGCCGGGCACCGCCTATCGCCTCGATCCGGTGCAGGGCGCGTTCAACATCGGCGCCCTGATCCGTTGGCTGGACTTCAACGACACCTGGCTGGCTGCCGAGTGGGGCCACCCCTCGGACAACCTCGGCGGCATCCTCGCCGCGGCCGACTACGAGAGCCGCCGGCGCCTGGCCCGGGGCCAGACGCCACTGACCATGCGCGAGGTGCTCACCGCCGCCATCAAGGCCCACGAGATCCAAGGTGTGCTGGCGCTGGAGAACAGCTTCAACCGCGTCGGCCTCGACCACGTCCTGCTGGTACGGCTGGCCACCACGGCCGTGGCCACCCGGCTGCTCGGCGGGAGCCGCGAGGATGTCATCAACGCCGTCTCCAACGCCTGGATCGACGGCGGGGCGCTGCGCACCTATCGCCACGCGCCGAATACCGGCTCGCGCAAGAGCTGGGCCGCCGGTGACGCCTCGGCGCGCGGCGTGCGGCTGGCGCTGATGAGCCTCACCGGCGAGATGGGCTACCCCTCCGCCCTCTCCGCCCAGGGGTGGGGCTTCCAGGACGTGCTCTTCCGTGGCGAGCCGATCCGTCGCTCGCAGGCGTACGCCAGCTACGTCATGGAGCACGTGCTGTTCAAGATCTCCTTCCCGGCGGAGTTCCACGCCCAGACGGCCGTCGAGGCAGCCCTGAAGCTTCACGCGGAGGTGGCGCCGCGGCTCGATGAGGTTGACCGGGTCATCATCGAGACCCAGGAGGCGGGGGTGCGGATCATCGACAAGACCGGGCCGCTGAACAACCCGGCCGACCGTGACCACTGCCTGCAGTACATGGTGGCGGTGCCGCTGATCTTCGGCCGGTTGACCGCCGCCGACTACGAGGATGCCGTGGCCGCGGATCCGCGGATCGATGCCCTGCGCGAGCGCATGGAGGTCACCGAGAACGAGGCGTTCTCGAGAGATTACATGGACCCCGACAAGCGCTCGATCGGCAACGCGGTGCAGGTCGTGTTCAAGGACGGCTCGAAGACCGAGCGCATCGCCGTGGAATACCCCATCGGCCACCGCCGTCGTCGCGATGAGGGCATCCCGGTGCTTGAGGAGAAGTTCCGCAACGCCGTATCGGCCCGCTTCGCGCCGCGGCAAGCCGGCGCGATTGAGGCTGCGCTCGGCGAGCAGCAGGGGCTGGAACAGATGCCGGTCCACGAGTTCATGGACCTCTGGCGGGTCTGAGCCCGCTGCCGGCGCCGGCGCCACCCCGGCGGGCAGCCGCCCGCCGGGGGGTGGGTCAGATGTCGAAGAACCCGCCGAAGCCGTCGAACAGGCCACCGTCGTCGCCGCCGACATCGCCCACATCGCCCTCCATCGCGGCGGGGCTGAGGCCGAGGTCCCCCGGGTTGAAGCCCATGTCCTCGGCGACAGCGGCGAAGGCCCGCTGCATCTCGGCGTTGAGCGTCATCCCGGCGAGCAGGGTGCCCAGGTAGGCACCACCGCCGACGGCGGCCGCCGTGCCGAGCAACCCCGGACCGCGCCCGCGTCCGGCACGGGCCTGACTCGCCTCCAGCAGGTGCAACCGGTTGATCAACTCCTGATCGCCCGATTGCAGGATCTTGCGCCGCGCCTCTTCCGCTCTCTTTTGCCGCCGGTTCATCATCGACCTCCTGCGCTGTCCACGCGTGGGCCAGCTCTCAGCGTTTCAAGCTAGATGCACCGGCGCGTGGCTTCAAGGCAGCCGCGGTACGGTTATCGGGCGGGAATAGGCCGGCGGGTGGCACAAAAAAAGACGCGGCCCCTGGGGCGGGTCCGCGTCCGTGCTTCCGGGCGCCCGAGGGCGCCGGAGATGTCTCAGGACTCGAGCGGGCGGAAGGCCACCTGCTGGATGAAGTCCACATCGTTGCGGTAGTACGGCTTCTGCAAGTCGCCGTAGCGCTCCACGTTGATGAACCCGGCGTCCTCGAGCAGGTGCGTCAGGTAGTCCTGGCGCAGCGGGTACATCTTCAGCTGGAAGGTGGAGCCGTCGGCGAACACGTACTGGAACCGCGCCATGGTCCGGTGCAGTTCGGCCGGGCCCACGTCCACACCCTCGCCGGTGTAGCAGTAGGCGTGCTTGGAGCTGTAGCCGTTGTCCAGCATATCGTCGTAGTTGCGCTGATCGATGATCAGCATCCCACCCGGGCGCAGCACGCGGTACATGGCCAGCAGTGCGGTGCGCCGATCCTCATGATCGAACAGGTGGGTGAAGGAGTTGCCCAGGCACACCGCGGCGTCGTACTGCTCGGTGCCCATCACCTTGTCGAGCTCCAGCCAGTCCACGGCCTTCGTGTCGCTGAACTGCACGCCGTAGTTCTTGGCGTTCTCGCGGGCCTTGATCAGCATGTTCTCGGAGCCGTCGACGGCGGTCACGTCGAAGCCGGCCTGCGCCAGCGAAACAGCGTTGACCCCGGTGCCGGTGGCCAGGTCGATGACCTTCTTGGCGCCGTGGGCACCCACCAGGCGGTTGTAGAAGGCGCCCTCGCGGGCCAGACGCTTCTCCCAGCCCACCAGGTCATCCCAGTAGTCGGCGAAACCGGGGGTATACTGCTCGTACTGCCAGCCTGCTTCGGCGTTAAGGGCCTCGGACATCATTGCATTCCTACGTTGCTTTTCGGTATCGCGGCCATGATCACCGTGATCGGCCAAGCGATACAGAATCAGTTTCGGACATTATGAATCGGTACAGTTGATGTAGACTGTCGGGTCATGAGCCGACCGCTCTATGAACGCGTGGCCGAGGCCCTCGCCCAGCAGATCGAGCAGGGGGTCTACGCTCCCGGCGATCGCCTGCCGGGGCTGCGCCGGTTGCGTCAGCACTTCGGGGTCAGCATGGCGACCATCGTCGCCGCCTGCGAGCTGCTCGAGCAGCGCGAGATCCTCGAGGCGCGGCCGCGCTCCGGGTTCTATGTCCGCGAACGGACCAGTGCCGCCGCCGCCGCGCCCAGCGAGCAGGTGAGCGAGGTGGATGCGCCCAGCCTGGTGCTCGGCCAGGAGCGGGTGCTCGACCTGGTCCGCGCCCACCATGAGCCGGGCGTGGTCTCCCTCGGCGCCGCGGCGGCCCCCGCCGCGTTCCTGCCGGCCGCGGCGATGGATCGCAGTTTCGCCCGGGTGCGTCGGCGTCAGCGCGAGCGTGTCCATGCCTACGACTTCCCACCGGGTTGTGCCGAGTTGCGTGCGCAGATCGCCCGGCGGATGGCCTATGCCGGCTGCAGCCTCTCCCCGGACGACATCGTCCTGACCGCCGGCTGCCAGGAGGCGATCACGCTCAGCCTGCGTGCCGTGGCCGAGCC
>SL_5KL_010_SEDDRAFT_10000811_pt1 | contig 19720 bp, 14 predicted proteins | sample SodLakKL_010_SED_FD_9118 | JGI IMG/M metagenome (IMG submission 9118)
ACATAAAATTGGCTCCCCAGGCAGGATTCGAACCTGCAACCTACCGGTTAACAGCCGGTCGCTCTGCCGTTGAGCTACTGAGGAACCTTATCGACATCAGTATTATACTTAAAAGCGATATACCCGTCAAGGGTTATTTTTTTATTCCAGGTAATCACGCAAACGCTTGCTGCGCATTGGATGGCGCAGTTTACGCAGGGCCTTAGCTTCAATTTGGCGAATTCTTTCCCTGGTCACCCCAAAATGCTGCCCGACCTCTTCAAGAGTTCGCGAGCGCCCGTCATCGAGCCCGAAACGCAGACGCAGCACTTTTTCTTCCCGGGCAGATAGTGTATCTAAAACATCTTCCAGCTGCTCTTTAAGCAGTTCAAAAGCAGCAGCATCGGCCGGGGCCTGGGCCTCGTGGTCTTCTATAAAATCACCAAGGTGGCTGTCATCTTCCTCGCCGATCGGGGTTTCCAGTGATACCGGTTCCTGGGCAATTTTTAAAATTTCCCTGACCCGATCTTCGCTGATGTTCATTTCCTCGGCAATTTCTTCAGGTAAAGGCTCTCTGCCCAGGTCTTGAACCAGTTGACGGGAGATACGGATCAACTTGTTAATCGTTTCAACCATGTGCACCGGGATACGGATTGTTCGGGCCTGGTCTGCTATGGCCCTGGTAATAGCCTGGCGAATCCACCAGGTAGCATANGTGCTAAACTTATAACCTTTACGGTAATCGAATTTCTCTACCGCTTTAATCAGACCCAGGTTGCCTTCCTGGATCAGATCCAGGAAAAGCATCCCCCGTCCAACATATTTTTTCGCTATGCTAACAACCAGACGCAGATTGGCTTCGGCCAGGCGCCGCCTGGCTGTTTCGCTGTTTTGTTCTATGGCCTTAGCCAATTCAACTTCTTCTTCAGAGGTAAGCAGGGGGATCTTACCAATCTCTTTTAAGTACATACGGACCGGATCATTGACCGTGACTCCTTCAGGAACCGTAAGAAGCTCGCTTGATTGAGTTTTTACTACTTCCTCTGCATTAACATCCTTGGCATTGTCTTTAATATCAGCTGTTGAATCATCGGTTATATCTATCCCGTGCTGGGCTAGTTTATCATAAAAATTGTCCAGTGCCTCCACTGAAAGTTCATAGGGCTGAAGGGTTTCAATGATCTCTTTATAGTTGAGTGAGCCCTTAGTTTTACCCCGCTCAATTAACTCTTGTTGAGCATCTTCCAGGGAAATTGTTTTCTCTATATCTTTAGCCATTGAAATCCCCTCCTTTTCCTTTAGTTAAGATACTATCGTCTTTTCTTTTTAATATATGCTGATGTTCTCTCAATAATTTTTCAATTTGTTCTTCAGAGCCTTGCATTTCCAATTCTTTTATCTTTTTCTGCAGTTCTACCTGCCTGCGTTTGACCCAGACCTCATAAAGTTGATTGATACAATCCTCTGCCATACGCTTCGCGGTTTGAGGCTGTAATTCCTGCAAAGCAGGATCGGTTACTGCCTCTGTAATTAAATTAATTACCTGCCGGTCTTCAAAACAATCCAGCAATTTATTTGCTTCGGCAAATGATTCCCCTGCAGTTTGCTTAAAAATTTCTTCAAAAATTTCTCTTACCCGCAGATCCTCAATGAAATCAAGTTGTAAATGATTTCGACTTTTATTGGCTATTTCCTTGCTTTGAAGCATTAAAGATATTAATATTTTTTCAGCAGGCCTGATCTTTATCTTTTGTTCTTCTACCGGTATTTTCTTTTTCTCCTGACTAAGGGTACGGCCGCCTTTTTTTCGCCTTTTCTTCAGTTCACTGCGTAAAGCCTCTTCGTCAACGCCAAGTTCTTCAGCAGACTTTTTCAGATAATAATCTTGTTCCACATAATTAACGGCTGCCAGCAAAATATTCATCACTTCTTCTGTATAATCCATTCTTTCTTTATCTGAAGTAATATCATATTTTTTCTTTAACCGCGATAAGCGGTATTCCATCAGGGGTTGAGCATTATTAGTGTTTTCAATAAATGCATCTGCTCCATTTTTCCTAATATAATCATCGGGATCACTGTCCTCGGGCAGCTCTGCCACCTTCACCAGGCAGCCGGTAGACTGCAGGATACTCAATCCCCTCCAGGTAGCCGCCTCACCTGCACTATCAGAATCGTATGCGGTAACCACAGTATCGGCCTGTGATTTCAAGTGACGGGCCTGGGCCAGGGTGAGTGAAGTACCCAGTGAGGCAACCGTGTTATTAATCCCGGCCTGGTGAGCAGTAACTACATCAGTATACCCTTCCATAACAATGGCTTTTTTATCATGCCTTATTGCTTCACGGGCCAGGTTTAAACCGTAAAGAATTGAGCTCTTATCAAAAACCGGGGTTTCCGGAGAATTCAGGTATTTTGGCCCTTCTTTGCCTCCTTCATCAAGAAGTCTGCCGCCAAACCCGGCAATCTTTCCACTGATATTATGAATCGGAAAAATAATTCTGTTCCTGAAACGATCATAGTAACCCTTTTCTCTGCCAGGTGATACAAGGCCGGCCTTGACCATTAATTCGGGACTGAAGCCTTTCTTCTGAGCAAATTTAAAAAAACCGGTCCAGTCATTAGGCGCATATCCTATCATAAACTGTTCTATTGTCTCCCGGGCAATTCCTCTTTTTTGCAAATATTCTAATGCCTTTTTCCCTGAATCAGTATTATTCAGGCAATAAGAGTAAAACCGGGCTGCCAGATTATTGAGGTTGTATATTTTTTCTTTTAAGTCTTCTGCACCCGGTGAAGACCTTCTTTGCTCCGGTATCTTCACCCCTGAACGTGCAGCTAAGACACGAGCTGCTTCCGGAAAAGTCAGGTTTTCAAGCTGCATGATAAAACTAAAAACATTACCGGAGACACCACATCCAAAACAATGAAAAAGTTGTTTATCCGGCGACACCGTGAAAGAAGGGGTCTTTTCACTGTGAAAAGGGCACAGGCCGACCATATTTTTTCCTCTTCTTTCAAGCTTTAAATAGTCTCCCACCAATTCTGCCAGGTCGGTATGCTGTCTTATCTCATCCACAATATTTTCCGGTATGCCCTGTGACATGGCTAACACCTGCCAGCTCTATACTTTATTGCAATCTATAAAAACAATCGATTAAACCTCTAACTTCATACAGATAATAAAAACCCCATCTCAACCAAAGAGACGAGGCAAACCCGGTTACTTTAATATACAGATATCCCGATGATAACAACAAAGAACTGCCTCTAAAACCTCCTTATACTATTAAGACAATATTCGTTTTTACATGGTTCCATATACCCCTTTTTATTCGACAATTATTCTGATATCCCTGCCTTTATTTATAACATTTTAAAGCCCCTAATTATTTCTCCAGCTACTATTAACAAGCCCCGGGATGGATGAACCATACCGGGGCCTATGGGATCAATAATCTGCATTAAGACTAGCTTTCAGAAGAAGAACCTGCTTGTTTTAACCGTTCTGCAGCCTCTTCAATCACCTGATCTAATTTACCGATCTCTTCCCCGGAAAGCTCAGTGAAAGATACTCGCTCGCGTTCCAGGCCAATTGTTTCCAGCAGGTCGCCCACATGACCAACCCGCTTCTCGGCCCACTGGCTAATCTCTTTGTACTGGCAGTTATATTTATCACTTTCACTGCAGCCCACAACAACTACACCGTCAACCCCCTGTTCAATAGCCTTAAGCAGATGTAAACCATCTACCTTACCCACACAGGGATAACGAACCAGGGCAGTGTTTTTATGCTCCTTGTTCAGAAATTCAGGCAAAGCAAAAGCCCCGTAAGCACAGGTGATCGCCAGCATGGCCGGTTCGCCGTTACGCCGGTCAAGCAGCTTCTGAACAGCCGGTTCAATAGATTCAGCAGCATCATCAACTAAAGATGAACGGAACTTGATGGCATAAACCGGGCATATACCGAGGCAAAGTCCGCAAGCCTGGCACTGTTCATTACGAATAGTTACCGTGCCTTCATCGTTGATCACCGGTACATCATAAGGACAAATTCGCACACAGCTGAGGCAGTTGACGCAAAGCTCGTCAATACGCTGGGCCCCCGCAGCACAGGTCAGGCAGCGGCGCGCTTCGCAAATCGCTGTTTCCGTGTCGTAACCCAGTTCAGCCTGTTTGAAGTGACGGACTCTTTCCTCGGGGGTCATCATCGGAATTGAATTGCGGTCAATTCGATCAATTTCTTCTGCAACATCTGAATCAAGTTTTTCGAGTTCCGGCACTTCTTCAAGAGATGCACTGTCGAAAGGAATTCCTTCCAGGTAGCAGGCAATCGCTTTTGCCGCTACCCGGCCGTTTGCCATTGACTGGACGGCGGTGCCCGGACCGGTAACCACTTCACCACAGCCAAAAACACCGGGTCGGCTGGTACTCATTGTTCTATTATCAAAAACAATTCTTCCACGTTCATCGATATCAATTTCACCACGCACCGGTTCCGGGTCTCCACCCTGTCCGATGGAAAAGATTACAATATCACCTTCGAGCATTTCTTTATTTTCTTTGTCAAATTCAGGATTAAAGCGCCCCTGTTCATCAAAAACACAGGTGCATTCAACCAAACCAAGCCCTTTAATTTTTCCATTTTCCCTGATTATTTCATCCGGGCCCCAGGAAGGATTCATTTCAACACCTTCTTCCTGGGCTTCTTCAATTTCCCAGCTGAAAGCAGGCATTTCTTCATCGCATTCGAGACAGGCCAACTTAACCTTGCCTGCTCCTGCCCGCACGGCTGAGCGGGAAACATCCATGGCCACATTGCCGCCCCCGATGACTATAACAGTCGGGCTTCCTTCAAACTTAAAACCTTCGCGTTTAACCTTTTTTAAAAACGGCAGGGCATAAATGATACCTTCCCCTTCAGAGCCGGGAATATTCAGACCCCTGCTTACAGGCAGACCCATAGCCAGTAAAATGGACTGGTAACCTTCTTTTTCAAGCTGTTCGATCGTAATATCTTTACCCAGTTCAACTCCATATTTGAACTTAACTCCCTGTTCGGCTATCTCTTCAATATCCTGATCGATAGCTTCATCAGGCAAGCGGTATAAGGGGATGTAGTGGCGAACAGCACCCCCGGCCTGTTGATCGCTGTCATAAACTGTTACGTCGGCACCCATGCGGGCTAAATCATAAGCAGCAGTAAGGCCTGCTGGTCCGGCACCGATCACTGCTACTTTCCCGCTGATTTTAGATCCTTCAGCAGGTGAAGGTGCCTTGGCATTGCCGTACTCGATGGCAAAGCGTTTTAACCCGCGAATAGAAGGCGGTTTATCTACATCATTGCGGCGGCATTCGTCTTCACAATGATGGGCACAGATGGTGCCACATACAAATGGTAAAGGGTTTGTTTCCTTGATTATTGCCAGCGACCGGTCAAAATCACCGGTGGCAATTGCCAACAAATAATCACGGACGCCCTGGTGCAGCGGGCATGCTGATTGACAGGGTGGATGAATGTTATCCAAAGTTAAATCCTGGTTTCCATGCTGAGTCAATTAGATCACTCCTTGCGGCTATTTTTAACTACTATATTATTCGCCATAAAATGATATTCTCCTGTTAATATAACTCGACGTTTTTTACTGGTCATCTTTATTAATTCTCTTTTTCCATAATCACTGCCCTTGCTGCAGAAAGACGGGCAATCGGCAAGCGATAAGGGGAACAGCTGACATAATCAAGCCCGGCAGCATTAAAAAACCGGATTGAAGCGGGATCGCCTCCATGTTCGCCGCAAATGCCGACTTTAAGCCCGGGCCTTGCTTCTTTTCCTTTTTGAATAGCAATATCCACCAGTTGACCTACTCCTTCCTGATCAATTTCAGCAAAGGGATTAGCTGTTAATATCTTTTTCTGCAGGTAGAACGGTAAAAATTTACCTTCTGAATCATCCCGGCTGTAACCAAGGGTGGTTTGCGTTAAATCATTGGTGCCGAATGAGAAAAATTCTGCTGAACCGGCCAACTGGTCGGCAACCAGGCAGGCCCGGGGCAGTTCAATCATTGTTCCCACCAGGTAAGGGAACTGTTTGCCTTTTTCTTCAAACAACTCAGATACCGTTTCTTCAACGAGCTGCCTCATCCTGTCCATTTCTTCTCGATGGCCGACCAATGGGATCATTATTTCTGGCTGCAGTTTTTCCGGTGCGATCCCTTCTTCTAACAGTTCGAAAGCAGCCAGGATAATTGCTCTTACCTGCATGCGATAAATCTCCGGATATACCAGCCCCAACCGGCAGCCTCGATGTCCGAGCATCGGGTTATATTCTGAAAGAGACTGTACTTTTTGCAAAAGCTTCTCTTTATCACGCAGCTGCTCTTGATCACTGCCTTTACGCTGCAGCCGATCAACTTCCAGCAGGAGTTCTTCACGGTTAGGTAAAAATTCGTGCAGAGGTGGATCCAGCAAGCGTATTGTAACCGGATAACCGGCCATTTCTTTAAAAATTCCCTTAAAGTCATCCTGCTGCATTGGCAGCAGCTCCTCTAATGCTGCCTCCCGCTTTTCCTGTTCGGTGGAAATAATCATTTTCTGAACAACCGGTATACGCTCAGCAGCCATAAACATATGCTCGGTACGACAAAGTCCAATCCCCTGGGCTCCCAGTTCTACCGCGCGTCGGGCATCATCAGGATTATCGGCATTGGCACGGACTTTCAGGCGGCGGATATCGTCAGCCCAGCTTAACAATTCATAGAACTGATCAGTAAATTGCGGTTCGATCAAAGGTGCCTCACCCAGGATAACCTGGCCGGTGGTTCCGTCAATGGAAAGTATTTCTCCTTCTTGGTACTCTTGATCATCAACATAAAAGGTACCTTTACCGGGATCAATTCTCAGCTTTTCACAGCCGCATACACAAGGCTTACCCATACCGCGAGCTACTACGGCTGCATGACTGGTCATTCCGCCCCGGCTGGTCAAAACACCTTTAGCGGCAATAATGCCGTGAATATCGTCAGGGGTAGTCTCGGGGCGAACCAGAAGCACTTTTTCTCCTTCCTCGGCCATGTCATGAGCCCGATCGGCATCGAATACAACTTTTCCAGAAGCAGCCCCGGGTGAAGCCGGCAGACCGCTGGCTATATAATTAAGTTCGACATCCGGATCAATACGCCAGTGCATCAGCTGCTCAAGCTGATCCGGCTCAATTCTTTGCAGGGCTTCAGTTTTATCAATCAGTCCCTCATCAACCATGTCTACAGCAATACGCATAGCTGCCGAGGCCGTCCGCTTTCCAGTCCGGGTTTGCAGCATGTACAGTTTTTTTCTCTCAATAGTAAATTCGATATCCTGCATATCGAGATAGTGCTTCTCAAGAATCCGGCAGGTATCAATAAACTGCTCGTATGCTTCAGGGAGATCTTCTTTTAGTCCTTCCAGGGGACGGGGAGTGCGGATACCGGCCACCACATCTTCTCCCTGGGCATTGAGTAAATACTCACCGTAAATTTTTGGCTCACCGTTCGATGGATTTCGGGTAAAAGCTACGCCTGTTGCGCTGTCTTCTCCTAAATTGCCGAATACCATAACCTGAACGTTAACGGCTGTTCCAAGATCATCGGGAATCCGGTTTGCCTGACGGTAAACCACGGCCCGATCCGTATTCCAGGACTTAAATACCGCTTCAACAGCCATGAAAAGCTGTTCTTTGACATCAAGTGGAAATTCCCGGCCGGATTCTTTCAGAATCAGGGCCGAAAAATCTTCGATGATCTTTTCCAGGGCCGCCTCGTCCAATTCAGAGTCGGTTTTAACCTGCTTTTCCCGCCTCGCTTCAGTCAGGATATTTTCAAAATTATGATGCCCGACTTTCAATACCACATCCCCAAACATCTGCAGAAAACGGCGGTAACAATCAAGGGCAAAATGGCGATCTCCGGCCTCCCGGCTCAAATGTTCAACCGTTGTCGGGTTTAAACCTAAATTTAAAATAGTGTCCATCATACCGGGCATGGAGTGAACCGCGCCCGAACGGATTGATATAAGCAGGGGAGGATTACCACCAAAACTACGCTCAACTCGCTGTTCAAGAGCTTTCAGGTTTTCAAGAATATCCGACTCCAGTTCCGGCCAGAGTTTTTCACCTTCACTTAAATATCGGTTACATGCTTCGGTTGTGACAATAAAACCGGGGGGGACCGGCAGGCCAATCTTGGCCATTTCGGACAGATTTGCACCCTTTCCACCAAGTATACTTTTCATCGACTTGTCGCCTTTTTCAAAAGGATATACATATTGCCCGGTCATCAAATTTCTACTCCTCCTTTGATTGTCTGAATAATCCGTTTTGCAACCTCTTCGACTGCCTTATCAGATACCTCAAATACTGTGCAGCCAATTTTCTTCATCAACCGGCGGGCATAGGTAAGCTCTTGATCAATCCTTTCTACAGCCACATAATCAGAGCTTTCATCCAAACCAAGAGCCTTAAGGCGCTCTATCCTGATTTGCCGCAGTTGGTCGGGATTAATAATCAGGCCGAAAACTTTGGATGGGGATACCCGGAACAGTTCTTCAGGAGGTTCCACTTCAGGAACCAGCGGCAAGTTGGCCACCATAACTCCCTGATGGGCAAGGTACATACTCAGAGGTGTTTTTGAAGTCCTGGAAATGCCGATCAGAACAACATCGGCTTTGCTTAAACCGCGTGGATTTTTACCATCATCATGCTTAACTGCAAATTCAACTGCCGCAATACGCCGGAAATACTCTTTACCCATCTGGCGTACCCGCCCCGCTTCACTATGAGGTTCTTTGCCGGTTGCCCGGTTAAAAGCTCCCATCAGGGAACCGAGGATATCAGCAGTTTGCACATTATGCTTTTCAGCTTCCGCAGCCATGGCCAGGCGCAGCTTGGGAACAACCAGGGTATAGGCTATTATTGCATTCGTACCACTTGCTTCCTCAAAAACTGCTTGAATCTGGGCTTTATCTTCGACAAAAGGGATACGGCGCATCTCAATCTGTCCAGAATCAAACTGGCTGGCTACAGCCTTAACCACAAACTCTGCCGTATCACCTATAGAATCGGAAACTATATAAACTATCGGCTTATCCGGAAACTCTTCCATTAAAAGGCTCCTCCCTGCAATATATCAGGCTTCTATTGAGTTGGGCCCGACCATGCAGCAGACAAAACAGATTACAGCTTGTATACGCTACAGAACCGTGTTTTTCCTGCCGGAGTGATCATGTTTTAAGAAGACTGTAACCTGGAAAAATCAGCCAAACGATTAAACAAAGTTTTTATTTCAACCAGCATGGACAACCTGTTTTCACGAACCTGGTTATCTTCGACCATAACCATAACAGTATCGAAATATTGATCAATAGGAACCTTTAAAGTCTGCAGCATTTTGAGCCACTGATCGGGGCTGTTTATGGCTTCCAATTCAGATTTGATTTCCTGCCATTTTTGGAAAAGCTCTATTTCGGCCGGATCGGNAAGCAGGGTTTGATCCAGATCTTTTGCAGTCGCTTGCCTGGTCAGGTTGGCGACCCGGTTATAAGCAATAATTACATCGTCAAGAAGGGGACCCTGCAGGTATTCTTCAAGAACAACAGCCCGATTATAAAGCTCTGAAATGTTATCAAAAGGCACTGCCAGGACAGCTTCGATAATATCGTGAGCCAGTCCTCTTTCCTGGAAGGCAAAACGAATCCGCTGCACCAGGAATTCCTGCAAACTAACTTCTAATTTTTCCCGGTGTTGTGAATCCAGTTTTAAGTTTTGAGACAGCAGATCAAGCGCCTGATTGACCAGGTCTGTTAACTTCAAATCAATCTCCAGGTCCAAAAGAATGTAGATTACACCCTGGGCCTGCCTGCGCAAAGCATAGGGATCCTGGGAACCCGTGGGTTGAATACCAATGGCAAAACATCCGGCCAGGGTATCAATCCGATCGGCAAGCGATACTATCGCCGCCTCTGTAAATGAAGGCAGGCGGTCTCCGGCATAGCGGGGTAAGTAGTGCTCATATATGCCAAGGGCAACCTCATCCCCTTCATTGCTGAGCCGGGCATATTCACGGCCCATCACCCCCTGCAGTTCAGGAAACTCTTTAACCATACTGGTTACCAGGTCGGCTTTGCATAAATGGGCAATTCGCCTTATTATTTCAATTTTCTCAGCTGACAGATCAAGAGACTGTGCCAGTGTAGAAGCCAGATCAATTAACCGTGAACGTTTTTGATCCATGTTTCCCAGGGATTCCAAAAATATTACACTTTCCAGCTTGCTAACATAGTTTTCCAGTGGCACTTTGCGATCTTCATTATAGAAAAAACGTCCATCAGCAAGGCGGGCCTGCAAGACCTTGGCATAGCCCTTGCGGATATTGGGATGAAAACGGTTATTGCTGATCCCGACAAAACAGGGCAGCAGGCGTCCGCTTTCTTTTTCCACAATGGGAAAGTAGCGCTGGTGATACTGCATCGATGTGATCGGCACTTCCTGGGGCAGGTCAAGATAGGCTTGATCGAAAAAACCGTCAACAGCAACCGGGTATTCGACCAGGTAGGTGACTTCTTCGAGTAAATCATCATCGATTAAAGCCACTCCGCCGTTTTCTGCGGCCTTTTGTTCCAGCTGATCACAAATCATTTTCCGGCGGCGGTTTTGATCAAGCACAATATATTTTTCATCGAGGCAGCTAAAGAAATGCTCCACATTGTTAATTACAAAAGGTCCCGGGGCCAGGAAACGATGCCCGTAAGTTCTATTGCCTGATTCAATGCCGGCAAACTTAAAGGTAACCGGTTTTTGGTTATAGAGGGCCAACAACCAGCGGATAGGGCGGGCAAAACGCACCTCTTTGCTCTGCCAGTACATCGGGCGGGGAAATGACAGCTTTTTAATCAACTGCGGCAATAAATCTGGCAGCAGTTCTTCTGTCGGTTTGCCCGGAATCTCCCTGCGGGCGAATACGTAGCGGGCTCCCTTAATAGTCTCTTCTTCCAACTGCTTGGTGGAAACCCCCTGGTTTTTCACAAAACCCTCTAATGCCCTGGTCGGTTTGCCGTTATCATCATAAGCCCGATCAATTGGTGGTCCTTTTACCTTTTCCACAATATCTCCCTGTCCGGCTTCAAGTGCTTTGACCATAACAACCAGGCGGCGCGGTGTGGCATAGGTTTCAATTTTTTCATGCTTGAGCCTGTATTCTTCCAATAAGGCTGCTGAACCCTTTTCCAGTTGTTCCATAGCCCCCGGTAAAAACCTTGAGGGAATCTCTTCACAGCCTATTTCCAGCAACAGATCATAAGCAGCTGTCAACTTACTCCACCTCCTGCCGATAACGGATACCCTGCCGCTTCACGCTGCTTCAGGTAACATTCCGCACAAAGCCTGGCCAGGACACGCACCCGCGCTATATATGCAGCTCTTTCAGTAACACTGATCGCTCCTCGTGCATCGAGATTGTTGAATGTGTGCGAGCACTTTAAAATATAATCGTAAGCAGGGTAAACCAGGTCCAGTTCCAACAAACGCTTTGCCTCGGTTTCGTATAAACCAAAAAGGTTAAACAACAAATCTCTGTCGGCATAGTCAAAGCTGTAACTGGATTGTTCCCATTCCACCCGCTTGTATACTTCACCGTAAGTAATGTTCCCGGTCCAGATCAAGTCGAATACATTATCGCGATCCTGCAAATACATGGCAATTCTTTCGAGTCCGTAAGTCAGCTCTACCGGCACCTTTTCAACATCAAAACCACCCACCTGCTGAAAATAGGTAAACTGGGTAATTTCCATTCCATCCAGCCAAACTTCCCAGCCCAGACCCCAGGCCCCCAGGGTGGGTGCCTCCCAGTTGTCTTCGACGAACCTGATGTCATGCTCCAGCGGGTTGAGTCCAAGATAGGCCAGGCTGTCGAGATACTGATCCTGGATATCAGGCGGAGCAGGTTTGATTATAACCTGGTACTGTAAATGCTGGTAAAGCCGGTTCGGGTTTTCACCGTAACGACCGTCAGCAGGTCTTCTTGAAGGTTCAATATAGCCAACCGACCAGGGTTCCGGCCCCAAAGATTTTAAAAAAGTAGCGGGGTTCATAGTACCGGCTCCTTTTTCAATATCATAGGGCTGCCAGATCAGGCACCCTCGCTGGGCCCAATATTCCTGAAACTTAAAAATGATCGTTTGCAAGTCCAAAATAATTCCTCCTTTTAACAAACATATAAAACCCCCCGCCCCTGGTTGCTAAAACCATAGGGACGGGAGGTTCTCCCGCGGTTCCACCCTACTTGATCCCTCATTATCCGGGATCCGCTTAATTATTTAAAGCTCAGGAACGCCATTCACCGAATTTCCTGACGGGCTTGCACCATCCCCGACTCGCTGATTATTATCCAGGATTGGCCCGGCTACTTCTTTCCATCATTGCCTGATCAGCTATTTAATTATAGAGATACTAACAACTGGCCGCTTTATTGTCAAGTATTTGGCGCAAAAGAAAAAGTAACCGTCTTCACCGGCCTTCTAAAACGAGTAATACAACAGTTAAAACAAGCTGCTCAGGTTCTCTACACCCCGGGTAATACTTTGTTCACGTTTTCCTTTCGACCAGAAGATTATTTCCACCCCCCGGACCACGGTCCCTTTTGATTCACATATACTTTTCATCATTGAGGTAGCCTGGGTCCCCCCGGACCATTTAACAGGCAGCTGTTTGGTTACAAAACAGGCAACTATGCTGCCAGTCATGGGCGGAAGCTGTTCAAGATACTCCTTCATAACCGGGTTTAAGGAAAAGGCCTGAACAGGCGAGCCAAAAATAACTGCGTCATAACCGCCCACAGCCGGAACATGATCTAATTCGAATCTGCCGGGCTGTGCTGGTGTTTTTCCCTTAATGGTTATCTGCTCAAGCCTGGTCTGATGACCGGCTTGATCAAGCTTTTCCTGCAGCTTCCGGGCAACAAAAGCTGTATTGTTGGTGTGAGAATAAAAAATTATACCGATTTTCACTGGATTTATCCCCTCTCCTCTTATTATATACGAAATAAAGGTGCAGATCTGCTGCCAGAACAATTCTGATCACGATAATCCTGCCCCGGGTTAAAAATAATGAGGCCTGCAGCCTAAATAAATAATAAGCTAAAACCTGAAACCATGTCCGAAAAACTGTCTAATGTAAGTCAGTAATTATTGCAGGTTAATTTTCACCTAGCAGTCGTCTTGATTTAAGTTCACCCAGATCGAGGTGATAAGCAAGAAAAGCATTATTTAATTGGGCCAGCTCTTCTTTTTGCAATGTACTGGGCCGAATCATCCGCACCTGCGATAAAGGTGTTTTAAGCAAACGTCTGGCCAGCGCCAGGGTGCCTGCATCCAGTTTAAGCACATCTGGAACCTGGCATTTTTGACATAAAAGTCCCCCCTCCCTGGGGCTGAAGCCCTGAGTGTTTTCTGAACCACAGCTTATACATAGATCAAAATAGGGACTGTAACCAGTATAATGGGCCAATTTAAGCTCAAAAGTCCGGCACAAAAGAAAACGGTCCACACCCTGACCCAGCATGCGCCAACCGTCAAGCAGCAATTGACATACTGCCACGCAGGGTTCTTCACCAATGATAAGGCGGTCGGTAAGCTCAGCCAGGTACAGACCGTATGGATAGAGTTCAGGGTCTTCACGAAACCAAACAAATCTTTCCAGGGGCTCCTGCCCGGTTATAATCGGCCAGGTTCGGCCCCGGTGGAAAGTATAGTGACCGTAGGTAAAAAGATCCACTCCGGCAGCAAGCTTACTCTTTATTTTACGTGCACCCCGGGCTACAGCTTCAAATTTTCCCTCTTCAAAAGTGAGCAGGGTAACCAGGCGATCTGCTTCCCCCAGAACCCTGGTCCGTAAAACCAGGCCCTCGGCTTTGAAAATTCGCTTAGTCAAGTGTTTTCCTTTCTTGAAACAGTTTAATCACTATAACCAAGGCGGCGCAAGTCCTCTTCATGGTTGCGCCATTCGCGTTTAACTTTTACCCGTATATCAAGATGAATATGGTGTCCAAACAAAGCTTCCAGTTCCCTGCGGGCTTCAATCCCAACTTCTTTAAGTAAAGAACCACCCCTCCCCACAACAATGCCGACCTGTGATTTCCTCTCGACAAAAATTTCAGCACGAATATCAAGCAAATCGCTGTCATTACGAAATTTCATTTCTTCAATAACCACGGCTATAGAAAAAGGAATCTCCTGCCTGGTTAAAGGGATAATTTTTTCACGAATTATTTCCGCAGCGATAAACCGTTCAGGCTGATCAGTCACCATATCAGGTGGGTAATAGCGGGGTCCTTCCGGAAGAACAGCTACAGCAGCTTCAATCAAAGGTTCAAGATCAATTTTCTGCAGTGCCGATACGGGAAAATGCGCTTTAAATGGATGCTTGGCTTTATAGAGTTCGCTGTAGGTAACATACTTATCCGGTGTAACCAGGTCAATTTTGTTTAGAATTAAAAAAACAGGGCAGGCGACTGTGTTTAATAGTTCTGCAATATGGCCATCACCAGCACCCGGCGGATGGTTGGCTTCTACTATAAAGCAGACCAGGTCAACTTCCTGCATCGTATTTCTTGCTTTTTTAACCATTGCTGATCCAAGCTTATGTTTTGGTTTATGCAAACCGGGTGTATCAATAAAAATTATCTGTTCTTCTGGCCTGGTTAAAACAGCACGGATTTGATTTCGCGTAGTCTGGGGGCATTTAGAAATTATGGCTACTTTTTCGCCTACCAGAGCATTGAGCAGGGTTGATTTCCCAACATTGGGCCTGCCAATTAGAGCCACAAATCCTGAACGGTGCATTGTTTAACCCTTCCCTGCCGCATTAAAATAAGGTATACTTAAGGTGCCATTCTTCGAACATATTAATTCTCCATGGGGTAACTATAAATGAACCAGAGAACTGGAACGGGAAACCAAAATAATGAACAGACAAAAAAGCCCAGCAGAAAAGCTTTGATTGTCAACCTTATTTTTTTTGCACTCCTTTTCGGAGGAGTAATCATTATTCCTCTTTCAGGTCTGGCGACCCTGATCGCTTTGATCCTGATTGTTTTCTCAGCTTCGATTATCTATACTTACCTATTATGATTGTTCTACCTGCCCGGTAGAACTGTCTTAATATCAAGAACAGGGGTTCTGTTAATCAGATCCAATCCTTTAACAGTAAGTATATTCCCCTTTCTATCCACAAGCTGAACAGTAGTTTGCGCTATTGAATTAGGTCTTAAGGGAGTACGACAGGCAAAAACACCATATACTTCATTACCTCTGCCCCTGGCCCTGTCTTTCAACCGATAACCTCCGGCCAGATGTAAATAGGATATAATGTTAATTCTCTCTTCTTCTTCCAGACGGTAAAGCCCGTCTTCCATCTCCGGGTTAATTATAACCTGTGACAATAGTTCTTTATAGTTTTCAGGAATCATCCCGGGTTCATGGTAATTATTTGCCGTATAGCCAATCGGGTGAAACAATACCGGCAAACGCCACATTTCTTCTTTACCAAGTAATTTTTGATCAGGTGAATTACCAATCCATTGATTAATCCCGTAAGGTTCCGGTAGTAAGTCCTGTAAGGGCATAATTTTTGTTTCTTCATTATTACAATTTCCCATGATCACTTCAATATTTCCGGCCAATTCCCACAATACCTGCCGACACGCTCCACAGGGGGTTACTGGCGGTGAATTATCAGAAAAAACAGCAATGCTTTTAAACTTTTGGTGTCCGGCATGTACCGCCGTCATAATCGCTACTCTTTCTGCACAGGTTGTTATACCGTAAGAAGCATTTTCGATATTGGCGCCTGTAATAATTGCGCCTTCTTCAGTAAGCAAGGCGGCTCCAACCAGGTTGCCTGAATAGGGAGCATAAGCTCTCATCCTGGCTGCACTAGCTGTTGTTAGGAGAGCCCCGGTATTCATTTTTTACACCTCTTGACATCTTTTTTACCGCTGTTCTTAAAAAAGGCAGCAGCTTAAAAATGGACTAATCGAAAGCTTAAAAATAGCTGCCGCAAATAATAGAGTTAGGGTTAATTACAAAAAGAAAAAGCTAACCTTAAATAATAACCAGGGTTTAGTCAGGGTCTAATGAGATAGAAATAATTCTTTAAATAAAAACCATAAAGGCGGACCAAGTATGAACAGGCCAATCACAACAGCAAATAATGAGGTAAGCAGAACAGCCCCGGAAGAAATATCTTTAGCATTCTGAGCTAGCAGGTTACGTTCCCTGGTAATCAGATCTATCGTCTGCTCCAGGGCTGTATTAAAAGCTTCCGCGGTTAAAACAAACATAATTGCCGTAAACAACAAAAGCATACCGGTTAATGAAACTTGCAATAATAATGCCGCAACCAGGACTATAGTACCAATAACTGCATGAATAACCATGTTGCGTTGAGTTAAAAAACAGTATTTCAGGCCATTGCATGCATTTTTTAGGCTAAGAAACACTTTATAGATCACTTTACCCACCACCTAGTTCCCGGCAAATTCATTCAATAATTCTTTCTCTTTATTCTGCATTAAATGCTTATCTTTTTCATCATCATGATCAAAACCAAGAAGATGAAGCATACCGTGAACAGCCAGCAGAAAAACTTCTTTTTCCAGGCTGTGTCCGGCCTGTTCTTTTTGTTCTAAAGCCCTTTCAACAGATATATAGATATCGCCAACCGCAAATTCCTGAACACCCTCAACTTTATCATCTGCTGTCTCAAGAAATGAAAAAGACAGGACATCAGTCGGAGCATCTTTGTTCCGGTATTTTTTATTCAGAGAGGCCAGGTATTGATCATCGCTCAAAATAATTCCAACCTCTCCTCCGGCCAGGTTGTATTCTTCTAACAGCAGATCGACTGCTTTTATCAATTGTTTGCTAAAAGTCTCGGAAATTTTTATTTCGTCTGTTAAGCAGGTAATGCAGACACTCATTTAAACTTATTTCCCCTTTTCCAGTTCCGCCTTGAGTACTTTTTCCGGATACTCAATCCTTTGATGATAAATGCCCGAGAAAATATGGACAAATGATTCAGCAATCTGATCAATCTCTTTTAAGGTTAAATCGGACTGATCAAGCTGACCGTCTTCCAATTTTTCTTTAATCACACGGCGCACCATCGTTTCAACACGGTTGCTTGTAGGTTTAGAAAGGGAACGAACACCTGCTTCCACAGCATCGGCAAGCATTATAATTGCCGATTCTTTGGTCTGCGGTTTAGGTCCTTCATAACGATACTTATCAGCAGAAACCTCTTCACGGCAGTTGTTCTCCAGGGCCTTTTGAAAGAAAAAGGAAATCATGCTGGTGCCATGATGCTGACCGGCAATATCAACAATTGGATCCGGTAAACGATGTTTTTTCCCAATTTCTACTCCATCCTTTGGATGAGCTCCTATTATTAATGTACTCAGGTTGGGAGAAAGCTTAGAATGGGGGTTATCCCCTGACAGCTGGTTCTCTGAGAAAAAGTACGGACGTTTTAATTTTCCTATGTCGTGATAGTAGGCCCCTACCCTGGTTAATAATGTATTGGCATTTACTGAGTCAGCAGCTGTTTCGGCTAAATTAGACACCATCATACTGTGGTAGTAGGTTCCCGGTGCTTTCATAAGCATTTCACGTAACAAGGGATGGTTGGGATTGGACATTTCCAGTAAAGTAATAGCTGTAGTTACTCCAAAAAAGTTTTCCAGATAAGGCAGAAAACCAATGGCCACAACTGAGGAAAGGATACCATTGCCGACACCGGCCATCATACTGTAGCTGAAATTAAGTAACGAATCATATTCTAAGCTAACATGGCCGAAAAACAGGTAAGCAGATAAAATAACCACAGCGTTTGTAACAGCAACATAAAAACCGGCACGGGCCAGGTCATTTCGCTGGCTTAGTCTTGAAACCACATAGATCGAAACTAATCCACCTGCGATCGCCACAAACATAAATGAAAAATCGCCGCCTGTTATTAATCCGACCATCAGGATCAGTACAAGGTTAATGATCAAGGCTAATTTATAGCCAAACAAAACAGTAATCAGTATTACACCAATGGCTACCGGAATCAGGTAACCCGAAAAAAAGCTGGCTGCCACACAAAATAATAGAGTAATAACAAAAACTATTCCCATCAATAACAGTAACCTGGGACTGGTAAAAACATCTCTAACAAATATTGACATATATATCCCGACCAGGGCGAACAAAATAACCAGCAGTAAAAATAACCCGATAAAAGCCGGGTAATCTGCCCGCTGACCCCTGATCAGACCCAGATCTTCCAGTTGAGACATCTGGTGTTCTGAGATTAGTTCACCCTCACTGACGATGAGGGTATTGCGCATAATGATAACCGGATCAACCTGTTGCCGGGCAAGCTCACGATTTTGTTCAGTGGCTTCTTCGTTATAATGCAAGTTTGGCTCAATCAAAGAAATGCCTAAAACTTCAGCAATTTGCTTCAGGTTGGCACTAAAAGGATAGGGAGCTATTTCTTCGGCAAGCTTTTTCTTCGCCTGATCTTCCTCGTTTTCTTTAATACCATCTTCAAACAGCTCTTTTAGAGTATTGTTCAGGCGACCCTGTAAATCTCTTAATGTGCTTTCACTGGTTAAAAGCGCAGCGACAGTCTCTTCGGATAATTCTTCGGGAAGCAATGTTTGTAATTTTTCCACCCTTGCAGCGGTCTTAAGCTCCTCATCAATTTCCTCAGCTTCTCCGGCTTCTTCAGCTTCTTCTGCAAGCTCTACTTCTTCATCTTTTATTTTTATAACTCTATCGAAAAAAACATCTATTTCGCTCAGTGCCTCATCTAAAACTGCCGGATCATAGTCATATACATCTCTTACTTCTTCTGCAGCCTCTTTGCGCTTCTGTTCTGTTTTATAAGAATCCTCAGTATCACGGGGAGCATAGATTGTACGCGGACTGGGCCTGCCAACTGAAAGATCGAGGCGTGCAGGCATGCTAACAAAAGCCAGTATAAGATAGACAGTTATAAAAAGTCCTACTACCAGGACCAGTTTCTGTAAACGAATATTATCTTTAAACGACTTTGAGCGATCAAAAAACTCACTGAAAAGTGTTTTTTTACCCATCGCTACCCCTTTCCTTAGAGGCCTCGTATGCTTCATAAGCTTTTATTATACTCTGCACCAGAGGATGACGGACAACATCTTTATCGGTAAGGTAAACCAGGCCGATCCCCTCAATTCCGGATAGTATACGTGAGGCTTCTTCCAAACCTGAAAACCGTCCCCCCGGTAGATCAACCTGGGTAACATCACCGGTAACTACCGCTTTAGATCCGAAGCCAAGCCTGGTCAGAAGCATTTTCATCTGCTCGGTAGTTGCATTTTGTCCTTCGTCAAGAATAACAAAAGAGTCATCCAGGGTTCGGCCCCGCATATAGGCCAGAGGAGCAATTTCAATAATTCCTTTTTCCCTGTATTTTTGAAATACATCAACTCCCAGCAAATCATAAAGACCATCATATATGGGACGCAAATATGGATCTACCTTTTCCTGAAAATCCCCCGGTAAAAAACCGAGATGCTCACCTGCTTCAACCGCCGGACGGGTCAAAATTAACCGCTGGACCTGTTTGCTTTTAAGAGCATCGACTGCCATGGCCAGAGCCAGGTATGTTTTACCCGTACCGGCCGGCCCG
>SL_5KL_010_SEDDRAFT_10000812_pt1 | contig 19719 bp, 17 predicted proteins | sample SodLakKL_010_SED_FD_9118 | JGI IMG/M metagenome (IMG submission 9118)
GTAAGCTTCGATGATGTCTTTAATAGTTTCTTTCATTATTTTTTTACCTCCCCCTCTTTTGTTCCCGGCTGTGAAAGCCGGTTACCCGGTTGGAGCATTCATAGTTACAACATTACATCAGCCAGCAGGCCTTAATTAGAAACCCGCAGGCCGGAAAGGAGAGCCGTCCCGGTGTCCAGGCCTTGCATCCAGTCTCCGCTCAGCAGACACGGGGAGGTTTCACCTGTCAGGTTAGCGCAGGATGAAACCGTGCCGCAGGGGGTCTTCCGGGTCTATAAGCAGGGTCTTGTAAGCGCAGATATGGGCCGATCCGCTGATTTTAGGAATCACCGCTTTATACGGCCCCAGGGTGGTCTCTTCCACGATTTCACCTTTAAAACAGGTCCCGAGAATGCTTTCCACTACAAAGGGCCGGGCCACGGCAAGTTCTCCCCGGGCATGGTGGATGGCTGCCCGGCCGCTTACCCCGGTCCCGGTCGGGCTCCGGTCTACTTCCCCGTCGGCAAAGACGCAGACATTGCGGCTGTGATTGTTGGGATCCCTGGCTTCCCCGACAAAGATGACCCCGTACAGGAAGCTCAAATCTTCTTCAAAGGGGTGCTCGACGGCCCGGTCTTTCATGATGGCCTGCTTGATCTCCACCCCCAGCTCGATTAAGCGGCGAAAACCGCCCGCATCCAGCTCAACGCCCACTGAGTCGGCATCGACGTAGGCGTAAAAAGCGCCGCCGTAGGCCAGGTCGTACTTAACCTCTCCCAGGCCGGGGACGGCCACCTTTTGATCCAGAGCGTAGACGAAGGAAGCCACGTTGTGAAAAGAAACTTCCGCCACCCGGCCTTCCTCCCACTTCGGCCAGGCGGTAACCCTGCCGGCCGGGGTGTCGATCCTGATCTCCTCCCTGCCGGCAGGCAATTCGAACATCCCGGTTTCCAGGGCGACCTTGGTAACGGCAATAATACCGTGCCCGCACATGCTGGAGTAACCTTCATTATGGAGAAACAGCAGCCCGAAGTCGCCGTCTTTTGTGACCGGTTCGGTCATAACGCAGCCGTACATGTCGGCATGGCCGCGCGGCTCCCACATCGTGGCGGTGCGCAGGTGATCGTAATTCTTTAAGGCCGCGCTGCGCTTGGCCAGGATAGTCTCGCCCGGCAGCTCCGGATACCCGGCGGTGAAGATCCGCAGAGGTTCTCCCCCCGTATGCGCATCAATCGCTGTTATTTGGGTCCAATTTTCCGGTATTTGCCACTTCACGGCCTTCACCCGCTCTCGTTTAAAATAAGAGTCCCGCTATATTATGCCCCGGACGCCCGGGCCTCAAAAGCTGTCCTTGATCGGGTTCGCTATCTAATTGGCTCGATTGAGCTTGCCTGAGTCGGACCAACCGGGGCCATAAGGTTCGAATTAAAGCGGATCCTTCTAAATCCTATTAAAATCAGCGTCTACGAATATCGCTAAACAGGGCCTGGCCAGGTTGGCGCAGAATTTTAGTATTAAGAGTCTTAATTGCTATTTTATCATCTTTTCTATTTCAACTTGCTTCAGCAGTCCTCCTGCCTGATAGCGGCTTAAATTAATTGGAAGCTTTGCCGGTTATATGATAACATTTTAGCAGGCCGGCTTTGGGCCGCCCTTTTACGGGCTGGCGGCCTTAATTAAAGGCCTTCTTGATGTCAAACCAAGTCCAATCTTAAGGCGGGAGAATAACAATGCCTGATCTGGAACTGATCGCCACCTCCACTTTTGGCCTGGAAGCGATTGTAGCCGGGGAAGTAAAGGCCCTGGGCTACGAACAGGTAACTGTGGAAAACGGCAAAGTTACCTTTGCAGCCGACGAAAGCGCCATCTGCCGGGCCAACCTCTGGCTGCGCACCGCCGACCGGGTCCGCCTCAAGGTGGGCGAGTTTAAAGCAGTGACCTTCGATCAGTTATTTGAACAGACCAAAGCCCTGCCCTGGCCCGATCTGCTGCCCGAAAATGCGCAATTCCCGGTCGACGGCAAATCGGTCCAGTCCACCCTGTTCAGCATCTCCGACAGCCAGGCCATAGTGAAAAAGGCCGTCGTCGAAAGCATGAAAACAAGATATCGCACCGGGTGGTTTAAAGAAAACGGGCCCCTTTACCGCATCGAGGTCTCTCTCCTGAAGGACCGGGCCACCCTGACCATCGACACCACCGGCCCCGGCCTCCATAAGCGCGGCTACCGGGCCGCGGGCAGTGAAGCCCCGCTGCGGGAAACCCTGGCTGCCGCCCTGGTCATGATCGCCCGCTGGAACCCCGAGATTACCCTGATCGATCCCTGCTGCGGGTCGGGGACCATCCCCATTGAGGCGGCCCTGCTGGGGCAAAACATTGCCCCGGGCATGGAGCGCACTTTCGCCTCTGAAACATGGCCCAACATCCCCCGGGAAGCCTGGCGCCGGGCCCGCAGGGAAACCCATGACCGGGCCGATTACAGCCGCCAGCTGGACATCACCGGCACCGACATCGATCCGGGAGTCCTTAATACGGCCCGTAAAAATGCCGCCCGGGCCGGAGTCGATCACCTGATCCACTTCCAGAGCCGCCCTTTATCCGAACTCAGCTCCAAGAAAAAATACGGCAAAATCATCTGCAACCCGCCCTACGGCGAAAGGCTGAGCGAAATTAAAGAAGTGGAAAAGCTCTACCGGGAGATGGGCCGGGTTTTTAAAGATCTCGACACCTGGTCTTTCTACATCCTGACCGCCCACGAGAACTTCGAATCCCTCTTCGGGAAAAAAGCCTCCCGGAGGCGCAAACTCTACCACGGCAACATCAAGGTCCATTACTACCAGTACTACGGGCCCCGCCCTCCCCGGCGCTGAGTCCGCCCTGGCTTAGTTCTTCCCCGCCCGGGGCCGTTGAAGCGTGGCCCGGGTTATGCTGATTGATCCGGGTAAACTGATCGATCCAGCTAAATGGCAGCGCTTTTTCCCCCTGCGAAAACGTCCTAAAGGTAACGGCAGGATTTAACCGCCCCGGTGTATAAATATATAATTTTAAGGTGAGGCCGGCTTAAAAGGCGCCGGCTTAAGAGGCCAACCCACAGCACGGAGGAGTGAACTAAGGAGATGAAGATCTATTTTCACCGGGACTTTTTAAAACACTATGCCTATGATCCGGCTGCCGAACCCGGCCGGCTGGATCCCGCCCTGGCCCTTCTTAAGGACAAATACCCCTTTTACGAACCGCGCCCGGCTGTTGAAGAAGAGATCCTGCTCGTCCACACCCCCCGCCACTGGCGCAGTATCGCCGAAGACGAACTGCTCCACCACACCGCCCTCCTGGCAGCGGGAGCAGCGCTGGAGGCGGCCGAAACCGCCGCCGGAGGTGAGCACGCCTTTGCCCTCTGCCGCCCGCCCGGCCACCATGCTTCATCCGATTCCTGCTGGGGTTTTTGCTACTTCAATAACATCGCCGTGGCCGTCAGTTCCCTCCTCGATCGGGGGCTGATCAGCTCCGCCCTGATTGTCGATTTCGACCTTCATTTTGGAGACGGCACCGCCAATATCTTTCGGCGAAACGAGGCCGTGACCTTCTGGCACTGCCGGGAGAGCTCCTCCATGCTCTTCCTTGATGCCCTGGAAAATGACCTGGCTCTTTACGAAGCCGATATTGTGGCCGTCTCAGCCGGGTTTGACCGTGGTGTAGATGACTGGGGCGGGATGCTGAGTAGAAAAGATTACCGCCGGATTGGCTCTCTCCTGGCCGGTTTTGCCCGCCAAAAATGCGGCGGGCGCCTTTTTGCCACCCTGGAAGGAGGCTATAACCCCCAGGCCCTGGCCCGCAATATCGAGGCTTTTTTGCAGGGGCTGGAGGAAGCATAAAAAATCAGGGCCGGTTGCCTTCACCAGCCCTGATTATTTTTATGGAGCTGACCGCCGGTCAGTCCTGCGGCGGCCGGAAGCGGCACCGCTCTTCCCATTCCAGGTCCGGTTCGCAGGGCATCTGGACCTGGAAATAGTCGCCCTCCAGCCAGGCCTCGAGCTGATCGCTGTAATGCGGGCTCAGGGGGTGCCCGGACTGGCCGCCGGCGATAACCACCTCGGACTCGATCTTCTCGTTCATGACGGCCACAAAGCGCAGGCCCGCCCCGGTGACCACCTTGAAGGGATCATCGAGAGCGTAGCGGGCCCGGCCTACGGTCATGAAATCGCCCCCATAGGGGTAGGGCCCCCGGTTGAAAAGATAATCTCCGATCAGGGGAGCGGCGCCCAGGTCGTGCTTAAAAGTGATGGTCTGCAGTTCATCCCAGCGCCACCCTTCCGGATCGCCGCCCAGCCTGTCTGTTAGTTCTTCCACGGACCGGGAAAAAGCCGCGGTCAGCGGTTCTTCCAGACCCCCGGCAAACCAGCCCGATGCCCCTTTTTCCAGCAGGGCTTCCAGGGCATTGTAGGCAATATAGCCCTGTTTTATAAACTCCAGGTAGAGCTCATCGCCCATTTCCTCCCGGAATACCTCTTCCATCAGGTTCAGGTACCAGACCTGGAACAGGGCCGCCCCGGCTGAATCCCTGGTATTGACCGGCTCTTCGGCCCAGCGGGCGAGCAGATCCAGCGCCCCCTGCTCGACCTCTAACAGGCAGGCCCGGTCCTTTTCGATCACCTCCAGGAAGGCGGGGAGCCTTTCTGCGGCATGGCGGTTATACCAGTCGGTTTGCAGCATCTTCGAATCTTCCACCCCGATTTGATCAAGGCCTCCTAAAACTTCGGCTATCCTTATTTTTCTATAACCGGGGGCGTGATCAAGGCTGATCAAATAGGGATAATCATCCGGTTCGACCCGGCTGTTGGCGGTGACTATGAACCCCCGGTCCGGGTTGTAGAGCTCGGGGAGCTCCTCGAAGGGGATAACCCCTTCCCAGCCGTAGCCTTCCTCCCAGCCGGGAGAAGGCATGATACCCTGCCCCTGTTTCCTGACCGGCAGATTCCCGGCTACCTTGAAACCGATGTTGCCTTCCACATCGGCATAAACTACGGCCTGCACCGGGGCCTGGAAATGAGCCAGGCCCGCTTTGAACTGGTCCCAGTTTTCAGCTCTATTTATTTTTAAAACCGCATCAATGGTGCTGGCTTCAACATCGTAAGCGCTCCAGCGCAGGCTCATGGGGGGATCGTCTGAAATGAGGGGCCCGTGCCGGGTCTGGATCATTTCGACTGTTTCCGCTTCATCCCGGCCGTCGACCTTTATTTCCACCGTTTCTACTTCGGCCTGATACCATTGCCCTTCATATTTGAAGCGGTGGGGATCCTCGGGGTGGCGCTCCTCTAAAAAGAGATCCTGGGTATCGCCGATATTGGTCATGCCCCAGGCAATATGGCAGTTATGGCCAATGACAACCCCGGGAGCGCCCGGTATGGACCAGCCAAAGAGATCCATACAGCAGTCCTCTTCGCGCAGGATCAGTGCGTTTTCAAACCAGATCGAGGGCAGCCCCAGGCTCAAGTGGGGATCGTTGGCCATGACGGCGGTGCCGGTGGCGGACAGTTCCGGGCTGATTACCCAGCTGTTGCTGCCCAGGCGGGGCAGGCCGTGGAAGTGATCCAGGCTGCTTTCCCCCAGCAGGGCGAGCAGGTTTTCGGTCGCCCCCTCATACGTTTTGCTTTCAGCGCTTCCTTCCGGAGCCAAAACCGGCGGAGTGTCCCATCCTTCATAGGGAGGCAGGATTTCTTCCAGCAGCTCGAGATCGATTTCCTCGGCCAGGGCCTGGCGAAATGCTTCCACCTGCCAGTTGGAGCCGAGATCAAAAGCCATCAGGCCGATAATGCCGGTGCTGTCTAGAGGCTCCCAGAGTTCGGGTTCAAAACCGAGCAGCCTGAATTCCAGGGAGGGGGGATGGTTGGCCAGGTAGGCGTTTACCCCACCGGCATAATAGGCCAGCACTTCCCTGCTTTCCGGGGAGGTGTTTTCCAGCATCCGTTTGCCAATGCGGTCCAGGCCGATCTTTTTCAGGAACCGGTCCGTCGGGAGCTGATCTTCTCCGAAAACCTCGCTCAAGCGGCCCTGGACCACCCGGCGCTGGAGTTCCATCTGCCACATCCGTTCCTTGGCATGAAGATAGCCCTGCATAAAATATAGATCACCCTCATGGGTAGCGGCAATGTGCGGTACGCCCCGGAAAGTATGGTGCACGCTCACTTCTCCCTGCAGCCCTTCCAGGTCCACTACAGCTTCGTAGGATGGCAGGCCGCTGCGCACAAAAAAGTAGCCGAAAATGCCGCCTCCGATCAGCACAACCACTACCAGGGCTAAGATAATTAAGAAAGCCTTTTTGCCTCTGCTCAACGCAACTCCTCCTTTGCGGCGGATCATTAAGCGAATTTTACTTTAACGATCGCGTTCAAAATCATAGATTATCTTCTCCAGGTACCATTCCTCGGAACGATCCGGATAACGTTCTTTCAGCCGCTCGATCTGCCGGTCAATAGTTTGGTCGGCCTGGTCGGGAGGGAGCTTGAGCTGGCGGCGGGCTTGCTGCCGCAGGGACCCGGGTTTGCCCCGCTTTGAAGGACCGGCTTGCTTGCTCCGAAGGTAATATAGAACTGCGAAAATAACGATTACAACCACTATAACCAAGGTCATATCCATGACGAAGCCCTCCTCTCGTATTCTTAATAATTATATCATTGCCGGAGCGGGCCGGCAAAAACAGGAAATCGCTGCCTTTACAGGCCCTTAAGTAATCTCTGCCAAAATCCCGGCTACCTGTTTGGCGATCCCTTCCACCATGACGTAGCCCGGGGCCTTGCAGCCATCACCCACCAGGTAGAGCCCCTTTACCGGCGACACCGAATGAACATCGCGGCCCTGGGCGGAACGGTTCACCGGCCAGCCGTTCTTAAAAACCCCGGTGTTTATGACCCGGCAGTGCTTGGAAAAATCGTCCCCGAATAAAGACTCCAGGTCACTGAGCCCCAGCTTTACTTCCCGGCCTACCTGGTCGCCTTCCAGCATCTGGTAGGAAATCAGCAGGTGCCGTCCCCGGGGGGCCAGGCCGGGATCGGTATTGGTGGGCTGGGCCAGGCCGGCCACCCGCTTGGTGTCGAGGCAGTAGAGAATGGAGCCGTGATCCAGCAGGGGCACATCGCAGACCATATTGATGCACAGGCCGCTTGTGGGGCAGTCTTTTTCAACCGCCGCGCCGGCCCCTTCGCTTGTTTCACCGGCTATTTTAACTGCCGCACCAGGTCTTTCATCAAGGCCGGGGCTGAGCTGTATTCTGCTTATTTCCCCCTGATCTGAAGACAGGCCCGCTTTAGAGCCGGGATTTGAACCGGCAGCGGCTGCCACCGCCGGGCCGGCTGCCCGGCCAAACTGATCATTTTCAGATTCCGTTCATCAGGAGAGGTTGACCGGCGCCCTTTAGCAGGCTCTCCCCCGTGGATAGGGGTTGAGCGGCGCTTTCCAGCAGGCTGTAGGTTTCTTTCGGACCGATATCAGAGATTACAAGCTTGGCCTTTAATCTCTCCACCGCCCCACTTCTTCTATTTATTATCTCCACCCCGCTGACATAGCCGTCCCGGGTCACAATTCTCTTGGCCTCCGACTCGGTCAGCACCGCGCCGCCCCCGGTGCGAACCTGCTCCACCAATTTTTCAACCACCGTCCCGCAGCCACCCACTATAACGCCCGAGGCTTTAGCCCGGTAAACATTTTTAATAATCTTAACCGCCTCATCAAAAGGAAGGCTGTCGATTCCGACACTGCAGCCGAAATTAATCATCCGCTCAAAAAAAGTCCTGATCATCGCAGAAGAAGTTTGTTGGGCCAGCCAGTCTCCAAAAACCAGGCCGGGCCGCCCCGCTTTCCTGGTGGCCAGTATCTTGAGCAATATTTTCAGCAGGTCCAGCCTATCGCGGCGCGAAAAGGGGACCAGGCATTCCATGATCTCCCTCCAGCGGTATTGTTTGCCGGCTGCATTTAGTCCCCCCATACCCCCGGCATTCCTGATCGTCACCGGCAGTCCAAGGGTTCTGATCAACTCCGCAAAGGGCCCTTTTTCCCCGTAGGGCAACGAGTGGCAGGCCCCGGTGCTGATGGAAACCCCTTCATAATTGAAGTGGGTAAACCGGCCCCCGGTAAAATTCAGGCGTTCGACCAGGACAATCTTTTTGCCCTTTCTGGTCAGGCCCGCTGCGGTTAAAAGGCCCCCGATACCCGAGCCAATTATTACGGCGTCATAGCCGCTTCCGCCCGCCATACCGCCGCCTTCATCTTCCGGTCCATTTTCCCTGCCGGGAAGCCGCCCGGGCTGCTCCACACCGGCCTGGGCCGGTCCGACCTGTTCCTGACCGGTCCGTTCTTGTCCGGAGCTAATGGCCCGGCTGGCGGCAATGGCATCTGCCGGGCAGGCGAAAATGCAGTGCCCGCAGGCGGTGCATGCTTCTTCATTGATCCGGTACCCGCCCTCCTCGTTAGCCTCTACAGCCTTTTGCGGGCACAGCAAAAAGCAGTAGCCGCATCCGCTGCAGCGCTCCAGGATCAGTGGTTTTTCTTCCGAACCGGCTTTTGGCATCGGCGCACCTCCCATGAGGATATCAGGGCCGTAGATAGAAATATTACAACTGCAAATGTCGTTTTTAAGGTCACAATAACCGGGGAAAGGAAAATAATGATGAAAAACCGCTTGACATCAATTGTATCACAGGGCTTAGGGCAATATCACAAGTCTATTTATAATATTTCGACATTAAACAAAAATACCCTGCTAAACTTTCTTTCAGCGGCTCTGTTTAAAAGGACTCCGCTTCTTTGACAAACCCAGGCCTTGAAAATGTAAGGGCTTTAATTGAGGGACAGCCGCGCCTATGATCGAAACCGGGCCAACCAGACCATCAAAACAGGGGCCCGGGCTGGAACAGTCGGCCCTCCACCGGTCCCGGTTGCCGCTATTATGAGCTGCCGTTGCAGCGCTTCGAGGTGAAGCGCTTGATCAGCCCCAGCATCTTTTTATAGTGCGAGCCCTTCCAGTAGACCCGGCCGCAGCCCGGGCAGCGGCTGTATTCCGAACAGCGCTGCCGTACCTTTTCGGGGATCTGTTCCTTGACCTGTTCGGGGTCAACCCTGCTGAGGCCCCGGTTGCACTGCAGGCAGCGGCTGAAGGGATTTATGGCATCATGCAAATCAAAGCGGGAGAGCACTTCTTCGACCTGCTGCGGCGGATCAATGGAGCGCACCAGGTAGCCATGGGTGACCATGGAACGCTTCAGAAGCCCGCGGTCCCTGGTCAGCAGGATCCGGTGCTGGCCGGCCGAGATTTCGGCCAGCTCTTCATCGCTAAAACTGTTGCGGTAGAGCGCATCAAAGCCCAGCATGCGCAGGTAAGCGGCCAGCCGGCCCAGGTGGGTGTCCAGGACAAATTTCGGTTCCCGCAGCGGTTCGGGCCGCACCTGCAGGAGGGGGGCAATATCTAGCGCTTCAAAAACAGGGTAGACACTGATCCGATCGCCGGAGGAGGGCCGGTAGGTAAAATCCACCGATTCCCCGTTGGCCAGGATCAAATCCACCTCGGTATGAGGAACCCCCAGCGACTCGATCATATCTTTCACGGTCTGGTGGCCGGAGAAAGAGTGACTGAAGGCAACCTGCCGCCGTTCAGGGGGCAGAAAATCATTTAACTCCGCGTAAAAACGAAAAAATGCTACAGCAGCCATCGATGGGCACCCCGCTGATCTGATCGCTTGTCGGTGGCAATATCCCGCAATAACCCAGGGATCTCTTTCGCCCCACTAACAGGCTCTGAAAAAGCTTTGATGTAGTGCCCTAAATTCTGCAACCCAAACCTAAAATCCTGCCTCCCTTACGGGGCAGGATCAAATCCCGGCCTTCACCGGTTCCAACCGGCCCGTCATTTATTCAGCGAGGATAAAGCCGGGCTGCGCAGGAGGGGGATCCCCAGGCGCTTTAATTCGCGGCTGATCAGGTAAAAAGTGACCAAAAAGGCCAGCAGGTCGCTGAGCGGACGGGAGGCCCAGATTCCGATTAAGCCGAACCAGCCCGATAAGATCAGCATCAGGGGGATGAAAAAGATCACTTCCCGCAGGATGGAGAGCAGCAGGGAGGGCATCCCCTTGCCCGTCGCCTGGAAGTAAACCGTAAATACAACCTGGCCTCCAATCAGGGGGAACATGATCACCATGATCCGCAGGGCTTCAGCGCCCAGGGCCACCAGTTCTTGTTCCCGGCTGAACATGGTCATGAACAGTTCCGGCCAGATAAAGTAGAGGGCCCCGAAAAAAGTGGCGATGGCGGTGCTTAAGGCCACTCCTTTGGTGATGGCCTCGCCGATGCGCTCTATTTTGCCGGCCCCGAAGTTGTAGCCGATAATTGGCAGCAGGCCCTGGGAAATGCCGATCACGGGCATCAGGGCGAACATGAACAGGCGGAAGATCAGGCCCAGGGCGGCGATCGGCAGATATCCATAGACCGCCAGGATGTTGTTGGCAATGACCAGAGATAGGTTGGTGGAAATCTGCAGGAACATGGCCGGAAACCCGATCACATAAATTTTACGGATGGTGCTTAAGCGCGGGGCCAGGCAGGAAAATCCGATCCTGATCGCACTTTTGCCTGCTGTAAAGTGATACAGCATGATCGCCACCCCGACCACTTTAGCCAGGACCGTGGCGATGGCGGCGCCCTGCACGCCCAGGCCGAGTAAAAAAATGAAAATGGGGTCCAAAATAATATTGATCCCGGCCGAGATAATCATGATATACATAGAAAGGATGGGGCTGCCTTCGCCCCGGAGCGCGTTGTTCAGGCCCATGATCAGGAAAAACATAACCGAACCGCCGGCAATAATGATCACGTATTCCCCGGTCAGGGCCAGGATCTCAGGGGTAGCCCCGAAGAGGACCAGGAGCGGTTCCAGGTAGAAAAAACCGATCAGGGCTACCACGATTCCATAAAGAACAGAGAGGCTGATTACCTGCCCGACGGCATTTCTGGCCGTCTTTTCATCACCGGCCCCCAGAGAGCGCGAAATCAGCGAAGCCGCCCCCACCCCGGTGCCGATCCCCAGGGCCCCCAGCAGCATCTGGAAAGGAAAAGCGACAGACAGGGCCGCGATAGCATCACTGCCCAGCATCCCCACAAAAATGGTATCAACGATATTATAGGTAGCCATGACCAGCATGCCCACCGTGGCCGGCAGAGAAAACCGGATCAACAGCCGGGTTATACTTTCTTCGCCCATCAGGGCGGCATTGTTCTGCATCAAATCCCTGCTTTCCAAATCAAATAGCAGACACGTATATTCTACGCTTAATTAAACCGGCCAGCAAGCCTCCCGGAGGGAGAGGGCCCCTGACACAGGGGAAATAATGTTATATAATTCATAAAGGCAGGCCCGGTCAGCGGCGGCCCGGGAAAGCAAAACAATACTCCAAACTTGATCTGACCCTTAGAGTAAAGCTGGAAACAAAAGGAGAAGCTATGCCGAAACAGAAAAACAGGCCCCCCTACCGCCACATTATTTTTGACCTCGACGGCACACTGACCGATTCGGCCGCAGGTGTAATCGGCTCGGTCTGCTACGCCCTGCAAAAAATGGGCCTGGAAGCTGACACCACTGAACTGAAAACCTTCATCGGGCCTCCCCTGCAGCGCTCCTTCAGGGAAAGGTACGGCTTCAACGAGGAACAGGTATGGCAGGCCATAGGATATTTCCGGGAATACTACCGGGAAAAAGGGATTTACGAAAACAGGCTTTATCCCGGCGCGGCCGAAATGCTGCACAGTTTGGCCGGAGCGGGGAAAAGAATCTACCTGGCCACTTCCAAGGCGACCCCTTATGCCGAGACCATCCTGAAACACTTTGCCATTGATCGCTACTTTTCATTCCTGGCCGGGGCTACCCTTGATGGCGCGCGGGTGGAAAAGAAAGATGTCCTTGCCCACCTCCTGGAAGAAAACAGGGGCCTGGAACCCGCAAACACCGTCATGGTCGGCGACCACAGGGACGACATTATCGGGGCCCGGAAATTTGGGCTCGCTTCCATTGCCGTTACCTACGGATACGGCTCCGAGGAAGAACTGGGCCGGGAAAGGCCCGACCGCTTTGCCCGTTCCATCCCCGAACTCACCGACCTGCTCCTGGCCCCTGATCATTTAAAGCTTTAAAGCGGGTTCATCGTGACCGGCGATTGCCTGGGCCGGAGTTTGGGGCAAGCAAACCGGGCGGCCATAACAGCCGGGTAGAATTTGAAGTAAATAAGCGTAAAGAATATTTTGATCGAAAACACTTTTTCGAGCTTTACCACCAGCAGGCTTTAAAGAGGCTGGATCAACAAAGGAGCAATTAAACCCATGCTGAAGATTAACCGGCAACACATTAATTTTATAGCGTATCACAACTATTCAAACAACAGCCGGGAGGGATCTCCACCATGAAAGAGCTGGCAAGCTGGGAAGAGGTAACCAGGTTCCACGGTCACAGCTGCATGGGAGTGGCCATTGGTTACCGGGTCGCCGAAGCAGCCCTTAAGGAGCTGCAGAGCGGCCGCGATGTCGATGAAGAAATGGTCGCCATCGTGGAAAATGACAACTGTTCCGTCGATGCAGTGCAGTATGTGACCGGCTGCACCATGGGCAAGGGCAACCTGATCTTTCACGACCACGGCAAACCGGTCTATACCTTTATCCGCCGTTCGGATCAGAAAGCGGTGCGCATTGTGGCCCGCGGCCCCGACGAAAACCGCTACCCGGAACTGGCCGATCTGCGCCAGAAAGTATTCAGCGGACAGGCCACGGAAGAAGAGCGGGAACGCTTTTCAAAGCTAAGCTCCGAAGCGCTTCAGCGCTACCTGGAAGAACCGCTGGAAGAGGTGGTCGATATCCGGGAGGTCAGCCTCGAGATACCCGAGAAAGCGAGGATTTTCAACTCGGTCATCTGTGCCGAGTGCGGCGAAAAAGTGATGGAGCCCCGGGCCAGGGTCAAAAACGGCCGGGCCGTCTGCATTCCCTGCGCCGATCACTACGACAGCCGGGTCTAATATTATTAGACAGCCGGGGTTACTATTTGCAAGGGTAAGGTAATCAATTTTTCTTCATATAGGCCCACCGGCAAACCTCAGGTGGCCCTTTTTTTATTGAGGATCTTGATATATAATAAAATTTATACTATTAGGATCAGCTCTTACATAAGGGGTTGTCAGTCGGAATAGAAAAAATAGTGGCCTGGAGCATCTTGATTATTGTGCTCTCCCTGATTGCCTCCGGAAGGTTCCGGATGGATCTGGTGGCTTTATGCGGCCTGCTTGTTTTAGGCCTAACCGGCGCCGCTCCTCCCGAAGTGATTTTTTCAGGCTTCGGGCACCCGGCCCTGGCCACGATCATTTCCGTATACCTGGTCAGTCAGGGCATCGTTGAATCAGGACTCCTGCGGGGGCTGGGCCAGGCCGTGGCCCGGAGGGTGCAGAACCTGCGCGGACAGACTTTGAGCATCGCCGCTGTGGGATCACTCCTCTCCGCGGTCATGAACAATGTCGGCGCCGTCGGCCTGATGCTGCCGACAGCAGTCAGAATGGCCAGGCGATCCGGCAGCGATCCGGGCAGTTTTGGACTGCCCCTGGCCATGGCTTCAATCTTAGGCGGAACGGTTACTTTAATTGGAAGCGCTCCCAATATCATCATTGCTTCCTACATGGCTTCAGCAACCGGACAGTCCCCCCCCCCGGACTGGCCATGCTGAGCATGGCCTTTATTTTTTGGTTTTTCTGTAAATCCTGCGGGATTGATCCCGGGGCTAACAGCGGGCCGGAGGAAAATGAAAAGAGCGGGCCCCAGAAATCGCCCGGCCCAAACTCCGCCTCTGATCGCAGCGGGGAAAAGGACCGGTTTGGGGGACATACCGAAGAAGAAACCTCCGCTGCAGCTGATCAAGGATCGGAAGACCTGCACGAAAAATATGTTTTTTCGCCCTTTGCCACCCGCGAAAAGCTGATCGTCCTGGCCATTCTCCTGGTGGCCGTGCTTACAGTCAGTTTCGGACTGCTGCACCCCGCCTTTGGTTTTGGCACAGCGGCCCTGCTGCTGATTCTCAGCGGAGTATTGAAACCAAGCTCCGCCTACAACAGCATCGATTTGAAGATTGTTTTTTTCCTGGGCGCAATGCTCGGTATCGGACAGACCCTGGAGCATACCGGAGCCCTGGAGCTGCTGTCAACAACCCTGGCTGGTTTAACGGAAGGATTTGCTCCTTTCTGGTTAATATTAATGCTGATCCTGGTGGCATCGGTTCTCTCCAACGCCATCAACAACTCGGCGGCAGCCGTCTTTATGGCCCCGCTGGCCGTGGGGATCGCCGCTGGCAGCAGCCTGGGGACGGCAGCGGCCCTGATGGCTGCAGCAGCCGGATCAAATTTGACCCTGCTGATTCCCACCCACCAGGCCGCCCTGATGGTAATGAGCAGAGCCCCTTTCTCGATCAGATCCTTTATGCGTTTTGGCCTGGTCTTAAGCGTGCTCTGTATTTTAGCGGCAGCTTTGGTGATAACTGCCGTCTGGCAGTAATTAAAAAATTAAAGGAGGAATTGCCTGATGCATTTTGCCCAAATTTATACCCCGGGTATCGCTCAGTCTTCGTACGTTATCGGTAGTGGAAAACAGTGCCTTGTTGTCGACCCGGTCCGTAATATCGAACCGTACCTGGCCAAGGCCAAAGAATTCAACATGGAGATTACGGCGGTCCTTGAAACCCACCTCCATGCCGACTTTGTTTCCGGCCACATGGAACTGGCCGAAAAAACGGGGGCCAAAATTTATGCCCCCAAAAAAAAAAAACCGATGAAGAAGAATTCATGATTGAGAACCTGCGTTTCAAAATGCTTGAAACCCCCGGCCACACCCCGGACTGCACAGTTACCCTGGTTTTTGACCTGGAGCGGGGAGAAGAACCGGTCATGGTCTTTACCGGCGACACCCTGCTGGTCGGCGATGTGGGGCGGCCGGACCTCTTTCCAAACCGGGAAGAAGAACTGGCCGAAAAATTATTCTACAGCTTAAAACGACTAAAAGAACTGCCCGACCATGTCGAGGTCTACCCGGCCCACGGCATGGGTTCCCTCTGCGGGCGGGCCCTCTCGGCCAAGCTGTGGAGCACGATCGGCATAGAACGAAAACAAAACTACGCCCTCCAGCATGAAGACCTGGACGAGTTTAAAACAGACCTGCTCACCGACATGCCTGCTGCGCCCGATCACTTTGCACGCTGCACCGAAATCAACCGGGACGGCCCGGTTCTGCTGCAGGACACCATGGCAACCAAGCCGCTCGGTGCTGAAGAAGTCGCTGCCGCCATAGAAGAAGAAGGCTGGTCGGTGATCGATGTCCGCACTTACCATTCTTTTGCCGCCGCCCATATTCCCGGGTCTTACAGCATCAGCAAATACGGCAACCTGCCTACATTCGCCGGCTGGGTGGTTCCACCTGAAGACAAGCTGATCCTGGTCATGGATCACCACGACGAACTGGATAAAATTAAAAACGCCTTTTACACTGTGGGGCTCGATAATGTAGCCGGTTACCTCGAAGGATCCGTTGAGAGCTGGATCAACAAGGGTCTGGCCGTTGACAGCATTGAGACCATTTCCGTGCACAAGCTACGCGATCTGATGGAAAAATATTCGGTGCTGGCCCTGGATACCCGCGCCAAGAGCGAATTCAAAGAAGCCCATATTGAAGAAACCGTAAACGCCCCCACCCCGGACCTAAGGGAGCGCTACAAGGAGTGGAATCCCGAAAAACCGATCGTCGTTTTTTGCAATACCAGCAACCGCTCCATGACCGCGGCCAGCCTGCTCAAGCAAAAGAACTTCAAGCGCGTCTTCAACGCCCTGGGCGGGACCACGGCCTGGAAGGCTGCCGGTTTCCCGATGCAATCGGGTGGTGAAGAGCAGTGATTGCGATACTTTATGAGCGCATATTTGTCGACCCCTGGCCCTTTTGGGCCGGGGGCATCATCATCGGCCTGCTTGTGCCCCTGCTCTATTATTTCTACAATACGGCCCTGGGAGTTTCCACCGGTTACGGCAACCTGGTAAAAATCTTCCTCCCGGCCCGGCACCTGCAGTGGATCAAAACAAAATACTCCGAAACCTGGAGCTGGCGGGTTTATTTTATCGGCGGAATTATTCTGGGCGGCTTTATTTCCTCCGCCCTCTCCGGCAACCTCGGTTTTACGGCTGAAATGGGCCGCTTCACCGCCCTGGTCGGCTGGGGGGCTTTTGCCGGCGCGGTTTACTTTTTTACCGGAGGCCTTCTGCTGGGGCTCGGCGCCCGCATTGCCGGCGGCTGCACCTCCGGCCACAGCATCCATGGTATTTCCAACCTGCACCTCTCCAGCATCCTGGCTACGATCATGTTTTTAATCGGCGGTATTATTTCCGCCAACCTGATTCGGATCACGCTGATGGGAGGGGCCTGGTAATGAATAAAAAATTAGGATTCCTGGGTTTTGGCACTTTGTTTGGCTTTACCCTGAGCCGGGTCGGCGCCTCTGACTTTGACCTGATCATGGGCATGTTTGTGGGCCGCGATTATACCCTGGTCGGGGTCATTGGCCTCGCTATAATAGTGGGGGCTATCGGCATGCAGCTCCTGAAAAGATCACAGCGCCCGGTTAAAAACGGGGAACCCCTTAAAATCAGCGAAAAGAAACTGGGCCCCTGGAGCCTTTTGGGAGCGGGCCTCTTCGGCATCGGCTGGGGCCTTTCAGGAGCCTGCCCCGGCACCGTCCTGGCCCAGCTCGGTGAAGGTAAAATATTCGGGTTCTTTACCTTCTTCGGCATGATTTTCGGCACCTACATCTACGCCCGCCTCAAAGAAAAACACCCCTCCCTCTAACGTGTCAAGGGGACGGGGTTGTTGACAACTTTTTTATTGTCAGAGGAACGTTGTCAAGGGGACGGGGTTGTTGACANCTTTTTAACACCAAACGAATTATTGTCAAGGGGACGGGGTTGTTGACAACAAAATTCAGGCCGGTAACACCGGCTGATTTCATGTGTCAAAGGGACGGGGTTGTTGACAACATCGTTAGGATAGAATTTGAGATAGATTTTTGGAAGGCAGCCCGTTGAAGTAGGCTGCCTTAATTTAACAAGGTGTGATTTGCCTGGTAGACAGAACCTTCGACACAGCATTCAACTAATATGCTACCAAAGCAAAGGTCGGAATTTGAGCCAAAACAAGAGCCGGAACCACCGGCAAACTCATAAAGTTGTCAACAACCCCGTCCCCCTGACAACATGCCCTTTTCATCATTTCATTGACAAATTCTCTTGGCAAAATAGTTGTCAACAACCCCGTCCCCTTGACACATTAATAGAGGCTGAAACCGTAATTGTCCAAAATTGATTTGGGGATTTCGCAGCGGGCGGTTTTTAAGGGATCCACTACCTGCGAAATACCGACCCGGCCGCCGGCGCTGAGGAGCATGATAATATCGGCCGTGGAAAGGCCCGTGCGCCTGCCGATCAGCTCCTCCATAATCTCCACCGCTCCGTTCACCGCCTGATCAAGGCTTTCATGGGAGTAGATCACGGCCAGGACCTGATCATTTTCCACCAGGGGGGTGGGCAGGTCCAGATCCTTGATGAGGGCTATGTTCAACTGGACTGCACCTGATACTTCGGCTCCCGAAACGCAGACTTCTCCGTCGCCCATGACCGCGTGGAGGTCGCCGGCAGCCAGCAGGCCGCCTTCCACCCAGACCGGCAAATAAAGCACGGAGCGTTCCCGGATCAGGGTTGTGTCCATGTTCCCACCGTGCACTCCGGGGGTGCCGCAGTTGATTTCCCCTTCTTCGGGGGCCACCCCAACAACCCCGATCATCGGATCTACGGCCAGAGAGGTCTTATCATCAAAGACCACCTTCCCGTCTTCTACCGGCATAAGCTTTGAATGCAGGCCCTCCAGCTTATGGCCGAGCACGCCCAGACCTTTTCCGGTAACCATGACGGCCTGGTTATTGATTTCAATCTTTTCCACCGTTACCTTAAGCACATCACCCTTGCCGGCCCCCGAGATCTCAACCGGGCCCGTAGCGGGGTTGACCCTGTCCCAGTCCACCTCTTCCAGCTTATCCCCTGGTTTCTGAATCTGGTTGGAAAAGCAGTCCATCACTTCCAGGCGGACACTTGTCCCCGGGCTGATGGTCAAGGCGGGAGATTGTTTAGCGGAAAAACTAAAGATGTGATTGTCCTTCGATAGAACCTGAATCATTACCCTGCACCTCCAAATAAGTGATCCGGGCCGGGCTTTTCCTTAGTCCTGCCCAACCCCGCTTTCCCTTCAAGGGCGTACCATTAATCAATTATTACTGATCAGGCCTTGACTCCTCAACCAGCCGAGCCAAGTTCTTTATAGAAGCGGAAAAACACAAAAAAATGGGGCATAATTAGCACATAATGTCTGTACATTTTAATTAAAGCACTTGATCCGGGCCCAACGGCCTGTCCCAAATCTGGTGACCGTCTTCCCACTGTTCTCCTTCCACCGTAACGATGACCGCATTAACCTCGGGGAACTGAATAGAGGTTAACACCACGGCCTGCATAAAGACAGTCCCCGGCAGGGAACCGCCCGGCCACTGTTCGCCGAACATCTCCGCGCACACGTCGACTTCGGCCTCACCCTCAGCAGGGTCGATAACCACATCGAGAATTTCCAGGCCATCATGGACCACGGCCCTTAATTCCTCTTCCCCCGGGTCCGGGCCCTTAATTAATTCTTCCAGGGCCTCCCGCAGCAGCACTTCAGGATCTTCCGGATCCTCCATTTCAACTGCAACCGGCCTCACATAGCCGTACTGCCCGGTTGCACCGGTCTCAATCGCTTCCCTGTCTCCAAAAAAGAGTTCAACTGTAACATAAGCCGCTTCTTGTTCGAAAACGGCGGTCAGCTTTCGATCCCCCAGGATCTCAAACTGGAAACTTTCTTCAGCGCTAACAATCTCTCCGTCTTCACGCCAGCCGGCAAAGACATATCCCTCAGCGGGTTCTGCTTCCACCCTCACCACCGCTTCATGCCCGTAGCTTCCGGCCCCCTCAACGCTTCCCCCTGTTTCGGGTTCCGCAGCCAGTTCAACCCGGTGCTCTTCCTCGCAACCGGCAGCGAACAGCAGCAGCAATGTCACTATCGCCGCACCAGCCAGCAGCAGCCCTTTTATGTTTTTAAGCCTGCAGATAAACATACCCTCACCCCCTGGTGATTAAGTTCACTTTCCCTTCAACTTTCCTTCTTTCATTTTAATTACTTTAAATCCTTAACACAAAATTGTGCGCAAATTTAGCAAGACTTTTTTTAGCGATCCCCTAAACGCCGATCTTCACCGGATTTAGAAGGGCTCATTTTAAAAACCAACTTTTACGCAGCTGGCTCGTCCAGGTTAGGCTTACTTATTTGACCCGGTTAGAAAATCCGCCCTGCCCCGCCGGCCGGGGAACCGCCTTCGCCCGGGGCCGCCTTCGGCCACCGCTATAAGCAGGCCTTCCTAAATGCCAACTTATACTTCCAGCATATTTTTCATTTGTATAAATCTTTTCACTTATAAGCTTACCATAGAACAGCCCCATCGCTCAACAAACGCAGAAAATGAAACAATCCCGGGCATAACCTACCAAAAATTGGACCTGGTTTTAGCAGCCCTAAAAAAAGGGCTTCCCGATGATACAATTTGCGAGCGGGTAAAAGTAG
>SL_5KL_010_SEDDRAFT_10000813_pt1 | contig 19719 bp, 22 predicted proteins | sample SodLakKL_010_SED_FD_9118 | JGI IMG/M metagenome (IMG submission 9118)
AAAAGAGTTCGTTCATATATTTTAGGTAACTTTTTCGAGAAAGCTGAAAAAGGTGATAAAATATGAAACGAAATAATTCGCAGATAACACAATCAAGGAAACGAAGCATAATGTATATATATACGTTTGTATATGTGTATAGCTGTACACAGGCCAACCTTACAAAATCACGATAATCACCCTCCCTCCCTTTTTTTTTCTAAAAGGGAACGGGTATCACTTTTCACAATAACTCCCCCCCTTCCCTCCCTCATTTATTTTCTTTATGTATGCTTGATAAGCATTAATATATTATAGCTTTTTAAGAGGGTAAGGTTTATAACTACAGTATTTCTTATACCGGTCGGTGAAAGAGAAATGCAGCCAGGACAGATGGGTTATGACCGAGGAATAACCGTCTTCTCGCCTGATGGTCGACTATTCCAAGTCGAGTATGCTAGAGAAGCAGTTAGAAGAGGTACTACGACAGTGGGTATCCAAGTAGAAGATGGTGTAGCCTTAGTTGTTGATAAAAGGATTTCAAATGATTTAGTGATTTCCAGTTCGATAGAGAAGATATTTCAAGTGGATAAAAAGACCGCTGTAGCGACCTCTGGTCTATTCGCAGATGCTAGAGTATTAGTGGACCATGCAAGAGTAGTCGCTCAGATAAATAGAGTATCTTACAACGAAAGGATGGATATCGAAACACTTGTTAAAAAGATATGCGATTATAAACAGACCTATACCCAATACGGAGGAGTTAGACCCTTCGGTACAGCTCTTTTGATAGCCGGTGTCGATGACGATGGAGCGCACCTTTATGAAACTGATCCAAGTGGTGCCTTCCAGGCTTTAAAAGCTCAGAGTATAGGTATGGATAGAGATGAAGTTCAGGAAGTTTTCGATCAAGAATATAAAGACGATATGACCCTTGACGAAGGCATAGAACTTTCTATAATGGGTTTGAACAGAGCCGCCGACGTTGAATTAGATCCGAGATCACTGGAGATAGCTGTTATAACTGATGAAAAGGATTTCTATAAACTTTCCAAAGAACGCATATCAGAATTTTTAAAGGAAATATAAGAAATAGGAGGCTTCCAGTTGGGTAAAAAGGATTTTCAAAAGGAACATACCGAATCACTCCTCGACGAGTACGTTATAGCTAGATACAAGTCTCATGGAGAGACATTTGAGATATTGTTAAATCCAGATGCAGTAGAGAGATACAGAGGCGGAAAAGAAGTCGATCTTCTGGAGAATATGCCTGCAGACAAGGTATTTTCCGATGCGAAGAAGGGCGAAGAAGCCTCTCACAGTCTGTTAGAGATGGTCTTCGATACCGGTGATATCGAGGAAATAGCCGAAAAGATATTGGATAAAGGGGAAGTCCAATTGACCACTGAACAGAGAAGAAGAAGACAGGAACAGAAGGAAAGGGAGATAATAGATAGGATAGTTAGAGATTCTATGAATCCTCAAACAGGTGCCCCGCACCCTCCCCAACGCATCGAAAATGCCATCAAGGAAGCGAACATACATATTGATCCTTTCAAACCCGTGAGTAAACAGGTCCACGAGATAGTCGATGAAATCAAAGTACTCATACCTCTCAGTTTCGAAAAGCTCACTTATTCCGTAAAAGTCAGGGGAGACCTGTACGGGAAGATATATGGAGTTCTGAAAGATATCTGTAAGATCGTTGATGATAAATGGTTAGAGGATGGTAGTTGGGTATGTAAAATAAAACTCCCTGCTGGAGCCAAAGACGAGTTCTTTGAAAAGATAAATGAGAAGACTAAAGGCGATGTAGAGATCGAGAAAATTGATTAATAATAGTTTAGATAAGGAATCTTAAGACAAGGATAATTATTAAAGTTAGATGATTAGGTGTTTAGATATGAGTGATAATAAAAAGAAGAATAAAAGAGAACTACTTCTTCCTGGAGACTTGATAGAAGAAAGTGAAGAATTCAAACCAGGAAGGGGTACTTTCAAGAAAGATGGTAAGATCTATGCCGCAAAATTAGGAGTTAAAACATTCCGTTCAGGTTATGTCAATGTGGCAGCGCAGAGTGGACGATACGACCCTAAAAAAGGCGACAAAGTGATAGGAACGATCACAGATCTTGATTCATCTATCTGGATGGTTGACATAAATGCTCCATTCATATCCATTTTACATGTAAATGATGTACCATGGAGAGTGGAGTACGGAGATACAGCCAGCTATATAGATGTTGGAGATGCTGTTTTGATACGTATAACCGATGTCGATGAATTGAAGAAAACCCAAGTCAGTATGGATGAAGAAGGATTGAGGAAACTCAACAGTGGACAGATAATAGAGATAGCTCCTTCTCAGGTACCCCGGGTCATAGGACGGAAAGGTTCCATGATATCTATGTTGAAAAATTACACAGGATGTAGGATATTCGTGGGGCAGAACGGTAGGATATGGATCGACGGAGATCTAGAAGGACAGTATATAGCGGTCAAGGCGATACAGATGATAGAAGAGAAGGCACAGGTACTCGGTTTGACTAATGCTGTGGAAGAATTCCTCAAGAAGGAAACAGGTAAAGATCTTGATGAGAGTGGTAGGTAACCTATATCAAGGAGGTATTTTATCATGAGTGATAATAAGGATATGGAATTGATTGATGAGAATGGAAAAAGATTAGATGGTAGAGAATTTGATGAATTAAGGGACATAAAGATTGAAGCTGGTATATTAAAAAGAGCAGATGGATCTGCTTATATAGAATGGGGTAAGAATAAGGTTATGGCAGCAGTCTATGGACCTCGAGAGATGCATCCTAGACATGCACAAGAACCCTCGAAAGCAGTGGTAAGAGCTAGATACAACATGGCAGCTTTTTCAGTCCCGGATAGGAAAAGACCGGGCCCTGATAGAAGATCCGTAGAGATAAGCAAGATCATATCAGAGGCATTAGAGGAAGTGGTCTTCGTAGAGATGTTCCCTAGAGCTGTCATCGATATATTTATCGAGGTACTCGAAGCAAGTGCCGGGACTCGATGTGCCGGTCTGACCGTAGCTTCAGTAGCACTAGCTGATGCGGGTATACCGATGTCCAATATGATAGCCTCATGTGCAGCCGGAAAGATAGATGGCCATGTGGTATTGGATCTTGGCAAAAATGAAGATAACTTTGGAGAAGCAGATGTACCCGTAGGTATAGTACCAAATACTGATAAGATAACACTCCTTCAGATGGATGGAAATCTGACGAAGGAAGAGTACGAAGAAGCTATGGAGTTGGCTATAGATGCATGTGATGAAATATATGAGATACAAAGAGATGCTCTAAAAGTAAGGTATTCTACGACCCTTGAAGACCATGGAGAGCCCGATGATGAAATTGAAAAGATACAGGAGGAGGCATAGACATGAAAGAGATTATATCTTCTATTACACAGGATTACCTTTATAGATTGATAAAGGATGGAAAAAGGATAGATGGCCGAGATATGCTTGAACACAGGGATTTAGATATCCAAGTAGGATGGATCGGACCTGCCGAAGGTTCCGCAAGAGTAAAATTAGGTGACACAGAGGTGATCGTTGGAATAAAGATGGACGAAGGGGAACCGTTCCCAGATACACCTGATAAAGGTGTTATCATAACAAGTGCTGAGTTGATCCCCATGGCTTCACCTAAATACGAATCGGGTCCACCCGGAGAAGATGCTACAGAGGTCGCTAGAGTCGTTGACAGAGGTATCAGAGAAGCCGGTGTAGTCGATACTTCCAAACTCTGTATCGTAGAAGGAGAGAAAGTTTGGATGATATTCATAGATATACACGTTCTTAATTTCGATGGAAATCTCATCGATGCCAGCGGGATCGGGGCTATGGCCGCCTTGATGGATGCAGTCGTTCCAGCCTCAGAATTCCAAGATGATGCTGAGGATTACGATCTACCTATCGAACATATTGTGATCCCGACCACTTTCACTAAGATCAAGGATACGATAATGTTGGATTCAGGTCTAGAAGAGGAGAAGATAGCTAACGCTAGATTGACCGTTTCCACGAACGAAGATGGAGATATAGTGGCGATGCAGAAAGGATTGAGCGGAACATTCGAATACGAGGACACATTGAAATGCGTTGAATTATCACAGGAGATCGGAGGATCCTTAAGGCAAAAGGTCATCGATATAGTCGAAAAGGGGAAAGTATAAATAAATCGAATATAACCATACAAAAAACGGGGCTTAATTATGGCTAAAAAGAAAAAGGTAGGAAGCACTGGTCGTTTCAGCTCTCGCTACGGTGTAAAGGTAAGAAGATCCATCAGAGATATCGAAAGTGAACAGAAAAAATACTATGATTGTCCAAGATGTCATCACAAAAAAGTTAAACGAGAGAGTACGGGTATATGGAACTGCCAAAGATGTGACTTGACTTTTGCAGGTGGAGCTTACAAACCTCATCTGGGAAAGAGGATCAAAAGGATAGAAGAGGAAGAGTAAGATGTTTAGGTGTGCCCTCTGTAAAGAAAGGATCAAGGATATAAGTACGGTAGGTATCCAATGTGAAAACTGCGGTAGCAGGGTCTTTTACAAAGAAAGACCTAACGTTAAAAAGGAACTAAAAGCACGATAAGATGAAAAGTGCTTTTATTAGTTTACCTGATGACGAAATGACCGACGCTTCGTTGAAGTCTTTAGTACCAGAAGCAGAGGAAGGGATGAGAAGAGTAGATGTAAAAATCGATTTCGAATCCCATGGGATCAGGATCGAAGCCGAGGACACTAGGGCTTTAAGAGCCGCTTTAAATTCATATTTAAGGTGGTTAGAAATATCGAACGAAATATGGAATGAAATAAATTAATGGAGGTATTTAAAATGGCAATGAATCAAGAAGAGATGCAGAACGAAATAATGCAAGTTCAACAACTTCAGCAGCAGCTTCAGCAGATAATGACGCAGAAACAGCAGCTGGAAACAAGAAAAAAGGATCTAGAAACTGCACTAGAAGAGATAGGTAAATTGGAAGATGAAACAAGAGTTTATAAGAATATCGGAGAGGAGATATTAGTACAGGTAGAAGATAGAGATGATCTAGTTGAAGAGATCGAGGACGATCTTGAGTCATCTGAAATCAGAATAAAATCCCTTTCTAGACAGGAAGATAAGCTGCGTAAGAAATTCCAGGAACTGCAGCAGAAGCTGACATCACAGATGGGTGGAGTTCAACAAGGTCCGATCAGTGATGGAGAAAACTAGATGAGGATAAAAAAGGGCCTTTCAACCCTTTTTTTATCTCATCAAAATGCTGACCCAGATGCTGTAGGTAGTATATTTTTTTTAAAGAATAGGATAGGAGGAGACATCGGATTACCAGATCCTCCTGATGAAGTTGCTAAAAGGTTAGTAAAGTACTTTTCTATGGAATATACATTAGAACCTGATCTTTCTAAGTACGAACAGATAATAGTGATAGACACTGCTAGTCGTGAACAATTGAGGCCGATAGAGATCGATGATGTGGAAGATCTAATAGTTATCGATCACCACTCATCTAATCACTGGAAACATGATGTGATATTTCAAAAAAGGACATCCAGTGCAGAGATCGTTTACGATCTTATAAATCCTGAGGAGATCACGGAGAAAGAGGCTGTTGGTTTGCTGGCGGGTATCATGACGGATACATCGCATTTTAGAAGGGCCGACTTCCAGACATTTAGGATAGCCTCGGAGATCATGGAAAAAAGCTCTGTGAAAGTGGAACAAGTAGCCAATATCATCGAAAAAGAAAGAAGTTATTCAGAAAAAATCTGCAGGTTGAAGGGAATTCAAAGGTCAGATTATATAGAAGTCAATGGGTATCTTGTTGCATATACGAGAGTTAAAGTTTTTGAATCCTCAGTTTCAAATCTTCTGCTGAATGTTGGCGCAGATATAGGTTTCACTGGATCAAAGAGAGATGAGATGTTCCTCATATCCGGTAGAGTCAATGCGAGTCTAGTCGATTCTGGTATAGATATTGGTAAAATATTCAAGGATATCGGAGCATCGGAAACCGAGATATCTGGAGGGGGGCACGAGGGAGCCGCTGTCCTCAAAGGTATTGGTGATTGTGATAAGTACCTGAAAAAATGTGTGGATCACTCCGTAGACCATATAAGAAAAAAAGGTCTTGGCAGGGCCAAGAACTGAACTCATTCCTCTTCTGGATAGGCCCGTTTTATCAGTTCTTTTTTATCTTCGAATCTTTTTCTTATCGGTTCTAAAATATCATAGAGTTCTTCTGCTATGGCCATCTTAAGATCCAGAGGATGCAGATCACCGGACAAATAGTCCTTCTCTGCTTCAGAATATTCACTGTAAACCAGATTCCCACCCCATTTTTCCGGTCTATCGACGACGAATTTTTTATCATTGGATTTCAAAACAGGGAAGATCAAGTATTTCAGATGCTCTAATACTCCGTTGTTTTTTATCTCACCTGCTGGACAATAGGCGTTCTTCATCTTATCTTTGATGGTTTCTTCATCGTCCAAAAGGTCGATCTTTGAACCCTTTTCAGAAGCACTCATCTTGCCGCCGGTCAACCCAGTCAATAGAGGAGCGAATATACAAATGGGCTTCTCATATCCCAGATTGGGCAAAATTTCCCTAGATAGCATGTATATCCCTCTTTGATCAACTCCTCCATAGGCCACGTCGGCTTCTAAAGCGGCCACGTCCATGGTCTGGAGAAGAGGATAGATGAAACCTCCAAGCTTTGGATTATCCCCATATCTGACGACCTCGGCGGCAGCTCTTTGGCATCTGTTCAACGTCGTATCAGCCGCCAATTTGAGAACATCTAGGGTATATTCTTCCTTCAGTTCAAAGCTACTACCTCTGATGAATTCTAGATCCGACCAATCGACGCCCGTTGCATCCATCATCCCTTTGATGCATTCTTCATAATATTCACTTCTAGCCTCTAGTAATTCAAAGGGGCTCTTTAGGTCATCTAAGTGAGCATGTATATCTGCTAGTAACACTTTGAATACGAAACCAGCTCTCAAAAAATCTGATATCTTCCTGTGGGTGATGAAATGTCCCGTGTGCATCCTTCCCGTTGGTGCATCTCCTATGTAAGCTGTAGGACTTTCATCATGCTCTAAAAGTTCTTTCAATTCCTCTTCAGTAACTACTTCATCAACTTTTCTTCTGACCAGTTCCAAACGTTCTTCGAGTTCCATGGTCTGGGATAATGTCCTTTAAGATATGTATATTTTGGTTGAGTAGTGGTAAAACTTATATCCGGAATGCATAATCCTCCTATGGATATCATGGTACAAAAAGAGGATTTCCTCTCATTAGATCATTACGATCTAGAAGGTAAAACCGTAGGTGTCAGGTTGGATATAAATTCACCTCTGGACCCTTCATCTGGAAGGATACTTGATGATCATCGGATCAGGAGTCACTTACCTACTATATCTGAACTTGGTCGCTCTAAAGTTGTGATCATAGCACATCAAAGCAGACCCGGTAAAATAGATTATATCCCATTAGATGTACATGCGAAACGTCTGAATAAGTTGATTCAAAGTGATGTCTCTTACGTTGATGGTCTCTTCGATAGCAGGGTTAAAGAGAAGATAAAAGAGATGAAAGATGGAGAGATACTGGTCTTGGAGAACGCTAGATTTTATGCTGAGGAGACCTATCTTAAGAGCAATCCTGATCTCTCCCTTCACGAGAACTCTCATCTCGTAAAAAATCTAGCTCCATTGTTCGATTACTATGTCCACGACGCCTTTGCAGCCGCTCATAGAGCACAACCTACCTTGGTTGGCTTCGCTGAAAAGGTCCCTATGTTGGCTGGTAAGGTCATGGAGAAAGAGATAGTAGATATGGGCAAGGCTTTTGATGAGAGCTTTGAAGACAAGGTAATACTTTTAGGAGGATTGAAGGTTAGTGATTCTATCGAGATAGCAAGAAAGATGCTAGAAAATAAGACCATGGATAAAGTTCTGACTATGGGGGTCGTGGGGAATGTATTCCTGATGGCCGATGGTGTTGATCTTGGAGAGGGGAATCAAAAATTCCTCGATAGAGAACTATCTGAACCTGAGAGATTGGTAGAGGAAGCTAGAAGTATATTGGAAGAGTACGGCGATAGGGTCCATATCCCCGTAGACGTGGTTTTGAACAAGGAGGGAACCAGGAAAGGAGTATATCTCGATAAACTTCCATCGAAATACCCAATTTTTGATATCGGTTTGGATACCATCGTTGAATATAATAATATAATCCAAAACTGTGACCTTGTTGTTGTGAACGGACCCGCAGGTGCCTTTGAAATCGATGAATTTTCCATAGGTACACGTGAGGTATTTGGATCCATCGCGAGATCCGACGCTTTTAGTATCGTAGGTGGAGGTCACAGCACTGCGGTCATCGATAAACTCGAACTTCAGAAAGATATAGATCATCTTTCTACAGGTGGAGGTTCGTGTATCAATTTTTTAGCAGGAAGAGAGATGCCCGGCATCGAAGCTTTGAAACGATCGAAGAAAAAATTTCATTAAATAGCTCGTAATCAACCATTGATATTCATTTAGATGACTGCCACCGTAGCTTAGCTGGCTAAAGCGATGGTTTCGTAAACCATAGAGCGCGGGTTCAAATCCCGTCGGTGGCTTCCTTATTTTTTCTTATTATTGCAAAATTAATTTATATAACGGTCTTATATGTATATTAAAAGAGTTTTAACGAAAATAAAGGTGTAAATATGGGAGAGGAAAGGAGTAAGTTAGATATGGAAGATCCGCCGCATGTCCATATAGGCCTCGGTAAGAATGAATTGATGTTGAAAACTTTTTTGATGATGTGTATCATCGCCTTTGCATCGGTAATTGTTATGGGTCTTGATGCTTTGATACATATCCTACTAGCCATAGGAACTGTGTTGATAGTACACAGCAGTATCTACTCATACCAGTTATGGAAGGGCATTGAACCTACTTACAAGTCACCGGCCTCACCTCTAGTAGCGGGTATGATCGTAGGTCTAGCTATGCCGATCGCTGCTCCTTTTGAAGTTACTGTAGGAGTTGCCCTTTTAACGATACTGGTATTCAAATACGGTCAAGGAAGGTATTTCAAAAGGAAATATCTGAATCCAGCGGCTGCGTCAAAAGTTTTACTTCTTTTATTGTTATCTATAAAAACCCTAAATGAGGGCTTAATATTCCATACCCATCATTTAGAACTTAATTTGATGACTGCCGAAGGACTGCAAAACTCTATGTGGATATTCAGTAGAGAAACATTACCTATAATCGGAACCGAACTTTCACCTGCTCAGAGTCTCTTTTTATGGCAGACTCACGGGTGGATCGGTGGAGCTTCCAGTTTAGTGGTGCTTGTCGTCGGTGCTATCTCAGCTTATTGGTTAAGATACAAATGGCGTATCATCGTTTCAACTTTAGTTACCATGACAGTTCTTGCTGCTGGAACAGGTCTATACTTGGGTGGGGACCCTATACTTCGTATAGCATTCCATGTTTTCACGGGTAGTGTTATATTTTTGATATTCTTCATGGCAACAGAACCACAATCTACACCTTTAACTGAGAATTCCCAATATGTATTTGGAATATCCCTAGCAGTTCTAACTTTTGCTCTACAACTATTGAACGTACTCGGGGGTTCGATAATAGCACTGGTGATCTTAAATATGGCTACACCATATCTCGATAAGATCGGTATAAAAACACCCTATGGGCATAAAGGATCTAAGGGAGGTGCATGATCATGCCTACTGACGAAGAACACGTCCATCATTTCAAAGAAGAAGGTGGATTCGAGATGGACATTAGTATGAAAAGGGAATCCATCGACGATCCTTTTACAGAAATCCCTCCTGCGGAGAAGATGATAATCTTCTTAAGGCAGCATATAGGCAGGGAAACTGAGCCGTTGGTTAAGAAAGGTGATCCAGTCAGATATGGGCAAAAAATTGGAGATATTGAAAACGGGGGACCTATGGTGGTTCCAGTCCACAGTCCGGTAAATGGAACAGTCAAAGCTATCAAGAAACTGAGGCATCCTATTTCACAGGAATTGGAAAAAGCATTCATCATCCATACTGAAGATCATGGAACGGATCCTTTTTACGAACCTATGAATTTTATGGGGAACTCGAGAGAAGAACTGATAGACAGAGTCAGAGAGGCTGGGATAGTGGGATTGGGTGGAGCGTCTTTCCCTACACATCTCAAACTTTCCGAAGAAAAAAAGATATCTCATCTTATCATCAACGCTAAAGAGAGTGATCCTAACCTAGCTTGCGATGTCAGGTTGATGATGGAGAAGGGCCAAGAGATGATTCAAGGTATCAAACTGATGGGAAAGATGCTGAAAGTCGATAATATATTGTTTGCAACCAGGACTAAAAAAGGAGAAGTTCCAGGTTTTGAAAAGCTGTTGAAAAAGAACGGTATCCAAATCAGTAGGATACGACCGAATTATTCAGTAGGCAGTGAAAGACTCTTAGTCAAAGAAGTCTTGGATAGAGAAGTTCCTTCAAAAGGTTTCCCTCCATCTGTAGGTGCAGTTGTTCATAACGTGGCTACAGCCTATGCAGTTTCCAAAGCCGTTTTAGATGGAGAATCATTAGTGTCTAGAGGACTGACTCTTTATTCGAAAGAGACTGGAGGAAAAAATCTCTGGGTCAGGATGGGGACCCCGATCGAACATGTTCTTAATCGATGTAGAACGACTGGTAAAAAATTTGAGAGGATCGCCATCGGGTCGATAATGATGGGACCTACGATCCCAAATGCATCATACCCAGTCATGAAGGCAACTTCCGGTATCACTGCTTTTACTCGTTCCGAACCTAGCCCTTATAAAAAACAGAAGCCGTGTATAAGATGTGGATACTGTAATACAGTGTGTCCTGTGGACATATATCCAGTACTAATAATGGAAGCTGAAAAAAGAGATGATAGAAAGATGATCAAAAAATATCATGCTGAAGACTGTATAGATTGTGGACTCTGCTCATACGTTTGTCCCAGCTACATCAAACTGACTCCTCATCTCAGGAAGGCTAGCTTTATAGCGAGTAAAGATGGGTGATGTTGTAGGGTATCACATATCAGATTCCGTATATAGGTCCGTATTTCCCTTTCAGATAATCGATGTAGAAGTCTTCACTCAAGCTCTCTCCTGTCAATCTTTTAGTCATCTCCTCAGCCCTGTATCTCCTACCGTGTTGGTGAATATTCTCATTTAGCCATTTTTTCACTTCGGTGAATTCACCATTCGCTATCCTTTCCTGTATATTATCTATCTCATCTGAAGCAGTTTTGTAGATTTGAGCTGCGTATAGATTACCTAATGCATAGCTCGGGAAGTATCCAAAATCTCCAGAAGACCAGTGTACATCCTGTAGGACACCTTTCGCTGGATCGTCTGGAACTATTCCAAAGTATTTATCCATCTTGTCTTTCCAAACCTCTTGAGTCTCATGTGGTTCTAATTCATCTCTAAACATACCTAGTTCGATATCAAATCTTAAAGCGATATGAAGGTTGTAAGTTACTTCGTCGGCTTCTACTCGGATATAAGAAGGTTCGACTCTGTTTATTGCTTGGTATATATTTTCCTCTTCATGATCACTTAAAACCGGAAAAGTGTCGGTAAGTTTTGGGTACAGGAAAGACATGAACTCCCTGCTCCGTCCTACGAAATTTTCCCACATCCTAGATTGTGATTCGTGATATCCCATAGATATACGCTGACCTAAAGGATGGCCGTACCACTCTTCAGGTATACCCTGTTCGTATATACCGTGACCTGACTCGTGGAGGAGACTGAAAAGTGATGATATGTTTTCGTCCGTATATCTGTTAGTGATCCTAACGTCATCATCCATCCCCATAGTGAAAGGATGAACAGCCTCGTCTAATCTTCCGTGATGGAAATCGTATCCGATGATCTCCGCTAATTCTCTACATAACTTTTTCTGTTTCTCTATCTCGAATTTCTTGTCATCAAATACACCTTTTCCAGGTGTGATATCCTTTTCTAATATTTCCTTTACCAAGGTTGAAAGTTTTCTCTTCATAGGATCGAAGATATGTTTTATTTTTTTAGCGGTGAATCCAGGTTCATAACTATCGACCAGCGCATCATATGGTTCGCTCTCGTAGCCTATATATTCCGCTACCTTTTTTTTCAGCTCAACTTGTTTTTTTAGATGGGGTAGAAAATGTTCAAAGTCAGATCTTTCCCTAGCTTTCTCCCAGGCGGCCTGTGCCTTAGAAGAAACCTTAGCCATCTCCTTTATCAATTCATCAGGTATATTGTACCTTCTCTCAAAATCTCTTGTCATCTCCCGTACGGCTGCTTTTTGCAAATCATCGAGTTCAGCATTTACCGATTCTTTATTCAGTTCGTCGAGAACTTTTTTCAGTCGGTCGGAAGTTATCAATCGGTGGTATATTCTAGAAAGGTCGGATATGGTTTCGGACCTTCCTTCTACTGCACCTTCGGGCATGTATGTTCTCTCGTCCCATGCCAAAAGATATATGGCATTCTGTACATTGTTTAACTCATTCGAGATCTCCAATAAATCATCGTAAGTTGACATGTATATGTGAAATGAATGGTTTTACAAATAGTTAACGAAACGATCAAAATCAGATTTTAGTATAAATCTCTCTCTCCTTCATTTTTATATATCAAATCTAACATACTGTGTTGATAATATGGGATCATCGAATAGAAAGATAGGAGCGGTTATAGATTCTAGTGATGTCGAAAAAGAAAATGTAGAAAGGGCAGACATGATCGATATACAGTGGTTGATAGCCGAAAACGAAGGTTCAGACAATATATATCTTAGAAAGTTCACCATAAAACCAGGAGGCAGTATGGGATATCATAAGCACTATGGCACAGAACATGTACAGTACATTTTGAACGGAACCATAAAGCTAGTTATGGATGAAGAGGAATATATAGTAAAAAAGGGCAGTGCAGTTTTCATCCCTAAAGATGTCCCTCACTCCTACGAAAATCCAGGTGATGTCGATGCTGAATTCCTTTGTATAATTCCTTCTGGAGATGTCGAGACAGAGGTATTAGAAGATAAATATATTCCCTGACCACTAATTTTAAATAATTGTTTACTATAAGGAATATAATTCAATCTGGTATTAAACCGGAGGGCTTTAAATGGCAGAGGAAGAAAGCGAAGAAGAATTGGAAGAAGGTATCGAAGAGACTATAATTGAAGAAACATCTGGACTTGGTTTAGCTCTGATCCCGTTGGTTCTCGGTATCCTTTTAACCATTGGTACAATAGGCATCAAATTCTCGGGAATCGATCCTTTTTTGGGGATTGAAAATCCTTCTGGAGTTTATGGAGAATACTTTTTATCAGGAGTTGGTGTTGGCCTAGTCATACTAGTGATAGGTGTGGCTATGTCAGCGATGTCCAAGAAAAGAGTCGAAGAACCTTTTGAAGAAGAAATATTATCTGAGGAAGAGGAAGAAGAGGAAGAAGAAGGGATCTGTCCAACATGTGGTGCAGTCATCCCTATCTCATCAGATGAATGTCCTGAATGCGGAGAAGAATTGGCACCCCCTGAAGAAGAGGTGGAATCTGAAGAGGTGGAATCTGAAGAGGTGGAATCTGAAGAGGTCTTAGAATGTCCGATATGTGGTGCCGATGTATCATCTGGGGCCGAGGAATGTCCAGAATGTGGAGAACCATTGGTTGAAGAAGAAGAAGAGGAGGAAGACCTCTTCGCAGATATCGAGGACATGTGAACCCGATCAAAAAAACCCTTTTATTTTTTTAAATATGGATCTTATACTACTTAATACATAATCTATGATATCTCGAACTAGATTATAAATTTCTTTTACGAAAACAAAACTTTTTCTAAAATACATCAGTGCTGCTACCATCAATGTGAGAAGTAAAGCAACGGACACGTCATCCATAGTAGGATATCTTTGAGCTGTTTCAGTTGCACTCAACCCTTCTCCAACTGCAACTGTTTGTTGTGCTTCTATAGAACCTATAATAATGTCTATCGATGGAAATGGTATCACCCCAAAAAGACTACTGAGATATACTGAGATCTCGACACTATAAAAAGTGGATAACATGGGATAAAATAAAGCTATACCTTCGGTGAGGTCGAGTAAAAGATGGGAAAATATGAAGAAAAAGGCTATCCAGGAATATTCAAACCATTCTCTTTTATATTTGTATATGAAGATACACCAAGCGAGAGGTAAAAGAAAAGCAACGAACAAATTGTGGAACAACAGTCTATGATAGCCAAAAAATACATCCAAATCCAGTATGACTGCGAAAGGTAGCATCAGAAGAACTTTTCGTGTTTCTACCCTCAATGCTAGAAGTATCAAGAGAGGTATAGTGATGTGTGCAAACAAATCCATTTAGGTTGTATATAATATAATCATCTATAAAAGGTTTAGCGGGTCAGTTATTTGAAGAAGTTTTTCAAGATATGAACTCCAAGAGCACCTTCTCATACCTTCTAGATATCTTCTTCCAACCATAGTCTTCAACAACCTCTGGTTTGACTCGCTTACATATTGCTTTGTGTAGTTCACCTAGAAATTCTTCTTCGTTTTCGTACCTAAATACACCTTTTTTTGGCCCGAATTGTTTTTCTACCTCAGGCATATTAGTGCTGAGAACCGGTACTCCACAGGCTAGATACGTGAGTATTTTACTGCCCATAGTCATACGGTTCATCAGGAGATCTTTTCTTGGATTCAATCCGATATCTAAGGCGGAGATATATTCAGGAAGATCATCGTAAGGTATCCTACCTGTGAATATTACATCATCAGATAGTTTCATCTCACGTACCATAGATTTTAATCTCTCAGCATAATCTGTATGTAGACCGGGACCTATTATCAGTAGTTTCGCATTTTTATACCGTCTTTTGATATCTGGGAACAATTCTATTATGGACTCTAGGTCAACCCACCTCTCTAGTGAACCTACATATCCTAATACAGGATGCCCAAGTCCATATCTCTTCTCGACCATCTTCGGATCCATTGGTTTTATCTTATCTAGATCGACTCCATTAGGTATAACCACGATGGGGCTTTCAGTTTTATCTTCTAAAAATCTTTTAAATGTATTTGTCGGTGTGATGATACCATCTGCTTTTTTAAGATTATGGACCGATATACGATCTGCGGTATATCGGGCTAACCGGTCTAGTGGTTTAGGATAATATACTGAAGCACTACCAGGGAGATGATCTAGGTAATCGAATATGATCGGAGTATCACCGAAGTTTGCAAAATAACTGGGTATCAAGTTGGCGGAAACTATGATGTCATATCTATCTATATTGTCAGATATTTTCTTACCGTGGGTGAAGATATTGTGTAAGTAATAGTTTTTTATACCTTTCTTAACTTCTTTATCCATAGGGATCAGATTACAACTAGTACCTCTCCTTTTTTCTTTATAGAACTTAAAATGACATACATCTACACGATGTTTTTTTGCGAGATTATCGAATATGAAATTCAAACGGTTAGGTACTGGATGTCCAGTCCAGTCCGTGGTTGGTATTACCATGATCCTCATATTCTTCACTCCATAGGATCATTTATTTTGTATCTATCTAAGTCTTCCGCTATTTTTGTACTGATTCCTGTTTCGATCTCGATCCTTTTTTGAATTTCATACAGATCTTTTAGAACTTCAGGATAGAAATGTGTCAAGACCAGATTTTTGATTTCATCCTTTTTCAATCCAGATAGTATCTTTATGATCCCTTCTGGATCCGTATGTAGGTCTGTTTTTTGATTCAGAGAAAGTTCATGGATCAAAAGTTCAGTGTTATCTATCAAATCCAGTATATTTTCATTGGGCGCACTATCTCCAGTGTATATCACTTTTCCATCATCTAAAACGTATCCCAAACTCCCCTCTATATGAGGTGTTTCGAATGCTTCCACCTTTATACCATCGTAATAGTCTAGAACACCTGGTTTTATCCCTTTGATATTTAACTCCACTCTTTCAAATTCACCGGAACTTTTCCATAGGCCCGGTAGCCAGTCGGTCATATCTTTAGGGCAGATGATCGTATAATCAACTTTTTCTTGATCGTTCCTTAACCATGCAGCTTTGGTCAGAGAAGGCAGGTCTTGGATATGGTCCAAATGCCGGTGTGTCAAGAAGATGTAATCGATCTCTTCAGCATCTACTCCTGCTTCTTTCAATCTCAACGGAACTGCCATCCCACAGTCGAATAAGATCTTGGTGTCCTTACTTTCAAGCAGAACTCCGGATTGTGCCCTACCCCCAATAGGGATACCACCGCTTGTTCCCAATATAGTTACCTCTAACTCTTCTGACATATACAAGAATACATGTGCGTTCCCATATAATTGATTTTTGAATTGTCTGACCAGAAAAAATTTAGTTATAATCCTCTAGAAACCAGTCGATGGTTTGTTCTAACCCTTCTTCTAGATCGATCCTAGGTTCGTACCCAAGTAGATCTCTTATCTTTGAGATATCGGTATAGTTCCTGTATATCTCTCCGGGTCTTTCTTTAACATATTCAGGTTCTGGAACATCGATATCCTTCTTGGACATGATATTTTTGATATCATTATACAGTTCATTTATACTCTTTTCATCACCAGTTCCAACCTGGAGAAGTTCGAAGTCCTTGGATAGTTCTTTCTCAGCCGCTAAATACAATGCATTAGAGATATCTTCAGTGTGGATAAAATCCCTGGTCTGATCCCCATCACCGTAGATGACTGGTCTTTCTCCATCTATTATCTGTTTTATGAACTTGGCGATGACACTACCTTTATGCCACGAATTGGGTCCATAAACATTGGAGAACCTCAGTGCTACTGTTTTCAATCCATGGGATGCAGAGTAAGCGCTACAGTACCCTTCTCCAGCAAGCTTACTAACCCCATAAGGTGATAGTGGTTCTGGGACCTTTTCCTCATCGATCGGCATCTCCTGTTCACCTAAAGGTGCTGCGGAGGATGCAAGTATGAACCTTTTTATACCATTATTTACAGCTGCCTCGAGAAGATTTATAGTTCCGATTATGTTTATCTCAGCATCTTTAAGGGGTGATTCTACTGATGGTATCACACCTGTCTGAGCAGCTAGATGAAATATGTGTGAGCATCCTTTGACAGCTCGAGAAACATCATCAGTTTCCCGTATATCTCCTTGAATGAACTCGACTCTACCTTCGTCAAAATGTTCTATACTTTCCAAGTATTCTACTCTACCCACAGAAAGATCATCAAGAACCTTAATTTCAAGTCCACTGTTCTTTAAAAGATAATCAACAAGATTTGTACCTACGAACCCACAACCCCCTGTTACCAAGACCTTACTCATATTATCCCCTATATCTCGATCTTCCCTTCTTTGATGAGCTGTTCCAGTGTTTTTTCTTCTTTTTTCTTTAGTTTTTCTTCGTCCTCGAGTTCCTTTTTGACCTGGAGGTTTTGTTCGATGAGCTTCTGTTGTTTCTGCCTGTAGTTCTGACGCCTTTTATTCTTTAGACTTATCACTTCACTTTTCATCTCCATAGCTCTCTCGTGATAGTGATCAGCTCTCTTTTTTATCTCCATGAATTCCTCATGCATATCATCGGCCTCATTAGTCAATCTCTGCATTTCATCATAGATCTCGTTCATCTCATCATGGTACTTTTGTGACTCTTCCGAGTACTCTACGACTTGCTGATGCTCCTCATCAGCTTTCTCAAAAAGTTCGTCGATCTTCTCGTCTAGTCCCTCGATCTCTCCGATCAATTCTTCCTGTTCATCGAGTAATGATATTTTTTGTTTTAATTCCTCCCTCCTTTCTTTGATCTTATCGATAAGCTCTTTTTCATCGTCCAAAGAAAGGGGTGTAGTCTCTTGTTTCAACTCCATGGATTTTATCTCAGCTTCGAGTTCGTTGACCTTCTGAGGAAGATTATTGACGATCTTATCTCTTTTTTCCCTTTTGAATTCGAGGAGTTCTTTTGCTTTTTTCTGGTATTCATTCCTTTTTTGCTTGTGTTCTTTTGCTTTTTTCACAAATTCGTTCCTTGTAGCTTTGTTCTTTTCTAGATCTTCCTTTAATTCCTTACGTTCATCATGAAGTCTGTTCCTCTCATCTCTATAAAAGTTTGCTTCTTCATTCAACTCGTTCCGTTTCTGAACTAATCGGTTATATTTTTCTTCTGCGTTCCGTATCTCTTCGACTTCGACTTCTTCTTCTGGTTCATCTACCATCTGTTCTCAACCCTATTGATCGGCATAACATATCTAGAATATCGGGGATATATCTAGGATGTATGTTATCGCCATTTATATTTTAGCTTTCTACTGTGATTATGTACTGACATGTGCATTGTAGTCTTATATAATTAATCTTTTGTAAGTAAATCTTCTATATAAGCATAACCGGCTTTCACGGCCTTTACATTCATCTGCTTGTACTTTTTAGGGAATTCTGACTTTATCGTATCGACCAATTTCTCTAACTCTATATCTTCACATACACGAGCTAGGGCTCCCAATAATACGATATTGGCGGCTTTGGAACTAGCTATATCCTCAGCTATCTGTCCAGCTGGGACTTCATATATGTTACCATCTGTTTTCTTAACCTTTTTCACTCTCGTCGAATCCACTATCAGATTTTCACAGAGTTTGACTTCTTTATCCCACTCTTCTAGAGTTTTTTGGTAAAGTATCAATAGATAATCTGGTACCTCTATGGTCAAGTCGTTTACTTCAACCCTATCTGCAATGATATCCGAATAAGCGATACCACTCCTTACCGCGGCAGAATATGAACGTCTCTGAACAACATCATAACCCTGCTGGAGTGCCAGTGATCTACCTAGTACGGTTCCGGCTAGAACAGTGCCTTGGCCTGCCCAGCCTCCGATCCTTACTTTTATCATCTTGGTTTCCCCCCTCGTTTTGATATCTGTTCATATATCTCTTCTGTCAACTCCGTTCTCTCTACATATTGTATCTCTCCGACATAGATTCCTTCTTCCTCTTTATTCTTCGTAGTATTTTCCCTGTACCATTCCAACATCTCTACACCGGACAATCCCTCTTTTTTACCGGTCCTTGTTGGACACTGGCTAAGCACTTCTATAAATGAAAAACCTTTGATATCTATGGTCCTCTCTATCTCTTTGATGAGTTCGTTCATATGGTATGTAGTCCAACGTGCTACATGACTTGCTCCGGAGTGTTTTACTACATTACAGATATCGATACCCTGTGATGGATTACCATATGGTGTTGTAAGTGTTTTTTCGCCGTGTTCTGTAGTAGGAGCTACCTGTCCCCCTGTCATGGCGTACAGACCATTGTTGATCATAAGCACGTTAAGATCTATATTGTTCCGGGCAGCATGGAGCAGATGGTTGCCTCCAATACCTGCACAGTCTCCATCTCCTGATACTACCATAACTTCTAGATCCTTGTTGCCGACCTTCAATCCAGTTGCATGAGGGATAGCTCTTCCGTGGGTTGTATGTAACGTGTCAACTTTCCAGTACGGTGAGGGTATCCATGCTGCACATCCGATACCACTTACCGCGGCTACCTTCTTCTGATCTATGCCGCTTTTTTCAACAGCCCTCGACATCGCATTAAGGACCATCCCATCTCCACATCCA